>ERZ772968.467-NODE-467-length-20496-cov-8.294995_pt1 | contig 20496 bp, 24 predicted proteins | sample MGYA00580674_ERZ772968 | MGnify/ENA primary metagenome ERZ772968 (study PRJEB29015, sample SAMEA2737940) | human oral metagenome | biome: human oral; feature: human-associated habitat; material: dental | place: China | collected 2138 ...
CGCCGTCGGTGGGGGGGGGGGTGTTCGGGGCTGCGTGTTCGTGGTTGGGGGTGGCGTGGGGGTGTCCAGGGGTGGGGGGTGCGGGTGCGGGGCCGGGGTCGCCGACGAGTGAGCGTCCGTGGGTCTGGGCTGCGAGCCAGGAGGGGTAGTTTCCTGAGGCCATGACGTAGGAGCGGTATCCGTCGTCGTTCAGGTCGTTGGTGGTGACGCCGTGGGTGGCGAGCCGGCGGGCGTATTCCTCGCCTTGGGTGGGGGTGAAGGGGGTGTTGTCCTGGCGGCCGAGCTGTTGTCCGTGGCGGACCATGGTCTCGGTTGCCTGGGGGTTGGGGCGTAGTCCGCGGCTCATGGCCCAGGCGGCGTAGTCAGGCCTGTCGTTCAGGTCGTTGGTGGTGATGGTTGGAGGTGGGGTGGCGGCGCGGCGGGTCCAGGCGTCCATGGCGGTGACGGTGTTGACGGCGTCGTCGTTGAGCTCGGTGATGTCGAGGTTCTTGGGGAGGTTGGTGAGGTGTCCGTGGGTCTGGGCGGAGGCCTCCATGACGGTGCGCATGGTGGGTGGGTGTCCGTCGTCGGGAACGACGAGGGTCAGGTGGTGGCGGTGTCCCTGGGGGTCAGTGCGGGTTAGGCGGAGGTTCCAGGTTCCGTCGGGGTGTTGGGCGCTGGTGTAGTGGCGGGCGGAGGCGGTGATGCCGGTGGTGCGGGCGAAAGCGAGTGTGTCGGGGTCTGGTGTGGGCTCGCCGGCGGTGGTGCGGGGGACGATCGGGACGGACTGGTAGGCGTCGGGCTCCCGTCGTGAGCCCCAGCGTTCCCGTCGTTGGGCGAGCTCGTCGTTCATGGTGTCCTGGGCGCGCTGGAGGCGGGTCAGGACCCTGCTCTGGGTGTGGATGTCACCGTCGGTGACGGCTTGGGCGTAGGTGGCCTCGAGGTCTTCGAGTCCTGGCGCGGTGGCGTCGTAGCTGTCCTGGGCCTCTTGGAGGAGTCGGTGGGTGCGAGCACGGTTGGTGAACGCCTTCTGGATGCGGTCGTCCAGATCCGGGTTGGTCTCTCCTGCGGTGGCCACGGCCTGAGCCTGGAGCCTGCGCAGGATGTCCGTGGCCCTTTTGTGAGCCAGAGCAGCAGCATTGAGGCGGGTGCGAGTGTCAGCGACGCAGCGCTTGGGACCGCCCGGTTCATCCTTGGCCTTGCACATGAGACACACCTTCCCCTTAGTCGGTTGCGTTCCACGGGGAGGTGGGGACGGCCTCAAATACGAAGGGGCCGCCATCACGCAGAATTTTCCCCTGGTACTCACCGATACTGACGGTGCCGGCCTCGACGTCCAGGGTAATGTTCAGTCGCTTCCTTACTGCTGTGTAGCCACGCCCCAGAGCAATAATGACACGCCGCAGGCCCACACCTCTGTCAAGCTCGCGGCGTATGGCCTCGCTGCCGATCCCCAGGAGCCCTGGGCGGGTATAAGTCGACACGAGCAGGTTGTAGCTCTCCAGGTCTCCGCCGGCGGCCATGAACCGCTCAGCCTTCCGGTTGGCGGCAGCATCCACCCTCCGGACAAAAGCCGCCACCTCAGGACTCATGTCCTTACCTCGCTGCGCTACCCGCAGATCGTGAACGATACTGACCGGGTAGGCAGGGATCTCGCAACCAGCCGGCAGACGACTCGGGGCAGCGTCGGGGGAGTTCAAGATCCTCTGAAGGTCAGCATAGGACTCCCCCGTCACCCGCCCCAGAGCGGTCAACGGCCACCCTCGATCCGAAAGAGCAGCCAGCACCGAGCCATAGAACGTCGACCCCGGTTGACGCAGCTCCTTCCACCTCATCTCGACCAGCTCGCCAGCAAGCTCCCCAAGCGCCTCGAGCTCACGGGCGTCAGCAGCCGCGAGCGCTTCGGGGGACAAGGTGGTCTTACCGTTTGTGCCCTTGTCCTTTTGGGGGGTGGTGCTCATGGTTGTCACCTTACAGGGGTGGGTAGTTTGGGCTGGTGAGGGGTGTGGTGTGGGCGGTATAGGTGGTGGGGGTGTGGTGTTGATGTTTACATTGCGCTACATCGGTCATCTGTTTGTGGGTATAGTGTTGTTCTGTCAGCCTGGGTGCTTCTGTCCAGGGGCGCCTCCCAGAACGATTGAAGGGCCATCACCATGATCAAGAGCTCGCACCCCCCGATCTTCGCTGTCCTGAACCACAAGGGCGGTGTCGGTAAAACCTCCACGGGAGCCCACATAGCCGCTGAGGCGGCCGACCAGAGCCTACGGGCTCTCATCGTCGACATGGACAAGCAGGCGTCCATGTCGACCCTCCTCGGGGTCGCCACCGACACCCCCGACTCGCCCGGGTTCAACATCAACGACGTCCTGACGTCGACGAAGAAGCAGTCCAGGGCCAAGGGGCTGGCCGCTGAGGCCATCATCCACTCCCCCTGGGATGGGATCGACCTCCTTCCCTCCTCACTGGATCTCTCTGGCTGGGAGGCCGTCGGTGACGCCGGCACCCACCTCTTGCTGTCCCGATCCCTGGACAGTAAGGAGCTGATGAGCTCCTACGACATCATCTTCATCGACTGCCCCCCGTCACTTGGGATGCTTACGGCCATGGCCCTCGACGCGGCAGACAAGGCCCTCCTTGTCACCGAGCCCGAGGCTCCCTCCCTGAAGGGCATCCGCCAGACCGTCGCCACGGTAGGTGAGCTGGGAGACAGCTTTAACGTCTCCATCGCAGGAATCGTCATCAATAAGCTGCGCACGGGAACCAGGGAGCATGCAGAGCGGGTTGAGGAGCTGCGCGCCGACGCCGAGCTCAGCCCTCTACTCATCGATCCGATCATCCCTACCCGTACCCTCATCACCCAGGCCGCAGGCAAGAGCCAGCCCCTGACCCGGATGAGCGCCAAGGGAGTGACTGAGCTCAGGGAGACATACCAGGCCATTCTCACCCACATCCTCCGAGGTGAGTGACAATGGGCCTGGAAAAGGCCGCGAGCGCAGGTAACAACCCCCTTGCGGCCGCAGCTGCCGGCCAGCTCGGCAAGGACCCCAAGGCGCCAGCCAGACAAACCAAGATGTTCGCCACCCGGCTGCCCGTGGAACTACCCGGGCGCCTCAAGACCCTCTCGCTACGCACCAACAGATCAGTGCAGGAAATCGTCACCGACATCCTCGAAAAGGGCGTACAACGCGAAGAGGATAAACTAGACAGAAAGCAGCAAAAAGAAGAGCAGAAACGGCGGGAGCGGGACAACACCTAGCCCGCCACACCAGGGCTATCAGGAAGGAGCCCACCATGGCCTACCAGCCCCACACCACCACACCCCCCACCCCCCCAGCCAAGACCATCCCCTTCGCCATCGCCCTGGGCATTCCGGCGCTCGCGGCTGTGGTTGGGTTGTTGTCTGCGCAGGGGGAGGTTGGGCGTACTGGTGGGTGGGCGCTGTATCTTGCTTATCCGTTTCTGTTTGCGTTCGTGGCGTTGTTCTTTGCTGTGCCGGCTGCTGGGGTGTGGTGGGTGATGGCTCGCAGTATCTACAGGGGGCGGGTTGGTGCTGGGCAGATTCGGGATGTCTATCGTCAGGCGTCGCGGGATATGTCTGAGGAGGCTGGGCGGGCGTACCTGGCGGAGCAGGGTCGTAAGGATCCTTGGATCGCGAGGGCTCTGGAGGCGAGGCGGGCTGAGGGGGATGAGGCTGCTAATAGGGTCATCGATGAGGCTGCCGCCTATGGGGTGGTCATCAGTGAGTTCGACATCAAGGAGTACGTGGGTAGGATGATTCGTAGCCGTCAGCCATGAGAGACCTTGATGTTCGGGCAGCGCTCAGGCGCCGGCTGGCCGTTGAGCATGCTGACGAGTTCAACAGAATCCGAGTCGTTGAAGAGCTGGGAATCTATGGTGAGGTTCGCGTCGATGTCGCGGTCCTCGCTGACGAGATGATCGGTTACGAGCTCAAGAGCGCACGTGACACTCTCAAACGGCTACCAAAACAGGTGGATTGGTACTCCAGGGTCCTCGACCAGGCCCATATCGTCGTGGCCGACAACCATCTGAGCGACACACTTACCATCATCCCTGCCTGGTGGGGGTGCACGGTCGCTACGACGCTGAAGGACGGGAAGGTCACTCTTCAGGATGAGCGAGCAGCCCAGCAGAACCCCGGCATCGACAGTCAAACCCTCGCCCTCCTATTGTGGCGAAGCGAGGCACTCACCGCGCTGGAGGAGCGAGGGCTTGACCGCGGCTACAGGTCGAAGACCCGTGGTGAAATGGCTCGACGCTTGGCTGAAGCACTCACCCTCACGGAGCTGCGAGACCTGGTGCGGGAGACTTTGAAGACGCGTGAAGGTTGGCGGTCAACTCCACTGATCGCGTGATGTGACGAACTGTGCCGTACCATCTCTACGTCGATCATGGGCAAATCAGGGTTTTGCGCTGCACTCGTCCAGCATGGCGACCAGTCCGCGCTCTTCGTCAGTGCTCACTAGGTGCAGGTATGCCTCTGTGGTGGCGACGGAGGCGTGGCCTAGCCAGGCGCTGACGGTCGCCACGTCGACGCCCTTGCGCAGCCACTCATACGCTGCTGTGTGGTGCAGATCTTGGATTCGGCGGCCGCCGCTGATCTCGTCCCACCGCACCGACCGTCTCATGTTGCTGAGGTTGAGTGGGCCGCCCCACGGGGCGGCAAACACAGCGTCATCTGGTTTCAGGCCACGCAGGCGCCGACTGATGATGAGCGCGGGGCGCTGCATGAGCGGAACCTCTCGGACTTTCTCGCCGCTAAGCTCCTTCTCTGCGAATCCGTCGCTGGCGCTCCGCCTCACGCGCAGCGCGGTGGCGATGCCATCGTCGTCGATCACGACGTCGCGGGCACGCAGGGCCTTGAGCTCACCCCACCGCAGGCCCGTGTAGGCCAGCACGATAATCACGTCCCCGTACGGGCCTTCTGGCGCTATCGTCTTGACCTCCTGCCACGAGAACGGGTTGGTCGCTGCCCCGATGGCATTGGTTCCCGGGATCCTGATGCCTCGGACGGGGTTGCGGTCGACGACGGCAAGTCCCTCGAGCCACGAGAAAAAGGCTGCAACTGTAATCAGTGTCCGCTGTTTTGTTCCCGGACTGCCGCTGATTGAATCAATAAGACGAGAGATCACTTCAGGGGTTACGTCACAGACACGATGGGCGCGCAGCCACGCGGGTAGTGACGCGCATATTCCTTCGTCTCGCTTCAGTGTCGATGCGGCAACAACATTACGGCGGTGCTCCAGGAATGGCGGCAGCCACTCCTGGACCTGTTTCACCGCGCCGACGACGTCGATTCCCGCTGCTAGTTGACGTTTCATGCGTCGTTCCCACGCGCGCGCATCATCTGGGTTGTCGAATGTTTGCGTAGCGATCGCAGTTCCGCCGTCGTAGATGTAAGTGCGCCATTTACTGCCAGCTCTTGCGACCGTCATTCGTCTGTGCTTTCTGGCATGAAAGTATGGATATTCTCTGCAATGAGGAGAATCTGCTCAGAAAGATCGTCGCAGTACCGGGCGTCCATTCTTTTGTGCTCCATCTCGTCAGTTACTGCATCACGTTCTTTGGCAAGGATCTTGCCCTGCATGAGCTGAGCTTCGATCTCGTCAGCGATGGTGGTGGCACGTAGAGCCTCGTCCTGCACAGCACTGGCTCTGAGGCGGAGCTGCGCCGCCACGAAGTTGGACACTCCCCCAGGGAGGCTAGCAGCCCGCCTGCTGATCTCGGTTGACGATAAGTGTCGGGTTCTCTTGGTCATTCCTGTCTCCTAGTAGCAGGGGCAGCCTGTCGAAAGCAGTATAACCCAATAACAACACCCTCACGCGCTGAGATGAAATTCGATGTGTTAGATGCCGCTCATTACACATGAAAGTAACTTGCGCTCTAGTGGTTGCCAACCCCTGCAACAGTAATATAAGATCTACATCAACATCATACTTTTGTGGGTGCAGTAAGCTAATGTCCGCCTATCTGCCTGCAAGCAGAGGCGGCAATCTATCTGCAACACAGTCGACACAGTCTGTTCTCGCTTGAAATCTAGTTATCTCTGGGGTCCTGTAGGTTATAAACCACTAGTGTGACCACAAGTGTCCAGGATGTGACGACCTGGACAGGGCGTGCGGCGATCATTGCAACATAACCACGAGTAAGACGTAGCCCTAAGAAATCAGGCGCACATAGACCATATGTGACACATACTCCATGTTAGTTATGTGAGGCGGAGTCGACAGAGGCGCTCGTCATCACTCAGACCCAGCCGGCACGGAGAGCCGATCCAACCCCTGGCCAGCAGGCTGCTGAGGCGCTGGAGGTGACGGGTCTACCGCCAGACCCTCTTCGCGGCGGTACAGCGAGCGCTCGTCAACGTGCCACCAGGGTCGGCACGCATTGGTGACTGTTTGTGTGCTATGTGGGTGTGGTGCGTGTATGCTCGGGGAGTCATCAGTCCTTCGCACGTCAAGGAGTCTCTTGTGCCGAATGCGACCTCGCCGCGGGACACCTCCTACGCCTTGGACGGGCCGCAGAGTAAGTTCGAGCCCAGGGCGGTTGGGGCTGCGCTGATTGACGCCGACTCGCTCGATCAGGTCGTTGGTGGGCTCGTCCCTGGGGACATCGTCGATGACGGGTGTCGTGCGGTCCTGGAGACGATCAATGAGCTGGTGACCGAGGGGCGCCAGGTGACTCCCGCAGCGGTCGCTACCCGGCTGGAGGTCAGTCGGGCGGTGGCTGACCCCAGTGAGCTGGTTAGGTCCTTGATCGGCCAGGCGGCCCCCAGGACGGCCCTGACTGACATGCTCGATGGGATCAAGAGCGCGTCCATGAGTCGCCTGAGCATGCATGCGGGGCAGCTGCTGATCACGGCGACCCAGGTGGCTGACGCTGATCCGGCTGGTGTGCGTGAGGCTATCTCCGCAGCCCAGGAGTCGTTGTCCGCCCTGTCCGATGGGGACGTGGACGATGAGTGGAGGAGCCTTGGTCAGGCGACCTACGAGATGATCAACAGCGGCCCGACCGACCCCATATGCGCTACCGGCCTGGATGACCTCGACGGCATCCTCCAAGGAGGGCTCAGGCCTGGGCAGCTGGTCGTAGTGGCCGGCCGGCCGGCTATGGGCAAGTCGACGCTGGCCTTCGACTTCTGCCGGCACGCCTCCCTGCGGGAGAGCATTCCCTCGGTATACGTCTCGCTGGAGATGAGTAGCCGGGAGCTGGCGTCGCGCCTGGTGTCCGCTGAGGCGTCCATTGACATGAGTACGGTCCAGTCGATGGACATCGACCGCATGCCGGCGCGGGACCGCGACTCCGTCCTGCGCGCCTACGAGCGCATCAGTCAGGCCCCGATGGACGTGGTCGACCCCGTCGACGCCTCGTGGCCGGTGGTGGCGGGACACATCCGTGCCGCCCACCGCCGGGCGGGGGGAGGACCAATGATCGTGGTGCTGGACTACCTCGGGCTCATCTCTCAGGACGCTAGAGCCGAGTCTCGCCAACAGGCTCTCCAGGAGATCTCCCGGCGCTCCAAGCAGCTGGCCAAGAACCTTGGCATTGCCGTAATCCTCGTCGCACAACTCAACAGGGGGCCGGAGCTGCGCGCCGACCACAAGCCGATGATGGCTGACCTGAGGGAGACCGGGTCGCTGGAGCAGGACGCCGACATCATCCTGCTGGTCTACCGGCCCGACTACTACGAGATCACCGACAGGACCGGCGAGGCTCAGATCATCGTCGCCAAGCACCGCAACGGCACAACAGGGGCCGCGTGGGTGGCGTTCCAGGGGCACTACAGCAGATTCGCCCCCCTGGCCAAGGACATCACCCCGCCCCCACCGGACTACTAGTCCGACCCGGACGTCGGCGTCTAGCCCAGCCTGCGCAGGATACTGCGCCGGGCCTTCTCCTTGGCCCTGGTCTTCTGCTCCTCGTCGTCGTCCTCGTCGTCGTCCTCGGGGCGGATGATTGAGGAGCGGACAAGCAACATTGCCGCGATCGCCCACAGCAGCAGCGCCATACCGACAATCAGGAAGGGCCAGGACAGGGGGAGCGTGACGGCGTTGGAGGCGCCCAGGGACCGCAGCCCCTTGTCCACGCCCCAGCCGATCGCAGCGAGGACCGCACCGACGACGACCGCGGACACCGACGACACCGGGGTTCCTGCCCAAGGCCGGCCCCCCAGCTTTCTCACCCAGGACGGGACCTTGCCCGGGACGAACTGAGGGATCCTGAACAGGGTGTGGCGCCAGTAGGCGTTGAACACCTCAGCGCGCACGTCGATGATCCCGGCCGGCTCCTCCTGATCGTCCTGCTCACCTCCTTTGGGAGCACTGACGTAGAGGTCGTTGATGATCCCGACGATGAGGTTCCGGGCCTGCGGCCTGTCGATGTAGTGAGGGCTCGTGGTGTCGACGGCGCCGTCGTCGTTGACGTAGCCGAAGCTGAGATTGAGGAGCGCCGCGGCGTCACCGGGGTGGCGGCTCATGTCGTCGAGCTCGTTGCGTAAGCCGGAGAACTCGGGGTCCTCCTCTCCCCCGCGGGACGAGAAACGGGTCAGGAAGGTGGCATCATCGCCTTGCGCTCCACGCGATGCACCTGGCTTTGAGGCGTAGTAGTTGTGGAGGACGGTTGAGAAGACCGGCCATCTCTCCTGTAGCTCTTCGAGTGACGGGGTTGTGGGGCTCATAGGTGGGGTGGGACCCAGCTAGGAGGGTCCGTGTCCTTTCCTGCCGTCGTGGTCGTGACTGTCAGCCTACACTGCCGGTGATGACTGATCGTGTGCATGCAAGGTCGGGTCCCCATTCGGTCCAGTGATGAAACGGAGACGCTCCATGATGGCACCACACCTGGTCGCGTACGCCGCCCTGGGTGATGGGTGGGTGCCTACCGGGGTGAGCCGGACGGGAGCGTGCGGGCTGTGCGGCGGGCAGGGAGACGTGTGGGAGGCGCTCGGTGTGCTGTCGCGGCGCTTCTCCTCCTGGGAGCTCATCGCCGTTGATCCTGGTACGGGACGCCGGCACCTGTGCGCCGGGTGCTCGTGGGCGCTGGCCAGCCCCGGAGACATCAGACGGGCCTGCCTGCACCTTGATCAGGGCGGGGCCAGTAGGTGGCGGTGGGGGCAGGTCGCGGAGCGCCTTCAGCGAGGTCCCCTAGTGCACCAGGAGGCCCTGGTGGTCCCTACAGGGGGCCGCAAGAGCATCCTGCCGCTGGCGGCCTGGGGGTGCTTGGCCTCGGACATGGGGGCGCTGCCCTGGGACAGGGTCGCGGCGCGGGCGTCTCGAGCAGGGGCGTTCATCCGGTCTGCGGGCGCCACCGAGCGGGAGCTCGCCGACATGAGCGCCCCCTCGGGCCTGCTGGCGCGCCTGGATGAGCTCAGACGCGCCCGGGTGCGAGCGGCTTGGAGAGTATGGGGGCCGTGGATGGGCTCGCAGTGGGCCGGCGTGATGATAAGGACGACAAGATCGGAGCCAAGGACAGATGAGGATCCAGACCATGACCGCCAGCGGTGACGACGGCGCCCGGTGGGGGCTGACTCGGTTGCAGCAGCTGGTGGACCAGTCCCCCTACGTGCCGCTGGACGACCCCGCCGAGGCCGTGGCCGAGAGGCTGATGATGCTCGCGCACCTGACGTTCAACGCCGACGTGTGGGGCGCCGACCGACGATCACGCTACTGGGGGGCGTTCACCGACGCCGCCGCCGGCGCGGTCCTGTCGGCGTGCCTGGTCGAGTGGTGGTCCAAGTTCGTCTCCACGATGGGAGGCGTCCCCCTGGGTGACATCGCCTTGGTCGACGAGAAGAACCGTCTCCTGCGCCCAAGGCTGCTGACTCCTCCGGTCGAGGACTCCCAGGTGCTGCGGGTCATGGACACCCACGCCGCCGACCTCGTCGACCGCACGCGGGTGTGGGTCCACAACAGACGGCTCGCGGCCCAGGAGAGACAGACCAGGTTGCAGCTGGGCCCCGCATTCGACGGACTCGAGGAGCAGTGATGAGGACGATCACCTACACCGGTGCACTGACTGCACGCTCAGCGATCTCGCACGTCGGCGACGGCGGCGGCCGCGTCCACGTCTTCCGCAGGGAGGACGTCCTGACCCCACAGGGGCAGGTGATCAAGGTTCCCATGGTCTCCGGCGCCGTGATCAGGGGACGCATGAGGCGACTGGGCGCCGGCATGGTGCACGAGGCTCTCGGCGGCACTCCCCTGCCGTTCAACGCCGTGACGGCCCTGGCCCAAGGAGGTGTCCTGGCCGAGACCCGCACAGCCCGAGAGGTCCTCACCGGAGACAAGCAGGCACGCCTGTGCCAAACGGTCCCCTTCCTGGGGCTCATGGGCGTCGTCGCCGGCGGACGCATGATGAAAGGACGTCTGATCGTCTCCAAGGCGATCCCCGTGGCCACGGAGACCCTGCACCTCCTGCCCGACGAGGACCGCGAGCGCCTGTGTGCTGGTGGGAGGTGTTGGCCGTCGGTGTTTGAGCTGATGAATCGTGAGGGGTACACGGTTGGTGATGATGGGGGGTATTGCTCGTCGATGGTGGATGACGAGGGGGTGGAGCGGCTTGGTCAGGGTGGGCCGATGCGGTTCGTGGTGGAGACGTTGATTGCTGGGACGGTGCTTTGGCATCGGGTGGTGGGTGAGGATCTTCGTCCTGATGAGGCTGATTGTCTGGAGGAGCTGATGGGGGTGTGGTCGGGTTCGGCTCAGGTTGGTGGTGGTCGTGCTCGGGGTATGGGGGATGTGGATGCGCGTTATGTGCGGGTGGTTCGGGATGTGTTGGGGCGGGAGTGTGATCCTGAGGTTGGGGACTGGCGGGCGGCGATGACTGGTGATCTGCGGGTGACGGGGGAGGTGCTGTCGTGGCTCTGAGTGGTCTGCGTCCGGGGTGGGGGCCGATGGTGGTGTCGTGTCGTGCGCCTTTGGGTGTGGGTGTGGATGAGCCGGGTCTGGATCTGGCTGGGGTGCTGGCGTCGAGGTTGGTGAGTGTGTTGGAGGCTGATGGGGTTGATGTTGATGGGGGGGCTGATCTGCCTTTGCCGTTGGCTGTGTGTGGTGGGGGTGAGGTGGGGTGGCACTGGGCGGCGTCGTGTGTGGTGCTGGATCCGGTCTGGGATGGTGTTGTGGGGCATCGTCGTCGGGGTCGGGTGATGGATGTGTCGTGGATTGGTCGGGCTGCTCGGCGGCCGTGGCCGGTGATGCAGGCGGCGAGAACGGCTTATCGGGATCGTGTGACGCCGCATGAGGTGCGTGGTTGGGGTGTGTTGTCGTGGCGTGCTGTGGGGGATGCGGTCAGGGTTGGTGAGCTTTTGGGGCCGGTGGTGGCCTTGGGGAAGTGTCGGGGTACTGGTGAGGGGATGGTTGATGGTTGGCGGGTTGAGCGGGTGTGTGGGGTGGAGGACTGGGCTCGGTGGGTTCATGTGGATGAGGGTGGTCGTCTGCTGAGGCCGGTTCCGGTGGAGTGTGCTGGGGCCTGGTGTCACAGTGGGGCTTGGGAGATGGGTGTGTGGGGGTTGCGTCCGCCGCAGGTCAGGCATGTGGTTGAGCTTGCTACTGCGGTGCGGGAGGTTGATGGGGGTGAGGATCCGTGGTGAGTGGTGTGAGGAAGGTTGATGCGCCCTTGGGGTCTCGGCGAGGTCGGATGGTGCCGTTGGGTGGACTGGTTGATGAGGCGCTGAGGTCGGTGGAGGCGTGGTTGGCGCGGCATGCGGGGGCGTGGGTGGCGCTGTCGGGGGGGAAGGACTCTGCGGTGGTGGCGCACCTGGCTAGGAGGGTGGATGCATCGGTGCCGCTGGTCTTCTATGACTCGGGGGCGGAGTTTCCTCAGACCTTGTCCTGGATGCGTTGGGTGGAGCGTGAGTGGGGTGGGTTGGTGCGTGTGGAGGCGGTGCCGGATGCGGTGACGTTGTTTGAGCAGGAGGGGTTTCTCTCTGGTCGGCCTACTGGTGGGCGCGTGCGGGCGCGTCGGTCGCTTCACCGGGTGCTGATCGAGGGCCCTGAGGGGCGTGCTCGGGAGCTGCTGGGGTGTGACTGGAACCTGCTCGGTCTGCGGGCTGATGAGTCTCCTGGGCGGTCGCTGGCGCTGAGCCGGGGCCGGGGGGTGACGGTTCGTCATGACCGTGGTGGCGGGTTCGTGGCGGGGTCGTTGTCGCCGATCTGGAGGTGGCGTGCGGAGCAGGTGCACAGCTACCTGGTGGAGAATCGGGTGCCGGTCAATGGCGTGTACCGGGACCTGGAGCGTCTGGGGGTGAGGGCCGATGAGAGTCGGGTGTCGCTGATGCTGGATGGGAACTGTCTGGAGCGGGGGCGGTGGGCTATGTCGTACCGGCTGGCCCCGAATGCTGCCCGCCGTATCGAGGCGAGGCTGCCGGCGTTGCGCTATCTGCGCTGACGGTAGGTAGGGGTGTGGCCCGCACGCACTCATGAGCGCGTGCGGGCCACACTCGTGCTCGCCGGTGTAGGAGGGGCTTTAGGAGAAGGATCCGCCGAAGCCGGCCACACCGCTGGGGGTGATGGTAGGTGGGGTGGGTGTGGGGCGGGTGGTGGGGGTGTCGTCCGGGGTGTCCTGGGAGTCGGTGTCCGGCTCGGGGGCGGTCTTCTTCGTAGTGGTCTCGCTGGTGTCCTCGCTGTCGTCTGGGGCCTCTTCTGGCTCCTCCTCCGGGGCGTTCTCGGTCAGGATGCTGTAGACCGGTCCACCGGCCTTGCGGATGTCCTCCCTGATCTTGTCCAGGTGCCGTTTGCCGACCGGGCCGACGTCGATGGTGCGCTTGCGGGGGCGGCCGTCGTCAAACAGCCAGCCGGGAAGTGAGATGACAACGCGTTCTGCCTTGCCGGTTTGGAAGTCCTCAGGGCTGAGGAGCTTCATGCTCCCTTGAGCGTAGGCGATGTCGTCCAGGCGGACGCTCCTGGTGGTCATGGTGTGCTGCTCCTTGTAGGGGTGGAAGTGGATTCAGGGTGAAGCGTATGCGGCGTGCCCTGAGGGCGCGTGGGAGCGTGGCACGTTGGAGGGATTAGGACAGGGGCGCGGTCAGATGATGTAGGGCGTCAGGTCCGGTGCCCAGGCGACGACGACGTCGTGGAACAGGAGCCAGGCCCCGTACAGGCCCAGGGCCGCGTCAAGGATCTTCTCCCGCTTTGAGCCCGCGCTGCCCAGGACCGGGATGCGCAGGTAGCCGTTGCGGGGCCAGCAGGTGGCCACGGCTCGGGCGCCGAGGTGAACGGCCCAGGCCCGTAGTGCGCGTGCGCTCGCGCCGGCGGGTTGAGGTGGGCGCCTGGCGGCACGGTAGACGGCCGCCGGGGCCGGCCGGTTCCAGGGCTGGAGCCAGGCGACTCCCTGGGTGGTGAGGCTGTCCCCCACGCAGTGGATGAAGGTGCCCAGGAGGATGATGGCGGGCAGCAGGACGAGCCACGTGACGTTCAGGAAGGTGCTGGCGTAGACGCCTGCTGCCAGGCCGATGATCCACGGCCCTAGCCAGGTGCGCATGATGAGGGCCATCAGGTCGCCGCCATTCACCTGGTTCAGCTCCAGGGCCTTGGAGGCGACAGAGGCCAGGAACACGGAGACCATCAGGACCCCGAGGTTGGTTCCTGCCCCGCCCCCGACCTGGTTGGGGTGCAGGTGCACCCCAACCCATCCCAGCAGCCGAGTCACCCAGGACGCCGGCAGGTGCAGGAGCGCCAGAGGGATCGCGGCCGCCGTGGCCACCGCGATCCCGATCAGGCTGTGAGTCATGTGCCTGTGCCCGCCGCTGACTCGCTCAACGGCCCTGGCCACGTTCTCGGTGGGGCTGGCGATCAGGGTCCACCGCAGAAACCGTGCTGAGGGGACGGTCTTGGCGATGGTGGCGCTGTGGTGGTCGATGTCCGGCAGGAGCGCGGCGCCCGCGGTCAGGAGCGCCCCAGTGGCCATGGTCGGAACGTCCTGAGGGGTCGCCGACAGTGCCAGCGCGCTGGTCGAGGTCAGGGTCAGGTAGGCGGCCGCCCCCATGGTGGCGTGACCGTATCCCATCATCTCGGCACTCTCCCTTCCGCAACGACGCCGGCATCCGTGCGTGGATGCTATGTCCCGTCGGGAGCCTCGCCCCCCCCGACCGCTCAACACACTTGCACTCTACCCCGTTTGCACATAAACTGGTAACCGTTCAGGCGCACAGGGTGCGCACCACCAAGCATGGAGCAACCACCATGAACGCGAGCACCACGGGCTACTTCGGGATCAAGGCCCCCCAGGAGGGGCATACGACCAGGTTCATCGCCTGGTCGAAACCCCTCACCACGACCAGCCCCAGGGGTCGCACGGAGCCTGTGCGCTCCCAGACCCTCGTCACTGTCTACCCGCCCATGGGGATCACCCGGATCGAGGAGGGCGGCCGGTCAGGCAACCAGCCCGACCTCGCACGGGTGGTCATGGACCACCAGAGCGGGGGCTTCCGGGAGGCCGTGACGGCCTCCATCCGGATCCCAGGCAACCCCGCCTACGAGGTCCTCCGGGAGGCCTACGCCCAGCAGCGACCCGTAGCGCTGACCGTCGAGGTAAAGCGGCGGGCCAAGCCGAAAGGCGGCGGCACCGCCTACGTCAGCCTGACCGCCCCCATCCAGGGCCTGCGGGGAGCCGACTCCCCCAAGGTGTTCGCCCCCGGCAACGCCGTCGAGGCAGGCCGCAACGCCAGCACCGTCGTCGCCGCCGTCGACGGCACAGTCTCCACCGACTGCACCTCCATCCCCACCGAGTGGGGATACCTCCAGCGCAACATCTGGGGGAACCTGGCGCCCGAAGGATGGCAGTTCCTCGGCAGCACCAACCCCGAGACCGACGAGTGGCGCAAGCACGCGACCCTCGTCCCCACCACTGACACCAGCGCAGGCGCCACCATCAGCTCAGACGAACTCACCAAGGCGGTCACCGCCGCCGTCGAAGCCGCCTTCAAGCGCCTCACGCCCCCCCAGGACACGACCCCTACCACCACCGGAAGCACCCGCACCGCCCCCAAGAAGGGGCGCGAGCCCTCAATGTTCACCCCCCGCATGCGCGACGGCCGCCTCAACCTCGGTTGGGTCGGCATAGTCAATGCGTTCTGGACCCTGGAGTGGGTCCGCACGGACGCACCCGAGGAGATGACCCTCGACCAGATCATGGGCCTGGTCGAATACGTCCTACACCTCGCCGACCAGGTCCAGGCCCAAGCCTACGGGCACGGCTTCCAGCCCGACCGAGCCGCAAAGTCCTACGAGCTCGCCCGCAGGGCCCTGGAAAGCGCCTGCGACATCCTCAACACCCCGATCCCCTACAACGCCTACATGCAAGGCGACCGGGACGAGATCGAGCACTGGGGCAACACCATCGGCCCCGCCGCCGTCACCATGCTCACCGGACTGGGAGACATGACCTCCCAGTCCCTCACCCCCAACCACAACCACCCCGAACAGGACAACATCCTCAACAAGATCGCCGCAGCCTGGGACGATCCAGCCCTCCTCAGGGAAGCATGGACCGAAGCCAAAACCGCCGGCGCCCTGGAAACCCCCGTCACCATCACCAACAACAACGGCCACTACACCATCCAGGAAACCCCCAACGGTCAATCCCTTCGCCAGGCCATGAGCGCTCGCGGGAGCCTGCTGCGGGCGGAGGCTCCTGAGGAGCCTGCTGATGAGCTGGCGGAGCCGGTTGAGGGGCAAGGAGTCCAGGATGCGTTGGACATGGGTGACGGCGCGACTGGAGCCTCCTACCCGGAAGAGGTAGAGGTGCTGCGGGAGCGCATCAACGCCGCTGCGGAGGCGCGTGACATGGGGGTCCTGCAAGACGCCTACACTCAGGCGCGTAGTGCAGGCGTACTGGGGGTCAAGGTGCGCTTCAACGGGCGCACCATCCAGGACAGTGGCCGGACGGAGTTCGCGCTTGTCGACCTCGCTGACGCTCTGGAGAACATCGTTGCCGACGTCGAGGCAGTCCCTGCCGCCCCCGCTGGCCGCTCTGTGGGATGGTCGGCTCAGGACTACCTGAAGGCCGCCAAGGGCGCGCAGAGCGCGTCCGAGGTCGCTGAGCTGTCCGAGCAGGCCGTGACCAAGGGGCTTGGGGACGAGGTTGTCGAGCTGGACGGGGTCAGCGGTCCTCTCCACTATGCGCTCGGGCACCTGGCGAAGACCAAGCGCCACTAATGCTCCTGCCTGTCACCCGCGATTATGGTTGCTCACGGGTGACAGGCAGGTCTCCATAAACGACTGAGACATTGACAGATAAAGGAGAGACGATCATGTGGCTTGCTAGATATGTTGACGGAACGGCAACTATGGAAGGACTCATAGGCCCCTCAAGAGACAAAGAGGGAGTCAGGGTGTTGGCACGTTCGGGAGTCTGGCTCGCCGGTTGGCGAGACCCAATAACTGGGCTCCTGGTTGTACTATGTGGCCGAGGCGCAGTAGAAAACAAGCCGTTACTTTTATTTCAGAGTGACGGGGAGCGTGTTGCTCAACTACCACAGGACGAAAATCACAGAGACACAAGTCTCGCAGGGGTGTGGGGGATTCAAAATGTTAGTTTTTCGGAGAACTCACAACCATGGAATCCCCTTGATTGGGATGGCAGTCCGACGCTTGTTGGATATCCTCGCGATATCAGCGTAGCCAAAGAGTTCGGCTTAACACCTCTCGTATCGTTTGCAGATATCCGTCAACCGAATGTTCGGGATTGCTTCATAGAGGGTTCTCCGTGGGGTGTTGACCAGCCTATTTTAGCGGCGGCGTTAAATGAAAACAATACCCAGAATATCTCTGTGGTTAAATTCGACCGCTCAGTTCCAGTTATGTCTACGTCCGAGCTTCTTAGAGTTGAGGAATTCTTTGAAGAAGGCGTGGTTAGACACATCCTGGAGACCCTGAGCATTCTGGAGGACGTAATGTCCTCCCCTCAGAAGAGTTAACGATGGTGATGCGAAAGGTGTCAAAAACAAGGGGATAGTGATGTTATTGATGGTGATGGCGCTGGCTTTTCTGGGGCCGTTTTTTGGCATCTTCATTGGAAGAGTCTACAAAATAGTGTATTACGTGAGGAATAAAGACGCTCCGCCGTCAAGGTATGAGTGGGACGTATTTGTCCTCGCAACATCGGGGTGGTACGTATTGATGATCTCATTTCTATTTGATTGGGTGACGCATGTCGTTTGGTCGTCAAGCTAGGTGCACGATCCGGTGTACGGCTAACGACGACATCACGCCGAGTCGGCTGATGCTTTAAAGCATCAGCAGTCCGGCAACCGCCCTCTCATATTGAGGCGATGACTCGCTAAACGCAGAAAGAGATGGATCATGGGTATCACACTCAAGGATCGGATGATAAAGGCGTTAACGAGCGCCAACGTAGATACTGGCGACGCCGTGGTGTCCAGGGACTCGGAGGGATTCTGGGTCGCCACCGTTGGTGACGTCACCCTTCGCGCTCACCGAGGCGCAGTGGAGGCGTTCGCTGGCGATAAGACCGGCAGAGGTAGCGACCGTGGAGCATCGACTGATGTCTACACTATGCAGAATACTGTTCAGTCAGCAATACATCGACGCAAGCTGGCCCGTAACCTCATCAAGGATATTCAGAAGTGGACTAGATTAGCGGCATGGTCACCAGGGCTAGAGTATGCTGGGGGAGACATTCTTGTCGCCGTCACTGAAGGGGGTGACCCGTCCGTCAAGGTGTACTTCAATGGACGCTGTGACTCCGTCATCGCCCTTCCAGTCGAAGGAGGTGAATCCGAAAGCCAGCGAAAAATCAGCGCTCTAATCCACGCCATCGCTGACTTCAACGACTAAGCGCCCACCAAATAGGTGGTTGCCACATAACACCAAGTGCCCCGCCCCTACCTACCGCCCCACACTTCACGAAAAGGAAGACCAGTGACCGACTCGTCAAAGAATCCAGTAACAATAGAGGTGTTCAGTGTTGAGGAACATCTGAACCCCTTTCCGAAGGGTGAGCTGTACTATCGGGAAGTAGAGGCTGTCTCATGGTATGTGGATGAGAAAAAGATACTGAAACGACTCCGTGACTGCTCACGCGACACTTTCCTTCTCAGTGACATTGTGGACATGAATCGGGATATCCTGTCTCCTACGCGAGCCTGGTTCGTCGCTCGTGAGCTCATGGACCGGGGTCTCATTGCGGAGACTGGCGAGTGCGTAGGTGACTCGTCCGGCACGCGCGCCTGTCTTCTCACGCTTACCGAGCAGGAGAGGGCCGCCGCATGACCGCGCAGGCCAGAGTGGAGCTCGACCTGCCGGAGACAGTAGTCCTGCCGCAGGAGCATGGGGACCTGACCAGGATGTGGGCTACCCGCGTCGTCACCAGCGTCGACGACAGCAACGGTCTGATCAACACCGAGCTGATTGGGCCAGGTATCAGGGAAGATGGGACAACGACGATCGATCGCTCCGAGTGGTCATCCTTCCAGGTGATTGAGGTCCTGAACGGCAAGCACTTCCCTCTCATCGCGGAGGCCGACTGGGCGGTCATCCACCGGGCCCAGGACATGGTGCGGGCGATGCTGGACGCTGCCCACGAGGTCGAGGAGGCGGCAGCATGACCGACCTGACGTTCCAGCAGCGGCGGGCGGACTTCGAGGAGATGCTCGGGCGCGCCGTCCGCGTCATGGACAACACCGGCAGGCTCCATGAGACAAGCCCTGAGACTCCAGGGGGGTCTCTGGCTCGTCTCGCTGACGAAGTGGCTGGCCTGTGCCGCGACTGGGTGGCGGCCGTCCCTCGGGTCGCCGCCGGCGAGTCCTCGCTCGACCTGTCCAGCGCCGTGACGTCAAGGGCGCTCACCGTCGCCGCCGAGCGGGGCCTGTGGAAGGCCGAGTCATGATGACGCTGACTGACCTGTTCTGCGGTGCTGGCGGCTCCAGCACCGGCGCGGAGATGGTGCCCGGCATCGAGGTGGTCATGGCCGCCAACCACTGGGCCCTGGCCATCGAGACTCACCAGGCCAACCACCCCAGCACCGCGCACGACTGCGCCGACATCAGCCAGGTGGACCCGCACCGGTACCCCACCACCGACATCCTGTGGGCCTCACCGAGCTGCACCAACCACAGCATCGCCAAGGGCGTCGCCCGCCAGCGACAGGATGAGGCCCGGCGCCGGGATCTGCTCGGCCTGCTGGAGGCCGGTAAACCACTGTCTGATGACGCGGCCATGAGGTCACGGGCCACCATGTGGGACGTCGTCCGCTTCGCCGAGCACCACCTCTACCGGGCGATCATCGTCGAAAACGTCATCGACGCCGCCCACTGGGTCCTCTTCCCCGCCTGGAGGGCCGCCCTCGTAGCCCTGGGCTACCAGATGCGCCTGCTCTCCCTGAACTCCATGCACGCCTCATCAGCCGGCCTGCCGGCCCCGCAGTCACGGGACCGCCTCTACGTCGTCCTATGGCGCAAAGGCGACAAAGCCCCCGACGTCGAGCACGTCACCCGCCCCCAGGCATGGTGCCCCAAGCACGGCTGGATCCAGGCCATGCAGGCCTTCAAGAACCCCCACCGCAAGGTCGGACGCTACCGCTCCCAGTACACCTACCGGTGCCCGCAGGTCTCCTGCCGCAACCACGTCGTCGAACCACCAACGATCCCCGCCGCATCCATCATCGACTGGACCGACCTGGGCGAACGCATCGGAGACCGCTCCAGACCCCTGGCAGCCAAGACCCTCGCCCGAATCCAGACCGGCATCAACCGCTACTGGACCGGCACCTGGCAACCACCAACCACCCCAACCCCCGAGGCATGGAACACCAAGACCAGCAGCAGCTCGACGGAACCCCGGGCACCCTTCATCGCCGAGCTCCGCGGCGGAGGATCCACCGCCCGCCCCGTCACAGCCCCGCTGGCCACCGTCACCGCCTCCGGCAACCACCACGCCCTCATCACCCCCTACTACGGAACCCAGGAAAGCGCAGTGCCCACACAGCGCCCACTACCGACCGTCACCACACGCGACCGTCACGGCATCGCCGTCGCACCCAAAGGCCTCCTGATGCGCAACAACGGCGGCTCCCACGGATCCGCACACCTCACCACCCCCACCGACGAGCCGGCCAGAACCATCACCACCGCCGGCCACCAGTCACTACTGACCGGCGGCACCGTCAACATCGACGACGTCCACTTCCGGATGCTCAACCCCGACGAGATCACAAGAGCCATGGCCTTCCCCACCGACTACACCATCCGAGGAAACAGAGGAGAGAAAGTCAAACAAGCCGGCAACGCCGTCACCCCACCCACCGCCCGCGACATCATCACAACCATCACCACCGCGCTCGCGGTATGACCTGCGCGCGGTGGTAGGCAGCACTGAGTCGTGCAGCCGCCCCAGGTCACCCAGCTAGCTCGAATACTTCTGCTATCGGGCAATCACCTAAGACGACTTCACCGAGGAGACAACGCCATGGCCGGAGACACCATCATCACCATCGTCGGGAACCTCACCGCGGACCCCGAGATGCGCTTCACGCCCTCCGGGGCAGCGG
>ERZ772968.468-NODE-468-length-20467-cov-41.250490_pt1 | contig 20467 bp, 31 predicted proteins | sample MGYA00580674_ERZ772968 | MGnify/ENA primary metagenome ERZ772968 (study PRJEB29015, sample SAMEA2737940) | human oral metagenome | biome: human oral; feature: human-associated habitat; material: dental | place: China | collected 2138 ...
TGTCCTCCACGGCGCAGGTGATGATCCCACCGGTCGTCAGCCACCGCTCCACGCCGCCCGCGCGGGTGAGCTGCCAGAATTGCTCCGGCTCCGGTTTGGTGACAACGACGACGGCGCGGGGGATACGGGAGCCGTCCTCGGCGATCCAGGTGAGGCGCAGGCGCGCCCCCGGCCCGAGGACGTCGCCCAGCACCCAGGGCTGGAGCGTCCCGTCCTCGTCGATGACCTTGATGGTGCCCGAGCACTGGACGGCACGGCTGGCGTCCCAGGTCAGGGACCAGGACTCCACGCGCAGGTCAGCCCGCACGAGATCATCACCCAGGTAGGCGTCCACCTGGACCGACTCGCGGGAGCGGGTGCCGGTGATCGACTGCCTCGCGGCGTCAGTCATCGGGAGCATGGTCAGCCTCCAATCTGGAGCGGACGGCGCTTGATGTCCGCGTAGGTCTTGGTCCCCAGCCGCGATTTGACGGCGTTGTAGGTCGCCCCGTTCGCGAGTTCCTTGGTGCGGTCGTAGGTCGCTCTGACGACCAGGACCGGCAGCGACGGGGGCGCGACCACGCCCCCGGACAGGTCCCAGCGCGTGATGCCCTCGGCCACCCATTCCACGCCTACGTCGGCGGGCAGGTACCCGCCCCACAGGGTCGCCCGCTGCGGGTCGTAAGGGACGCGCAAGAGGAGAACGCCCGCTTGCTCCACCAGGGCCGCGACCCGGTCAGCCTGCGCCTGGTTCCAGGTCGTGATGATCGCTTTCAGGGACTCAGGGGCGCTCCTGGCGGCCCCGAGCTGGACCGGCAGCCTCGCCCCCAGGGGCAGGATGGTTTTCCCGCCGACGCCCCACTTGTGGCCAGACAGGGAGCCTGCCGTCAGTAGGGGGATGTCCTCACGGTGCTGGTCGCCCATGTCCAGCTCGATCGCGGATGTCCAGTCGAGGGGGTCGGACAGCCACGCCGACGGCGAGTCCAGGCGGATTGTCGAGGAAAAAGACTGTTCCGCAATTTCATTAGTCAGCGTGTAGGTGACCTCGACGCCAATCGGGATTTCATGATCCTCGACGTAACCAAGATTGGAGATGCGGACGTTTGCACCACCGCGAATCAATGTCGTAAAACCGCGAACGGTCCTGGTTACCGAATAGCCCGCGCCGTCGCCGTGGACAGCCAGAGAAACAGCCGGGTGTCCCTCCTGGGCGCTGATATCCTCGATGGCAATATCTTTGCCGGGTAGGACTCCATAAATCCCCCTAGATTGGGATTTGTATTTCTCGCCGGTCCATTCGTAGGTCCATCCTACGCCGGAATGCCCCTCCTCTTGGGTGGGGGTGTCGCCGTCGAAATATGATAGGTCGGCGACGTCTTCGCGCGTCGCCCCCATGGAACAGAGTATGTTGTCGGCATAAATCGTGCCAACCGGGTTGCCGGGGGACTTGACACCGACGTAAATGTCGAAGGCGGTGGCGTCGCCGGGAATAGACAGGATTAGCCCGGCCCTGTCGACGGGTGTGACTTTCCCCAGCATGTTTGCGTATCGGACCGTCCGCCCACCCGCGGTGTAAAAACGGATCGCGAGCATAGCAACATCTTGCAGGGTCGCTCCCATTGGGGACGTGTCGAAATCCGCGGCGACCGACACCCATTTCTGCTCCGACGCAGCAGGTCCGCCAAGGTTGATTTTCTCACTAGCGGCCATCTTGTCGTAGCCCTTGGCGTCAAGGGCCTTGATTTTCAGGCGCCCGTTCTCGACGGATAACTCTGATTTCCATCCCCACCACCAGTGTAAGTCCTTGGTGAAGGAACCGTTTTCGCAGAGGTTGGTCCGGATTTTGGTGTAGCCCATAGTCGCCTCTCGGAATAGGGGGCGGGGATCGCTGGTGTGGCGATCCCCGCCCGGTTAGCGGATGCGACGGCCGGACAGGTCCGACGCGACGCGGTCGACCGCGCGCCCGGCCTCCACCTGCATGCGGCCGATCAGGACGCCGTCGACGTCCCGCACTTCAAGCACCTCCGGCACGCCGGCATTACCCTTGGATAGGAGGTCGTCGATCTTGTCCCACTGGCCGCCCGTGAAAACCGGCTCAGGCTTACCTGTAGCATTCAGCACAGTTGTCAGGCCGGGCTGGAGAAGGCCGCCGGAATCGAATTTGTAGAGGCCCGTCGACGGCGCACCCCAAATGCCGGTCTCGCGAACAGAAAGCCCCGGGCGCGGGGCCTCAACCATCATCCCATTGCCGGATGCGATAGCGATGTGATAAGCCGGGTGCCCCCAAAACAGTAGCGTCCCCGGCGCATTGATCGACCCGCCCGGAGTAGCCCCAGACTGATACCCAGCCGCCGTCAGACGCGGGATACTCGACCCCATCTGATGGGCCGCCCAGTACACGAGACCAGAGCAGTCCAGGCCTGGCGGGATCGAGCTGCCTCCCCACACGTAGGGGACACCAATCGCCATGCGCGCCGCATTTACGATATCCGTGGCAGACCCGGTAACGGGCATCGCCGCGGTATTGGATTTCAGCCACTCCCCGAAACCGTCGACCCATTTCCCGGGCAGGGCCATCGCCATGTCCTTGAAGAATGCCGACCCGGGAATACCCTTGAGGGCCGCATTCATCGGAATGCGCAGCAGATTCTCGACCGCCCCGAGCGGGTCGGAAATGATCGATGAAACCGCGTCCGCCGCCGTGGCAATCCAATTGCTGGCAGTCTGAACGCCCGCGCCGACGGTACTCTTGAGCTTTTCCCAGATACCGCCGTCGGCAAATGCCGCGAACCCGACGCCCCGGTCCCCGCCGGGTACCCGGTCTCCCGCGCCGCCGCGGGCGGCCGCGTTCATCCGGTTGACCGCTGCGGGGCCGCCGACCGCGCGCACCCACTCGGGCCGCATGATCGCCTCACCACCAGACAGGGCGATAGCTCCCCCGCCGTCGGGGCTGTAGAAATGGTAGATGTCCCGCCCCGGGCTATAGCCGGGGAGGACGCCACCACTGGCGTAGCCGGGGATCGGACTGACATCCGGTAGGCGCAGGGACAGGCCGAGCTTTTCCGCAATGCTGTCAGCCGTTTTCTTGATACCGTCTTTGTAGACGGTGTTAATCAAGAAATTGATCGGCTTCGCAGCTACGGATTTAACCCCGTCCCAAACGGTTTGGATGCCGCTCTTCATATTGTCGAACGCGGTTTTGATATTCGTCGTGACCGTGTCGAAAATAGGTTTGAGCGTATCCCGGAACCAGGACGCCACCGTATTGATGGTGTCCTTGATGCCATTCCAAACCGTTTGCAGGCCGCTCCACAGAAGGTCGGCACCCGCCTTGATCCCGTCCCATACGGCTGTGATGACGGGCTGCACATAGGTCTGGAACCAGCCGATCACTGTTTGGATGGCCGACTGGATGCCGTTCCAGATAGTGACGATGCCATTCCAGAGGAATTGTGCGCCGACCTGGATTCCGGTCCACACGGCCGAAATGACTGGCTGCACATAGGCTGTGAAGAAATCCGCGACCGTCCGGACCGACGACTGAATCCCGTTCCAGACCGCGACAAGCCCAGCCCAAAGGAATTGGGCCCCAACCTGGATTCCAATCCAGACCGCAGACAGGATCGGGGCCACATAGGCGTTGAACCAGTCGACGACGACGGCGACGGCGGATTTCAGGCCGTCCCAGACCGTCTGCACCCCGGTCCATAGCCACTGCGCCCCGGCGACGATACCGGACCACACAGTCGACAGGACAGGGGCCACATAGGCCATAAACCAGTCCACCACGAGCAGCACGGCCGCGCGGATAAGCGCCCACACTATGATGAACGGAATTGACAGCGCCCAGATGCCGATTTTGATGCCGGTCCACACGGCCTCGAAAGCCGGGACGACATAGGACGTAAACCAGTCCGCGACCGTCTGGACCGCGGCCTGGATTCCGGACCATACGCTGGTCACGATCCATACCAGGCCGCTCCAGAGGCCGCCCAGGATGCTCACAGCGCCCGTGATAGCGGGGACCACGTAGGAGGTGAAGAAACCGCTCACCGCGGACCAAATCTGATTCCAGACGTCCCCCAGAACCGTCAGCGTCGCATTCCAGTATGGGGCAATCCAATCCAGGAAAGACTGGAACGCGGCCGTAATCGACGCCCACGCCTGCTTGCCCATCTCGGTCTGCGTGAAAAACCACGTCAGGGCGGCCACCACAGCGAGAATCGCCGTCACGATGAGAATATACGGGTTGGCGTTCGCAACCACGTTGAAAGCCGCCTGGGCATTCTTCGCGGCCGCCACAGCGCCTTCCATTGACTTGAGGCTGGTCACCCATTTCAGGACACTGCCAGCCTGCTTGATCGCGTCGATTGTTGTCGTGGCCTTGTGGAGGCCATAGAAAGCGGTGGCTGCGGTGCCGACGGTGACGGCCAGTGTCGACAGCATTCCCTTGTGCTCGATGCCCCAGGCGGTCGCTGTCAGGAGCGCGTCACCAACCTTGACGATGGCGTCACGCAGCCCCTCAAGGAAACCGGTCAGCGGGGAATCTGGATCGAGCCCGAAAAGCGGTTTATCCGTCTCCCCGGTGAAGATGATTTCCGTGATCCCCTGGATCGACGGGATTAGCGTGTCATTGATCCAGGTGCCAGCCTGGATAGCGGCATCGCGGACACTGAAAAGGAAATCGACTAGGCCGCTATCCTCTTCAAGGCCGAACAGGGTGCTAGGCCCCTGATAGTCGCCCTGGAAAAGAATGCTGGCGACGCCCTGGATTCCAGGGATCAGCGTGCCGGTAATCCAGTCCCCGGCAGCCCGGGCGGACTCCCCAATCTTGAAAAGGAAATCGACAATCCCGGAATCCTCTTCGAGACCGAAGAGTTTAGAGGAGCCGTCGAATTGGCCTTTAGCGAGGATATCCCACACGCCCTGAATACCAGGGATGAGATTGTCGTTAATCCACCCGAAAGCCTTCTCGGCCCCGGCGGCGACATTCCCCATGAAATCGGTCAGGGCAGGCTTGATCTGGTCGACGATACCCATCGCACCAGAGACGAGGGCGGCCTCGAGGTTACCCCACGCGCCCTCAATCGTCGCCGTCGACGTCGCCGCTTCCTTGGCGACGTCGGTCATGCCGAGGTCCATCACCGCGGCATTGAATTCCTCGGCGGTGATCTCGCCCTTCTCCATCGCCTCACGGAAATTGCCCGTGTAGGCTCCGGCCTCGAGAAGGGCCTGCTGAAGTTTCCCGGACGCGCCCGGGACGGCGTCAGCGAGCTGGTTAAAGTTTTCGGTTGTGAGTTTGCCCTGCCCGGCGGTCTGGGTGAGCACCATGCCGACGGACTTGAAAGTTTCCGCATTACCGCCAGCAACCGCATTGAGGTTACCGGCAGCCTCAGCCAGCTTGTCATATCCGGCGACGTTATTCGACGCCAGCTGCGCGGTGATCGACTGGATATCCGATAGGCCGTATACGGTCTTATCCGCATAATCCTTCGTGGACTTCGTGAGCCTATCAATATCGGCCGCGGATTTCCCCGCGAATCCCAGCGTATTCTTGAATTTGTTGGTGGCGTCGCTGGCGTCTATCGCCTGTTTTGCGACATCCGAGAAACTGGCCGCCAGGCCGACAGCACCGGTGACGGCGAGCGCCCCAGCGGCAATCTTCCCGACCTTCTGGAAAGCCCCGCCCAGGCCGCTCGTGATTTTCCGCTCGACCGGCTTGGTGTCGACATCCCCTAGGGCGTCTTTGAGCTGCTGGGTGATTGCTTTGGTGGAGAGGGCTACCTGAATCCAGGCGGTGCCAATTGTGCGTCCACCGGGCTTGCTGTCAGCCAATCCAGGCCCCTCTCGATATGCCGGGAGGCCCCACAGCACGCCGCTGTGGGGCCTCCCTCGTGTTGGTTATGCGTTGGCCTGTGCGGCCAGTTCTGGGTGCCTGGCGAGCCAGCGGCGCGCCTTGGCGGCCTGCCGCTCCTGCGCCTCCCGGGCTTTCTGCTGCCAGCCCGGTTCGGGCGGCTGCGGGGGTTTCGGCAGGTCGCTCTTTTTCGCTCCGACGGCGCTGGCGATGTAGCAGCAGATTTGCCAGGCGGCCATGCGTGTCGCCGTGACCTCGTCGGAGAGGGCGACGTCCCCGCCCATAGCCCTACCCAGGGCGCTGCCGGGCGGGAGCCCCCGGATGAGGACCAGCAGCCGCCTAGGGGTCAGGCGGCCGCGCCACAGGTCCAGGAGGTCGACCCCATACTCACGGAGTAGGTCGGCCTCGATCTCCTCCCCATGCTCCCGCAGGAGCCCGGGGAGGGCCGTCAGTTTCCCAGGTTCAGGACCTTGAAAACCTTCCCCAGGAATTCGCCCATCGCGTCGGCAGACACCTTCCCGTCGTCGCCGCGGACGTGGTTTTTCACGGTATCGTAGGCGTCGCCCAGGAGAGCACGCGTCACACGCATCATCGCCGCCGGAGAGGCACTCCCGTCCTCCATAGCAGCCAGCGCCTCAATCACCTCCCAGTCGGACTGGAAAGCCGCGGGGTCGACCTCGATAGTCAGGCCGTCGACAGTCACCTCCACGACGCCCCCCTTGGCCTCAGCCTCCTGGAAATCGGACGGCGTCTTAGCCCCAATCTCCTTAGCGCGCTCCGCTGTCTTGCTGGTCTTCTTGCTAGTCATTTGTCGGTCCCTTTCAGGTGGTGGCGGTCCAGATAGTGGTGACCCCACCCCGGCGCAGGGACCGACCACGCCGCGCCGGGGCAGGGGGCTAGAGCGGCCGTCAGGCCGGGATCAGCGACTTCGCGTTGGAGTAGATGATGTAGTCACCCAGAACTGAAAGCTTGTAGGACCAAGCCGTCAGCTCGCCCACCTTGAATGGAACCTCCCCGCGCTCACCGAGCTCGAGGCGCGGGAAAACAATTCGCATGCGGGTACGGGTGTCCCCAGTGGAGGCGGTGTCGAAGACTTCGAGGACGCCGCTGAGCACGGTCACCGTGCGCTGCGCCTTCGCCGTCATCTTCACGACGTCGGTCTTCTGCGGTCCGGCACCGATCTGCTCCTGAATCTTCTCCGCGGTCGCGTTCAGGAAACGTGTCACGATATCCAGCTGCGACTCCAGGAGAGCCGCCTCCAGCCCTGTTTCAGACGAATCCATGAAGGTTCGCACGACACCATGGCCTTGGTGCCCTTTGATTTTCGTGACCGAGTCGTCCATCGTCAACTTGACGCCGTCGTCGGAAAGCCAGCCGCAGTCCTTCAGTGCTGCGGGAATCTGGGTCGTGAGGCCCTGAATCTTGGTGGCCAGCTGGGGGTCATAGGCGCCCAGGAAAAGACTGTCGTCGTCCGACCCAAAGCCCAAGACATTGTCGGCATTTGTCGCCATCTTGCTTTCTCCTTACGGTTGGTTCCGTGTAGTGATCTGGTAGGTGGCCGTAGCGCGGGCGGCCGTGATAGTCGGGTCGGGCGACTCAGCGGGCGCATTTCCAGTCACCCGAGTGACCGGAAATGCATGGCCCGCCGTGAGCGCATTAATTGCCGCGTCAACGCGAAGGGCCAGGCGCATTGCCTGGCCCGTAGTGGGAGCGAAAGAATCGATGGTGACCTGACCGGTGGAGAGGACCCGCTGGTGCTGGCCCTGGCCGCCCGTAGCGATCACCAGGACCAGAGGGTCAGGTGGGTCGCCATTCGCATAGGGGACGGTGGACACCACCTGCACGTCAGGCAGCGCCCCCTTCAGAGCCGCCATCACCAGCGCCTTCGTATCCCGAGATGCGCCAGCCATCAGCCGTCACCTCCCCCGACACTGCCCAGCACCCGCTCCAGCGTGTGGTGCTTGATCTGCTCCATGCCCGCCTCCCGCGTGCCAGCGTGGACGTAAGCGCGGGCGCGCTTCCCCCGGTTGGAGGAGTGCACCTTGAACCCGTCCCCCGCGCGGGCGCGCAGTTCCTCGGCGGCCTCAGTGACGACGCCCTGGGCCTCATCGGAGGACACGAGCGCCTGGATGCCCTTGCGGTCGAGCTTGAATCTCACGACGCTCATCAGGTGCCTCCCGTCGTTTTCGGGTCGGTGGCGGCGTGGAGCGTGACCACGGTCCCCTTGGGCCAGCGCGCCGGGGCGCCCTCGACGCGGTACGTGACGCCTGCGATGCGCAGGAGGTCCGATGAGCGGATATCCGGGTGCTTGCCGCGCCAGTACAGGGTGGGCTGGCTGACGACCGGGAGAGAGCCCGCTGAGACCGGCTCGCTCGTGCCGCCGGGGTTAAGCAGGGCAGGCGGCAGAGCACTCTCCAAGACCGGTCCGGGGACAGCCTCACCGTACTGATCTGTGCCGCCGTCGCCCGCCCTGAGTCTCGTCACGGAGACCAGCCCGGCGGCGATCACGGGGCCACCGCCGGAGCCAGCAGGTCCACCTCGAACGCCGCGCTGCGGTGGCCCCCCAGTTGCTTCAGTTCAGCCGCCCGCAGGAAAAGGTCGCCCTCGGGATTCGAGTAGGTAAACTGGTCCGTGAACGGTCCAGTAGTATGGAGTTCCCCAGACACGAGGCCCCTGGGCTCGGGGAGCCCGTCAGCCGCCCCCTGCTCGGCCTGAAGCGCGCGCTTCACGACCGCACAGCAGACCCGCCTCAGCGTCCCCAGAGACGCGTGCTGCCACCTCGGGGCGGACGACTTGATGAGGTCCGTCGCGTCCTCCAGGAGGACCGCGGCCCGCCTGTGCTCCTGCTCGCTCAGGCCACGCCATCGTGCTTCCAGGTCGTCGACCGTGGCGAAGACGTCAGCCATCAGACTTCGCGTGGGCGCCCTTACCCCGCCCCTTCTCCGGTGGCGCAGAGGAGCCCGCCTCCCCCGCAGTCTCCTCAGGGTCGGCGGGCACCTCCTCAGGCAGCACCCACCCCGGCCCGAGCGTGTCTGCCGTGACCTCATCGACCACGACGACCACGCCAGTCTCACAGTGAGTAAGCCGGACCATTCTCAGGCCTTGTCCTTGATGAGCGCGAACTTGTCGGCGAACGCGTACCAGCCGTACACGATCTCCAGGCGCAGAGCGATCTGGTTGTGGCGCTTCAGGTCACCCTGGCCGTCCGGATCACCGAAGCGGATCAGCTCGATAGGAAGTTCACGCTGGACACCCCAGCGGATACCGTCACGGAAGTCGCCGATGATCGCGCGGACCTTCGTGTCCGCAGCCTCGGGCAGACCGGAGACGGTGTTGCCCTGGGCGACCGGGATACCGCGGAAATCCGTGACGTTCGTGCCGAACCCAAGCTGCGGGTAGCGCTGGTCGCTGGTCGCGCCGGAGCCGTCCTTGCGCTTCAGCTGAGACAGTGCCCAGGAGAACTTCGGGTCGAAGGCTGCGCCCGTCACCTGAACGGCGTCGGCCGCGTTGACCAGGAGGCCGACGGCGGTAGAGAACTCGTCGTCCAGGTCGGCGGTGCCAGCCGTGTCGTGCTCCACCGTCTTCGTGGTCTTCGTGATGTAGTTCTCCCAGCCGGAGATGACGTTCCCGGTGAGCGGGTTGATCCGGTGGTACATGCCCAGGTCAAGGGCGCGAGACAGGGACACCTGACCAGCGGCCGCGAGCTGGTCGATGACGTCCAGCTGGTAGTCCTCGCTGGCCCACTGCACCTCCTCGGAGAAGCGCATGGTCACCTGGGCCTTGTGGGGCTTGGCGGTGACAGCGCCGAAGGTTCCCTTGGTGGCTCCCTTCTCGCCACCCTCCTCGACGAACTCGGCCTTCGGGAAGTCGTTGAAGGTGATGTAGTCGACCTCGCCGAAGCGCATAGGCTCGCGGGCGGAGAGCTGGGCGATGGTGGAGAGGCTACGGGCCTTGACGATCATCCCGTCAGCGATCTCGCGGGGCATGAGGACCTTGGAGTCCTGCGTGGTGAACACGGTTGCCATGTTCGTGTTTCCCTTTCGTTACTGGTTGGTGCCGAACAGGCCTCGGACGGCCTGGATTGCGGCGCTAGGGGTGGCCGTTTCGGGGGCCTTACCGCTGATGCCTGTTCCCCCTGCGACGGGGGCGCTGCCCATGAGTCCTTTGAGGACTTCGGCGTGAGCGGTGATCTCCTCCTCGGTGTCGCCTCGTAGGGCATCGAGGGGGACCCCGGCGGCCTTCGCGGCCGCCTGCTTCCAGCCGTGAACCTGGTCGCGGTGCTCGTATCCGGCGATACGGTCCTGCGCGTCTTTGAGGGCCTTGGCGTGCGCCTCGGCCTCTTCGGCGCTGGTCTTCTTCAGGGCTGCGAGCTCGTCGACGGCGGCGTGGTTGGCGCGGGCTCTGGCCTCCCACTTGCGGGCTTCGGCTTTCCAGTCGGTGCCCGTGGTGGCGTCGTCGGCGGGGGTCTCGGTGGTTGTGGGCTCGGGCATCAGTTCGTCCCCTTTCCGGGAAACGGGCAGCGCCCCGGCCGTCCCGTGCGGGGCGAGCGGAGCGCTGCTAGGTGTTGGTGTTCGGTTGGGTGCCGGGCCGTCCTGTGCAGGCCGGTGCGGCTAGGTCATTCCGCGGGGGTTGCCCCGTCGGTGACGGTCTCGGGTGCGAGGCGGCGCATCTTCGCCGCGATTGTGCTGGCGTCTAGCGGGTCGCCGTCGGCCTTGACCTTAGCTCGGGCCTCCTTGTACAGGGCCTCGTAGCGCTTCGGGTGGTAGCCGTCGATTCGCTCGGACTGCCCCTTCCACAGGGGGGCGATCAGGCACCGACAGTGATCGTGGTAGCGGTGCCCGTCGCCACCTGCCGCTTTCAGGCTCCCGTAGATGAAGCCGCGGCTAGCGAGCATGAGGCACCAGGCGCAGCATCCCCCAGCAGGAGGGACGCGAGCGAAGCGGGGTTTGAGCGGGTCTCGGGCGACATTCCGGCTCACCGTCTCCTTACCTTGGGTGAGGATGAACCGGGCCAAGGTCGCTCGCAGGCGATCTGCCGTCACGGCCGTGTCTCCTTGGAATGCCGGGCCGACTGCCCACCGTGTCGCTCGCTCGATCTGGATGGCGCTCGCACCGTCGGCCAGCACCCCGGTCATCGGGCCACCCACAGCGCCCTCGCGCACCGCCTCGAACCACTCGGCCGCCTCAGTGGCAGCCAGGTCCCCATAACGGGAGGAGAGCCCCTGCATCACCTCGGCCAACGCATCGCGCGCCATCTCCGGCTGAGACCAATCCAGGCGGGCCATGAACCGGTCAAGGTCATCGACGGCGCGCCTCGCAGCCTCATCCAGGCCGCGGGACAGCCGTTCTAGGTCAGCCCGCGTCGTCACCAGTGGTCACCCCAGTAGGCTCCGTGGGCTCCTGCGGCGCAGACGCGGCCGGGTCCGGGGTTGGCGCGGCGGCCAGCAGACGATCCAGGACAGCGCCAGACTCAGTGCGCCGCTGCTCGGAACGAACCTCCATGATCTGCTCCTGAGTCAGGCCAGCCAGACGCATCGCCACAGCAGAGTCAGCCAACGCCGGGAACGCCCCAACGATCTTCACCGCCGTATCCGCCGCCGCCTGCGGACTGACGTACCGGGCTGGCGTCCACGTCGGATGCAAATCCCACGATTCAGCCGGTGGCTCCGTCAGACCATCACGCACCATGAGCGCATTCTGGGCCGTCCTCCGCAACGCCGAAGATACGATCTTCCACTGATGCTCAGCCTCATCCGAGAGAGCCGCCTCAGCCGCCTGCATCGCCTCAGCCGACGCCGGGTTATCCGCAAACAGGCCGACCTGCGACTGCGGCAGATTCGTCGCCGCACAGAAGTTCTGAGCCAGCTGCCGATACATCGCCAGGTGCGGTTCCATGCTCATCTGCGGGAACTGGCCGACGTCAGGCTTATCGCCCTCGTCGTTCAGGTCCAGGACCGTGATCCGGCCACTGATAGCCGTCCACCGGGACTGACCCTCAAACGCCGACTCGGACGCCCCAAGGACATACCGCTGCGGGGAAGAGAAGAACTCCGCCCCCGTCTCGGCGCGCACCAGCGTCCGCAGGGCCGCATCCGTCAGGTAGCGGACCTCCCGAGTGATCCGAGAATGCCCGAACGGGCGGCCGATCTGCGGGTCATAGGCGATCTTCTCCACCAGAACCCGGCCCGTCCGATTCGGAAGGCGCTCCGCCGACCAACGCCCATCCGAACGGCGCATCACGACAATAGCGTCATGCGTCCACATCACCATCTCCGACGGCGACTCCAGACCCTCCGGCGCATCCTTCGACATCTCTGTGACCGCGATAGCGGCACTGATCTGCCGACGACGCATATCCCACAATGCCGATGCCCACTTAGCGTCGCGCGCCTGGATCACCACTGGCGGGTCCCCCGCATCCACGCCAGGCTCCACCGTCAGGAACGCCACCCCATGCCGGTACGCGGCGTTGAACACCTGCGGCAACTCGACGTCGAAATCATTACGGGCCAGGACCTCGCCGAGCTCGAACGGGTCCGGTGAGCCATCCAGGGAGAACCCCTCCCAGACGTGCTTCCGGGCGAGCGCCTGCACCGCCTTGGCTGGCCAGCCGAGCGCGGCGTGAGTGTTCTGCATTTGCGGCGGGATCGAGATGCCCAGGTCCTTGAACGCCTTGTGGCCGTCGTAGTAGACGTCCAGGAGGGTGTTCTTGTCGAACTTGGCGGCCCACCGCTTGTAGAGCCGGTTGAGCGTGGCCTGCTCGTCGTCGGTGAGTCCGGCGACACTGATTGGTGCCTGGATCATAGGATTCTGGCTCCTCTCGGTCGCCCGCCGTCGTCGAGTTCTCGCGGCCGTCTCTTGGTTGTTTTCGTGGCCCAGTGGGCCAGTGTCAGTGCGTCCATCCCGGCCGACGTCATCCCCTCCGGGGCTGTCCAACCGAAACCTCCGCCCGCGCCGATCTTCCGGCGGGAGATCACGGCGGCCTCAGCCTCTAGCTCGGCGTCGTCCGGGTGCGATAGGGACCGGTCCCGGATCGCGGCGTCCATCATCGCGTGCGCGCTGATGACCTGATCCGTGGTCGGCGTCCAGATCACTCGCGGGCTGAATCCCGCGGCCCTGAGTCTGTCGACTAGGTCGCCCGCTCCACTCTTGCCGTCGACGACGATCTGCGCCCACCGATCCCGGTGCTCTAGCAGGTAGTCGACGACCCAGTGGACGCCCTCACCCAGGTTCCGCACCCCCTGAGAGGTGCACAGTTGGCCGTAGACCGCCTCACTCTTACGCTCGGGCTTGCGGCCAGCGCGGGCCAGGGCGACCGTGGAGCCATCCACCGAGAAGCGAACAGCTGCGCACCAGCGCAGCCCGCTCGGGGCGTCGTCCACCGTCAGCGCGTTCCACGCCTCACGGCCAATCGCCTGAGACGCGACCTCCGGGTCCCAGATACCCAGACCCTCACGCCGGAAACTCTCAGGACCCAGCTGCCGCTTCATCCTCAGGATCGCCGACTCCGGCGTCCTGTGCGGGAACGACGGGTTCGCCTTACGCCACTGCCGCCTGTCGTCCGGGTCGGCGTCGTCATCCGCGCCGACCTCGACATACAGGCCATCGGACAGTTCGCCCGCGAGCGCGGCCTTGCGGAAGCCACTGAACGCCTCAGACGGGTCCGTCGGCCTCGGCGGCGTGCCCAGGCGCAAAATCAGCGGGTTCGGGGCCGTGTTGACCGCGGGTACCATGTCGTCCAGCGCCCGCTGGCCGAGAATCTGCGCCTCATCGAAAACAATGATGTCGACGCCAGCGAAACCACGGCCGAAACCTCCCTCGCGAGCGCCGAACAGGATGCGGGAGCCGTTGGTGAACTTGATCTGCTGCTGGCCGTTCGCCTGACGAGGCCGCCCGTCGATGTATGGGGCGATCTCGGGTTTCAGGGCGAGGCCCTGCATCGCCGCGAACGTCTCATCCGCCGTCCTCGTGCGGTGCGCCGTCCACAGGACGAAAAGGTCCTCCTGGAGGGTGCACAAGGCAAAGATGATCGCCCCGAAGGTATAGGTCTTGCCCACCTGACGGGGCATCGACACCTGCACGCCGTCGATCCCGGCCGCATAGAGGCCACTATCCCGCTTCGCTAGAATCCCGCGGCCCAGCCCATCCTGCCAGCGGTCGAAACCCAACCCGAAAAGCTTCGCCCGATCACGTACGCGCGGCCACCCCGTAGAGGTGATCCCCTCAGGCAGGATCAGGTGCTTCGCGATGTCAGACAGGCGGGGCTCAGATGTCCCCGAGCCCATCCTCATCCTCCGTCGCCTCCGTCACCGTCTGCCGCTCACGCTCCTCGCGAGCCAGGTCAATCTCCCGGATGGTCTTGTCCACCTCGAGCAGGCGACGGGACAGGGCAGCTAGGTCGCGGGCCGGGGTGCTCGGGTCGTCGATGGACGCTGCGAGACGCTTACGCATCGCAGCCATCACGTCCCTACTGTCCCCGTGCTCCGTCGCGTCCAGGACGCTCCCAGGGGCCTGAGGGGCCGTCTCGCCATCCTTCACGGCGCGGAGTTTCCTCGCGGCACTCATAAGCACCCCCTTGGGAAAAAATGGTGGGGAGAGATGCCGCTATACCCACGGGGGGGCGAGAACGGGGGACGGGAGGGTATTGCCCCCCTGTCCCGGTGTTTCCGTCCCTACCCTACCATGTTTCTGGGTCTGCGGTCTCTCGGATTTGGGCCGCCTGGTAACGTTTGCGTTTCGGCGTCCGTGGTTTTCTGCCGTTTCCTTTGCGTTGGTTGCATTTTCGGCAGATGATTTGAATATTGTCTAATGAGTCGTTTCCGCCTCGACTGTGAGGCACGATGTGGTCGGCCTCTGGGCTACTGGGCAGTAGGCCAGCGTCCCAGGTGAGGCGGACGTGGCAGATGGGACAGTGCTCTAGTCCTGCCGCGCGCGCTGAGCGCTTGGCTGCTGAAGAGTTCCTGAGCCAGCGTGCTGTGCCGGTGCGTGAGGTGGCCATCGTGTCCTCCTCACGCGTGTGCGCACGGCGTCGCCTCGCGCTGCTGTGCGTGAGGCGACGCCGTCGCTTCTCCCCATTCCCTTCTCCCCAGAAGGGTGGCAACAGTGGAGCCCAGCAGTCTCGTGGACGGCCGGGCTCTGACACTTTGCCTATGTTCGTATGATGCGCGTTTCAGTCGCAGTGTGCAAGTGGCAATCCTGCCTAGCGTGTCACGGTTGGATATCGATGGGTGGGGCGGTTGTTGATGGGGGCGCCCCCTGTCTCTGCTGCCACCCCCCTATCTCTGACATCCCCTCCCCCGCCTATCGATACCCCCGCCCCCTGTTTGATGGGGGTGCCCTTGCCGCGAGAGGGGTGGATGTCTGTGACAGGTGCCCCCGCACTGTAGTCCCGCACCCCATGTTTGTGGTCTACCCCACTGCTTTGCGTGCACCCCCTGGGGTTGCATCCAATTGGTATGCCGACATACACTATAGCCATGAGCACCACAGAGATCACCGCCTACCGCATCCAGTCCGCCAGCCGGGACCTGAGCGACCTCCTCGACCCCGAGCAGCAGCACTCCTTCCCCATGGATCAGGACGACGAGATGGTCCGCCACGGCGTGAGCGGCTGCGCCACCCTCGCTGACCTGGCCGCCTACATCGCCTGCTACGCGATCGAGGCTCCCGCCCCGGTCCTGGTCCGCATCACCGGCCCGGCGTCCGAGGACACCCCCTGCGATGAGGAGGACGGTGAGGTCCTGGTCCTCCCGACGTCCGCTGAGGTGGTCGAGGATGACGAGGAGTTCTTCGAGCTGGTCGGCGACCTGGTGGATGCTCACTACGAGCAGGGCCTCGACTGTGAGGCGCTGCGCGAGATCGCCGCGGAGCGCATCTGAGCGGTGTGATGCGGGCCTCTCCGCTCCCCCTCTTGACCACATTCAGTATGTGGGCATACACTAGAGTCATCGGAACGGACAGAAAGGAAATCCGAAATGACCCCCACCAGCGCAGCCGCTAGCTACCTCGCCCGGTTCTTTGGACAGGACGCGGTCACTGTCCAGTCCAACCCCGGCGGCCGCGGTGAAGCGGTTGAGGTCCGTTGGAATGGCGGCCTCGCCACGATCCACCCCATCCCGGGCGCGATGTACCGCGTGAACTGCGCTCTGGCCCGCGAGGAGTGCGGCCTCCTCGGCCTCCCCGACACGGTGGAGCGGATGATCACCCGGGCCATCGCCAACACCAACTGAACACCCCTATCGCCCGCCCCTTTCGGGGCGGGCACCCCAGAAAGGAAACCCCCATGAGCACGATGGTTCACCCAGCTGCCCGACCGGTCGAGATTACGGACACCCTGAGCGGCCGCTTCCTGCGGCTGACGGAGGAGACGACGGCGGAGGATGTGCTGGAGTGGTTCCAGCGCCCTGAGATTTGGGGTCGGGATATCGAGCAGTGTCCGGCCCTGCTGGGTGACGCGCGGGTCTGGGCTGAGGTGGCCGTGACTCCGTGGGCTGAGCTGGACGACTCGTGGGCCTACAGCCCGCACCAGCATTTGGCGCTGGCCTGAAATGAAAACCGCCCGGCCCTCATCGTGGGGGCCGGGCCTGACCTAGAAGGAGTAATGATGAGTGCTGAGACTGAGCGCGCGTTGGAGGAGGCTGTGATGGCGCATGTGGCCGTCGAGGGGGATGGCGGCGTGGTCGGGTCCTGGCTGCTGCTGGCGCAGACGGAGCGGGTCACGGATGCAGAGGAGGGGCGTAGCGCTTATCACTCGCACGTGCAGGGAAATTCTTTCACGATGCTGGGTATCTGTGACGCCTGGCGGCACACGGTCCTGGTGAGCACGGAGCGGTCGTCATGAGTGCCGAGGGGCGGCCGAGTTTGCTGGAGCTGGATCGTCTGCGCTGTGAGGTGGAGGCGGTGCGTGAGGCTCTGGAGGCTGTGGAGGCTGAGCGTCGGGCTGTGGTGGTGGCTGCGGTTCGGGCTGGGATGTCGAAGCGGGCGGCGGCGCTGGCTGCGGGGGTGACTCGGCAGACGGTGGATCGCTGGCTGGGTGTGTGGCAGCGCACATCCTGACAGGTTGACCACATTCAGTATGTGGGCATACACTAGAGTCATCGGGAACGAAGAAAGGAACCCCAAAATGATCATCCGCAAGGCCTTCAACACCATCAAGCGCACCGACCTCGCCATCGCTGGCCAGATCAAGGTCACCGACCTCATGGACGGCGCGATCGCCGTCGGCCCCCGCGGCCAGTACGTCCAGGAGAGCCGCGACCTCGGCCTCATCATCAACGGCCACGTGGCCGCCGGGCCGGACGATGACCCCACCGACGCTGACCTCCGCGCCGCCATCGCCGCCCTCCTCGGCTACGACCCCGAGACCGCCATCTGACCGACCCGCCTGGCGGGGGAGTCGAGCCCCCGCCGGGCACGACCCATCCAACACCCCAAGGAGACCAGTCATGACCCTGTACGCCACGCGCAACGAAGCCATTGAGCGCGAGATTCGCGACGTGCTGCGCCCGAGCGAGGACGTCACCGGCCCGGTCGATGATGCCTTCGACGTAGAAGGTATCGCCGACGAGACCATCACCATGTTCGTCACTGAGGGCGGGGGTGTCTTCTACTGCCAGGACTCCGACATCGATGACGACCAGTTCTGGGGGATCGTTGAGCGCCACGCCCGCTGACCGAACACGGGAGGCGCCCCACCAAACCGGTGGGGCGCCTTCGTTATGTTCGGAGGACCAGTAGTGGGCCTTCCTCTCTCGGGTGGTCCGGGAGCCTCATGGTGGCGTATCCGGGACTGAAGGGGATGGCCTCGGATGGTAGCCTGCCGGGGCGGTTGAAGGCGATGGCTACGCGGGCGATCGCGCCCGCTAGGCGGTCCCACTCGGCGTCCTCGGCGTCGCGCCTGGCCTGCTCCTCTGCGCTCACGGCCACCCAAGGCGCTTCAGCCCATGGGTGCACGATCTCGACGTCGCTCATTTCGTGTCTCCGATGTGGGCCTTGGCTTTTTCGAGGACCTCTACGCACTCGTCCAGGAAGCGGGGGGCTTCATCCTTCGGGAGGAGGAAGCTTAGGCCTGTGATGGCGCTGAGGTGCCCCATGATGACGGCTTTGACGGCCATTCTTCGGGTGTCGGTGATGGATCTGTCGACTTCCAGCGCGTATTCCATGAGGGTGGCGATCTGCTCGGGTGTCATGCGGCTTTTTCCTTTCGTTTTGCGGCGGCGGCGAGTAGGTCGCCGACGTGGTATCGGCCATCCCGGTCGGTGAGGTGTCCCCGATGTTTCCATAGCCTGATGGTGGCCGCCCGCGTGGGGTAGCCCGCCTGGGTCAACAACCGGGCGCCTTCGTCGGGGGTGACTAGCCAGTCGGCGGCCGCCTCCAGGTGGGACTGGAGGAGCGGCTGGAGCTCCCACTGGGTGTCACAGGCCGGGCAGCGCGCCCACGACGCCCCTGGTGCGGCGTAGATGGGCTGGTCGCACACGCCTCGGTCCCCCAGGTCGGTGAGGCACCTGCCGTAGAACCGGTGGTCCTCGGGGATGTCCACGAGGGCCGTGATGGCCCGGATGGCGGCGAGGACCTCGGGGATGAGGGTGGCTAGCTCGGGTCGGCCGGGGTGAGCGGACGCACCCCTGAGCGCCCATGAGACCTCCGTCCACGTCTGCGGCGTGGCGATCCCGAGGAGGTCATGCGTGACCCACTTCGCCCATTTGAGGAGGGTCCTCTCGTGGGCGCTCGCGGCCTGGATGATGCCGAGCCGCACGGGTGGGCGGCTGCATGGGGTGACGCTGGCCCCGCCGCCTTGGCCGCGCCGCAGCCCGGCCTTAGCGGCGTCCAGGGCGTCCATGAGCGCCACGATGCCCTGCGCAGCCTCGTCGAGCCGCTGGCAGGCCGTAGCGCTCACGAACCGGTCACCCCGCAGCGGCTCCCCCGTCACGGGACAGGAGCGGGCCTCTGTGCTCATACGAGGAGCCCCATAGCGACGGGGACGCGGATTTCCCCACGCCACTCATCCAGTGGTGCCACCATGTTGTCGATGAGGTCCGGGTTGATGACGTCGGCGAGGTCAGCGATCGGCTCGCAGCCGGAGATGATTTTCCCGTCACGGATCGTGAGGATGATCGCCGCAGGGTACTGGTCAATCACGGCCGCCCTCCTTCGTCGAGTTGGCCCGCTTGGCGGCGTAGCGGATGGCGTCGGCGATCTGCTGGACGGCCCTCTCCGCCGTCTCAGCTCGCTCGCGGAGGCCCCTGATCTGGATGAGCGCGAGCCAGAGGGCGACACTCAGGCACAGGGGCAGGAGAGTAGTCACCACCCACTGGAGTATTCCCAGCCAGTTCACTTGTCCTCCTCCTCGATAATCTGGGCGGACCAGGCGAGGGCTCGCCCGGCTGTGAGGCACAGGGCCTCCCGTAGGCCAGTGTCCGTGTCGCCCATGCCGGCAGACACCTGGCCAGCGCAGATAGCCATGCCTCGATAGCGCTCCTCATCAGATTCGGGGTGCCACACCTGCTCCTCGCCTTCAGCCATCTGCGCGGCTCGCTTCAGAGCGTCCATGGCGGGCTGCACGTCGCTGGCCCATTCGACGCAGAGTCGGGTCACGACGTACAGAGAGTCCTTCCTGGTGCGCTTATCGAGGACGGAGGCGATCTCGTCGAGGAGGATGGCGAGGCGTTCGTGTGGCGTGTGGCTGGGGTGCAGGAACCTTCCGTCGGCGTCCTTGACTCTGGTGACGGCCCGGTCGAGTGGGCTGGGCTTGTCGGCGGGCAGGCAGGAGAGAACTTCTAGGAGGGGTGGCTCCAGGGACTCGATCACGTCGACGCCCCGGAACGCGCCCTGAAGCCGCTTGAGCGCGGCGGTGGGGACGGCAGTGACCTCCTCCCACTCGTCGATGTCATCGGACAAGGCTTTGTGGAGGATCGAGTTCCCTGCGCGGGGGCCTGTCGCCAGGAGGTACTCGTCATCCCCGGAGCGGGCCGCCAGCACGTCACTGACCGGCTCATCGTACTCCCTTCCGCGGACGATTCGGATGAGGGTCTTGTCGGGCCAGTTGGTCATGAGAAAATCCTTTCGATCATGTTTGTGTCGACGGTGAAATAGTTGGTGGTGGTTTCTCGCCCGCAGGTTAGGCACTTGATGGTGATTTCTGGGGGGTCGGCTAGGGTGATGGGCTGGCCGTCTATATACGTCTCGCGTCGGTATTCTGTGAAGGTGACTTTTGCTTTGAGGTAGTGGTCGCCGCATTTAATTTGGCCGGATTGCGTGAGCGTGTTCACGGGTCAGCCTCCGATGATTGCGCGCCAGGTGGCGGTGATGATCCAGATGATGATGCTGATGACGGCGAAGCACGCGGTGAGGGCGAGGGTGAGGCCGACGGCTTGGCCTACGCGCTGCATGAAGGTTTTCATGGTGTCTCCTAGGGGTGTTTGGGTTGGGGGTGGTGGCTGGCCCCAGCGCGGTGTCGGGGCCAGCCACCGGGATTAGAAGGGGGGCTCACCGGTGGGAGCGCCCCCGGTTCCCCACGGGTCCTGCGCGGGCGCGGGGACGTTGCCTGAGCCGAATGCGGTAGGCTGCGCGGGCTGGCCGCCTCCGCGGGGCTGGCGGGTGACCTGGGCCTTGGCGTAGCGCAGGGAGGGGCCGATCT
>ERZ772968.469-NODE-469-length-20457-cov-8.313548_pt1 | contig 20457 bp, 18 predicted proteins | sample MGYA00580674_ERZ772968 | MGnify/ENA primary metagenome ERZ772968 (study PRJEB29015, sample SAMEA2737940) | human oral metagenome | biome: human oral; feature: human-associated habitat; material: dental | place: China | collected 2138 ...
TCTGCTTGCCCTTGGCGTGCTGGCGGGCGACGGCGCGGTCCTCGGCCTCGGTGTCGACCTGTGCGATGTGCTCGCGGAAGGCCGTCGTGGCTGCGGAGTCCGCGATCGTGCGGGCCTGCGTCCCGGTGTCGGGACCGGTGGCGGGCGCGCCGGAGGTGGGCGTAGCAGCCCCGGGGGAAGTGCGGGTCACGGCTCAGGCCTCCTGCTGGGTCGGGTGCTGCGCCGGGGCGGCGGGGGCGGACGTCTGCCCGGCGGTGTTCTTCATGCGCACGAGAACCTCGCCGGCCGAGACGGTGCGCCCGGCGCTGACGGGGATCTCCGCGACCGTGGCGTCCGCGGGTGCGTGGACGTAGTTCTCCATCTTCATGGACTCCAGGACGACGAGGAGCTCGCCGGCGTGGACCTCCTGGCCCGGCTCGACGCAGATGCGGGTGACGATCGCCTGCATGGGGGCGGGGATGACCGTGGGGTCGGCGGTGGACGGCTCCGCGGCCTCACGCGCTCCCGACCGGGCGCTGGCGCGTCCGCGCAGCGGCTGCTGGGTCAGGCGCCGGCTGGGCGCGCCCGGGTACCCCACGCCGAGACGGGGGCCGTGGCCCCCCAGGATGCCGTCGGGGATCGTCAGCTGCACGCGCCGGCCGTTGAGCTCGATGACGTAGGAGGAGCGGGTGCGACGGTTCTCCGGCGCGGGCTCGGCCCCCGCCTGCACGGAGGCGGGGTCGATGAGCCCGGGCAGGACGTCGGTCTCGAGCCAGCGCGTGGTCACGCCGAGCAGGCCGTCGGCGGTGGGCTCGGTCAGCTCGGGACGGGTCAGGACGTGGGCGTGCAGGGACGTGCACACGGTGACGCCCTCCACGACCGTCTCGCTCAGGGCGCGCCGCGCCCGACGGATGGCCTGGTCGCGGGTGGCACCGGTGACGACGATCTTGGCGAGCATGGGGTCGAACATGGGGGTGACGACGTCGCCCTCGACCACGCCGGACTCGATGCGGATCCCGGGCCCGGCCGGCCAGCGCAGCCGGGTGATGGCGCCCGTGGACGGGGCCAGGCCGCGGGCGGGGTCCTCGCAGGTGATGCGCAGCTCGATGGAGTGGCCGCGGGGGGCGGGGACGGGTCCGAGGTGCCCGCCGGCCGCGATGCGCAGCTGGACCTCGACCAGGTCGATGCCGGTGACCTCCTCCGAGACGCAGTGCTCGACCTGGAGCCGGGGGTTGACTTCGAGGAACCACAGGTCCCCGGCGGGGGTCAGCAGGAACTCGCAGGTGGCGACCCCGACGTAGCCGACGGCCTCGAGCAGGCGGCGGGAGGCCTCGACGAGCCGGTCGTTCAGGCCCTCGGGCAGCCAGGGGGCGGGAGCCTCCTCGAGGAGCTTCTGGTTGCGGCGCTGCAGGCTGCAGTCGCGGGTGGACACGACGGCGAACGCCTCGTGGCCGTCGCGCGCGCACTGGGTCTCCACGTGCCGCGCGGCCGGGATGAACTTCTCGAGGATCAGGGTGCCGCCGCCGGCGACGGCGGACTCGAAGGCCGGCGTGGTGCGGACGTCCTCGTCCGAGCTCAGCACGGTGATGCCGCGTCCGCCGCCGCCGTCGGTCCGCTTCAGCGCCACGGGGTAGCCGTGGGCGGCCGCGAAGGCGATGACAGTCTCGGCGTCGGTGACCGGCTCGGTGATCCCGGGGACGGGGGCGACCCCGGCGCGCTCGGCCGTGGCCCGGGCGCTCATCTTGTCGCCCAGGGCCCGCATGGCCGACGGCGAGGGGCCCACCCAGGCGATGCCGGCGTCGGCGACGGCCTGGGCGAAGGCGTCGTTCTCGGACAGGAAGCCGTAGCCGGGGTGAACGGCGTCGGCGCCGGTGGCCCGGGCCATGTCCAGGACGGCCTCGGCGTCGGTGTACGAAGAGCCCTCGGGCAGGGCGTGGGCCTCGTCCGCGAGCTCGGCCGCCGGGCTCAGCAGGTCCTCGGGGGCGTAGGGGAGGATGGATGTGCCGCCCAGGTCCCGGACGGTGCGCACCACGCGCAGGGCGATCTCACCGCGGTTGGCGATGAGGATGCGGTTGAGTGTCCGGCTGGTCACCAGTGTGCTCCTCGCGTCGGGCGGCCGTCCGCATGAGCCGCGCATCCCGGGCGGGACAGCGCGGCTCGTACTGGGGGCGACGTGCTCATGTGTCTGGGTGGGAGTAAGCCTCCCTGCAGGTGGATCACCTGTTCCTACAATAGAAGCGGTCTGGGTGGCTCACGGAGTCACGGTATGACGCCGAACCACTATCGCAGCATTGTGGATATCTCACAAAGACATGCGATTGCGTTGGACTGGGCGGCACCGGCGCCCGGGAGCGCCGCCATCCTGCGCCCGGCGTGCCGGGAACGAGACGGAGGTCATTACCGGCCCCTGGCGCGCTGCCGCGGACGGGACCGCCCGGAGGTCGGTGTTTTCGGTTGCCCGAAACTATGATCGAGTTCGAGTCGGAAACGCTGCTACGGTAGGTGTCAAGTGCCCAAGGTCATAGTAGCCCCCAATCGTACCGACTCCCGAAGGCCTTCTTGGGCACCGCCTTCCAGGGGCTCTTCCGCAACCCGGTGGTCTCCCCCGACCTGCTCGGCGCCTCCTCCGGCGCGTCCTTCGGCGCGGCCCTGGCCATTCTCCTGGGACTGTCGGGGCCTCTCGTCCAGGCCCTCTCGTTCGCCACCGGGCTGGTCGCGGTGCTCCTGGTCGCCACCCTGGCGGCCCTGGTGGACCGGCGCACCAGCGGCATCGTCACCATGATCCTGTGCGGCATGCTCGTTTCCAGCGTCTTCAACGCGGCCGTCTCCCTGATCAAGTTCGTCGCGGACACGGACACCAAGCTGCCCGCGATCACCTACTGGCTCATGGGGTCGCTCGCGGGGACCAGGGTCGACAGCCTGTCGACCATCTGGGTCTTCGCGCCGGCGTGCCTGCTGCTGTACGCGCTGAGCTGGAAGCTCAACGTCCTGGCCATGGGCGACGAGGAGGCGCGCATGCTCGGGGTCAACGTCCGCCTGTACCGGTGGCTCATTATCGCCTGCGCCACCCTGCTGACCTCGACCTCGGTGTCGGTCAGCGGCAACATCGGCTGGATCGGCCTGGTCGTGCCCCACCTCGCGCGAAAGCTGGTGGGCCCCGACCACGTGCGCCTCATGTGGGCGTCGATGTCAATCGGGGCGGCCTTCCTCCTGCTGGTCGACACCATCGCCCGACTCGCCTCCACGGTCGAGATCCCTCTGGGCATCATCACCGCCTTCATCGGCGCGCCGTTCTTCTTCACCCTCATCCTCCGCTCACGCCGAGGGTTCCTCCAGTGATCGACATCGACTCCCTGGTCTGCGGGTACCCGGGCGCGCCTCCGGTCGCCGGGCCCCTGACCTTCACGGTCCCCGACCGCGGCATCACCTGCCTGCTCGGTCCCAACGGCGTGGGCAAGACAACCCTGTTCAAGACGCTTCTCGGGCTGCTGGCGCCGGTGTCGGGATCCTTCACCCTGGACGGCCGGCCGCTGCGCACCTACTCGGTCAAGGAGCTCGCCCGCACCGTCGCCTACGTCCCCCAGGGCCACGTCCCCACCTTCCCCTACCTCGTGCGCGACGTCGTCGTCATGGGGTGCAACCCCTCCATGGGCGAGCTGGCCCGACCGGGACCCGAGGAGCTCGCCGTCGCTCAGGAGCAGCTCGAGCGCCTCGGGGTCTCCCACCTCGCCTCCCGGCCCTATACGGAGATCTCCGGCGGCGAGCGGCAGCTCGTCATGATCGCCCGCGCCCTGGCGCAGCGCGCGCCCCTGCTGGTCCTGGACGAGCCCACCGCCCACCTGGACATCGGCAACGAGGTGCGCGTCATGTCGCGCGTGCGGGCCCTGGCCGACGACGGCTGGACCGTCCTCATGGTCAGCCACGCGCCCAACCACGCCTTCCTCTACGCCGACGAGGTCGTCGTCCTGGGAGATGACGGCCTGTGCCTGACCGGGAGCCCGAGCGAGGTGCTGACCGAGAAGAACCTCACCGCCGTCTACGGAGTGGACCTCCAGGTCGCCCCCGTCCCCCTGCGCTCCGCACGCGGCACCGTGCCGGTCGCCGTTCCGGCCATCGCGATCGCCCCCCGCCCCCCACGCACAAAGGAGTGACCATGACCATACGTTCCAGACCCTCTATACCATCCGCACCCCTCGCACCTTCCGGGCCGCGCAGACCGCCTCTCGACGTGCTGAGAAGGCTGCTCGCGCTCATGGCGGTGGCCGCACTGGCTCTGACCGGCTGCGCCCGCTCCACGACCGCCGGCCCCGACACGTCGGCGTCGGCCGAGTCCGCCACCGTCAGCTTCACCGACTCCACCGGCCGCGAGGTCGAACTGCCCCGGGAGATCACCCGCATCGCCTCGGCGGGGCCGCTGGCCAACATCATGCTGTACGCCATGGCTCCCGATGAGCTGGTCGGCTGGTCGAACAAGCCCGACGACGCCGCCGCGAAGTACCTCGACCAGAAGTACCTCGACCTGCCGGAGTACGGGAAGTTCTACGGGGACTCCGGAGACTTCAACCGGGAGGCGGTGCTGGCCTCCGACCCCCAGGTGATCGTGGACGTCGGCCAGTGGGACGAGGAGTACAAGGGCAAGCTCGACTCCCTCCAGGAGGACCTCGGCATTCCCGTCATCCTCATCGACGGCGCGCTGGACGTCTCCGGCGACGCCTTCCGGCTCCTGGGCCAGGCCCTGGGCAAGACCGACCTGGGCGAGCAGCTGGGCGCCTACGCCGACGGCGTCATCAGCGACGTCCAGACCAAGACCGCCACCATCGCGCAGGACAAGCGACTGAGCGTCTACTACGGCGAGGGGAAGGACGGCCTGAACACCATCATCGCCGGCTCCATCCACGCCCAGGTGTTCGACATGGTCGGGGCCGAGCTGATCGCCGGCAAGGACTCGCTCCAGGAGGAGAAAAGGGGCGGCGGCACGGTCTCGCTGGAGACCGTCCTCGACAAGAATCCGGACGCCATCGTCTTCGGCCCCGACTCGATCGGCAAGACGGTCGCCGAGGACGCCTCCTGGGCCTCGCTCGACGCAGTGAAGGGCAAGCGGTACTACACGGTCGCCGGTGAGCCATACAACTGGATCGGCCGGCCGCCGGGGCCCAACCGCCTTCTGGGCGTCCAGTGGCTCGGCAGCGTGCTGTACCCGGAGACCTTCACATACGACATGGTCGCCAAGACCAAGGAGTTCTACTCCCTGTTCTACCGCCACGAGCTGACCGACGAGGAGGCCATGGCGCTCCTGGGTCGCTGAGCCCGCACCGCCGGCACCGTAGGATGAGGACGGGTCGGGCCGCTGACGTGCCGAGAAGAAGGAGTGATCATGTCAACACCCTCTAGGGCCGTCAGGCGGCGAAGGCTGCTTGGGCTCATGGCGGTGTCCGCACCGGCCCTGGCCGGCTGCGTCCGCTTCACGCCCGTCGACCCCGATGCCACCAGACCGACGGCGTCGGGGTCGGCCGCGGCCGGATCCGCCACCGTGAGCTTCACCGACTCCACCGGCCGCCAGGTCGAGCTGCCCCGGGAGGTCACCCGAGTCGCTCCGGCGAGCCCGCTGGCCGACATCATGCTGTTCCCCATCGCCGCCGAGCAGATGGTCGGCTGGTCCTCCGCACCCGGAAGCGCCGCTGTCGGGGTCTTCGGCAGCAGCTACCGCGACCTGCCGGAGCTGGGGAAGATCGATGCGGCCCCGGCGGACTTCGCCAGGGAGGCGGTGCTGGCCTCCGACCCCCAGGTGATCGTGGACGTCGGCAAGTGGGACGAGGAGTACAGGGCCGGTCTCGACTCCCTCCAGGAGGACCTCGGCATTCCCGTCATCCTCATCGACGGCGCGCTGGACGTCTCCGGCGACGCCTTCCGGCTCCTGGGCCAGGCCCTGGGCAAGACCGACCTGGGCGAGCAGCTGGGCGCCTACGCCGACGGCGTCATCAGCGACGTCCAGACCAAGACCGCCACCATCGCGCAGGACAAGCGACTGAGCGTCTACTACGGCGAGGGGAAGGACGGCCTGAACACCATCATCGCCGGCTCCATCCACGCCCAGGTGTTCGACATGGTCGGGGCCGAGCTGATCGCCGGCAAGGACTCGCTCCAGGAGGAGAAAAGGGGCGGCGGCACGGTCTCGCTGGAGACCGTCCTCGACAAGAATCCGGACGCCATCGTCTTCGGCCCCGACTCGATCGGCAAGACGGTCGCCGAGGACGCCTCCTGGGCCTCGCTCGACGCAGTGAAGGGCAAGCGGTACTACACGGTCGCCGGTGAGCCATACAACTGGATCGGCCGGCCGCCGGGGCCCAACCGCCTTCTGGGCGTCCAGTGGCTCGGCAGCGTGCTGTACCCGGAGACCTTCACATACGACATGGTCGCCAGGACCAAGGAGTTCTACTCCCTGTTCTACCGCTGCGACCTGACCGACAGCGAGGCCGGGGGGCTCCTGGCTCAGCCCCGCTCATCCTCATCCGCTCATGGATGAGGGGCGCATCGGGTCTGGCGCGCGCCGCGGACGGCCGTCCAGGGCCGGAGGAGGCGCCGCGGCCGACCCGTGGGAGCTCTACGACGAGCTGATCGCCGGCATTCCGGACGGCCCCCGGGTCCGGCGGGCTGAAGTGATGTCCGCATGGGTCTGCGTGACCAGTGACGACGGCGGGCTGGGCCTGTCCAGCCAGTACGGCGGTCGGAGCCGACCGCCCCTGCACGACGGCGCTCTTACCGGCATGCCCCTGAGGGACGCCGCCGGCCTGATCCGCAGCTGGAACCTTGTGGAGGCAGCCCTCGGCGCTGCGGCGATCAACGCCTGGTACAACCGTGCCGACCGGGTCGACGCCGTCGGCAGGGACGTGACCGCCCCGGGAGCGGACCCGACGGCCTTCGCGGCGCACGCCGGTGAGATCCGCGGCAGGCACGTCGCCGTCGTCGGCCATTTCCCCGGTGTGGAGACCGCCCTGGGCGGTGCGCGCGAGCTCAGCATCCTGGAGCGCGCGCCGCAGGAGGGGGACTTCCCCGACACCGCGGCCGAGTACGTCCTGCCGGAGCAGGACATCGTCTTCATCACCGGGGCGGCGCTGGCCAACAAGTCCCTCCCCAGGCTGCTCGCCCTGTGCCGCGGGGCGCGGACGCTCGTGGTCGGGCCGAGCACCCCGCTGACCCCGGTCATGTTCGCGCACGGCGCCGACTGCCTGTCGGGTCTCGTGCCCGGCGCCCCGCACGAGGTCATCCCGGCCCTGCGCATGGGCGGCAAGGGGCGGCCGCGCGCCGGCAGGATGGTCAACCTGGTGCCTCACGGGGCTCCGCGGTCGTGCCCGTGACGAGTCAGCAGCCGCCGGCGGCGAGGTCGCGCAGACTGGTGATGGCGCCCAGGGCGTCGTCGGCCCGGTAGACGGCCGAGCCTGCGACGAAGACGTCGGCTCCGGCCTCGGCGGCCCGCTCAATGGTCTGCGCCGTGACCCCGCCGTCGATCTGGATGCGCAGCTCCAGGCCCGCCGCGCTCACCAGGCGCCGGGCCTGCGCGATCTTGGGCAGCATGGCCTCGATGAAGGACTGGCCGCCGAAGCCGGGCTCGACGGTCATGAGCAGCAGCAGGTCGATCTGCCCCAGGACGGACTCGACCGCCGACAGGGGCGTGGCCGGGCGCAGTGCGAGACCGGCGCCGGCCCCGAGGCGGTGCAGCTCGGCGACCAGGCGGAAGGGCGCCGCCGTGGCCTCGACGTGGGAGGTCACCACCGCGCACCCGATCTCGGCGTACTGGGGCGCCCACCGGTCGGCCTGCTCGATCATGAGGTGGGCGTCCACCGGCAGGTCCGTGTTCGCCACGACGGCCTGGACGAAGGAGGGCCCGCCGAAGTGGTTGGGCACGAAGTGGTTGTCCATGACGTCCACGTGCAGGCCGTCCGCGCCCGCGATGCGGGCGAGCTCGTCGGCCAGGTGCGCCTGGTCCGCATTGAGGATGGAGGGGTGAATAGCGGGGGTGGTCATGACGGCCTCCTGGGGCTGACGGAACGGACGGTGCGGCGCGGCCTAGACCTCCCGCCGCAGCAGCGCGCAGAACATGGCGTCGGTATCGTCGGCGTGCGGCCACAGCTGGAGCATCTCCCGGTCCGCCCCGGCGGGCGGGCGCGGGGCGGTGCGGGCGGCGGCGTCGCCGGCGTGGAGGACCTCGACCCGACCGCCGTCCCGGTGAATCCTCTTGATCACGTCGCGCACGACGTACACGGTCTCCAGGACGTGCGGCGAGCACGTCGCGTAGGCCACCACTCCCCCGGGCCGCACGGCCGCCAGCGCACCGGCGAGCAGCTCGCGCTGCAGGGCGGCGAGCTCGGTGACGTCCTTGGGGCTCCGCCGCCACCGGGCCTCGGGGCGACGGCGCAGGGACCCGAGCCCCGTGCAGGGGGCGTCCACGAGGACCCGGTCGTAACGGCCCGGCTCGACCCGGCCGAGGCTCCGGCCGTCGCCGCAGCGGACCTCGACCGCGTCGGGGGGCAGGGCGCGCACGGACGCCTCGACCAGCTGCGCACGGTGCGGGGCGACCTCGTTGGCCACCAGCCGCGCGCCGCGCTGAGCAGCGCGGGCGCCGAGCAGCGCGGCCTTGCCGCCCGGCCCGGCGCACATGTCCAGCCATCGCTCATCGCGTCCCTCCACCGGGGCCTCGGAGAGCATGAGGGCGACCAGCTGGCTGCCCTCGTCCTCGACGCCGGCCCGCGAGTCGCGCACGGCGCGGATCCGGCCGGGGTCTCCCCCTGCCAGGACGACGGCGCAGGGGCTCACCTCGCCGGGGCGCGGTTCCTGGTGGGCTGCGGCCTCGGCCTCGCCGGCGAGGCTCTCGGGACTGATGAGCCCGGGGCGGGCGCACAGCACCACCCTGGGCTCGGTGTTGTCGGCCCGCAGCAGGGCCTCCAGCTCGTCCTCGGGGCGGTCGTTGGCCAGCAGCGCCTGGCGCATGGCCCTGACCACCCACACCGGGTGGGACTCGACGGCGGCCAGCGCCGTCGTCCTGTCGGGCGCCTCGGCCCGCAGCACGGCCAGCCACGCGTCGAGGTCGCGCTTGGACACCCGGCGCAGGACGGCGTTGACGAAGGTCGCGGCGCCGAGCCCGGCGGCGTGGGCGGCCAGGTCCACCGTGGCCGAGACCGCGGCGTGGCTCGGCACCCGCATGCCGAGCAGCTGGTGGGCGCCCAGTCTGAGGACGTCGAGCACGACGGCGTCCATGCGGGAGGCGGGCCGGTCCGAGCAGTGGGCGATGACCGCGTCGTAGCGGCCCCGGAGCCGCAGAGCGCCGTAGGTCAGGGCCGTGGCGAAGCCGGCGTCGCGCCGGTCCAGGCCGGCCCTCTCCAGAAGACCCGGCAGCACCAGGTTGGCGTAGGCGTCGTCTTCGCGAACCTTGGTGAGGGCCTGAAGCCCGATGAGCCGGGCATCATCGACCTTCGGGTCCCGGGAGCGGCCGTGCCGCTGGTCCTGGCGGTAGGGAGCGCGACGGTCTCGTCGGCCGCCGCCCCGGCGCCCATCGGCTCCGTGCGCTTCGGCTCCGTCGGCTCGACGCCGGCTGCCGTGCCGGACAGGGGTGCGATGGCCCCTCTCGCCGCTCCGGGCGCTGTGATCGCCGTGACTGCCGTGCCTGTCATGGCGGCCGTTCCCCTGCTCGGGTCCTCCGCGGCGCTGGGAGCCGGACCACCCTTGGCGGTGCCCGCCAGAGCGGTCGTCCGACCATCCCCCGGAGTGGTCCCCGTGTGCTGTCATGACTGGTCCTCCCCCTGAGAGCCGAGAACGGCGTCCCTCGACGGGCGGGCGCCGCGCGCCCAGGCGTCCGCCGGCATCCACTTCCTTCCGGCGGGGGCGACCTCGCCCAGCCGCACGGCGCAGGTGCCGGTGCCGACGAGCACCTCGTGCCTGGCGACCCGGAGCCGCCCGGGCGGGAGATCGGCGACCTCGGGGACGAGGGCGACCGGTCCGAGCCGGAGGCGGGCGCCGTCGTAGAGAGTGCGGGCACCCGGGGCGGGCGTCACCCCGCGCACGCGGCGGTCAATGGCGCGGGCAGGCTCGGTCCAGCGGATCTCGCCGTCGGCGGACGCGAGCGCAGGGGCGTGGGTGACGCCCTCCTCCGCCTGCGGCTCGGGGGCGGCCGTGCCGCGGGCGACGGCGCGCAGGACGTCGAGGACCAGGGGCGCGCCGGCGTCGGCGAGGCGGGTCAGGAGGTCTCCCGCGGTGTCGGTGGGGCGGATGGTCTCGGTCAGCCGCGCATAGACCGGACCGGTGTCCAGGCCCTCCTCAAGGCGGAAGACGCAGGCGCCGGTGACGGCGTCGCCGGCGATGAGGGCGTGCTGGACGGGGGCGGCACCGCGCCAGGCGGGCAGGAGCGAGAAGTGGAGATTGAGCCAGCCGTGCTCGGGGACCTCCAGGAGCGATGGCGGGACGAGGCGCCCGTAGGCGACGATGATGGCGACCTCGGCGCTCAGGGCCCGCACCCAGGCCCTGGTGCCCTCATCCTTGAGGGTGGCGGGCGTGCGCGTGTCGAGGCCGGCCTCGCGGGCGAGCGCTGCCACGGGCGAGGGGCGCCAGGAGCGCCCGCGCCCCTGGCGGGCGTCGGCACGGGTGAGGACGCCGACGACCTCGTGCTCGGGATCGTTCATGAGGGCCCGAAGAGTGGGCAGGGCCACCTCGGGGGTGCCGGCGAAGAGGACGCGCATGAGCGACAGTCTACGGGGCGGTCGCTGTGCTCCCGGCGCACTCGGCCCTCCCGTGCCGCCCCGGCGGCAGCAGGCCCGCGTCGGTCAGCGCGGCGCGCAGGGCGCCGGCCCCGGTGAAGAGGTGCGTGCGCAGGCCGACGCCCCTGGCGCCGTCGATGTTGGCCGGGGAGTCATCGACGAAGAGGGTGCACGCGGGGTCGAGGCCGTAGCGAGTCAGCAGGATCCGGTAGAGTGCCGGGTCGGGCTTGACCAGGTGCTCGGCCCCGGAGACGACGACGCCGTGGAAGCGCGCGAGCTGGGGCATAAGGCGCCGGGAGGCGGTGAAGAGGACGTCATTGAAGTTGGTCAGGGCGTACAGGGGTGCTCCCGCGGCGAGGAGATCGTCGACAAGGGGCACCATGCCGGGCACAGGACCGGTGAGCGAGTCCTCGAAGTGCTCCCAGTAAAGGCGCTGGATGCGCGCCCAGTCGGGGCGGTCGGGATGAGCGGCGACCAGGTCGGCAAGAATGTAGTCCAGGGCATCACCGGCATCGGCGCGGGCGTTGAGGGCGTTGAAGCCAGCGCCTGCGCAGAACTCGTGCCAGAGCGCCGCAGGCACACGGCCCGCCACGGCGCCGATGGCCTCCCAGGCGTACAGGACGTTGCCCACGTCCAGAACGATGGCGGTGATCGGTCGGCGCGAGGTCGCCTCGGGTGAGCCCGTCGAGTCCATGACCGGACGATCCCAGTTCCGTGCGGTGCGCGGCAAGGAGGCGGTCGGCGGCGAGGTTTTCCGCGGACCGCGCGCCGGGGGGAGCCGGACCGCTTAGCCGGCGCCGCGCTCGCGGTTCTGCTCGGGCCGTCTCGGTGCCCGTGCGGCGGCCGAGCATGGTGCGCGTGTACCAGTTTCATCCGGGCGCAGCTCCAGAGGAGTCGCTCAGAGAGGTCCCGAGATTGTCGGATCGCACAACTAGATGGGGCCGACGCGCCGAGCTCACCCCTCGTGCGGCGGCGAGGACTCGTTGGGATATCACAAGTTGATGACGATCCTTGTCGCCTCATGGCTGCAGGAGCGTTGAGGGTCACAACAAAAATAGTGTGGCCGGCGGAACCTACTTCCTCATCCCAACCTGGGGTAGTACGCTCGTACCAGTCGAGCGCGGAGGTGATCCGTACCACCACATATTCTTTCGTTTTCCGTGGCACAGGGCCGTGCCGGAGCAAGGAGCGAGACATGCCCGTTGATTCCGGGACCAGGGGGCTTCTGCAGGACGCCCTGCCGCCTCGGAGCCGCGGCACCCCGGCTCGCGCCGAGGGACCGGGAGGCTTGGGCGGCGAGGGCCGCCTTCCCGGGTGCGCGAGCGGCGTTCGGCCGTTCGATTCCATCTAGCTTTAACTATCTTGGGTTTAGGAGTTTGTTGTGGGTCATTTGTTGTCTGGGCGTCATTTTCTGAAGGAGCTGGACTTCTCTGCTGCGGAGTGGGGTTGTCTGCTGGAGCTTGCTGGGGAGCTGAAGGCGGCGAAGCGGTCCGGTCGTGAGGTGCGGCGTCTGGAGGGGCGGAACATCGCTCTGATCTTTGAGAAGACCTCGACGCGGACGCGGTGCTCGTTCGAGGTGGCGGCCTATGACCAGGGGGCGCGGGTGACCTACCTGGATCCGTCGGGGTCCCAGCTGGGGCACAAGGAGTCGGTGGCGGACACGGCGCGGGTGCTGGGTCGGTTCTATGACGGGATCGAGTTCCGGGGCAGGGAGCAGGAGCATGTCGAGACGCTGGCGGAGCTGTCGGGGGTGCCGGTGTGGAACGGTCTGACCGATCAGTGGCACCCCACGCAGATGCTGGCCGACCAGCTGACGATGCTGGAGCACTCGGGGGGCCGGCCGCTGGGGGAGGTGTCCCTGGCCTACCTGGGGGACGCTCGTAACAACGTGGCTCACTCGCTGCTGGTGTCGGGGGCGCTGATGGGTATGGACGTGCGCATGGTGTGCCCGGGCGAGCTGCGGCCCGAGGCGGGTGTGCTGGAGGCGGCCCAGGGCCTGGCGGCGGGCAGCGGGGCGCGCCTGACGGTCACCGACGACCCGGCCGCGGGCGTGAGGGGGGCGGACTTCCTGTACACCGACGTGTGGGTCTCCATGGGCGAGCCCAAGGAGGTGTGGGACTCCCGGATCGGCCTGCTGCGCCCCTACCAGGTCAACGCCGCCCTGGTCGAGGCCACCGGCAACCCCGGTGTGCGGTTCCTGCACTGCCTGCCGGCCTTCCACGACCGCAACACCGCGGTGGGGGCGGAGATCTGGGCCAAGACCGGCATGGACGGGCTGGAGGTCACCGACGACGTCTTCGAGACCGAGGTCAACGCCTCCTTCGACCAGGCCGAGAACCGCATGCACACCATCAAGGCGGTCATGGTGGCCACCCTGGGCAGCTGGGACTGACGGCAGCAGGACAGGACACCGATGGACAGGACAGCAGTGATGGACAGGACCCTGGTGGGCAGGACGCTGGTGGGCAGGGCTCTGGTGGGCAGGACGCTGGTGGGCAGGGCTCTGGTGGTTGCTGAGGAGGCCTGCCGATGAGGATCGTCGCGGCGCTGGGCGGCAACGCCCTGCTGGAGCGCGGGCAGGTGCCCGACGCGCGCACCCAGATCGCCAACGTCGGGCTGGCGGCCGCCCAGCTGGCGGCCCTGGCCGAGCACCACGAGCTGGTCATCACCCACGGCAACGGCCCCCAGGTGGGGGTCCTGGCCCTGGAGTCGGCCAACGACGAGCGGCTGAGCGAGCCCTACCCCTTCGACACCCTGGGCGCCCAGACCCAGGGCATGATCGGCTACTGGCTGCTCCAGGCCATGCAGAACGCCCTGCCCGGCCGCCAGGTCGCCTCCATGGTCAACCAGACCCTGGTCCTGGCCGGCGACCCCGCCTTCGCCAACCCCACCAAGTTCGTCGGCGAGGTCTACACCAAGGACGAGGCCCAGGCCCTGGCCGGCTCGCGCGGGTGGACCATCCGCCCCGACGGCGAGTACTACCGGCGCGTGGTCGGCTCCCCCGCCCCCCAGCGCGTCATCGAGACCCGCCTGGTGCGCACCCTGCTCCAGGCCGGCGCCGTGGTCGTGTGCGCCGGAGGCGGGGGCGTGCCCGTCATCCGCAACACCCACGGCAAGCTCCAGGGCGTCGAGGCCGTCATCGACAAGGACCTCACCGCAGCCGTCCTCGCCGAGGACCTCGAGGCCGACGCCCTGCTCATCCTCACCGACGTCAACGGCGTCTACACCGGCTACGGCACACCCCACGCCAAGCAGATCCCCCGCGCCACCCCCGACACCCTGCGAGCCCTCGGACTACCCGCAGGATCCATGGGACCCAAGGTCGAGGCCGTCTGCCGCTTCGTCGAGCTCACCGGAGACATGGCCGCCATCGGCCGCCTCCAGGACGCCACACACATCATCCAGGGCACCGCCGGCACCATCATCACCCCCGGCGGCAGCTACGGCCAACCCAACGACCTCCAACCACCCACAACCAACAAACCCGAGAGCTAGGAGATCTGGGCGTCGCACACGCAACCGCTGGGTAATGTCAAGAGCGAGATAGAGACAGCACCGAAGTGCAGGCTACCGGAAAGCCCTGGGGGGAGGGCCTCGCCCCTCCCCCCAGCCGCACCTCGCAGGCGTCGGTCATGGAGGTCCCGTGAACGCCAAGTCACCGCAAGAGGCCGTTGACATTGCGGCCCGGACCCGTGCTGCGCGGCGCCGCTTGATCGAACGGCTCATCAGCACCACACGCATCCACTCGCAGCGCGAGCTGCAGCAGATGCTCGAGACCCATGGGTTCAGCGTCACTCAGGCGACGCTGTCCCGCGACCTCAAGGCGATGCGGGCGTCCAAGGCCCGCACCGCCAGCGGGAAGCAGGTCTATGTTCTGCCTGAGGCGGGTGCCCCCGGGCAGAAGCGCCTTCCCGACGACGCCGAGGTCCGGGCCAACCAGCATCTTGCGCATCTGGCCGAGGAGCTCTTGGTCTCGGTCGCCTGCGCTCATGGGGACGTCGTCCTCCAGACGCCTCCGGGAGCCGCTCAGCTCATGGCAGCCGCCGTGGACGACGCGATGCTCCCGGGGGTCCTGGGGACCATCGCGGGCGATGACACCATTCTCATCGCGACGACCGGGGACACCGCGGGCCTGGCGATCGCCCAGCACATCGCCTCGCTGTCGGAGTCCGCTCGCGAGGGTCCCGCCGTCCCCACCGACCGCTAGCCGCCGGTCCCGCGCCGAGATCGGTCCAGCTCCGCCCGTCGAGATAGACATTTTCGTACGAGGTAGACGGTGTTACCGCCGATCTCATCCGAAAATGTCTATCTCGATGAAAACTAAGGCACCGATCCCCGGCACCCTGCTCTTCGTTGGGGTGCCGGGGATCGTGGTGGCGGTAGCGCTGGGATTCGAACCCAGGGTGGCTATGAACCACACAGACTTTCGAGATCTGCACCTTCGGCCGCTCGGACACGCTACCTCAGGGATTGAGGCTACACGGCGGAGGGCGCCGAGCCCAATCCGCGGCGGGTGCGAGGTCCCTCACGGCCTCGGCCGGGTCCTCGCCCTTCTCGCCGCCGTGCCGCCCACGGCCCTCAGGCCCCTTCGGCCATCCCCGTCTCCCCGGTCGTCTCACTTCCCGACGGCGGCGCCCGCCTCTTCGTCGGTGAGGCGGCGGATGACCTTGGCGGGCACGCCGCCGACGATTGTGCAGGGCGGCACGTCCCGGGTGACGACGGCGCCCGCGGCGATGACCGCGCCGTCGCCGATGCTCACGCCCGAGGTGATGACGACCTTGGCGCCCACCCACACGTCACTGCCCAGGCGGATCGGGGCGGGATGGGTGGTGGCGCGGTCGGCCACTGCCAGGGAGTGGTCGAGGGTCGCCATGACGACGTCGTGGCCGATGAAGCAGCGGTCCCCGATCCAGATGCCGCCCTGGTCCTGGAAGCGGCACCCGGAGTTGACGAAGACGTGCTCCCCCAGGTGGATATTGGCGCCGAAGTCGGTGGTGAAGGGCGGGAAGAGGCGGAGGGACTCGGGCACGGCGCGCCCGGTGATCCGCCCCATGAGGGCGCGGATCTCCTCCGGAGCGCGGTACCCGGTGTTGAGCTCGGCGGTGAGCCTCTGGACCTCGACGGCGCGCCGGCTCTGGAAGGCGGCGGCGGGGGTGCCGGCGCGCACGGGCAGCCCGGCGTCGACGTGCCGGAGGAACTCCGTCAGGTTCACGGGGCCTCCTTCATTTCTCACCTACGTCTCCTTCGTGGGAATCTCGCCGCGACTCATTGCGTACATGTGCAAACGCGCGCGAAGCTCCTTTCGCTTCGAGCGCGACAGACCGCGGAAGTCGACATAGCAGTGGCCCGGAGCCCTTTTCTCCCCTTCTTCCAGGGGGCAGTCATTGTCATCGACCACACGACTGTCCGCAGAGCTCACCTCGCCTACGGCGACTGCCCACACGCCCAAGGAAGGACTTGCCGCATTCCTGGTATTCCAGTCACGGGCCTCCTGGGCGCTTACGAGCGCGGAGCGCGAGTACGACGGCATATTATTATCTGACCTATTGGGCCCGAACGCCGTACTGGCCACCTTTCCGTCATCAATGAGCATGTGCGGTGCGATCTGCCTGTATATCAGTTCTGCCGAATCACTCACCAGCCGCTCGCAGTCCAGCAGGTCGACGTCGTCGGGAGTCATGCCCCCTCCGCCACGGCAAACGCTACCGCCCTTCTCAGATCTGCCGTCTCCTCGCACCTTCCCTCTTGCTGGCCGCGCCTTAGAGAGAACATCTCGAAACTACCATCGTCGAGAATCTCTACACTCTGCACACCGTCGCAGCCGGCCCACTCGACCAGCACCCCTCCTTCGTCCGTGGGAAATACTCCAGGACGCTCCATCCGCGCTCCGTCAATCTCCCGAAGCAGTCTCTGAGCGGCGTCCAGAGCCGTGGAGGAGATCTGGGCCGCCTCACCGCCGTCCCATCCGGATGGCATAGCGGCGAACGCCGCGAGCCGATGCCCCCAATGGGTGTCGTCGAACTCAAGCCGTTCGACGCAGTCGATCTCCCAGAAGCGGAAAGGTCTGCCGTCCTTCACCTGAAGATCTCCCGTGATGCGCGTGAGGGGACCCTCCTCAGTAGAGTTCACCACTTCACGAAGGTCCTCGAGGATCTCGGGCCTCTTGCGATACCAACCATGGATCTCAGTATCATCCGCGGCGATGAGAGTGAATTTTTTTCTGCTGGCGTCAAGCGCGGTCACTCGCCCCACCAGACTTTCTCGTGAGGCGGAAAGCGGCGAGTTCCTTCTCTCAGCGTCATGCGATACAGGGACAAGGCGCTCTACCGCGTGCGCACGCGCCTCCGCCGTGATCACCACGGGGGCCGAGCCGAAGCCGCTGGGGTAGTACTCGATGCTCTGGCCGCCCCCCAGCGTCTCTCCGATACGCGAAACCTTCTCGCGGACCCGGTGACTGTCCTCCGGCAGGAGAGAAGATAGACCGGAAAACGGCTCTCCCGAGTAGGCGGCGACGATACACCCGTCAATCAGCTCCTGCGCCTCGGCCTGATACTGGACGTACTCCAGCTGCTCGAATGCCAGAAATACGTCGGCGCTGCCCTCATCAATGCGCTCAATGGCCAGACTCGTCGAGTCTTGGAAGTCAGCGGGCAGCTGCTCGTCCGGATGATCCCGCCGCCACTCCGCCTCCGCCGCTATGCGAATAGCATCCTGGTAGTTCTGAAGCTCCATGAGCGAGGCAATCGGGAGGCGCCCGCGGTCAAAGCGCGCACCCGCAAGGCGGACGCGCTTGAGACCGGGGGGCCGCTGTTCTCCCATGACCACTATGGTACAAGCCGGGCGAAGTCTTCAAGCAATCGGATCCGCAGCAGGACGCTGCCCCAGCCTCACCGCCGCTCGGCGAAGAAGCCCCGCAGCAGCGCCTCGGACTCGCGCTCGCGCACTCCCGCCACGACCTCGACGCGGTGGTTGGCGCGCGGGTCGCGCAGGACGTCGCGCACGCTCCCGCACGCCCCGGTCCGCGGCTCCCATGCGGCCAGGACCACCCGCGCCAGGCGCGCGAGCTGGATGGCGCCGGCGCACATGGTGCACGGCTCCAGGGTGACCACCAGCTCGCAGCCGTCCAGGCGGGAGTCCCCCAGCGCCGCCCCGGCCGCGCGCAGGGCCAGCACCTCGGCGTGGGCCGTGGGGTCGCACGCGGACTGCCGGGCGTTGGCCGCCTCCGCCAGGACCCCGCCGTCGGGACCCAGGACGACGGCGCCCACCGGCACCTCGCCCGCACGACCGGCGGCAGCGGCCAGGGCGAGGGCGCGGTCCATGGCCTCGCCGTAGCGCCCCTCGGTCAGCCCCGTGCTCATGCGGCCAGCCTGCCGCATTCCGAGACGACACCGAAATGTGACCCACTTCATACTCACCGACCGGAACCGTAGGCCCCGCGCAGCCTGCGACCCCCTTCTTCCGGCGGGAATCCGCCCCTTGAAGTTGCCACCGCCACCCGCACCTGCCAGGCTCTGTTACTGACATCATCACAGTGAACGGAGTCACACCAGTATGGAACCGCCGGCGACCAGCATGCCCGACCCCGCAGACAAAGCAGACAAACCCGAGACCGCCGACCCGGGCGCCCCCGCTCCCGCCGTCGAGATCCCCGCCAGTCCCCCTCCCGATCCTGTCGCCGTCGACGCTCCCGCGCCCCACCCCATCAACTGGGGCGTCTTCCTCTCCTCGGCCGTCATCATCGCCGTCGTGGCCGCCGGCGCCATCATCTCCCCCGCGACCGTGCAGGACGCCTTCGACGCCGCCGTCGCCTGGGCCGGGAAGTGGTTCGGCTCCTTCTACATCTTCCTCATCACGGCGACGATCGTCTTCGTCGTCCTGCTCGCCCTGAGCAGGTACGGGCAGGTGAGGCTGGGCCCGGACAACTCCACCCCGGACTTCTCCACCTTCTCCTGGGCCGCCATGCTCTTCGCCGCCGGGATCGGCACCGGCATCATGTTCTTCGCCATCGCCGAGCCCGTCTCTCAGTACATGAAGCCGCCCGTCGGCGAGGGCGAGACCGTCGAAGCCGCCCGGCACGCCGTCGTCCTGGCGATCTTCCACTATGGAATCTCCGGCTGGGGCGTCTACGCGATCATGGGCATGGCCATGGCCTACTTCGCCTACCGGCGCCGCGACGCGCTGGCGGTGCGCTCCACCCTGCGCCCGCTGCTCGGTGATCGCGTGGACGGCTGGGCGGGCGACGTCGTGGATACCGCGGCGCTCGTCGGCGGCGTCTTCGGGATCGCGGCCTCGCTGGGAGTCGGCGTCGTCCAGCTCAACGTCGCCCTCGACATCCTCTTCGGCATCCCCCAGGGCATCGGCGCGCAGATCGGCCTGATCGTTCTGTCCGTGATCATGGCGACGGTCTCGGCCACCACCGGCGTGGACCGGGGCGTGCGCATCCTGTCCAACATGAACGTGGTCCTCGCCATCGGCTTGGCCCTGTGGGTCATGATCACCGGCGACACGGCCTTCCTCATGGACTCCCTCATCGGGAGCGTCGGCGACTTCATGGTCCAGTTCCCGCAGCTGACCCTGGAGACCTACGCCTACAACCGGCCCGAGGAGTGGCTCAACGAATGGACGCTGTTCTTCTGGGCCTGGTGGATCACCTGGGGAGCCTTCGTCGGCATGTTCCTGGCCCGCATCTCCCGCGGCCGCACGTTCCGCGAATTCATCTTCGGCGCCCTCATCCTGCCCTTCTCCTACGTGGTGATGTGGGTAGCGATCTTCGGCAACAGCGCCCTGGAACTCATCCGCTCGGGCGACACCGACTTCGCCGAGACCACCATCTCCAAGCCCGAGCAGGGCCTCTACCTCCTGCTCAACGCCGCCGGCGGAAAGCCCGTCATCGCCCTCGCCCTGTTCATCGGCATCCTCTTCTACGTCACGAGCGCCGACTCCGGGGCCCTGGTCATGTCGAGCCTGTCCAGCCGGATCAAGGGCGAGCGCGAGGACGCCGCCCCGTGGCTGCGGATCTTCTGGGCGACCCTGACCGGGATCCTCACCATCGCCATGCTCGTGGCCGGAGGCATCACCATCCTCCAGCAGGCGACGCTGGTAATGGCGCTGCCCTTCAGCTTCATCCTCGTCGTGATCATGGCCTGCCTGCTCAAAGCCCTCAACCAGGAGGCGAGCTACAACCTGGCCCGCTCGCGCGCCTACCGAAACCGTCAGGTCGGTTTCACCGGTACCGCGGCCAGCCTGCAGCGCGTCTCCTGGCGCGACCGCCTGTCGCACACCTTCGCCCACGTCACCCCCGAGCAGGCCCAGCGAGCGCTGGACCGGCGCATCGTTCCGGCGCTGGAGGCGATGGCCGCCGAGATCGAGAAGGAGAAGCTGGACGCGGAGGTCTACGTCGAGGGGAAGGAGGCCGAGGACCCCGACGACGAGCGCAACTACCTGGGCCGCGTCACCCTGCTGGTGACAGACCCGCACAACGAGGCCCGCGACGGCGAGAGCGAGCCCGAGGTCCTCGAGCGCGCGGGCGGCCGACAGGTCTTCCGCTACGTGGTACGCATGGTCGAGACCCCGGCCCCCTCCTACGGCGGCGGCATGAATGAGGCCGACGACGTCACGGTGCGGCTCGAGGTGCGACTGCGCGGCGGCGGAGTGGGCTACGACATCATGGACTGGTCCGCCGACCAGGTCGCCCACGACGTCCTCGACCACTACGAGCGCTGGCTGGAGTACC
>ERZ772968.471-NODE-471-length-20418-cov-15.868389_pt1 | contig 20418 bp, 22 predicted proteins | sample MGYA00580674_ERZ772968 | MGnify/ENA primary metagenome ERZ772968 (study PRJEB29015, sample SAMEA2737940) | human oral metagenome | biome: human oral; feature: human-associated habitat; material: dental | place: China | collected 2138 ...
TGAAACGCAAGAACCGGGTATGGCGCATCATCATTCAGACCATCACTTGACATCCTTCCAGTATTCGCGGTTGAGCCACCAGGTGCAGCCCACGAACAGGGCAATGAACAGCAGTACCCAGATGCCCAGGCGACCGCGGGTGGACGCCGAGGGGTCGGACATGAACTTCATGAAGGCCACCAGGTTGGCCACCTTGTCGTCGAACTCGGCCTGGGACAGCGTGCCACCTTCGGCCTTGCCCAGTGTGAAGTGGGTACCTTCATGCAGGTTGTCGCCGCTGACATTCTCGACTTTCTCGGACTTGTTGCCCTCACGGTCATAGGTGATGGTGGTCTTCGTCCAGCCCGTCACCTTGCCGGTGGCTTCGTCCGTCACGGGTGCGAGGCGCTCTTCCACGGCACCGCGCATGCCCTGCCATTGCCACAGCGGGTTGGGCATGCCCACGTTCGGGAAGACGGCGTTGTTCCAGCCGGTCTCGCGCGAGGCGTCGCGGTAGTAGCTGCGCAGGTAGGTGTAGATCCAGTCAGCGCCCGAACCGGACTCGGAAGCGCGGGCACGGGCCTCGACGGAGAGGTCCGGGGGGGCCGCGCCGAACCAGGCCTTGCCGTCCTCGGGGCGCATGGCGATCTTCATCAGATCACCCACGCGGCCTTCGGTGAACTGCAGACTGCCGGTGATCTGCTCTTCGGTCAGGCCGATGTCCTGCAGGCGGTTGAACCGCATCATGGACGCCGCGTGACAGTTCAGACAGTAGTTGACGAAGGTGCGGGCGCCGTCCTGCAGGGCCGGCATGTTCTGCATCTTCTCGGTGGGAAATGTGTCCAGATGCACGCTTTCCGAAGCCAGCACCGGTGCCGACGTGGCACAGGCGATGACGGTGGCCACCAGGCCGAAGCGGCGACGGATATAGACGGGAATGTTCATACGTTTCTCGCTACCTGTCTGTTCAGTGGTGGGGCTTGAAGGTGACGCGCTCGGGCGGCTGCTTGAAGGTGCCCACCTGCGTCCACCACGGCATGAACAGGAAGAAGCCGAAGTAGATGAGGGTGCACAGCTGCGACAAGCGCTCGGCGGTGGGCGACGGTGCCTGTACGCCGAAGTAGCCCAGCACCAGGAAGGCCACCACGAACACGCCGTAGAACACCTTGTGCCACAGCGGACGGTAGCGGATGGACTTCACGGGACTCTGATCGATCCAGGGTAGTGCGAAGAAGATCAGGGTGGAGGCACCCATGGCAACCACGCCCCAGAACTTGGCATCCAGCAGGAAGAAGCCGCCACACATGCCCAGGATGACCACGGCACCGATGAGCTTGGAAACCGTGTAGCGCGCGGACTTCAGGATGAAAGCCAGCAGCACCAGCAGGAAGGGCAGCAACCCGTAGGTGAGGAACTCGGTGGTGGTCGCCCGCAAGATGGAATAGAACGGAGTGAAGTACCAGACCGGCGCAATATGCGGCGGGGTCTTCAGCGGGTCGGCCGGGATGAAGTTGTTGTACTCCAGGAAGTAGCCGCCCATCTCGGGGGTGAAGAAGATGACCGCCGAGAAGATGAACAGGAAGATGGCCACACCGTAGGCGTCATGCACCGAGTAGTACGGGTGGAACGGGATGCCGTCGAGCGGCACGCCATTGGCATCTTTCTTGGCCTTGATCTCGATGCCGTCGGGGTTGTTGGAACCCACTTCGTGCAGCGCGATGATGTGCGCGGCAGCCAGGCCCAGCAGCACCAGCGGGATGGCGATGACGTGGAACGAGAAGAACCGGTTCAGCGTTGCGTCGCCCACCACGTAGTCGCCGCGGATCCAGATGGAGAGATCCTCACCAATGACCGGGATGGCGGAGAACAGGTTGACGATCACCTGGGCGCCCCAGTACGACATCTGGCCCCAGGGGAGCAGGTAGCCGAAGAAGGCCTCGGCCATCAGCGCCATGAAGATCATGCAACCGAACAACCAGACCAGCTCGCGCGGCTTGCGGTACGAACCGTACAGCAGGCCCCGGAACATGTGCAGATACACCACGATGAAGAACGCCGAAGCGCCGGTGGAGTGCATGTAGCGCACCAGCCAGCCCCAGGGGACATCCCGCATGATGTACTCGACCGAGGCAAACGCCTTCTCGGCATCCGGCTTGTAGTGCATGACCAGGAAGATGCCGGTAACGATCTGGATGACCAGCACCAGCATGGCCAGCGAGCCAAAGATGTACCAGAAGTTGAAGTTCTTGGGCGCGTAGTACTCAGCGACGTCGCGCTTCCAGAGGACGGTGGCCGGGAAGCGGTGGTCTATCCACCCGAGGAGCCCCGTCGTGTCGACCTTTTTCTCTGCTGCCATGAAGCTATCCTGCTTTCGATTCGAAATCCTGGACAAAGGCAGCCCGTTCGCGGCCTGCCTCCTCCTGCCTGCATGCCCGCCGTCTGGCGGGCGCCGTGCGACGATCAGCCGGTGGTGTCGTCAGCACCGATCAATAGCGTGGTGTCCGACGTGTACTTGTGGGGAGGAACGTCGAGGTTGGCGTTGGCCGGTTTGTTCTTGAAGACCCGACCCGCCATGTCGAAGGTGGAGCCATGGCAGGGGCACAGGAAGCCGCCAGCCCAGTTGTCGGGCAGCGAGGGCTGAGCCCCGGGGGCGAAACGCTCGCTGGGGGAGCACCCCAGGTGCGTACAGATGCCGACCACCACCAGGTATTCGGGTTTGATGGAACGATGCTGGTTCTTGGCGTACTCGGGCGTGGGGATCTGGTAGTAGGCCTCGGAATCCGGATCCAGCACCTGGGACTGGGTCTCTTTGAGGGATTCGAGCATCTTGGGAGTGCGGCGAATCAGCCAGACCGGCTTGCCACGCCATTCCACCCGACGCAGTTCGCCCGGCGCCATGCCGGCGATGTCGGCCTCGACCGGAGCGCCAGCCGCCTTGGCTCGCTCGGAAGGCTGGAAGGTGCTGACCAGCGGGATGGCCACGCCTGCAGCCCCCGCACACCCGACCACGCAGGTGGAAACCAGCGCAGCGCGCCGGGAGGGATCCATGCTTGTCTTGGGCAGCGTATCGGCCATCAGGGGGAACCTCGTGTGAAGCATCGTTCGGATAAGGCACGCAAGGGTGCCGGGCACGCCCTCCCCGCCGACAGGCAGGGAGCGTGTTTCGGCCGAGTATAGGCAGCGCGCCCACCCCTGCTTTGATCAAAATCAGAAAGGCCGCGGATACCCCTGATCTGAAACAGACGAGGCGTGCCGCCGGAAGACGGACGGAGGAAGGGCGGGAACGGGCGGCGAGTCGCGGGTCGCGCGTTCACGCGACGCAACACTAACTGACCATCCTTAAAGATATTCGGGTCGCGATCGGCCGTTTACGGCGTTTCTACAGGCCGAACGTCTTGCGCCCTCCGTGGCCGAACGGGGATAATCTTCATTGGATGCCCGGCGACGCCCTGGAAGGAATTCGCCGGTGCGGCGGTGCCTGCCGGGGCCTCGCCCCAGGGGCGTCGCGTCCAGTTCCTCCCCCTTCAACAGATACCCTTCCACGTTCGCCAGGAGAAAAAAGAACATGTCCATGCTGACTGAATTCAGAGACTTTGCCCTGAAGGGCAACGTCGTCGACCTCGCTGTCGGTGTGATCATCGGTGGTGCCTTCGGCAAGATCGTCGATTCGATGGTCAAGGACATCATCATGCCGATCGTCGGTGCCATCTTCGGTGGTCTGGATTTCTCCAGCTACTTCATCCCGCTGACCACCAAGATTCCCGAGGGTCTGCCCCACACCTACGAAGCCTACAACAAGGCTGGCGTGGCCATCCTGGCCTACGGCAACTTCATCACCATCTTCCTGAACTTCCTGATCCTGGCCTTCATCATCTTCCAGATGGTGAACGTGTTCAACAAGGCCAAGACTGCGCTCATCAAGGCGGAAGCCTCCAAGCCGGCCGCTCCACCGGAAGACGTCGTGCTGCTGCGCGAGATCCGCGACGAGCTGAAGAAGGGCCGCTGATCCGATTTTCCGTTGTCCCCGGGAAGGGACGGCGGCGCAGCCCCCAGGCCAGCGCCCCTCCCTTCCAGGCAGGTGGCGGCAGAAGCCCCCAACGCACCGCTGCCACCTGTTTCCCAAGCCGACCCCGCTGCCCGGTCCACCCGGCCAGCACGGTCGGCTTCTTTTTGGTCGCACGGCGAACAGGCAAAAAAAGACCCGCCTTGCGGCGGGTCCGGATTCGCTTATCCACGGGGGGAGGCAATTGCCCACGTATCCCGTAGCATACGTTTCCCAATGTAAGGCACCAATTCACAGATGTCAACCCTGACTCTCACCGTCGAAGCCATCCGGAAAGCCCTTTCGCCTCCTCGGCTGGCAACCTACGAGACGGCTATGTCACAACATGGGCGAAGCGATCCCCAGTCCACCATTTCCGCCCTGCGAGAGTAGATCTACGCCGATCTGGAACAGATACGCACACCGCGGAACCGGATAGCCCACCATGAACCCATCTTCAAGCGCAACCTGTTACAGGACTACCTGATCATCCGGCAATCGATAGACCGGCGCTGCCCATTCACCGCAGAATGGATGGAGCGGAACCAGCGTGTGACAGCCGTGCTCCCTCTCCGCCCTGCACCCTGACAAACAGTCACACCGGGTTCGGGTCATCCACGAACTTCACCTCGATGCCGAAGGTATCGGCCAGGTGGCGCCCCAGGGCCTGGACGCCGCAGCGCTCAGTAGCGTGATGGCCTGCAGCAGCATAGACCACGCCGGCCTCACGGGCCAGATGGGTGGTGCGCTCGGAAATCTCGCCGGTGATGTAGCAGTCAGCCCCCAGGTCGATGGCGTCCTGCAGGAAATCCTGCGCCCCCCCGCTGCACCAAGCAATGCGGCGGATGGGACGCGACAGGTCGCCCACCAGCAACGGTTCGCGGTGCAGGCGCTCGGTCAGTCGTTCAGCCACGGCCACTGCGTCCAGCGCGCACTCTTCTGCCAGATCATGCCAGCCGATGATGCCCTGGCTGCCGACGACCTCGCCCCCCCAGCCCTGCACGGGCCAGCCCAGCAGCTCGCCCAGCTGGACGTTGTTGCCGTAGACCGGATGCACATCCAGCGGCAGGTGATAGGCCAGCAGGTTGATGTCGGCACCAAGCAAGCTTGCCAAGCGACGGCGGCGGATGCCGATGACGCGCGGATCCTCGCCCTTCCAGAAGTAGCCATGATGCACCAGCAGCGCATCGGCCCCTTCGGCCACGGCTGCATCGATCACGTTCTGGGTTGCAGTAACGGCGCAGATGATGCGGGAAACCACGGCCTTGCCTTCCACCTGCAGCCCGTTTGGGGAATAATCCTTGATGACGGACGGACGCAACAGATCATCCAGATGACCCAGCAGTTCCCGCGTGGAAACTGTTCCCGGCACATGCGCCATTCATTCCTCTCCCACGAGCCGCACGAACTCGACATCGGTTTGTGTATGCCACACCAGCATAGCAGAACGGGCCAGACACCATGCTGAAGCGACTCTGGCTACTGTTTGCTCAATGCGTGACGGTGTTCGTGGCGGCCATCTTCGCCATCAGCACCTTCAGGCCGGACTGGCTGCCGAGCATTGGCCAGGCACGGCAGGCGGTCCCCCACCCGTCGCAGCTCGATGCCGCCCTGGAGGCTATCGGTGACGGGCTGGTACCGCCTGGCCCGGAAAGCGCCGCCCTGCCCCCGGGCCCCTCGGGTGCCGGCACACAGGGACAAGGCCTGACACCCGGCGCAACAGGCAGCACCGGGAATGGCACGCGCCAGGATGCCAACGCCGGCCATGCCGCAGGCAGTGGTACGGGCACGGCTGCTGACAAGGAGCCCAACGCCCTGCCGGATCAGGGCAACGGCAGCAGCCAGGTCGCCGGACCGCTTGCGGACAGTGCATCCGCCAGCCTGTGGAGCAAGGACGGGGACCGACCGGGCACGGGCGAGCGCCAGGGCGCCAGCGGACTGTCGGGCCTGACCATGCCGGTGGCCGCCCTGTCCTATGCCGAGGCTGCGCGGCGCGCCACTCCCGCCGTGGTGAGCATTGCGGCCCATAACGACGGCATGGCGGCCACAGTGGATGACGGCAACAGCGATGCCCCCCCGGCCAGCCGCCGCAAGCCGCCGCGCGCCTATGGCGACGAGGAAGAGGACGAGAACCCCGACGACAACATGGGCTCGGGCGTGATCGCCACGCAGGACGGCTACATCCTCACCAATCATCACGTGCTGGGCGACGGCACCCAGATCGAGGTCATCTTGGTCAGCGGCGAACGCCTGAAGGCACGCCTGATCGGCAGCGACCCGGACACCGACCTGGCGGTTCTGAAGGTGGATCGGCAGAACCTGCCCACCATCGAGTTCGCACACCGCAACGACATCGCGGTCGGCGACGTGGTGCTGGCCATCGGCAACCCGTTCGGCGTGGGCCAGACGGTGACGATGGGCATCATCTCAGCACTGGGCCGCACGCAGCTGGGCATCAACACCTTCGAGAACTTCATCCAGACCGACGCGGCCATCAACCCGGGCAACTCGGGCGGCGCGCTGGTGGATGCACGCGGCCAGCTGCTGGGCATCAACACGGCCATCTATTCGCGCAGCGGTGGCTCGCTGGGCATCGGCTTCGCCATCCCCATCTCCATCGTGCAGGAAGTCATGAACCAGATCGTCCGCCAGGGACGGGTGATCCGGGGCTACATCGGCGTGGAGCCCCAGGACCTGACGCCCGAGCTGACCGAGGCGCTGCAGCTGCCGACGCAGCAGAAAGGCGCCATCATCGCCGGGGTGATGCGCAACGGTCCGGCCGAGAAGGCCGGCGTGCATACCGGCGACGTGCTGGTGAGCATCGACGAGACACCGGTGCACGACACCACGCAGGTGCTGAACACCATCGCACGGTTGGCGCCAGGCTCCACGGCGCAATTCCACTTCCTGCGCAACGGCGAGGAGATCGAGCTACCGATCAGCATCGGCATACGTCCGGACCTGACGACGCGGCGGGAACGTCAGGAACAGGAAGGGAGGACGCCGGGCGGACAGCGCCCGCAGCACTGAAAGCGCCCCCCTCGGATCATTCCGGGGAAGTCGCCCTGTTGGGGGGCCGGTTCACCGGACAGATCGGGCCAGGGACACCCACTGATCCACGATCTTGGGCGCCGGCTCCGCTCGTGCCCGGCGCATCGGGGCAGATGGAGCCCCAAAAGTCATGCCTGGCAGACAGGAAGCGGGCTGACCGGAGCGGCCAGGCCGGAGGACGCTCTCCTCAACAAGCGCCCCCCAATGACGCCCGGCCGCCATATCAGCGCGACGAATCGTTCCCCGTCTGCTGGACCTGTGAATCCGCGGCCGGCACGATGGCGCTGCTTTCTTCGGAAGGATCGTCGGGCAGATCTTCGGGAGCCTGCGAATGGGCAGACAGGAAGCCGCCCAGGAAGATACCCAGCTCATACAGCAGCATGAGCGGGATGGCCAGCATGAACTGCGATAACACGTCCGGCGGGGTGAGCACGGCCGCCACAATGAAGGCCCCCACCAGCACGTAGCGACGGGCCTGACGCAGGTCATCGACTGACACCATGCCCAGTTTGATCATCAGCATTTCGACCACCGGCACCTGGAAGGCCAGACCGAAGCCAAAGAAGATGGACAGGGTGAAGTCCCAGTAACGCTGCAGATCCTGCATCACGTCGGCGCCGGTCTTCTCGGCGAACGAGAAGAAGAACTTGTAAGCGACCGGCAGCACGAAGCTGTAGGCAAAACCGATGCCCACCAGCAGGAAGACCACCGACAGGATGATCAGCGGGCCGACGAAGCGGCGTTCGTGAGCATAAAGCCCCGGCGAGACAAAGGCCCAGGCCTGATACAGCACCCACGGCAGCGACAGCAGCACGGCTGCCAACAGCGACATTTTGGTGAGGGTGAAGAAGGCGCCCTCACCTGCGATGAAGACTGCATGGGAGCCCGGCGGCAGCGCATGCTGCAACGGTTGGGCCAGGAACTTCATCAGCTCGGGAGCCACATAGAAGCAGGCCCCGAACAGGATGAGGATGACCAGCAGCGAGCGGATGACGCGGTCGCGCAGCTCGGTGAGGTGGGAGATGAAGTTTTCTTCTTCCGGCGGCGTCTGCGCCTTCTTCTTGCCAAACCAGGCCATCAGCGCTCCACGCGGAAACGGGGACGTTTGAAGCCGCGCTCCAGCTCACGCTCGATGCGGCGATCCTTCAGTCGCTGGCGTGTGCGACGATCTTCGTACACCTTGTCCCAGTCGGTGGGCGGCAGGCGCTCGGGGGCAACGGCGTCGTCGGGCACGCTCTCGTAGGCCCAGCTCTCACTGTCGGTCGTGTCGTGATCCAGGGCAGCCTGCGTGGCGCCCTGCCCTGCCGAGCCGGTACCGCCCTGCTCCAGCGATCCGGCGTGCCCATCGGCCGTGCCGTGCCCCTCGGCACCCGGCAGGCTCTCGGCCGTGCTGGTGTCGAACGACGACTGCAGGGTGTCGAAGGAGGAGCGCGCATCATTCAGACCGCGCTCCAGACTGCGGGCCGAGTCCTCGACCTCGCTCTTGATGCCCTTCAGCTCGGCCAGATCGATCTGGTGGCTGAAGTCGGACTTCACGTCCTCGATGTAGCGACGCATGCGTGACATCCACTGCCCGGCCTGACGGGCCACCGTGGGTAGGCGCTCCGGACCAATGACCACCAGGGCAGCAATGGCCACGATCAGCATTTCCATGAAGCTGATGTCAAACATCGGAGGTCGTCAGTGGATCAGGCATGGGCCGGGAGCAGGAACGTGGAAAACAGACGAAGGCCATGCACACGATCAGCTCAGCTCTTGGTCTTGGCCTCGACATCGATGGTGTTGGGGTCGGCCTGTGCCGTGCTGTTGGTGACGCCGGGCGGATTGGCGGCAGGCGGGTCGCCCGCGGCCGGGGTCTCGGCCGTGCCTTCACGCACGCCTTCCTTGAACCCCTTGATGGCGGCGCCCAGGTCAGTGCCGATGTTCTTGATCTTCTTGGTGCCGAACAGCAGCATGACGATGATCAGCACGATCAGCCAGTGCCAGATACTCATGGTACCCATGGGTTTTGACTCCTGAAGAGGAAAAGGAGGCGGCAGGACGGAGGCCCCATGCTGCGACGCCGGGAGGATAGGGCGTGCCGTGGGCATCCGGCCCCTGGCATGGGGCAGGCCGCCAGGGCAGCCGTTCAGTGACTTTTACTTGCTGCCCAGGACATGAATGTGCAGATGATACACCTCCTGTCCACCCTTCCGCCCGTTGTTGATCTGCACCTTGAAGCCGTCCTGCAGACCTTGTTCACGCGCCAGGGGGCCACACAGCGACATCAAGTGCCCCAGCAGTTCGGGGTTCTCGGCACCGTCGTAAAGATTGACGACGTGCTGCTTCGGAATGATGAGGAAGTGCACCGGGGCCGACGGATTGATGTCATGGAAGACCACGGCCTTGTCGTCTTCATGGATCTTGCGAGCCGGGATCTGGCCATCGGCAATCTTGCAGAAGATGCAGTCGGCGTGATCGGCCTTGGCCGGTGCGGTGGCTTGATCGTTCATGAGAGGCTCCATGATTCAGAATGACGAAAGGTGGGATGCCCTGGATGCGTCCATCCCCGGGGCAACCTCACTCACATGACGGCGCATCCGCCACATTCAAGGGGCGGCCGGACACGGCATGCAACCAGGTCGAGTGTAACAGCGGCCTCGGGCGTTCTGTCGGGTGCAGGGTGCTAACCGCAGGGCAGCCGGGCACACGATCCCGCAGGACGCACGATTCTGCCGGATGCACGCCCCTGGCCGGATGCCGGCCGCTTTCAGCCTGCCGTGCGGCTGGCCTTCTCGTCGATGCCGGACAGGCCCTCACGCCGCATCAGCTCGGCCAGCACGTCCTGAGGCCGTAATTCATGATGCGCGAGCATCACCAGCGTATGGAACCACAGGTCGGCCGTCTCGGACACGATGCGCGCCTTCTCGCCCTGCATGGCGGCAATGACCACCTCAGTAGCTTCCTCGCCCACCTTCTTCAGGATGCGATCGTCACCACCGGCCAGCAGCTTGGCCACGTAGCTGCGGCTGGGATCGCCGCCCCGACGGGATTCGATGACCTCGGCGAGCCGGGCCAGAATGTCGGCACTGCCCGACGTGGATACGGCGGATGCCTCCGGTGCCATGCTTGCTTGATCTCTTTCGGCCAAGGGAAACTCCTTGCAATCTGCTGATGACACCTCGGCGTCATCGTGAATTATGAATTCAGTCATGCCGGCGGATGCCTGATGTCCGGGGACCTGCCTGCCGCGCTATCGGCCGGGCCGTGGCCGTGGCCGCTGGCGGAAGGTGGCCCTGGCAGGTGATACGTGGCATGAGACCTGCGCAGGTGGCAACCCTGGAACCCGCCATGTCATCGTGCGAGAGCAACAGGCATCAGGAATGCGAATGCCCCGCCGCAGACGCACCATACAGTTTTTCGGGGTCGACCTTCACCGGATCCACGTCGCGCCAGACAGGCTCGGCCGCCGGCTGGGTCGGTGCCATGGTCTCGCCCGCGCCACCTATGAGTGACGAAAGCGCCCCGGCCTCGGAAGCCACCGCGCCCTGCCCCAGCCTGCAGCCTTCGAGCCGCCGGAAAAAGCAGGACTCACGCCCGGTATGGCAGGCCACGCCGCCCACCTGATCGATGAACAGCAGGATCACGTCGGCGTCACAGTCGGTCCGGATCTCGTGGACCCGCTGCTGGTTGCCGGACGCCTCGCCCTTGCGCCAGAGCCGCTGACGCGAGCGCGACCAGTAGACGGCATGACCAGTATGCAGCGTCTCGGCCAGCGCCTCGCGGTTCATCCAGGCCATCATCAGCACGCGATGGCTGGCCGCGTCCTGCGCGATGGCGGGCACCAGGCCGTTCTCGTCCCAGCGGATGCGGTCGAGCCAGCCAGCCTCCGCCGAGCCCCCGCAGGTCGGGCCATGGACATGGCCAGCGTCATGGCTCATCCGTCAGCCCTCCGCCAGGGTGGCATCCAGCCGCACCGGCACGCCCTGGCTGGCCATCAGGGCCTTGGCCTCGGCAATGGTGTGCTCGCCAAAATGGAAGATGCTGGCCGCCAGCACGGCATCGGCGCCCCCCAGGGTGACGCCATCGACCAGATGCTGCAGATTGCCCACGCCGCCGGACGCGATGACGGGAATGGGCACTGCATCGCAGACAGCACGGGTCAGCTCCAGATCGAAGCCGATGCGGGTGCCGTCACGGTCCATGCTGGTCAGCAGGATCTCGCCCGCCCCCAGGTCGGCCACGCGGCGCGCCCATTCCAGCGCATCCAGCCCGGTGTCGTTGCGACCGCCGTGGGTATAGACATGCCAGCCGCCCTCGGGCTGGCGCTTGGCATCGATGGCCACCACCAGGCACTGCGAGCCGTAGTAGCGGGCGGCATCGGCCACCAGCTGCGGGTTGTGGATGGCGGCCGTGTTGACCGACACCTTGTCGGCGCCGACGTTCAGCAGCCGTCGGATGTCATCCACGCTGCGAATGCCGCCGCCCACCGTCAGCGGAATGAAGACCTGCTGCGCCACCGCCTCGATGACGTGCAGGATGGTGTCGCGCTGGTCGGACGAGGCGGTGATGTCGAGAAAGGTCAGCTCGTCGGCGCCCTCGGCGTCATAGCGGCGCGCCACCTCCACGGGGTCGCCTGCGTCACGCAGGTCCACGAAGTTGACACCCTTCACCACCCGGCCGTCGGTCACGTCCAGGCAGGGAATGACACGTCGGGTCAGCTCGCTGCGGTACTCAGTTGCCATTGGCCCGTTCCAGGGCCGCACCAAAGTCCAGCGTGCCCTCGTAGATGGAGCGACCCAGGATGACGCCGCCCACACCATCGTCCTCGATCTCCAGCAGCCGGTCGATGTCGGACAGGTCGGTCACGCCGCCGGAGGCAAAGACCGGCACGCTGACGGCCTGCGCCAGCCGTTGGGTCGCCTCGATGTTGACGCCGCTCAGCATGCCGTCACGACCGATGTCGGTGTAGATGATGCCCTCGACGCCGTAGCCGACGAACTTGCGGGCCAGATCCACCACGTCGTGACGGGTGAGCTTGCTCCAGCCGTCGGTGGCCACCTTGCCGTCACGCGCATCCAGCCCCACCAGCACCTGACCGGGGAAGGCGGTGCAGGCATCATGCAGGAAGCCCGGGTTCTTCACGGCGGCGGTACCCACCACCACGTAGCTCACGCCCACGTCCAGGTAGCGCTCGATGGTGTCCAGCGAGCGGATGCCACCACCCAGCTGCACAGGCACCTCGGCACCCACGGCCTCGATGATGGCCCGCACCACGCTGGCATTCTGAGGCTTGCCGGCAAAGGCGCCGTTCAGATCCACCAGGTGGATGCGCTCGGCGCCCTCGTCGCGCCAGCGTCGGGCCACTTCGGCCGGGTCTTCGGAAAAGATCGTCTCCTCGTCGAGTTTGCCTTGTTTGAGACGGACACAACGGCCGTCCTTCAGATCGATCGCGGGAATCAGCAGCATGGCAGCAACAGCAGAGCGGCTCAGGGCCGCCAGTGGATGAAATTCCGAAAGAGACGCAGGCCGCTTGCCGCACTCTTTTCGGGGTGAAACTGGGTGGCGAACATATTATTTTGTGTCACGGCACAGGTAAAGGGCTCCCCGTAGACACTCGTGGCCGCCACATTTGCCGGGTCGGTCGGCTCGGCATGGAAGCTGTGCACGAAGTAGAAGAAGGCCCCCGGCGCGATGCCTTCCCAGAGCGGATGCGGCCGGGTGGGATGCACCCGGTTCCAGCCCATGTGCGGCACCTTCAGATTGCCGGCCGCCTTCATCCGTGCAGGATCGAAGCGCACCACCCGGCCGGGCACCAGCCCCAGACCGAGCGTGGGTGCACCATGCACGTCGGTGCCCTCGTCACTTTCGTCCAGCAGCATCTGCTCGCCCAGGCAGATGCCCAGCGTGGGCTTGGTGCCACAGGCCTCGCGTACGGCCTCGGCCAGACCCGGGCGGGCCGCCAGGCTGCGCATGGCATCGGGCATGGCGCCCTGCCCCGGAAAGACCACCCGGGCCGCGCGATGGATGACGGCCGGATCCGCGGTGATCTCGATGCGGCTCTTCGGACTGACATGGGCCAGCGCCCGCGCCACCGAATGCAGGTTGCCCATGCCGAAATCGACGATGGCGATGCTCGCCGTGGACTGCGTGTTCATCAGCCGACCAGGCTCCCCTTGGTGGAAGGCACCTGACCCGCCGTGCGCGGATCGGGCTCCGCCGCCATGCGCAGCGCCCGACCGAAGGCCTTGAAGACCGTCTCGCACTGGTGATGGGCATTGATGCCGCGCAGGTTGTCGACATGCAGCGTCATCTGGGCGTGGTTGACCAACCCCTGGAAGAACTCGCGGGCCAGGTCCACATCGAAGCGCCCGATCAGCGCCCGGGTAAACGGCACTTCCCAGACCAGCCCGGGGCGGCCCGAGAAATCGATCACCACGCGCGACAGCGCCTCGTCCAGCGGCACATAGGCATGGCCGTAGCGGCGGATGCCGCGCTTGTCGCCCAGTGCCTGCGCCAGCGCCTGGCCCAGCGCGATGCCCACGTCCTCCACCGTGTGGTGGTCGTCGATATGGGTGTCGCCCTCGGCCTCGATATCCAGATCCACCAACCCGTGGCGGGCGATCTGGTCCAGCATGTGCTCGAAGAAAGGCACACCCGTCTTCAGCCGGGCCTTGCCGGTACCGTCCAGGTCCACCCGAACGCGGATACGGGTCTCCAGCGTGTTGCGGGTGACTTCGGCCGTGCGGGCTGCGCCCGTGGCGGGAATGGAAGATGCGTTGCTCATGATGATGTCCGTTCTCCGTGAGCCCGGCCGTTCGCGTCAGCCGTCCGGCTCGCCCCGTCGGCCAGCCCAGCCGAGGCTGCCGGCACGGCATCCAGAGCCGCCGCCAGCGCCTGCAGCATCGCTTCGTTCTCTTCAGGGGCGCCCACGGTCAGCCGCAGGCACTCGGCCAGCGCCGGGTGCATCCGGCTGGCATCCTTGATCAGCACCCCGGCAGCCCGCATGGCAGCGGCCACGCGGGTGGCACGCGAAGGCCCGGCAGCGTCGTCCTGCCCCCCGGCCAGCCGCACCAGCACGAAGTTGGCCGCGGTCGGGTAGACATGCGACAACCCCTGCGGACCCAGCAATGCCTGCAGCCGCTGCACCAGCGTCTGGCGCTCGGCGCAGAGCGCCTGGGTCTGGTGGTCGAAATCCGCGTGATGCAGGAACGCGAAGCACGCCGTCTCGGCATCCAGCGCGCTGATGTTGTAGGGCGGGCGGATCTTGTCGAGCTGCGCCGCCCAGGCCGGCGCACTGGCCAGATAGCCGATGCGGGCGCCTGCCAGGCCCCACTTGGAGCAGGTACGCATCACCGCCAGGTTCGGCCAGGCAGGCAGCTGGGACAGCCAGCTGGCACCGCCGGCAAAGGGTGCATAGGCTTCGTCCAGAACCACCAGACCGTCAGTCGCCTGCAGGATGGCGCGCACGTCGTCCGCATCGAACAGGTTGCCGGTGGGGTTGTTCGGATAGGCCAGGAAGACCAGCGCCGGACGGTGCGTCTCGATAGCCTGCAGCATCGCCTCGCGGTCCAGACTGAAGTCGGGCCGCAGCGGTACCGGCACAAAACCGACGCCAGCCAGCCGCGCGCCCATCTCGTACATCACGAACGAGGGTGCAGGCGCCATGATCGTGGCCCCGGGCTGGGCCACCAGCTGGCACAGCAGGCTGATCAGCTCATCCGAACCGTTGCCCAACACCAGCCCGTCAATACCATCCAGCCCATCATGCCGGGCAATGGCCTGCTTCAGCGCCGTATAGGTGTTGCCCGACGGATAGCGGTTGATGGCCAGCGCCGCCAGACGCTGCGCCAGTTCGGCCTGCAGCGCCCCGGGCAGCCGCCAGGGGTTCTCCATCGCATCCAGCTTGATGGCGTCGGTGGCATCGGCCACGTGGTAGGCAGCCATGCGCTGCACGTCCGGACGCACGTGACGTTCGACCCGGGCCGCGATCTGGGCAGGCGAGACTGCACCGGCCGCAGCCGGGCCCACACCTCCGCCCGAAGCCACCTGACCGGCCCCGGTTGCAGCATGCCCGGCTGCAAAAATTCCGGACACGGATGCCGTCTGCTGCCGGGCCGTCTCGCCCTGACCGGCCACCGCAGCATTCACCCCATCGCCGCCCAGCCGATACTCGGCACTCTGCGCGTGGGCCTCCAGCCCTTCGGCGCGGGCCAGCGTGGCCGCCACCTTCGCCAGATGGTCGGCACCGGCGGCCGACGGCTCGATCAGGCTGCTGCGCTTCTGGAAGTCATAGACCCCCAGCGGCGACGAGAAGCGTGGTGTGCGCATGGTGGGCAGCACATGGCTGGGACCGGCGCAGTAATCACCCAGCGCCTCGCAGCCCCAGCGGCCCATGAAGATCGCGCCCGCGTGACGGATGTCGGCCAGCAGGCCATCCACATCGCGCACCGCCAGCTCCAGGTGCTCGGGCGCCACGCGGTTCACCAGCTCGGCCGCCTCCTGCATCGAACGCACATGGATGAGCGCGCCCCGATCCGCCAGCGACTTGCCGATGACCGCACGACGTGGCTGGCCGGGCAGCAGACGGGCAATGGCCTCGGCCACCGCGTCCAGGAAGGCGGCGTCCGGAGAAATGAGGATGGCCTGTGCCATCTCGTCGTGTTCGGCCTGCGAGAACAGATCCACCGCCACCCAGTCGGCCGGCACCGAGCCATCCGACACCACCAGGATCTCGGACGGGCCGGCAATCATGTCGATACCCACAGTACCGAACACCCGGCGCTTGGCCTCGGCCACATAGGCATTGCCGGGGCCGACGATCTTGTCCACCGGACGGATGGAGCGGGTGCCATAGGCCAGCGCCGCCACCGCCTGCGCACCGCCGATGGTGTAGACCTCCTGGATGCCGGCCAGACAGGCCGCGGCCAGCACGGCCGGGTTGCGCACGCCATCGGGCGTGGGCACCACCATCACCAGTTCCTTCACGCCCGCCACCTGGGCGGGAATGGCATTCATCAGCACCGACGACGGATAGGCCGCCTTGCCGCCGGGCACATAGAGCCCCACCCGATCCAGCGGCAGCACGCGCTGCCCCAGCCGGGTGCCATCGGCCTCCGTGTACATCCAGGACGACGTCCGCTGATGCTCGTGATAACGGCGGATGCGCTCGGCCGCCCGCTCCAGCGCCTGACGCTCAAGAGCCGGCAGCCCGTCGAGCGCCGCCTGCAGTTCGGCCTGCGACAGCCGCAGCCCCGCCGCCTCGTGGACATCCAGCCGGTCAAAGCGCCGGGTGTAGTCCATCAGCGCCTCGTCGCCACGCGCCTGCACGTCCGCCAGAATGGCCGAGACCGCCTGCTCGATGCCCTGGTCCTGTTCCGGGCTCCAGTGCAGCAGCCGCGTGAAACGTGCCTCAAAATCCGCTTCGGCCGTATCCAGCCGGTTGATCAGGTTCTGCGAGCTCATGCCTGTCCTCCCGATGTCGCCCGTGCCGCGCGCTCCAGCGCCGCCACCAGTGGGGCCAGCGTCCGCTGCTGTGTCTTCAGCGCCGCCTGGTTGACGATCAGCCGCGCCGAGATGGGCATGATGCTCTCGACCTCGACAAGGCCATTGGCGCGCAGCGTGTTGCCGGTGGACACCACGTCCACGATGGCATCGGCCAACCCCACCAGCGGGGCCAGCTCCATCGAGCCGTAGAGCTTGATGATGTCGACGTGAACCCCCTTGCGGGCGAAGTGACGGTGGGTGGTGTTGACGTACTTGGTGGCCACCCGCAAGCGCTTGCCGGGCACCGCTGCCCGGGGGTAGTCGAAGCCCTGGCACGTGGCCACGGCCAGCCGGCAGCAGGCAATGCCCAGGTCCACCGGCTGGAAGACGCCCTCGCCGCCATGCTCCAGCATCACGTCGCGCCCGGCAATGCCCAGATCGGCCGCGCCATGCTGCACGTAGGTAGGCACGTCGCTGGCCCGCACGATCAGCAGGCGCAGGCCCGGATCGTCGGTGGGCAGGATGAGCTGGCGGCTGTCCACCGCCGAAGAATCCAAGCGAATGCCGCACTGCGCCAGCAGTCCGGCCGTGTCTTCCAGGATCCGTCCCTTAGACAGGGCCAGCGTCAACATCTTCTTCCTTCCTGTTTGATCAACGTCGTAGTGTGGCAAGCCACCCGTCCCCTAGCCATCGGGACATACCCGGGAAGCAGGGCCGGCAGCGCGCGCAAAGCTCGTGGAACGACAAACGGCAGCGACATAGCAGCAGGACCGTCATGCCGCCCACGCCCAGTGCCCGACCTACTGGCCGGCTGGCCGCGAACTCACGCGCTTGATCTGCGCCCCCAGCGCCTGCAGCCGCGCTTCCATCCGCGCATAGCCTCGGTCCAGGTGGTAGATGCGTTCGACCGTGGTTTCGCCCCGCGCCGCCAGACCGGCGATCACCAGACTGGCCGAGGCTCGCAGGTCGGTCGCCATGACCGTGGCCCCCGACAGCGCCGGCACGCCCTGCACGATGGCGGTGTTGCCCTCGATGCGGATGTTGGCCCCCAGCCGGCGCAGCTCCTGCACGTGCATGAAGCGGTTCTCGAAGATGGTTTCCACCACCGTGGCCGTGCCGTCGGCCACCGCATCCAGCGCCATGAACTGCGCCTGCATGTCGGTGGCAAAGCCCGGATACGGCGCCGTGCGCACGCTGACCGCACGCGGCCGGCCGTTTGCCTGCAGCCGCACCCAGTCCGGTCCGGACGTCAGCGTGGCGCCGGTCTCGCGCAGCCGGTCGATGGTCACGTCCATCGACCAGGGATCCGTGGCACGCACCGTCACGTCGCCGCCGCAGGCCGCTGCCGCGCACAGGAACGTACCGGTCTCGATGCGGTCGGCCATGATGCGGTGGCTGGCGCCGTGCAGGCGCTCCACACCCCGGATCACCAGGCGGTCGGTACCCGCCCCCTCGATCTGCGCCCCCATGGCCACCAGCACCTTGGCCAGGTCCACCACCTCGGGCTCGCGCGCGGCGTTCTCCAGAATGGTCTCGCCCTCGGCCAGGCAGGCCGCCATCATCAGGTTCTCGGTGCCCGTCACCGTCACCATGTCGGTCACGATGCGTGCGCCCTTCAGCCGCGTGGCGCGCGCCACCACGAAGCCCTGCTCGATCTCGATCTGTGCCCCCATCGCCTGCAGGCCCTTGATGTGCTGATCGACCGGCCGCTGGCCAATGGCACAGCCGCCGGGCAGCGACACGCGGGCCTCGCCGAAGCGCGCCAGCAGCGGCCCCAGCACCAGGATGGACGCGCGCATCGTCTTGACCAGCTCGTAGGGTGCCTCGGTGCTGACCAGGCTGTCGGCCTGCAGCGTCAGACGCTCCTCGTCGCGCTCGGTCTTCACCCCCAGCAGCTTCAGCAGCCGGATGGTGGTAGCGATGTCCTGCAGCTGCGGCACGTTGGACAGTTCCAGCGGATCCGCCGTCAGCAGGCTGGCGCACAGGATGGGCAGCGCCGCATTCTTGGCGCCGGCGGCCTGAACCTCGCCCACCAGGGGCAGACCACCCAGGATTTTCAGCTTGTCCATGACGACAGGCCGCTCACAGTTCCTGCAGGGCCTGCCATTCGGCCGGCGTCAGCGCTTTGATGGACAGCGCGTGGATCTCTTCCTTCATGCGGTCGCCCAGCACGCCATACACCAGCTGGTGACGCTGCACCGGGCGCTTGCCCTCGAAGGCGTCCGAAACGATGATGGCGTCGAAATGGCGGCCATCGCCCTCCACCTGCAGGAAGCTGCACGCAATGCCTGCGGCAATGTAGGACTGAACGACTTCGGGGGATTGCACGGATGGTTCTCCAGATGGAAGGAAAAGCAGGAACGGTGGCATGCCGTGCGTCTATCGCCGGGACGACGGCCCGCGCCCGGAACGAATCGGCACGCGCAGCAGCAACACGGCCGTAGCAAGAGTGACATGCCCCAGGCCGCCGCACAGGCGCGACCCTTCACGCAGGTCTTTCAGTTTAACCAGTCTGCGCAACCCGCAGGGCGCATACTCCCAAAACTGAGTATTGTAGCGGGCCAGGGAAGCGCCCCGCCCGGCAACAATCGGCGGACCGCGCATGGATTTCCCGGCCATCCGCCACGGGCGGCAGCCGGTGCGCGGCACGCCTTCGGCACCTTCAGCCTCCTCAATAACGCAGGTGATACCCGCGATGCAGCAGCCGCATGGCCAGCAGCGCCAGCAACAGCCATGCCGTCGCCACGATGCCCAGCGACAGCCACGGATCGATGTCGGCCTGCCCGAAGAAGGCATAGCGAAAGCCGTCCACCATGTAGAAGAACGGATTGGCGTGCGAGGCCGCCTGCCAGAATGGCGGCAGCGAATGCACCGAATAGAACACGCCCGACAGGAAGGTGAGCGGCACCACCAGGAAATTCTGGAACGACGCGATCTGGTCGAACTTCTCGGCCCAGATGGCCGCCACCAGGCCCAGCGTGCCCAGAATGCCGCTGGCTCCCAGCGCAAAGAGCAGCATCCACAGCGGATGCCGCATCGGCACATCCACGAAGCAGCACGCCACCAGCAGCACGCCGGCACCCACTACGATGCCGCGTACCATGGCCGACAGCACGTAGCCGCCATACATCGCCAGCGGCGTGAGCGGCGCCAGCAGCACGAACACCAGATTGCCGCTCACCTTGCTCTGGATGAGCGAGGACGACGAATTGCCGAAAGCATTCTGCATTAGTGCCATCATCACCAACCCCGGCACCAGAAAGCTGGCGTAGGCCACGCCCGGATAGATGGCCACATGGCCGCTAAGCGCATGCGAGAAGATCAGCAGATACAGCAGCGCTGACAGCATCGGCGCAGCAATGGTCTGCAGCCCCACCTTGCAGAAGCGCATCAGCTCCTTGCGAAAAAGCGTCAGGAAGCCTTGCATCAGTTCTCCTGCATCAGCCGCAGGAACACGTCTTCCAGGTCAGGCTGGGTGATTCCCATGTCCTGGATGGTGCCCCCTTCGGCCTGGATGGCCGCCATGATCGGGCCGATCTCGGCGTAATCGTCCAGCGACAGCCGGTAGCGATCATCCTCCGGCAGCGGCGGCAGCCGGCGCGCCTGCAGGGACGCCGGCAGCGTTCCGCCCGAGATCCGCAGCAGCAGCGCCCCAGCCGAAAAGCGTTTGAGCAGCGCGTCAGTCTCATCCAGCGCCACGATGCGCCCGGCCTTCATCACCGCCACCCGGTTGCACAGCGCCTGCGCCTCTTCCAGATAGTGCGTGGTTAGTACGATGGTGTGGCCGTCGTGGTTCAGCTTGCGCACGAAGCGCCACAGCGACTGACGCAGCTCGATGTCCACCCCGGCCGTGGGCTCGTCCAGCACGATCACCGGCGGCC
>ERZ772968.476-NODE-476-length-20356-cov-7.297818_pt1 | contig 20356 bp, 19 predicted proteins | sample MGYA00580674_ERZ772968 | MGnify/ENA primary metagenome ERZ772968 (study PRJEB29015, sample SAMEA2737940) | human oral metagenome | biome: human oral; feature: human-associated habitat; material: dental | place: China | collected 2138 ...
CTGCCATTTAGCGCCTCGCTAGGTCTGCGGCACCGATGATGCCGGCGTTGTTTCCGAGTGTGGCGAGCTTGACGAGGGGAGCGGGGCGGAATTCCTTCGCGGTCAGGGACTTTTCGAAGGAAGCGCGTGCGGGAACTGCGAGAAGGTCCCCCGATTCGCTGACGCCGCCCGCGAGGACGAAGACGTCCGGGTCGATCGCCGCGCTGAGGGTGGCCATTCCGATTCCGATCCATTCGGCTATTTCGGCGAAGCACTCCAGCGCCGCCGGGTCGTCTGCCTGCGCCGCGCGAGTGACGTCCAGCCCCGTGATCTCGCGGTCGCCCGCCAGTTTAAGCATGCGTGCGCCGTATACGGGCGAATCTGCGGCCAATTGGCGCGCTATGCGAACCAGCGCCGTGCCGGAGGCCTGCGCCTCCCAACATCCCAGAACGCCGCAGCCGCACCGCTGGCCTCCCGGATTGACCACGATATGCCCGATTTCTCCCGCGAATCCTCCGGACCCGCGCAGGAGGGCGCCGTCGACGATTATCCCGCCGCCGATGCCCGTCCCCACAGTGACGACCACGGCCGACGAGTGCTCGCTTGCCGCGCCGTACTTGAACTCTCCCCATGCTGCTGCGTTCGCGTCGTTCTCGACGACGACGCGGTGCCCGGTGGCCTGCGAGACCTTCTCGGCCAGCGGCTCGTTGCGCCACGCCAGATTCGGAGCAAAAACCACGGTTGTGCGCTCGCGGTCGACAAAGCCGGCGGCCCCGATGCCTATGGCTTCGACGTCGTACGACCCGGCCAATTCCTTCACGCACTCGCCGATTGTGTCCGCCACTGCATTCGAGCTCGACGCGGGCGTCGGCTTCCGCACGAGGGCAAGTATCTCTCCATTGTCGTCAACGGCTCCCGCGGCAATCTTCGTGCCGCCGACGTCCACGCCGATGTTCACACGCATGGTTTCAGTTTAGCCGATTCTGGGGCCTCGAAAACGCCGCGATACGGTTGAAATTCCAACGACTTCCCCAGGTCGGTTCCTGTCTTAGGCCGACGGCTGCTCGAGCTGATGGCTGCCTCGGCTCGCCGGCTGAATGCGGAACTTGGCCACGCGCCGGATCGGTATCCGGAGGCCGCCGACGCATCTGTCCATCCCGTGACGGGACCGATGTGCTGCGATGCGCCCGGGCCTGCAATGTGAACGGCACTCGCTGTAGACGAGCGGGTTTCCTGCTTGTCTACGGACGATTCGGTTCGCCCTCAAGCCTTCATTGATTCTTTAAGGTCATTAACTCCTGAAAAGTCAATGGGCACCATTGCCCATAGTGTCGGTTTCGTAGGCGGAGTAGTTTCTTCAGCAATTCGGAGTCCAGCGAATCTTTGCGGTTCGGCGGGCGGCCACCGAGTTTATCGTGAAAGGGAGTGCATCATGGTGGCGAAGGACTTTTCGTCGTTGGCGGCGGCGTTGGCGACGGTTGACGGGCAGGTGGCTCAGGCTCAGGAGGACTTGACGCGGGCGCGCGCACTGCGGGGCGCCGTGGAGCGTTTGCGCGGGCACGGCAAAAGCGCTGGCGGCGAGGTGACGGCGACGGTCAACCAAGCCGGGGCATTGACGGCGATTCAGTTCTCGGCCGGGGCCTCCGGCGTGTCATTGGACAGGTTGGCCGAGCTGGTCGTGGAGGCGTCGCGTCAGGCCCATCGGAACGCGGCGAATCGTTACGCGCGCTTGATGCATGAGACTTTCGGGGCCGATTCGGCCACGGCTGCTGCGGCGTTGGCCGAGGCGCACCGCCTGCTCAATGCCGGTCGAGGTTCAAGCGAAGCGCTCGAGGTCTCTACCCGACAGTCGGGTGTGTGGCATCCGGGCGCTCCGAAAGAGCCGACGGAAAGGCCTGCCGACGCCGAGCCCCGGGCGGCTGGCGTCAAGGAATCGGGGACGCCGAGGCGTTTGGGGCAACCGGGCGGCGGACTGGCGGGCCTGACCGGACGGTCGGGGAGCGCCGGCGGACGGGCCTTTCGCCGCAGCGGAGAGGACGATGACAAGGGCGGTCAGCCGTGAAGAATCTCAATGTCAACCCGCAGGGGATGCGTGATCATTCGCGGGCGGTGGACGACGTCGTCGGCGGGGTGTCTAGCGCCCGCAAGGCCTCGGGGGCCACTTTGTCTTCCGGCGCTTTTGGGATCATGTGTCAGTTCTTCGTCCCTCCATTGACGATTGTGAAGATCGTGGCCGACGCGGCGATTGAGGCTGTGAGCGAGTCTCTGGAGGAGACGGCGGCCGGGCTGCGGGGCGCAGCCGACGATTTCGAGTCTTCCGACGCCGAGCAGGCCGCCCATATACGCACTGTCGAGACGGGGCTGGCGTGAAGGCCGCGTCGTTCGCCGAATGCAGGCGGTTACTGGCTGACGCAAGCAAGAAGCTCTTATAGGAGGCAAGGCGATCATGGCTGTTTATGCGAAGGCGGCTCGGGACGAGGATGAGCCGTCGGCCCTGGCGGGGCTGGGGCTGATCGAGGACGGGGAAAGCCTGATCCAGGCGTTGCAGGCGAAGTCCTGGCTCGCAGGCTCTCTCGCCGGGCTGGGCGGAGCGCTCGACATGGCCGACCTCGCCCGCGACCCTTTCGGCAAGCTGCTGTCGTGGGGGCTGGCGTGGGTGATCGAGCATTTCTCGCCTTTGAAGGACTGGCTCAACGAACTGACGGGCAATCCCGGCGAGGTCCGCGCCTTTTCCCAGACGTGGTCCTCGATCGGGGGCAGCCTGAATGAAAACTCGGCCGTCCTTGCCCGTGCCGTCAACGAGGACATGGACGGCGCCGAGGGCGTCACGATCGCCGCCTACAGGTCTCATCAAACGGACATGTCCCGGCATATCGGCATGGTCGGAGGCTTGTCCGAGGGCATGGCGACGTCGTTGTTGGGGATCTCGGTGGCGGTGCAGGTCGTCCATGACCTCGTGCGCGACCGCATTAGCGACACGGTCTCTTCCCTGGCGAAGTACGCCGTCATGGAATTCCTGTCCCTCGGCGCTCTGACGCCGTTCATCATCGAGGACGTCGCGAGCCAGGTTCTCCATTCGGCCACTGTGCTGCGCGGGCACATCAAGGATCTGTTCCATTCCGGCCACGCCCTCGGGCAGCTGGCCGACGGGGCGAAGAACGTGCTCACCAAGTTCAAGAACGCTCTGGCCAACCATTCGGGCGCAGGCGTGCGCAAGGCCGCGGGGCAGGCCGAGCACGCAGCCCCCGCCCTCGTCAACGCCCTCGGCCGAGGCAAATCTTTCAACCCGCCGCCGCCCAAGCCGCTGGTTCCCGGCGGCAGCGTCGAACGCCGAGCGCTCTACAAGGGAGGGGCGAAAGGTAATAAAGCCTGTGCGGACTTTCATCTCGACGCCGACGGCGTTGTTCGGCGTATTGAGAAATGGCATACACCAGAGAATGTGGCTTCTAGCCGTATTGGGGGTTCCTCAGACAAAGCAGAACGTAGCTTATACCGACGAGTCCATCCCGAGAGCGTCAGCCCGCTACATGATTCAGTGACTGGCAAAAAGTATAGCTACCAGGCTGGACACCAAGTCGATGCCTATGAAATACCGCCAGCTCGTGATCGCATCCTTGACGGCGATAACTACGATGTGGAATCGGTGTTTAAGGGTGAGCACAAGGATGCCGTGCCACATGTTGAAGAAATGCGAGGCATGATTGCTGACCCTTCTAATCCCGCACATGATTGGCAAAGCTCCTACAATCAGCTGAGTGAGGAAGGGCAAACCGCAGTAAAGCGGCTTGAAGAAAGAGAAACGTCGTTGAACCTCATGGGGCAGCGGCAAGATATAAACGGAGGGGATTTCTACAGAAAATTCGAAGAACCACTTCGCCGGAATGTGCCTGATGGGTCCTGGGCACATTCCACAATAGTTAAAGAACCTTCGCCTTACGGCCGTCCGGATTCTCTAACTACACAAGCGGATCTCATTAGAGAAGGCACTGTTGAATCTTTTCTAGATAAACAGAGCTTCCCCAATCTTCCGCCAAATGGGCCTACACCGACCGGATGAGTGCTAACGGTTCGTTTGCAAAATTCATGTTACGCTGTCCTCCGACAGCCGAAAAGAAGAGGTAAAAATGGATAACTCTCGCAGCGCGCAAGCCCAGAAGCTTCACGGCCTGTATTCCACAGAGGTCGACAGTATCCTTGAAGCAGCCGCTGACGCCACGGCCCCTAATTGGGTTAAAGCAGGAATTCTCGTGAACCAAGTCGTTGACGAGGGTGACAAGGGCAAACTAGTGGGTGTTCACGTGTACGCAGCTCTCATTCGAGACAGTCAATTACTTGAAAACTGGATGCCTAGTGAGGCTCAAGAAGACCTGAACAATGTTCTATATGCTTGGCAACACGATTTAATCTATTATGACATCGAAAACTGGATGTCGATGTTCATTGGGGTCGCGGATCATGACGGCCAAAGGCATTCTGTATGGATTCCTGACTACACTGACACATACGGTCCTTGGAAGATCGAAGTTACGGCCTCCGCGAACAGGATGAAGATCGAAGGGGCCCTCGCGGAAGTTTAATTCATTATGCTTGTTTTAGTTAGATCTACATGCTTTTCGACCTCTTGAAAGTTTGTATTACCCTAAAATGAGTTTAGCAATCTAATTAGTAAATATTAACTATGAAAGGGTTATTCATTTCTAGTTCGTCTCAAAAGATTGACACCCGCTATGCGGGGCATGTCTTACAGATCATCGAAGATTGCGTGGACGATCGCGCTGACGGGTGGAGTAGACCCGGCTTTCTAGTCAACCAGATCCTCGATAAGCCTGGCACGACAATGTATGCGGCCGTTGTCTGGAATGGTCAGAAGTAAGACGAGTGGTTCCCGGAGTTAGCTGCAAAGGCACTTGTCGAAATTTTCGCGGATTGACAGGATGAGTTGATTACCAGTGGTCTTTCAAATTGGACTTCTATGTTTTTCGACGCTGTCCCTCAATCTGACGGGAATATTCGCACTATTTGGCTCCCGGAGTACGCTAATGGCGGCGGGAGATGGAGGATTATTCCCGGTGTGCCGAACTGGCCAAAGGTTGAGGCTGAGCTTCGCAAGCTCGCTGACAGGGAAGAAAAGCCTCTGTCGGATGATGCGGCGTCTGGTCGGGGTGACGCACATCTGATTGACTCGGCTCGCCGTCGCATTCTCGGCAGTGATTACGACCCGGCGACCGTCTTTGGCGGCAAGCACGCCGACGCCGCCCCGCACGTCGAACAGATGCGTCAATCCATCGCCGACCCATCCAACCCGGCCCATGACTGGGAAAGCGCATACAAACAACTCGATCCAGACGGAAGGGAGATTGTGAGCAAGTTGGAGATAAAGGAGACGAACCTCAATCTCACCAGCCACGAGAAACACGTGAATCATCCGGACCTTTATCAAAAGTACGAGCGTTCAATCACCCGCGACCTGCCCGAAGACTCTTGGGTCCACACCTACATGCAAGAAACCGGCTCCATACATGGACGGCCTGAAACCATCGTGACTCACGTTGATTCGATTGCCTCCGAAGGGCTGGAAGAACTCTGTTCCTCGCGTTCCTTTTCCAACGTGGAGCGTGGTTTGGAAGCCATGCAATAGCGTTGCTTTCCCATACTTTTGTGGGAGAATAATGCTTGTTATCATAAATGAAAATTCCTAAAGCGAAGGAAGATTAATCATGACAATCAATAAGCTACCTTCGTCCCATGAGATCGATACTCGTTACATGGGTCATGTTTTCCAGATCATGGAGGACTGCGCGGATGAACGAGCCGAAGGGTGGACTAAACTTGGTCTGTTGGTGAATCAGTCTCCAGATAATCCAAGCGTGCTCACTTATATCGCTGTAGTCTGGAAGGGGAAGAAGTACGATAAATGGTTTCCTGAGCTTGCTTTAAAAGCATTAGCCGACATTTTCTATGATTGGCAGCAAGAATTGATTGTTGGAGATTTTCCAAAATGGACAGCGATGTTTTTTGGTGCGGTTTTGCAGTCCGATGGTAACGTTCGCACTCTCTGGCTCCCAGAGTATGCAGCCGACTATGGGGCGTGGCAAATAACGCGAGATGCTCCCAATTGGCCGAGGGTCGAGGCCGAGCTCGATAAGCTTTTAGCCAGGGAGCAGGGGTAAAACCTCGAGTTTCAACTTCTCGGCTTGGTCGGGAGTGATGTGCGATCACTGGATTTCGCTCTAACGAGTCTAGAGACCCTGGGTTCGAGCTAGAAGACCGCGCAGCTCTGCCAGCTGGACTGATGTGGAACTGATATGGAACCGTCGAATGAAGAACCGGCCTTGCTAACCCCGCTTCAGGAGATCGACACCCGTTACATGTCGCGAATCGTCGAGGTTCTGACTCGCAAGGCGAATGAGAACGCCAACGGCTGGACGAAGCTCGGGCTTCTCGCCAATATCAACGAGGAGGCCGGCACCCTTCTGATGTACAACATGGTGGTCTGGAGAGGCGAGTCGTGGGACGACTGGCTGCCGGACCTCGAGATCGAGACGGTCAGCCGCGCAATCGCCCGATGGAGGGAAGAGTCCGGCACCATTGGCGAAGCCCCGCTGTGGACGTCTATGTTCCTCGGGGTGACTGCTCAAGGCCACGCCCGCTGGTCGCCGGGTTATGGTGAGGGCTTTGGACAATGGAAGATCCACACCGATCGTCCGAACAGGTCTGTGGTGGAAGAGGCGTTGCGGGGGCTTTGACCCTTGTCGTTATGGGGACATCCGCACTCTCTGGCTCCCGGAGTGTGCCGAAGATTATGGCAAGTGGAAGAATGCTCTCGATGCTCCAAACTGGCTGAGGGGTGAAGCCGAGCTCAACAGGCTGGCGGCCAGAGTGCAGGTGTAAAGTCTCTGGTCCATCTGCCCTAGTTTCCCGACAGCGGGTAGGTAGATAGGTGAACACAGTGCCTTCAGTTTCGTCCGAGCGCTGGGGAGGGAAGCGGCAGATGCACTGACGCCAGCAGTGTCGCGAACAGCAAAGCCCCGGCCTAATCTCGGCCGGGGCTCGCGTAGGGCCGTTAGGCTCTGCGGAGACGGCGGGATTTGAACCCGCGAGGGGCTTTGAACCCCTACCTTCTTAGCAGGAAGGCGCACTCGACCGGACTATGCGACGTCTCCAACACCATCAAGGATAGCGTGTTTGTTTCGCTCGATCCACCGGGCCTGTTGCCCATTGACCTATGGACTGAGGAGCCTGCCCGCCCCCGGTGAGCGTGAGCCTGTCCGCCGCCGACGAATGGGGCCTTGAAACTGCGCTTCGCGGTGGCGGCGTACCTGCTGGCTGGATCGGCTAGCGCCGTTTAGCGGGGTGCTCTGACCCTGCGGCTCAGCGAGATTTGAGAAGAGGAAGGCGGATTCCGAAGAAAGGCGGAGCCGCCCCTCAGATCCGCGCGACCAAAGAGAAGGAAGGGGTCGGAAAGGGAAGAGGCCGGAAAGAGACGCCTGAACTCAGCTCCGCCTGGGAGAAGGCGAGGAGGGCTGGCGGGACAAGTCCCATGAGCATTCAGCTCCGTGCAACCTGGGAGAAGGCCATGACGAGCCGGCACGAGACGGCCCGCGAGCTGTTGGGCACCTTGAGGTCGGTCGATTCGGTCGTCAGATCGAGTCGTGTGACGGCCTGCGAGGAGGGGTCGTACTCGATCGTGGCCTCGCGCACGCGGAATGTGCCGTCTTGGGCGCACGGCGCGAAGCCCGCCTGCCGTTCCTGCGCGAGCGGCGCGTTCACCCGCCCGACGGAGAAGACCGTTTTCTCGGCCTGCACGGTTCCGCGTTTCGCGTGCCGCAGGAGGTAGGCGAACTTCCCCTTCCAGAACATGTGGCCGACGTCGGACTTCGGATCCGACGGCGAGACCGACGCAGCCTCGTTCCCGTTCCACGTCACGTCATAGACCCCGCCGAAGTCCTTATTCGTGGGGTTCGCGTTGGCGGCGTCGTTCGAGAAGACCTGCATCGTCACGCGTGCGGACGCCATCGACTTGACCGACGCCAGAACCGAGCCCTTGCTCGCCTTGCCTGCGCTGCTCGCCGGTGAAGGCTTCGGGTTCCGTCGGCTGTTCGGGGAGCCGCCGTCCGAGGATCCCGACGACGCCGAAGCGCGGCCCGCTCCCGGCGCTCCGGAATCGGGGTTCGACGTCGCGGAATCGGCTCCCGATGAGGCTGAGCGGCCGTTTGATGCGGCGGTCGCTGCGATATTGGAGGCGTCGTGCGTTGCGGGGGGCGGAGTCCGAGCCGCACGATGAGAGCAGGAGACAGAGGCAGGCCGCGCTCGCGGCAAAAGCCGAGTTCTTCATCGAAGCCCTTTCGAAATGGGTGAGTCACTTCGTTTAAAGTGTGGTGAGCTACTTCATCGTACACCGGCTGTCCCCGTCGGCGAGGACATTTGGGCCGCCGTGTTGACGCGATTTCTGCGGCTCGCTCCGCGTCTCCGCAGTCGTTGTCTTGCTCGATGGCTGCCTCCGGCGTAGCGTTCCTTTGCCAAACCTTCTGCGCCGTATGCCTTCGTCTTTACTCTCTGTTCGCCGGCCTCGTCCGATTTGCATGTCTCCGTCGGCTTCCGAGGCCGTCGAACGTTCGTGCTAGAATCGACACTTGGGAATCAGGCCCGAAAAGAAGCGAAAAGGAAAGGGGAAAGCGATACCGAAAATGGAAGCGAAGCAGACGAGGGTGAAATGTCGCGGCATCCAAATGGTCAACGCCTTGGGAATCATTTTTCTGGGTGTGACGGGTGTCTACGTACAGATGTATCCGTTCAAATGGTTCCAGTTCACTTATTACACGCTGATGTCGAACTCTTTGGTTGTGCTTTTCTTTGGCCTGCATTTGGTTTTGCTCGCCACTGGTCGCACGGGGGTCCTCAGGTCGAAGGGGTACCTTCGCGTGAAGGCGGCGGTGACCACCGCCATTCTCATGACCTTTTTTACTTTCGGGATTCTGCTGTTGCCGAAGACTGACCCTTCGGAAGTGCTGGCCTACGACAATTTGACGGTCCACTTCATCGTTCCGATCCTCGTGGCCGCAGACTGGCTGCTCTTCGACCCGCGTGGCTCTTACCGCCGGACCGAGCCCCTGCTGTGGACGGCCCTTCCCCTCGCCTATCTCTTCTACGCCTTGGTTCGGGGAATCGTCTTCAACGTTCCGATTCCCGAGAACGAAGACAGCCCGTTCCCATATTTCTTCCTTAACGGACGCCAGATCGGGTGGGGCACTGTAACCCTCTACTGCGTGGTGATGCTGGTCCTATTTGTGCTTCTCGGCTACGCAATGTACTGGATCAAACGCGGCAAAAAGCGGGCGTAGACAGACGCCGTCAAGGCCGGTGTGGGGAGGCGGGAAAGGCCTCTTAAGGCAGCGCGATGTAGACGGTGCAGGATGTCTTCCCGCTCTCGACCTCGCTCAGCTCGTAATCCACGGTGAATGCGCGCTTGAGCTCGCCGGATTGCGTGTCGTTCCACACCCGCTGCCAGGCAAGCTCGGTGGCGGCTGCGACGTCGCCGTCGTCGGTCTCCCCTCGGTAGACGCGGAAGCGCCCCTCCTTCGCCTCGGTTTCGAGCTGTTCGACGAAGTCCTTCTTCACGCCCATGACGCTCAGGTCATAGTTGCCGGATTCGTCGCTTTCGTAGTTGGAGTAGCGGGAGATGATCGTCCCATTCGGGGGGAGGTCCAGATTGAACTTGCCGTTCATGATGTCCGTCCACAGATTGCCTATCTGCGTCATGCCCTCCAGGGAGTTGTTGGTTCGAATGGTGACCGCTCGCAGTTGGTAGTTCATGTCTCTCCCTCGGTTGCGTGTACGTCCCTTTGTTCGCGGAAGGTAAGGGATTCGAACCCTTGGTGCGGGGTCGCCGCACAACGGTTTTCAAGACCGTCACATTCGGCCGCTCTGTCAACCTTCCATTGTTTGATAGGCACGTTGATTCTAGCGCATACCTTCCGAACGCGCACTGGGACCGGATTCTCCTCCCCATTGACGGCGTCGGGCATGCGACGATAGCGGGCGCAGCGAGCGAATGTCACGCTTCGGTCGGTTCGTTTCCTTCGCCTTCGCTCCTTCCCCCTTCCCGGTCCTTGACCGCGGCGAGGGCGATTCCAGGTATGACGAGTATCGCCGTCATGCCCGGCAGGACGATGCCGGAGTCGTTGAGCCCGAAAGCGAGCGCCATGCACATGCCCAATGAGATGAGGCCAAGCCGAAGGCCTTCGAACGTTCGGCCTTCCAGCGGACGGAGAGACCAGCTCTCCTCTGCCCGGATCCTCGTCCGCCGCGCCCATTCCCGGAGGCGAAGCCAGACAAGCTCCGCCCACATATGGCACCACGCGACGGCGCGCCTCAGCTTCGACCTTGCGTCGATGGCGTCCTCTGCCAATGTGCCCGTCTGCCTGTGCTTTATGCCGCCTCCCTCGTGCGTTGCTCCGCCTCCGTCGGGCGCTGCTCCGCCTCCCTCGTGCGTTGCTCCGGCCCGTTCAGCCGATCGGTGGGCGTCGACGGTGCTGGTTTCGGCTTTGACGGACGCGCTTGCGCCCGCTTCAGCGCGGTCGGCTGCGTACGAGAGGACGCCGCCTGCGTGAGAGGAAACGCCGCCTGCGTGAGAGGAAACGCCGCCTTCGTGAGAGGAAACTCCGTCTGCGTATGAAAGGGCTCTGTCTGTGCGCGAGAGGGCGCCGCCGGCGTCGTCGGGATTCTTGGGGACGCGCACGAGGTGAATGAGGCAGAGGAAGAAGAGGAGCAGCGCGGCCAGCACCACCCACCGGTGCGTCGAGGCTGAGAGAAGTCGAATGTTTGTGCTGAGTTTGCGGCCGACGACGTCGAACATGTCTCCGTCGGCCACCGACTGGACGAATCGCCCAAGGTGGGTGCGGGACTCGGCCGGGCGCATCCAATCGGCGACGGCGATAGCGACGGCGGCGCCCATCGTCACCGTTCCGACCACAAGGAGCCGCCGCCACGACAGCCGCAGCTTGGCGACCAGCAGGACGAGGAGGCCGAGCGCGGGGACGAAGGAAAGGACGCCGCCGAAATCGGCGCCCATGGAGGGCAGGGCGTCGATCGCGCCGATCGCGAGACCGATGAAGAGGACGGCGCCGCCGGCCGCGATTCCGCCCCATCTTCGCAGCCACACGCCCAGGAAGGCTAGGCCGATGAGCGCCCCGGATGCGAGGAGGGCGTACGCTTCGTTGCCTATGCCGTAGAACCGAGCGGCGGTCAGAAGGTTGAATCCGACGGGGGAGTCGGCCATGAGCTCGGACCCGGTCGCGGCGTCGATCGCCACGAGCGCAGCCGTCGAGCAGGAGACGACCGTCAGTGGCGCGAGCGAATGCAGCCGCGCGAGGGGAAGGGCAGCGGCGGCGACGGCGCCCGCCCCGATCCAGCTGCCGCCGAAAAGCGCGACGTACGGCCTGGAAGCGGACCACCAGCCGAAGTAGTTGGCGACGAGGCTCGCCAGCGGCAGCGCCGAGAGCGTCAGCCCCAGCCACTGCCACAGTTTGGCGTAGACGCGCCTTCGCCCCAGGGTGGAGGCGTAGAAGCGCCGCGCGAGAAAGAAGAGCGACAAGAGGAAGTATCCGATGGCGGCCCAGGTCATGTACTGGACGAATTCGCCCCGGAAGGTGCGCATCTTGTTCGCGTGGAGGGATTGGTCGGCGAGCTCGTCCACGCGGTTTGTGTAGCAGGGCTGGGACTGTTCGCAGGCGGCGGCGGTTCTCGCCACCGAGATGGGGGATCCGGCGATTCCCGTGCGGTCCGCGCCGGCCCATTCGAACAGCGTGGGCACGACGTCGAGCATCTGGATGAGCCCTTCGTGGCGAACCGAGTCGCTGCCGGCCAGCCCGACGGGGATGATCCGGCCCTTCGCGGAGACGTCGGCCATGACGAACAGCTGCATGTAGGAGTATGTGTCGATGTCCACGGCGGACATGATGACGACCCGCGTTCCCGCCGGCACCCGTTCGAGGATCGACTCGACCCGCAGCGTGTTGATGGCCGAAAAGGCCCGGCGGTCGGGCTGGAGGGTGGAGCCGTCCACGGTGTCGGGCGGCGTGGGGTTCTCCGGGCCGATGCCGTCCGTCGGCGTCGGGGTGGGCTGTTGGTCGTTCTCCAGCTCCTTGCGCTGCTCTTGGAAGAGCTGGCGCGCCGCGTCGCGTTCTTGGTCCGAGGCATAGCTTTCGGCGTCGGCGTCGACGATCGTGAGGTCGTACTTGGCCGCACTCCTGGCCGTTTCTTCGCCGAGCTCTTTGACGGTGAGCGGGTTCGGCGTGTGGTTGGCGGGAACGTCTCCCGAGCCGTTTGCCAGCACGTAAGCGCCGCCGTCGCCGATGCTGTGCGTGGTTACCCCCGCTTTGTGGAGGGACTCGGCGAAGCGGCCGAGCTTGGCCTTCGGGTCGGTGGCCGCGAGCGCGCGCGTGTAGCGGTCCCAGTTGGGGAGGACGTCGCCGGCGGCCACGGGCGGCTGGGCGCACGTGGGGGTGGTGGATATCGCGCGTTCGGAGATCTGGCGTCCTGCGGAGAACGCAAGCCATGTGTCGACGGGGCAGGGGGCGCCGCGAGTGGCGAGCGGGACGAGGTTGGCCATCGCGCCCGACGCTCCGAGCTGGGCCAGGTTGGGGGCCCTGGCGTGGTCGAGTTGATCCCAGCGCACGCCGCCGGTTACGACGACGACAGTGCGGCGCTTGCCGCCCTTCGCCGCGGCCTGTGCCGCGGAAGCCGGTGCGGCGCCGCGCGAACTTGATGCGGCTCTATTGGCCGACGGCGCGCCGTTTGCCGCTCCCGCCGAGTGAGCGCTCTCCGTCTGCTTTTGCGCCAGCTGACGCGAGGATGCGCCAGCGGCGTTTGCGACGTTTGCGGCCTGAGCAGAGCGGGGAGCTGCGGCGAATGCGGTCAGCGCAAACAGGAGGAGAACCGCCCAAGCGCCGAAGCGCCGCGCATGCGCTGCCATAGAATTCCTTTCGCCGTCGGAACTATCCTATCGCCGAGCGGTCGGTCTGCGCGGCTCATTGCGAAGATAGGCGTGCGAGCCCGGCGGCGCACCGGGAAGGCGGCCGACAGACCTGCCGGCCGAAGCGGATGGCCGACCGCTGCGGAGGACCGACCAAAGCAGCCCGCAAAGCGCCGTTTGGCTGGCCGCTGCGGAGGGCCGACCAAAGCGGCGTGCAAATCGCCGTTTGGCGTCCCTCATGGTTGCAGCCGTCTTCTGGCCCTTCGCGCCGACCGCCTGTCAACGACCCTTCGGCTCGATCGGGCTTGGTTCAACCGCGCTTGGTCCGATTGAGGCCCAGCCCGATTGAGGCCGGCATGTTCGAGTCGGGCCCGCTCGAGCCTGGTCCGATTAAGGCCCAGTCCGATTGAGCCGCTCCTCACATGCCTTTCTCTTCAGCTGCGCCTCGCGGGTTCTCCGCGGCCGGATCTGCCCCGATCTGGTCCGGCTGGATCGGGCGGCCGGCGTTGAATTCGGCGAGGGCGTGGGCCGCGACGGCCTTGAGGTCGCCGTCGGGCCCCGCGGCCGCGCGCAGCCTGTCCGCTGCGGGTGAGGCGATCAGGTCGGGCACCGCGGCCAGGTCCTCCGCGCAGCCGAGGAACTCGGCGGCGGGCTCGATCCACGCGAGCAGGTCGGGAAGGGTTTCGGCGAGCGGCGCGTATTCGCCGTCGGCGGACTCGACGAGTTCGGCGTGGGCCCCGTAGCGGGCGCCCCTCCACTTGTTGGTTTCGAGGAGGTGGAAGGGCAGGGAGAGAAGCGGGCGCCCGGCGTCGAGCTCGCGCGAAGCCGTCTCGACCAGGGCGTGAACGAAGGCCGCTATGGCGCGGATTTCCGCGAGGTTCGTGGCCGAGTCGCAGGCGCGCACCTCGATCGTGCCGAAGCCGGGGGAGGGCCGGATGTCCCAGCGGATTTCGTTGTATTCGCGGATGGCGCCGACGCGGACGAGGTCCCCGGCGATCCTTTCAAGGTCGCCCCATGAGTTCAGGTGCATCGGCAGGCCCGCCGTAGGCAGCTGCTGGAACATCATCGCCCGGTTGTCGGCGTACCCGGTGTCGACGCCGTCCCAGTAGGGGGAGGCCGCCGATATCCCCAGCAAATGGCCGATTTTGGCGCTGAGGAAGTTGTGGATGGGAGCGACCTTCCGGCGGTCCTCGACGCCGACGTGCACGTGCGTGCCGAAGATCACCATCTGCCGACCCCAGTAGCGGGTGCGTTCCACAAGCTCCTTGTAGCGCGCCGTCTCGGAGACCGGCTGGTCGCTCGGGTGTGCGAAGGGGTGTGAGCCTCCGCCTGAAAGGCCGACGCCGAGCTCCTCCGCGTAGGGCAACGCGGCGTCGATCGCCTCCTCCATGTCGGCCGCGCATTCGGCCACGCTCACACGCTTGCGGGAGACGAACTCGAGCATATTCTGGTGCATCTCGCCTTTGACGAGGCTGCATCCCCGGCGGCGGACCTCCGCCAGGATCCACTTGGCGTTGTGGGCCAGTTGCAACGTTTTCGGATCGACGATCTGGACTTCCCATTCGAGCCCGACCGTCGAGCGCTCGGAGTCGCGAAAAGCAATGGACATGCGATCACCGCCTGTATCTGGCTATGAACTGTATCTGGCTACGAACTTCGTGATCAATCGGTTGGATTCGTCAACCTCGGCGGCGTCGCAGCGGGCGATGACCGCCGCTCTCTCATCCGCCGGGTAGTAGGTGTCGCCGTAGGTGTTGATGCGGATGCGCATCCCTTCGCGGGTGATCTCGGGATGGAACTGGGTCCCGTAGACGTTTTTGCCCCAGCGCACCATTTGGACGCGACAATAGTCGCCCGTGGCGAGCACGACGCCGCCGCCCGGCACGTCGCCCACCGCCTCGGCGTGGCCCGTGTACCCGTAGAAGACCTGGGGCATGTCGGCTGTCAGGGGGTCGGCGGCGGCCTCGGGCGTGAGGGTCATGCGCGGGGCCTGAAGGTCCTCGCCGTATCCCTCGACGAGCTCGCCGCCGAGCGCTTTGACGATCGCCTGGAGGCCGAAGCAGATCCCGAGGGTTGGGACGTCCTCTTCCACGAGGCGCCTGCTGAGCGCGAGGATGCGGCGCTCCATGACCTGGTGTTCGCGGCTCTTGCGGTTCTCGTCCTGCCCGAATCCGAAGGGGGAGCCGGTGATGATCACTCCGGAATACCGCGAAAGATCGAGGCTTGCGGGGTCGACGGCGTCTTCGTCGACGAGGGAGATCGCCTCGATGCCGCTGTTCGGGTCGAGGCGGCCCCAGTCGATGATGGTTTCAAGCTCGTCGTCCGCGATGGCGCCGGGCATTCGACAGACCGCCAGCAGGAAGGGCTGCGCGGTCTGGACGATGCTCGGTTTATTGGTCATTCCGCTAGTTTAGACGGCCGACGCCGAAACGGGGAAAAGCGTCCAGAGAACAAAGCGCGGATGGGCACGGTATGGAAAACTAAACGGACAGCGCCCCAGTGCGCCTGCATCCATTAAGTACAGAGCGATTCGCGTTCCTGTAACAAACACAAACACATAAGCAGGACTCACTGGTGGGAAGTTCCTTCCCACCAGTGAGTCCGCTTTCCGTCGTCAAGTGAAAATCAAGCATTCGGGTGTGGCTTGCGCCACGGATCTACTCCGCTTCCACTGTTAATGTCCGTGGTGGTCTTGTTCAGCTCCGCTTGAGCATTGGCGTCAGTCCCTTCAATGAGTCCCGCGGCAGCATGTAAATTGGCGGCCGCCTCCGATGTTTGCCAAGCTAGATTACGCAGGAGAGATTGGATCGTTTCACGTAGATTCTCAAAGGAACCGCTTGGACCATGATGAAACTTTCCCGCAGCTCCCGCGCGATAAGCTACCTTAGACATAGAAACTTCTCCAATTTTTGAGCAACTGTCATTAAGTATGCTGGTGACGTTAGGCAGGAGAACGTTTGTGATCTTATCAACTTCAGCTCTGTTTATTATAACTTCTTGTGCGACGTTGTCAATTGGTTTAAGCTTAATGACATAGTTTTGTTGAGTCTTGTCGTGAACGTTGTCCCACTCTGCTTTGAGTTGATTATTGATTGAATCCTCTGCGTTTTTCATTTTTGTATTGATCGCAGTTAGGACATGATCAAAGTGCGACAACGCTTCTTCGGCTGTGGAAACCGTCTTCACACCTTCGCCTGTGCTTTTGCCGTTGCTTTCCTCAACTTTAACTTGAACGTCGTCAGATTCTTTTAGTGTAATGTATGCCGAGGTGAGTGAGGCGGCTGCTCCAGCTGCGCCCACCCCGCTTGAGGCGGTCACTAGGCCTCCCACTGCTGCCAGTAGATCAAGAGCCACCTTGAAGGTGATCCCCGTTCCGCCTGCAGCTATTTGTTTGCATACGGAAGTGGCCTCGTCTACTGCTTTTTCCACAGCTTCGCGAATAGAACTAACGATCTGACTTTCGACACACAATGAGGAGTTCCAAAAGGAGCCTAATGCCGCAATGTTCCCTATAGTTCCTTCGAGCTTGCCCAGAAAATCTTCTACCTGATCGATAAGAAGTCCATTCATGGCTCCGAGAGCTCCATTAATCTGGTTAAGGTCACCGGTGAGATTGGTGTTTGCCGATGCTCTTTTAGAGGGATTGTTGATTGACATTGGTAAAGTGTAATCTTCGGTCCTTATCGGTTCCAGAGCATGCCATCCTATGTTTGATTGCTCTGCAATGGGATCTCCATGGGGAAAGTCGGGATACCATGGATCGAGGGCCGTTTCAATAGTTTTGCGTATTTCATTGAACTTAGATGCAAAATCGGTGCTTGGCTTATCGTCGACGGTTACAACTTGCTGCACAAGGGAAGGTCCTATTAGCTCACCCCCTCCTTCGCCGTCGAAACCCGGAGTGGTAACTTTCCAACTGCTATTATCGCTTAGGAGACCAAACTTCACCTCGTAGTTGTCTCCTGAACGAACCCAGTGTCTCGCGCCGCTGGCGAACGACGATTCGCAATTGTACATGTAAGCATCAATCGCAGCAATCTTTAGGTCCACGATCTTTTTTTGTATGTCGAAGTTAGGCATTGTGAAACCTTTGCTTTATGGGGATTAAGTTGGAGTAAGAAGCCAGTCGGCGTGATCTTTCACTGGTCCTTTCTTTGGACGCTCGCCTAGTGCTGGGCGACTTGTGTCAGAGGCGCTCCCGGCATCGAATCTTTATAGCAATAGTCTAACATATCGCAAATGACGTATGAACTAAGCGTGTGGTAATGTTATTGAAATCACATATAATACTTTAGGCCATGGAGCTTCTATCTATGTAGGTGCGATACTCTAAAAAATGCGAGTTAGTGCATATTTAATGGATTGATCCGTGTTTGTGACAAGACTTCGATTTGCGATTCCTGCATCTCACAGCAGCAGTTCGAGGGCGAGGCCGTCGGCGTCGACGCCTGTGGTGACGGCTTCGGCGGCCTGTTCGACCGACAGGTCGTCGCCCATTGTCACGCCGAGGCCTGCCCGGCCGAGCATTTCGACGTCATTGCCACCGTCGCCCACCGCAAGCGTGGAAGACGGAGCGGCCGCGGCTTTGCCTGACGTCCTCCAATATGACGGTATTCGAGACGCTTCTTGCAAATAAACCAGTAAGTTAATAAGAACTGAGGCTCAAAAGTACCTTATACTTTCCTGCCGGGGATGTAGTCTGCATGTGAGACTGCAGGCTTGCAGGTTGCGTCAGAGAGTCTCATTAGCTCGGGCCGAAGCAAGCCCGTTCTCGCACGTCAATTCCACGCCTGCAGCAATGGCATCAAGCAACTCTTTAAACTTTTCCAAGTCGTCAGGTTTCTTCAGCTACCGGTTGTATCCAGGGAAAGCGGAACAGAAGGAGCGACATAATCGTAAAAATAACAGTGTACTTTTATACAATAAAGATCAAACATAGGCAATATGACGCTCATGCAGTCCTATCTTATACTCTACACTGTTTACGCACATCGTTCGCGATCTTTAACAATTCTACCTATTTGTGTAAAAGATGTACTTCAACCGATTCTGAGTGTTCAGTATGCAAGATTTTGCAGCAAGCAAGATGTACATCTCCCCAATGGATCAAGCAATTCTGCCTGTTCTTTGAATTTCAAAAGATGTAATGTATGAATCATCCTAAAAGAACACAAGCTTTTCACAGGAAGGAAGTGCCCGCATGTTTTTCGGTGGTCCAAGCAAGAACGTACATCATCTTTTTAAACAGCCCGATTATGATAATCTTTCAACTCTGGTTGGTCGTCTCAAAAGGGCTGCAATAGATGCATATATGAGAAGCCAGGGTTTTCGTGTATCTGATAGATATTACAGTCAGCAGATCGGCATGAATCCTGATTATGGTGACTTAAATGCGCACATTGTTCGCCCCGATGAAGCAGGCAACGGTGGAGGGGAGGGTGTGAATGGTCCATTCATGCATGCTCCATTCACGTATGTCGATGAGTTTGAGGGTATCCGTAACTTTATTGACGGTAAGTTGGAGATGTGGTACGGACTTCCGTCCCCCTCTGGCTTCGATACGTATATTTCAGCGTATAAAGAGGCGATTGGAAAGATCTGCAGTGATGACAGCGGTGCTGTCGATACAGATGGCAACGGTGCGAACATTGGTGGAGGTCAGCTTAAGATGCTCGAAGGTGTTTCTCCGGGGCTTATTGGGATCAATCTTCAGGGGTTGGTGCATAGTGCGTCTTCAATGAAAGGTAAGGCGATGAATGCTTTTCGTTCTCAATTCGCATTGACATTACCCCGTGTACTTAAAAATCTCTATTTAGCCATGAATGTTCATTACTCCACCCTTGCTGCGGAAAAGTCTGTCATAGAAAAATCCAGGGAAAAGATAACCCGTTTAGTCATTGATACGACAGAAGCATTCAATGCTTTTGAGCTGGGGGGAGGTGATGCATCAACTGATTTTTTTTGGGACATAGCTGGAGTCGCTCTTGAAGTAGCGATGCTTCCTTTCGGCGGTGGAGCTGTTTCGCTGGCGCTTGCTGGCGCTTCGGCTTCCCTGAGCCTATTGGGTGCTTTTAAGAGCGAAGCGGAGAAACAACACGAATTGGGTTCGCAGACGTATGAAGGAATCCGAGATAACTTTGGGGCTATTGCGGATGCCCTTAGGGTGGAAGTGCAAAACTGTGAGAGAGCCATCAACGATAATTTAACGCAGAATATGAAAATTATTCAGGAGGATGTCTGTAGCGCAGAGCAACAACAAAACGGAGGGTGTTGTGAAACATACGACACGGTTCACTTCCACTTGCTCCCCGCTTCTATCCATGACTTAGAAGAAGGTGAGAATGTGAGTATAGATGAAAATGAGGTCGACTTGATGACGACTGAAAGTAGAGATGGAGGTTATATGCCGAAAATTTATAGTGAGGTTGTTGAGTCGGCGAACAAACTGAACGGTGTGACTATGTCGACTCCAGCTAGACGTGCTTACGGCGGCTTTGGCATAGGTGAAGTGGGGCCTGGGGGTTCGTTTGATAGTTTCAAACAGATAATACATGAATTGTTGTTGGATCTGTCGTGGCGCGTTGAGATGGGGATCGCGAATTTACGAGCTGCCGTGAACGACATAGCTCAGCAAGACGAGGAGTCGGCGAGACAGCTCGAGGGCATTGCCGCCTTGGTAGATGAAGGGAGTGGCGTCAATCCTTGGGATAAGGAATCGCAAGGAAGCGCGGATCTTAAGGCCCCGCCGGACGATATAGACTCGGATACGCTTTCGGGAATTGAAGGTTTAATGAACCCCAATTAGGCCGAAGCGGGGATTTCTAAATGTCTTTGGCAAGCAGCCCGTTTTCTAGGTAATTGAACTGGCGGTATTGGATGTAAAGGTTTTGTTCGGATTCTTTTAAACAGAATCCACATACAGCTTCCAGGAGGCCCCGTTCGCTCTCTGAAACTTAATAAATAGAACCACTTCCATATAAAAGATAAGTGTTCTGTGGTGAAAGTTGTAAGAATGCGTAGCCAGCCGCTTCTACAGCAATAGCTCGAGGACGAGGGCAAGGCCGTCGGCGTCGACGCCCGTGGTGACGGCGTCGGCGGCCTGCTTGACCGACGGGCCGGCGTCGCCCATTGCCACGCCGAGACCTGCCCAGCCGAGCATCTCAACGTCGTTGCCGCCGTCGCCCACCGCAAGCGTGGAAGACGGCGCGGCGCCGCAGCTCTGCCTGACATCCTCCAACGCGGCAGCCTTCGAGACGCCCTCGGGGGAGACGTCAAGCCAGGCCGTCCAGCCGATCGCGTACTCGACGCCGCGCAAACCAGCCGCGTGCACCGCGTCCATGAGCTCGCCCGCGCCCATGCCCGGGTAGCGAACCGTCAAGCGGGTAGCGTCGGGGACCGCCAGCT
>ERZ772968.485-NODE-485-length-20245-cov-10.405597_pt1 | contig 20245 bp, 17 predicted proteins | sample MGYA00580674_ERZ772968 | MGnify/ENA primary metagenome ERZ772968 (study PRJEB29015, sample SAMEA2737940) | human oral metagenome | biome: human oral; feature: human-associated habitat; material: dental | place: China | collected 2138 ...
TCCCTTTACAATAAATTTTAGCAAATAATGGAACTAACCTTAACTTTTCTAAACTCAAAAAAACAATTAGAGAAATTTTAGTCTGAAATCTTTCGCCCTGAACCTTTTTAGACAAGGGAAAGATCGTACTGATGAGTTTATTCTCTTTTAGCCATTCCTTAATCCTAATATACTGATGAATAAACTCCTGATTGGATGAGGTTCTCCCAGAAAAAAGCAAATACCAAACATAATATCTTTTCAAGTAATATACTTCTAGCTCAGATGGCTTACCCAGCTCTAATATTTTTGAAAAAAGAACTAAAATATCAATTTTAGGAGAGAAACCTCTCTGAGAAGTGTTAGAAATACTCTGACTATTGTAATACCAATTATATCCTTTATAATCTAACAAACCTATTTTGTCTGTTGCCTTATAGGCAGCTAGGTTAAAAATGATATCTTCTCCTATACCATAGTCAAAAAATTCTAAATTATTCGTTTTCAAGAACTCCGTTCGGTAAATTTTGGCCCAAGGAGCCATTATAATATACTTGGACCATTCTGACTGCTGTATATCCTGGCTAAAGATAATTTGGTTATCCTGATTGACACGTTTGTACCCACCAATAACCAAGTCTAGCTTTTTCTCATGGATAGCCTGATAAAAAGTTTCAATGTAATCACTATCAACAAAATCATCATTATCCATGAACATAGTATATTCTCCCTCAGCTAGAAGAATCCCCTTGTTTCTAGTTACTGCCACTCCTTCATTTTGTTTATCAATTACTCTTATAAAACCATACTTTGATTCATATTCTTTTAGAATCTTTAAAGAATTATCTTTCGAACCATCGTTCAGAAGAATAATTTCAAAATCCTTAAATGATTGATTCAAAAGAGAATCTACACAGCGTTTAATCCCGTCTTGTGCATTATAAACTGGAATAATAACTGAAATAGCTGGTTTAGACATATTTTTCCTTTCATAACTAATCCACTCTATTTATAAAACTTTAATAAAACAGGAAATAGTTTTATTGAAAATTTTATCCCCAATAAATTGGCTAATAGGCCTGTTAATTCAAATACGCGGTTCTCTATATACTTTGCATACTTTAGCAAATACTTATACTGATAAAGCAACTCTTTAATTTTAAAATTATCAATGTATTGATTTACATAATACACCTGTTAAAACTTACGTTACAAACACATCATTAATTTAAATATGATATTCATAGAATCCTATTTCTTTTTTCCTGATTTTTAGCAATACCATAGATAATCAGACTTGTTGCACAAAAAACACACATGGAAATTAAAAAGGAATTAGCAGCTCCCATCAATTTTTGGTCGCGGATAAATGGCAAAGTAATAAATTTTGAAACAGCAAATGTCAGTAAATAGGCTATCATCAGATAATGCTGTTTTCTAAAGATGGTCATAATGATATCAACTACTAAGGCTAAAACATTTAAAATACCACCTACTAACAATATTGTAAAGGGCAGCTTATATTCTTGTAACTGAATACCATAAACAGCACCTAACACTTCTGTACCAATCAAATAACCTAAGCCAACAATAATAAAACCCAAAACAAGCATGACCAAAAACAGTAGACGAACTTGTTTGAAAAAAAGTAGTTCCTTCTTCTCATTCCAATAAATAGAAAGCTGTGTAGTCAACGGTCTCAGGACGAAGAATAAAAGGGATAGGACAAAGACAGGCATAAATAAAATATTAAAATTCCTTTGCATACCTGACACCAGAACTCCGCTTGTTAACAAGCGGTCAATGACAATTTTAGGCTCATTATAGATATAAGCAAGTAAAAATCCATTTAAAAACAAAGGAAAACTGTTTTTTAAAATAGAGAAGACATTGCTTTTATCCCTAAATAGCAAGGGAGTAAGACGTTCATTCCGAAAATGACGTCTATAATAAGTGATATCTAAGAGCGAAGTTAAAACGAGATTTACTAAACCAATAATCAAACTAGCAAAAAGTAAAGATTTTGTGAGTAGCAAAACAACTGCAAAAACGAGCATACAAAGCCAGCTTCTGTGAAACTGAATTTTTCCAGCTAGATCTGACCTGTTCTTTTGCTGGAAAAAGCCTTGGAAGACATCCGAATAAGCATCTATAGCTCGGTAAAAAACCAACAGAAAAATAATAGCTGATTTGTAGATGTCATAGCCTTGCCAGCATACATAAAAGAGGGAAGTAAGTAGCATCAAAAAGACTGTAAAAATCCTAGTATTGTGGTATGAAGCGAAACTATACGTTTCCTTTACATCTGTAGACTGCAGATTTCTAATCTGAAAATATCCCAAAACATAGAACTGCTGTCCTAAAGCAAACGCGATACTAAATATATCAGAATCTTGCGAGCTTAATAATCTTGAAGCTAGTAGTAGTAGAAAAAAGGAGATGAATGAAGCTGAAATAGTCCCTAACATATTCCATATATAATTGCTCTTAACTGACGGTAGTGAAATTTCTGATTTCTGGGACATTCTATCTTCTCCAATTATGTTCTAGTTCTTATTATACTATACTTTCCATGAAATGTGAAAAGCCACTGTTAAATAGCCATCAAAAAAGGACTCAAAGGTCCTTTTGATAGATATCAGTGTTTTTTATCCTGCTTGTAAAACTCTTTCAAAGCATCCTGCCAAGTTGGAATGACAAAGCCTGTAGCCTTGGCCTTGGCCAGACTCATAGTTGAGTTGAAAGGTCGCTTAGCCTTAGCTGGGAACTTGCTAGAATCCACCGGCTGGACTTCCACATCCGTATCTTTGAGAATTTCCACTGCAAAGTCATACCAAGTTGTATCCTCTGCCGCATCATTAGATAGATGGTAATAACCAAATTCCTTTTGATTTTCAGCCAGATGAGTCATAAACTCAGCCAGCGTACGAGTCCAAGTTGGACGGCCATGTTGGTCATTAACTACTGTCAGAGTTTTATGTGTCTTAGCAAGATTTTGCATGGTAAAGACAAAGTTTTTGCCGTAGTTACCAAAGACCCAAGCAGTACGGATAATGTAGAAACGGCTAGAATATTTTTCAACCAGCTCTTCACCCATGCGCTTGGTACGGCCATACTCCGTCTGCGGATCTGGCCGATCATCTACTTCCCACTCCTCACCGACAGGCTTTTGGCCGTCAAAGACATAGTCTGTTGAGATGTAGACCAAGGTTGCTCCATGTGCTTCTGCTGCTTTTGCAACATTTTCGGTTCCGGTCACATTGATGGCATAGTCCAGCTCTTTACCTTCGTCTTCAGCCGCATCAACAGCTGTATAGGCTGCACAGTGATAGACCAAGCTTGGCTTGACTTCAGCAAAGACCTTGTCCACCATTTGGGCATTGGTAATATCCATTTCTGCCACATCAACAGCCACATACTCCTCATTGCGCTCATCCAAAAGATAGCGGAGCTCTGTTCCCAACTGTCCATTCGCACCTGTAATTAAAATCATTTGCCTTTCCTTTCAGATCATAAAAATTCGATGAATTTATTATACCAAAAAAAGCAGAAAAAATCTGCTTTAAACCAAAATTAATCAGTACTTTCAATCCCTTCAATTTCGAAATAAGCTGCCATCCACTGGTTAAACCAATCATCTTTAGATGGACCTAAATTCGCTGTACCTTTATAAGCATTGAAAAGGGTTCTTGGTTCTGTATAACGCCTCAAGGTGACAAACTCTTGACCTTTTTCTTTTGCCAAGCGTACTTCCTCGTACTGCTCCTTAACAACTAAGTAAGTATCGTGAACATCACTAAGAGCGTTACTGTAAGACATCCCAAATTTAATAACAACAGGCAAAAGAGCATACACCGCAATCCCCCTCACCCACTTTTTCTCTTCAACAAAAATTACTTTGAGGGGGATTAGAAGAGCTAAGATAAGAAGTACACTTGCCCCAAAGAAAATCCGTTCTGGCAATTCATTGCTCACAACCAATGAATAGATACAAGCCAAATGAGCCATTAAAATAAAGCTAATAGCAAGTATTTGCTCTTTTCTTAGATACTGTCTAAACAGAGCATAGACAACGAGTAACAACAGGATGATATATAGAACCCCGTAACGCCCCCAGCTTAGTTGAAAAAGGTTATGAAGTTTGTCATAGAGCCCATCAAAAACTGAAATTGCCCCTGCTCTTTTCCGAGAACCTGGTGATAATAACATTAAGAAAAAACCACCACTAGCAAATACAATTTCTAAAACTCTCTCAATTGGAAATCTATTTTCTATAAACCAATCATAAAGGGAAAATAAACCAACCAACATAATAATTGCTGGGGAGGTATTCTCATTTCCTGCCCCGACAAAAAATGCCAAAGGAATCGTTAAAAGTAGCAAATAAGGGAATCGTTTCTGCTTAAATATCAAGGACAGCCAAACCAAATCTAAGACAGCAGTCCACAAGTAATTTCCCGAACCCGATACCCACAAGACTGTCTTTCCTATCTCTGGCAAGAACCACCATAGAAGTAGAAAAATTACAATGAGATAAAACGACTTGTATCTTATTTTTGAACCAGTAGAAAATCTAGAGCTAAGATGATCTAGCAATAAACATAAAGTTACAAATACTACGGAGTTAATAACATCAAATACAATTTTGTCAAATTGCATAAAAACTTGAACAATCGTATGTCCTGTAAATCGACCATTCCACACTCTCCAATGATTTATTTGAGACAACAATAAATCAAAAATATTTCTAATTGGTTGCTCGTGTCCATCAGGAAAAGGTTGTCTGTACAAAAAATGATAAGTAAAATCATCTGATGTATAGAGGGTAAAACGATTTAACAGGAACACCAGAAAAAATACAGTCACTAATATAAAAATAAACATGTATTTATATTTATGGTTATCTTTTTGCATTACTCTTCTCCTTAATCACATAAACAGGGCGTTTCTTTGTTTCCATGAAGATTTTGCCAATGTATTTACCCAGGATACCGATAGTCAGCAGCTGGAAGCCACCGATAAGGAGAATGACGGTCATAAGGGACGGCCAGCCAGATGTAGGATCACCAAAAACCAAGGTACGGATAATAATTACCGCCATCAGGATAAAGGCTAAAATCCAAGACAGGATACCTCCTAAAAAGGCGATGTTGAGCGGCGCATCAGAGAAATTGACGATGCCTTCCAAAGAATAGTTGAAAAGAGACCAGAAATTCCAAGAGGTCTTGCCAGCCACTCGTTCAACATTTTTGTATTCCAAGTATTCAGTATTGAAGCCAACCCAGGCAAAGATCCCTTTGGAGAAGCGATTGTACTCTGAAACTTCTAAAATAGCATCTACCATCGGGCGGCGCATCAGTCGGAAGTCACGCGCACCATCTACCATCTGTACCTGACTAATCTTGTTAATCAGCTTATAGAACAAATTGGCAAAAAAACTCCGAATAGGCGGCTCGCCCTCTCGAGTCGTGCGACGGGTACCCACACAGTCCAGCTCAGGATTCGTGTCCAGCATGGCCTTCATCTCAATCAGGAGCTCAGGAGGATCCTGCAAATCCACATCCATGACCGTCACAAATTCCCCGCTCGCCTCTTGCAAACCAGCATAGAGGGCAGCTTCTTTTCCGAAATTGCGAGAAAAGGACAGATAGTGCACATCTGGACAGCGACTGCTGAGCTCACGCAAAACAGCCAAGGTTTGGTCTGTCGATCCGTCATTGACAAAAATATATTCGAACTGGTCACGGATTTGATATTTCACCGCTTCCATAGCTTCATGAAACAAAGGAATAGACTCTTCTTCATTGAAGCACGGAACAATCACTGAAATTGTCATTTTGATTACCTGCTATTTTTTAATATCTCTCATTATAACAAAAAACTAGGCGAAAACCTAGTTTTATTCTTATTTGCTCTACCTATAGACCTCGAAAATTAAATAGTTTCCAAAGCTATTCTCAAATCCTCTATCAAGTCATCTACATTTTCTAGGCCGATAGAGAGACGGATTTGATTTGGTGTAATACCTGCTGCCAGCTGGTCTTCTGGTGACATCTGACCATGAGTCGTCGTAGCTGGATGGACGACCAGGGACTTAGCATCAGCTACATTGGCCAAATCAGAGAAAATCTCTAGGCTGTCAATAACTTTTCGAGCTTCTTTCTCCCCACCTTTGACATTAAAGGTGAAGATAGAGCCCACGCCTTTAGGGAAATATTTTTCTGCCAAAGCATGATAAGGACTGTCAGCAAGTTTGGGATAATTGACCTGCTCGACCTTAGGATGCCCTGCTAGGAAATCCACAATCTTCTCGGCATTGGACACATGACGCTCTACACGCAAAGAGAGAGTTTCCAACCCCTGCAGGAAGAGAAAGGCATTGAAGGGAGACATGGCTGCACCCGTATCGCGCAAGAGCTGGGTCCGGACAGCAGTAACAAAGGCTGCTGCTCCGACATCGCGCGTATAACTGATATCATGATAGCTCGGATCTGGGTCCACAAACTGCGGAAACTTGCCAGAAGCTTCCCAGTCGAAACGACCGCTGTCCACAATCACACCGCCAATGCTGGTTCCATGACCGCCAATAAACTTAGTCGCAGAATGCACCGCGATATCCACTCCATGAGAAAAAACATTAATCAGATATGGTGTAGCAAAGGTATTGTCAGAAATCAGCGGAATTTTATGGGCATGAACCAGCTCGGCCAAAGCATCAAAGTCAGGGATATTAATCAGCGGATTGCCCAAACTTTCAATCAAAACCAACTTTGTATTGTCCTGAATGGCTGCTTCTACTTCAGCCAGATTTTCAATATCAACAAAAGTCGTGGTAATGCCATAGCGAGGCAGGGTTTCCTTGAGCAGATTAAAGGTGCCGCCGTAGATGGTAGAGGCTGCTACTACGTGGTCGCCAGCATGGGCCAAAGCTAGAATGGTGTAGGTAAGGGCCGCCATACCAGAAGCTGTTGCTAGAGCTCCGACTCCACCCTCCAAAGCCGCAATCCGCTCCTCAAAAGCAGACAGGGTCGGATTGGTAATCCGAGTGTAGATATTGCCCGGTTTGCGAAGGGCAAAGAGATCTTCTCCCTCCTGAGTATCGTCAAACACATAGGAAGTTGTCTGGTAAATAGGCAGAGCCCGCGACTTGGTTGTCGGGTCCACTGTCTGTCCGGCATGAAGCTGCAGGGTTTCAAATTTAAATTCACGTGTCATAAGGTCACCTCACTATAGTTATGTGATAAGTCTACCATTAAACGCCCCGCTTGACTAATAGAATTTCCTTATCAAAAGAAATAAAGAGAAGCTATATCTTATAGCTTCTCAGATATAATCTCAAAAGTCGCTTGATTACTTTGCCAGTACAGCTGCGACGAAACTTTGTCTAAAGCTATCCACTGAGCTCCCACATGCTCATCAGAAATCCGGATTTCCTTCTGTTCTGTCAGAACTAGAAAGAGATTTTTGTGGATGGTCAGATTTTCATCAATCTTTACTGTGAAATTTCCAAGACCTGTCAGGTTTGAACGATGTAAGAGCAAGCCGGTCTCTTCCTTTATTTCACGAAGACAGGCTTCTTCTGGACTCTCACCACTCTCAATCCCACCAGTAATGGGCTGCCAAAAGGAAACTGTCTCATCCTCAACTTTCAAGAGTAAGATTTCTCGTTCCTCTGGATGATAAATCCAGGCTTCAATCGACTGCCTCATCATGATTTTTTCTCAATCGGTGCTATGCTAGCCAGCACTTTCTTCAGACCGACTTCTGGGAAATTGATCTTAAGTTCTTGACTATTTCCGCTGCCTGAGACTGCCAGAACAGTCCCATCGCCCCATTTCTTATGGTGGGCAATATCTCCAATAGCCCAAGCAACGTCTGTCTTAGATGGCTGGTTGCTCTTGCCAAAAGGCAGGCTGCCCGTAGAAATCGAACTTGGTGCTGCCTGACGCTTCCGCTCCTGCAAGGCTTGAGCCAGACTCATGCCCTGACCAAATTTGCTAGTATCGCTGTTGGTATAACTAACCTTAAAGGAGCTGTTTGCCGGTCGAGCCAGTCCCTGATAGTTTAGCAAGTCGGAACTAATTTCTCTCAAGAAACGGGTCGGCTGGTTGTAGTTAGTACGACCATAAAGCAGGCGGGAATTAGCATTGGTCAGATAGAGAATCTTCTCTGCTCGGGTGATGCCGACATAGGCCAGACGGCGCTCCTCTTCCAGCTCATCCTCATCTTCAGATGCCCGGCTCAGAGGAAAGACATTTTCCTCCATACCAACCAGAAAGACGACTGGAAATTCCAATCCCTTGGCTGCGTGAAGGGTCATCAAAGTCACTTCAGAACTCTCCTGCTCTCCATCGTCTGTGTCTGCAATCAAGGCCAAGTCATTAAGAAATCGGCTGAGCTTATCAAGTCCCGTCTCATCAGCTGGATTGTCTGGATTTTCATCAAAGCTCTTGGTTACAGATAGGAATTCTTCGATATTTTCAATCCGAGCTTGGCTCTCCAAGGTTGCCTGAGCTGCCAAAGCTGCTGAGTAACCTGTCTTTTTCAGAACAAGCTCTACTAATTCAGTCACACTATAGTCATCCAAACGCTCCCGCAAATCGAGTATCAGATTGGCAAACTCATAAACTGCCTGAGCTGCCTTGCCCTTGACCGGTGACAGCATGATATTAGCTGACGCCTCCAGCAAAGAGATTTCTTGACTAGCCGCAAAATCCCGAATCTTGTCTACCGTTCCTGGACCGACACCCCGCTTGGGCTCATTGACCACGCGCTCATAGCTGATATTGTCGCTAGGATTGGCGATGAGATTGAGGTAAGAAATAACATCACGGATTTCTTTACGGCTATAGAACTTGGTGCCCCCAACCATGGTATAGGGGATATTAGCCTTAAGCAGGGCTTCTTCCACCGTCCGTGACTGGGCATTGGTCCGGTAAAGGACCGCAAAATCCTTATGATTGTAGCCTTCTCGACTCAGCTGATCAATAGTTCGGGCGACAAAGAGAGCCTCGTCCTGCTCGTCATTAGCCCGATAGTAGACAATTTCCTCACCGTCTTCGTTTTGAGTCCAGAGATTTTTCGGACGGCGGTTGCGGTTGTTTCGAATGACTTCATTAGCCGCCTGAAGGATTATTTTGGTGGAACGATAATTTTCCTCAAGTAGGACCACCTTAGCTTCTGGATAATCCTTTTCAAAGTCTAGGATATTTTGCATATCTGCTCCCCGCCAGCCATAGATAGACTGGTCAGCATCTCCGACTACACAGATATTCTTAAAGCGGGAAGCCAAGAGCTTGACAAGCTGGTACTGGGCATGGTTAGTATCCTGATACTCGTCTACATGGATGTACTGGTAACGTTGCTGATAGTAGGTCAGAACATCAGGATTTTGATCAAAAAGTCGCAAAGTCAGCATAATCAAATCGTCAAAATCCATAGCTTCGGACTGGCGCAATTCCTTTTGGTAGGCCGTGTAGCACTTGGCTACAATCTCTGTGTACATATCACCAGCCATATTTGCATAGGCCACCTCATCAATCAGGTCGTTCTTGGCATTGGAAATGGTCCCTAGAATGGCGCGCTCATTCCACTTTTTAGGATCCAGATTGAGATTTTTGAGAATCCTTTTCATCAAAGTTCGCTGCTCACCCGGATCAACAATGGTGAAGTTGCGATTGTAGCCGATATGATCTGCTTCTCGCCGCAAAATGCGTACACACATGGAGTGGAAGGTGGCGATTAAGCAGTCTTGGGTGGCTGGATTGAGCGCTGCTGCTCGTTCTTTCATCTCCCGCGCCGCCTTATTGGTAAAGGTAATGGCTAGGATATTCCATGGATTGACCATCTTCTCATCAATCAAATAGGCAATGCGGTGGGTCAAGACACGAGTCTTTCCCGAACCAGCCCCCGCCATAATCAACAAGGGGCCTTCTGTCGTCTGGACCGCTTCGGCCTGACGGTCATTCATACCGTTTAATAAGGGATTCATCTTTTATCCTTTCAATGTAAAATCAAACTGAAAATCAATGCTTCCATTATATCAAAATTCGAGTGAATTTGTTATCGAAAAGGCAACTGTCCTCAATTGAAATTCAAGTGTGAAAAAGCTATAATAGTAGTCTAGAAAGGAGCAGCCATGCACAATCATCCAAGCGACAATCTAAAACTTGCCGAACGAGGCGCCCTCCTAGCCATTGCCACCTACATTGGCCTATCCGTTACAAAAATCATTGCAGGTGCGACACTGACATCCTCCAGTTTGACGGCGGATGGTTTCAACAACGTCTCCGATATCGTTGCCAATCTAGCAGTCCTAATCGGCCTACGTATGGCCCGAAAACCAGCGGATAAGGATCATCGCTTCGGCCATTGGAAGATTGAAGATTTGGCCAGTCTGATTACTTCTTTCATCATGTTTTTTGTCGGTTTCAATGTCCTTATTGATACGGCTCAAAAAATCATTAAAAAGGAAGAAACCTTGATTGATCCTGTGGGGGCTGTTGTCGGGATTGTATCGGCCATCATCATGTTTGGTGTCTATCTTTACAATAAAAATCTAGCTAAAAGAGTGAAATCCAAAGCTCTGGATGCGGCTGCCAAGGACAATCTCTCGGATGCTATCACTTCTCTGGGCACTTCTGTTGCCATTATTGCCAGCTCCCTGAAATTCCCTATCGTTGATAAGCTAGCAGCCATCGTTATTACGTTTTTCATTCTAAAAACAGCCTATGATATCTTTATAGAGTCCTCTTTCAGCCTGTCAGATGGCTTTGATCAGGATCTTTTAGACGATTACAAGCGCGCTATTCTGGAAATCCCTAAAATCACACGCGTCAAATCCCAGCGTGGTCGGACCTATGGTAGCAATATCTATTTGGATATTATACTGGAAATGAATCCCGACCTCTCTGTCTTTGAAAGCCACGAAATCGCTGATCAGGTAGAGGATATGCTCAAGGAGAACTTTGGCGTCTTCGACATTGATATTCATATTGAGCCAGCTCCGATTCCTGAAGATGAGATTCTGGATAATGTCTATCAAAAGCTCCTGATGCGTGAGCAATTAGTCGACCAAGGCAGTCAATTGGAGGCGCTTCTTTCCTCTGATTTTGTCTACATTTCCCAAGATGGTCGCCAGCTAAACAAAGAGGAATTTCAACTAGAGAGAGCCCAAACTTCTCCTATCAAAAATTTAGAAATTACATCCGTCAGCCAAAAGACCAAGCTGATTCGCTATCAAATCGGAGATGTCATCCATACCAGCCTCTGGCGCCGCCACGAAGTCTGGCAAAATATCTTTCACCAAGAAACACGAAAAAACAACTAGTTTTCTGCTAGTTGTTTTTATATGCTCTCACTTGGTCTGTCGCAATATCCTCTCCAAACCACTTCTCAGCGATTTTCTGAAATTTCCCTTCTTGGTATAATTTTCCAAAAGCAGCATTTACTTTTTCAACTAAAGTACGGTCCGCCTTTCTAGCCCCGACCGCAAAGTCCTCACTCTCAAATCCAACTGAAAAGACTGAATATTGATCCAAAATTCCTTCTTCTGTCAGATAATAATTGGCATAAACACGGTCAATCAAGAGACCATCAATCCGGTCGTTTTGCAAGTCAATCAACGCCTCGTTAAAGCTCTGGTACTGAGTCGCTGTATGATTTTTGACAATGGTTTTCAAAATTTCAGGATTGCTTTCAAAAGCGACGTAGCCAGAAGATCCTGCTTGAGCACCCAATACTTTTCCTGCCATATCACTGGCCTGTGAGATATGAGAGGATTTTTTGCTGACTAAAACCTGCTCGTTTTTCATATAAGGATTGGTAAATTCTACCTTTTCCCTTCTCTCATCCGTCGCGGAATAGCCATTCCAGATGAGGTCAATCGTACCGTTGGTCAATTCTGTTTCCTTCATATCCCAATCAATCGGCTGCCATTTCACCTTAATTCCATATTCCTCAAAAACAGCATTGGCCAAGTCAATATCAAATCCTGCATAAGTGCCATCTTTTTGCTCAAATCCCATGGGAACGAAGGTATTATCAAAGCCGATTGTAATCTGTTTTTTCTCCTCATACTTACTCCAGTTATCCAAGCTTGGGTCACTGACATTGGAACTACAAGCACCGAGCAGAAAAGTTAGGAACAAGGTCAAACAGGCCAAAAGAATATTCTTTAGTTTCATTCGGACCTCCCTTATTTTGGTGTGACTTTGAGAATAGAATCCGCAATGTTTTCCGCAAACTGCAAATCATGTGTGACCACAATCTGCGTCATCCCCATTTCCCGATTTTGGAGGATGAGTTTTTCTACTTCCAAGCGTAAGGCAGGATCCAAGGCAGAAGTCGGCTCATCATATCCGATAATTTCTGGGTTGATCATCATAGCACGAGCCAAAGCGACCCGCTGTTTTTGCCCGCCTGACAGCGAATAAGGATAGGCCTTGGCATGCTCGGACAAGCCTAAGCGAGCCAATAAGCCCTGCGCCTTCTCTTCAGCTTCTTCTTTGGAAATGTTCATTGTATGTATTGGTGATAAGGTCAAATTTTCCAAGACAGACAAATGAGGAAAGAGCTGAAAATCTTGAAAAACAAAGCCTAGAAGATTGCGCTTTTCAAGCTCAGTGACATCCAAAGTCTCTCCATTGTAAATCACTTGTCCCGAATCAATTGTCTCCAAGCCTGCCAGCATACGTAGAAGAGTCGTCTTCCCTCCACCCGAAGGTCCAACAATGGCCAATACTTGCTTTTCAGGCACAATCAAATTAAAATCCTTTAGAATCTGCTTATCACCAAATTTTTTACTAATATTTCGTAATTCTAACATAATAGCACCTACTTATAATAACTAAATTTCTTTTCGACCTGTTTTGCAACCAGCGTAGCCAGACCGATTAAGAGTAAATAAATCAAGCCTGCAACAAACATCGGTGCCAGACTGGCATCTCTGTTGGCCGCCGTACGACTAGCCAAAATCAAATCTGAAATTCCTAAAGCATAAACCAAAGAGGTATCCTTCACCAAAGTCATAACTTCATTAAAGACACTAGGTAGCACAATTTTTACGACCTGCGGCAAAATAATCAGGCGAATCGTCTGAACAGGAGTGAATTTCAAAACCTTCGCAGCTTCATACTGTCCAGTCGGAATGGAAGAAATGCCTCCGCGGAAGATCTCCGCAAAATAAGCCGCATAGTTTAATGTAAAGGCAATAATCGCTGCAGGAATCCGATCCAGCCGAATCCCTATACTTGGCAAAACATAGTAAATAAAGATTAACTGCAATAAAAGCGGTGTCCCGCGCATGATCCAAATGTAAATATGAAGCAGCCATTGCAGGGGCTTCAAACGAATTTGCATCGAAAAAGCCAGCATAATTCCCAAAGGAATCGAAAAAACCAAGACCAAAGCAAACACTTGCAAGGTAGTTGCCGCTCCACTTAGAAGACTGGGTAAAATTTCCAAAATATAGTTCATTCTCTTCCTCCTAAATAAATATTATACCATTATAGCAAAATTTTAAAAAAATACAACCAGAAATTACAAAAAAGTTATAGCACAAAAATCGAAGTCGAATAAAATTAAAATCCGACTCTCTTTTCAAGAATCGGATTTATTTGAATCTGGGGCGCTTCGTTTTGGAACCATTCGAAACAGCACAGCTCTAAAACGGGCTGACTCCTAATTTTTCAGGCCAAGGAGTTTTGGAACCATTCGAAACAACACAGCTCTAAAACGCTGGAATTTTCAAGTGTTGGGGAGCGCTAGTTTTGGAACCATTCGAAACAACACAGCTCTAAAACATTGTTTCATGCAGGGGGCATAGAAAGTATGTTTTGGAACCATTCGAAACAACACAGCTCTAAAACCGATACTGAGGAAGTAAACGTATAGACATTGTTTTGGAACCATTCGAAACAACACAGCTCTAAAACGCAGGGTGATGATATGTTTGCGGTATCCATGTTTTGGAACCATTCGAAACAACACAGCTCTAAAACCACAAATCATTGCTAATCTTGTATCAAACCGTTTTGGAACCATTCGAAACAACACAGCTCTAAAACGCTGGGATCCGCAGTAATGCTTGTTTGCGTGTTTTGGAACCATTCGAAACAACACAGCTCTAAAACCTCGTAGAAAATTTTTTCTTACGAAATTTCGTAATCGCGCCATTCGTCTCAGCCAGACTTCAGCTCGTCCGATTCCAATTGTTACTCTTATTATACCATATTTTCAGGATTCAAGAAATAGTCTTGATCCAGCACATACTGCGGAAAATCATAGACTTTTCGAGGTTCGACAAATAAAACCCTTAGTTGATTGAGTTGGATATACTCTATCATATTTACTAATTCATCCTTTGATAGATAGGCGATCGCATTGATGAAGACAAGGAGTTTCTTTTTGGAAAGATATTTGAAAACCTGGATAATTTCTAGCATCTTTTCAAAAGGTGTATCACTCAGAGTTTCAACTTTGACCCCTAGCGCATCGATCAACTCTAGAATGGTGATTTCATCGTATTCCAAGTCCAATTCGTTTTCCAAACACTCAAATGCCAGTAATTCTGTAATCGTAGCTACCAACTTTTCAATCATGGACTTGACTTCCGGTTTGTCATTGAGTTGATTTTCAAGATCCGCATGTATCAGCTTGAGCATAGCAGGTGAGTTGAGATTGTATCCTAAGACATCCGTTATCACTAGTAACTCAGACTCTTTCAGAGCTTTTAGATTTCTATCAAACAACTTCAACTCTCCTTCATCAGTGTATTGATAGAACTGCTTGACGATAGTTGAAAAGGTAAGCTGGTCTTCCAGGACTAAAAAGGTTGCATTTTCAATAGCTAATGGTTCATCTAATAGCGGGAAATTAATCTTCATCTCTAGGCTCCTCTCCTAGAAAAACTAAACGGGCATCGGAGTTTGCTACGCTGGTATTTCGCTCACCATTTAAGTAAATCATGCGAGAAAATTGCTTTTCCGTGACGGTTAAGAGAGTAATGTTTCCTTTTTTAGGGTTATGAGTCTTGAGTCGCTCAATCATGGCATTATTAGCAGAATTGTTGAGCAAGAGCTTGCTATAGATGGAGAATTGGTGCATGATAAATCCCTCATCTATGAGGAACTTTCGAAATTTCCGATAGGCCTTGCGTTCCTCTACGGTATCAACGGGCATATCAAACATTAAAATCATACGCATATATCGATAACTCATATCCTAAACTCAGGAACTCCTTTCTCCGGTTGATTAAGAGCTTGAATGACTTTCTTAGTATAGTCGCTGACGATATTGGACAGGTACATATCCTTACCATTGTAGTGAAAGGTATCCGAGAAAATAGTGAAAAGTTCTCGCTTGATTTTGACAAAAGAACTATTTCGATTTTCATAGACGATTCTGTCAATAATCGGACGGAAAGGCTCCATAATATCACTAGCTAGGTTGAATTGATTAAACTGATTAGCATGTTTCAAGCCAAACTGGGTCATACAGCCAGATAGCACAATCTCACGCGCAAACATACTCAAAATTAAGGTGTAACCGTAGTCCAAGGCAGCATTGACATCATTGTCTTGTTCACGGCTAAAATCATTTCCAAACAAGGTATTGAAATAAATCCGAGCTGCGTGCCCTTCGCGGTTACTAGGATCAAACAAATCCAAACCATGATAGAGATCGATGACGGACTGAGATTTTTCTAGAAAACCACAACTCCCCAGATAAAAAGCCTGATTGAGAATTTTTTGTGCAATAATAGTCGTCCAAACTTGTGCTTTAGCCTCCTCGCTCCATGTGATTTGCCGAGAGAGTTGCAGACTGGAATCGTGCCGACCGTAGTAGGGCATTAAGTATGCCGTTGGCAAGCGTTTATCATCACAGAAGATGACCAGAATATTTTCATCCACCAAACGTTTAATCAGCATGGTGGAGAGAACAATATCCGTCGTCTCCAAAAGTAGGATGTCCACCTCAGACAGGTGAATTAACTCTGTCCGAGAGGCATCTTTAAAAATCAAGTGGTTGTTCTTGTAGGAAAGTTTAGAGTGCGTATTGACAACAACGGTTCTCCATCCCATTAGTCTTCTCCTAGTTTGCTTAAGTCAATCCGAGTCTCGTAGAGACCAGTGATGGACTGGTGGATGAGGGTGGCGTTGAGGAGTGATGAAGGTGTATAGTCCCTGTATCGTGGAATTTTTACTCCTAAAAATTCGAAGTCAGAGGCGCTTCCTTGTGATGTCAATTCGAATAAACCAGCATTTTTACTATTTTCTGGACCAATGAAGCTGAAACACAATTCTTTGATATCTACTGTTTCCCAATCTGTAAATGCTTGCCGGATTCTCTCTCCATTTTTTAACGCCCCAACATACTTTTCGTTAAAATCAAGTACATAATCTAAAAGTTTTGCAAACTCATCCCTATGTTTCTCAACATACTCTAAGTGTTCTGGTTCGAGTGCCTTATTAATATTCTTAGCATGATACAAAAGAGTCGTATACTTTTCGGGGATGACCAATTCATTACCTTTATGAATTTCTCCTCGTTTATTGTTTGTTGATAGAATACTTGCAAGTCTTCTTCTTGTACCATCAGGAAACTCAAACAAACTATACTTAGGCAATGTAATAGTTGAAAGAATTTTTATATATCCTTTTTCAAGAAAGTAGTTTTCCTTGTTATTTTCAAAATTTATTTTATCTAAAATAGAGATACCTTGAAACTCAAGAATTGTCTTTTGTTGTTTTTTCGCTCCTTTTTCGATAATAGCTTTAACTAAGATCGCATATGAGTTAGAAATACCAGCGTAACCACCGTATTTTCGTGGATCAAGTCCTTGTTTAATTGGAACAAGATTTTCTTTACTACCTTCTGATGGTTTAGGAGATGGATTAGAATTGAACAATCCTTTAGGCTTACCTCTATCTAGACCATGTGTCTGAATTTCTGTTTTCTTCACAATATTCACCTGTGGATAGGAAAGTACTTTTTTGATTGTAGCGAAATCTTTTTCCTTATTCCAAGCGATTTTTCCGGTATCTTTGGAGTATTCGATATTCTCTCTTTTTACGATTGTTCCGTCTGCGTAATGCACCTCTTCTTTAAAGAAGTTCAATAAGTTTGAGTAGAAGAAATACTTTTCAGTTGCTTTTTCGATTTCTTTAGAGTCTTTAGATTTTGAGATGTATCGCTTAAGGTCGTACTTTTGATAGTCCCCATAGACGAATTCGGGCTCTAGTTTAGGATATTTCTTGAGGATAGCCTTAGCTACTACTGCATTTAAATAGGCATCATGCGCGTGGTGATAGTCATTGATTTCCCGCACCTTGTATAACCTAAATTCTTTACGGAAGTTGGAAACCAGATTGGATTTCAAAGTGATGATTTTGACGGCACAGTTCTTCTTATCCTCCTCATTCACTTCTGTATTATAGCGAGCATCTAAAATCTGTGCAACATGTTTTGTGATTTGCCGTGTTTCAACTAGTTGGCGTTTAATAAAACCAACTTTATCGCGTTCATCTAGCCCGCCTCGTTCAGCCTTGGTTAAATTATTAAATTTACGTTCTGAAATCAATTTAGAATTCAATAATTGTTGCCAAAAAGCTTTTCTTTTTTGAACAACCTCCAGACTAGGAACATTATCGGATTTCCCACGATTTTCTTTTGAACTCGTCAAGACACGGTTATCGAGAGAATCGTCCTTTATAAAGGCCTGTGGGATGATGTGGTCAATGTCGTAGTCATCAAGGCGATTTATATCTAGCTCTTCATCAAGATACATGTCTCGACCATTTTGGAGATAGTAGAGGAAGAGACGGTCATTTTGAAGTTGAATATTATCTGTTGGATGTTCTTTTAGAATGTTACTTCCGAGTTCAGAAATAGCATTTGAAAGTCTCTTGAAACGTTGTTGTGACTTACTGTTTCCCTTAGCAGTTGTCTGATTTTCTCGTGCCATTTCAATCACAATGGACTCGGGAGCGTGACCCATAACCTTGACAAGTTCATCAACAATCTTGATACTTTGTAAAATTCCCTTTTTAATGGCAGGGCTTCCTGGAAGTTCTTGAACAACTTGTTTCACATCATCTGTCTTACCAACCACTTGTGCTTTTTGGATAATTTCTTTGAAAGAAAGTCCATCATCATTGATTAACTGCATAAAGTTACGATTGCTGTAGCCGTCATCAATCAGATAATCAAGAATCGTTTTGGCGGTTTTTTTATCACGGATGCCGTTAATCAACTTGGCAGAAAGTTTTCCCCAACCGGTATAATGTCGGCGAGTCAGTGCCTTGATCACTTTTTCATCAAAGATGGAGACATATTGAGCAAGGCGTTGCTTAATCATCTCACGATCTTCAAAGATCGTTAAAGTGTGGACGATATTTTCAAGAACCTCTTCATTTTTAGGGTCATCCATAAACTCTTTGTCCTTGATAATATTGAGCAGATCATGGTAGGTAGATAGACTTGCGTTAAATTGTTTTTCAATTCCTTTTAGTTCGATTCCATCGTAGCCATCAACAGTGTGTAGATAATGGATGATGTCTTTTTCTGTTACTTTTCTTTTATCCTTGAATAATTGATTGATAATTTGCTTCTTCTGCCCACTATCAAGGAATTGATAGTCTCTCAATCCTTCTGCAATAAATTTTACTTTTGTTAATTCATTATAGACAGCAAATGTTTCATACAACAGACTGTGCTTAGGCAAAACTTTTTCCTCTGGCAGATACAAGTCGTAGTTAGTCATTTTATTGATAAAGTCTTCCGCAGAGCTTGCTTTATCAACAATTTCTTCGAAATTCCAAGGTCGAATTCCTTGGTCAGAATTTCGAGTCAGCCAAGCAAAATCACGATTGCCACGAGCTAATGGGCCGACTTAGTAAGGGATACGGAAGGTTAAGATTTTTTCAATCTTTTCTTTGTTTTCCTTCAGAAATGGATAATGCTCTCCTTGCCGACGGAGAATGGCATTCATTTCTTGAAGATGAATTTGATGAGGAATAGAACCATTATCGAAGGTGCGTTGTTTTCTCAAGAAATCTTCACGTTCAATTTTCTCAAGGAAATAATCTGCTCCTTCGAATTTAGAGAGAAGATTTTTGATATATTTGTAAAATGCTTCTTGTGTGGCCTTACCATCGATATATCCAGCATACCCATCTTTAAATTGGTCAGAAAAAACTTCGTCATATTTTTCTGGAAGATTGTTTTTGATGAATTGTTTTAAAGCTGCCAAGTCTTCTTGGTGATTTTCATAGCGTTCAATCATAGATGCTGACAACGGTGCCTTAGTGGATAGATCTGTGACAGTTAAGATTCCTGATAGAAGAATGGCATCATAGAGTTTTTTAGCGGCCACGAAAAGGTCTGCAAAGTCATCTCCAATTTGCCCAAGCAAGTTTTCTAAATCCTCATCATAGGTATCTTTAGAGAATTGTAGTGGAGCTTTATCTTCTAAATCAAAATGTTTCTTGAAATCAGCTTGATTTCCTACGATTAGCTTGAGAAATTCTGAAAACAAACCAGTGGACTTTTCATCAGGAAAGAGTTTTAGAACGCGTTCTCTCTTTGCAGATTTACTAATTTTATCAGTAAAAATTGCTTCAACTTGTACACTTTGCTCACTAAGTGAACTTCCTTCAAATGTGTTGTCGTAAATGCTTATCAATTCATTAAAGATTTTTTGGATATCATTGTTTTTAATATCGAAAGATTCTTCATATAAAAAATGTCCGCGGTATTTAATCATATGAGCTAATGCCAGATAGATTAAGCGCAAGTCCGCTTTTTCTTTTGAGTCCGCCAGATGTTTTCTCAAATGATAGATAGTTGGAAATTGCTTATGGTATTCTTTTTCTTCTGCCAAGATAGCAAAAATAGGATATTTATTTCCTCTCTTATCCTCAGGAATTAAAAAGGAGTCGTCCAATCGATGAAAGAAACTACTATCCACCTTGCTCATTTCCTCAGCAAAGATTTCTTGAAGATAGCGAAGACGATTCTTCCTGCGAGTATAGCGACGGCGTGCTGTTCGTTTGAGACGTCTATCCTCGGCAGTAGTCCCCTCATCAAATAACAAAGCTCCAATTAGATTTTTCTTGATAAAGTGTTTATCAGTATTACCCCGAACTTTCATCTTTTTCGATGGAACTTTATAGTCATCTGTAATGACGGCCCATCCGACGCTGTTTGTTCCGATATCAAGTCCGATAGAGTAATTTTTGTTGTCCATATATACAAACCTCCTTTG
>ERZ772968.492-NODE-492-length-19968-cov-6.100286_pt1 | contig 19968 bp, 13 predicted proteins | sample MGYA00580674_ERZ772968 | MGnify/ENA primary metagenome ERZ772968 (study PRJEB29015, sample SAMEA2737940) | human oral metagenome | biome: human oral; feature: human-associated habitat; material: dental | place: China | collected 2138 ...
CCGCCGATGCTCCTCGACTGCTCCCAGCAGCCCACCTTCGTCGACCCGCAGGCCGTGATCTGCTGGTCCGCCAACCTCCAGCCGCAGGTCAAGAGCACCTTCAAGATGGGCTCCCTCATCGGCCGCGGCTCGGGGGAGTCCTTCCAGCTGGGCTTCCACGGCCCGGGCTTCGTCGTCGTCCAGCCGAGCGAGGGCCAGCCGGTCGTCGCCGGCTCCTGAGCCCGCGGCCCGCGGCCCGCGGGACGCGCCGGCGGGGCCGCTACGCGCCGTCGTCGGGCACGACGTCGATCACGCCCATGCCGAAGGCGGCGTGCGAGCCGACATTGGCGTAGCGGGCCAGCGCCATGAGGCGGGAGAAGACGGCGGTCGTGGCGCTGCCGGTCGCCCCGGACACGCGCAGCTCGCCGGTGCGGGCCATGATGCGGCGGTCCGACAGCCGGCCGCGGCCGTCGCGGCGGGGCATGCCGAGCGTGACCGGCTCGCAGCGGGTGTCGTCCCGGGTGGTCAGGACCGTGTCGAGGCGCTCGCGCTCGGGCAGCCACGGGCAGGTCGACGGCGACCACCGGCGCCAGCGGGCGTGAAGGCTGGTGGCCAGGGCCGCCGGCGTGATCTGCCTGGTGTGCGCGCCGCGGGAGGTGAAGACGGTGGGCGTGACGATACGGATGCTCCAGGCCGTGGCGGCGTCGGAGGCGGCGAGCTCCTCCCAGGTCGCGCACTGGAGGACCTGAGCCTGCTCGGCGACGGCCAGCGAGGTGCCCGGTCCGCCGTCGCCGACGGGCAGGACGCCGCCCCAGGCGAGCCAGGCGTCGAGGGTGTCCAGGAGGAGGTCGTCGAGGAAGCGCAGCTCGACGCCGAAGACCGACTCGCTCTGCACCATCTCGCCCAGGCTGTAGGGCTTGGGGGCGGACAGGTCGTGCGGCGGGCGGTGGGCCAGGGCTGGGAAGCCGGCGGCGCGGGCAGGGTCGAGGCCCTCGGGAAGGTCGAGGATCCGTCCGAAGGCGGCGTGAAGGCGCCGGGGCGTGGCCCTGATCGGGGAGCGGATGTCGAACTGGACGTAGACGGTGCTGGGCACAGGGAGTCCTTCCGCGTGGAGTCACCGGATGGCCGTCCTCGCCGGGGGCGCGGTGAGGGGCGGAGTCATCGTCCCACCCGGCAGGGGGCGGAGGGAAGCCGGTCCGCGGGCCGCTCGTCGAGATCGGTCGTATTCCGGCTCGAGATCGGTTCATTTCCGCGTCGAGATCGGTTCGCACCAGGGCCCGGCGGAGGCGGCTGCGCGGAAGACTGTTCATTTTCGACGACGGGAAGGGATGGCGGCTGTGTCCGGCGCGCGCGGCGGGACTTAAGTCCCTGTTTCGACCCCGGCTTTTCCGCATGGCGTCGTCGAAAGCTGTTCGCTGGAGGGGGTGCTGGGGTCGTCGGTGGCGCTTGGCGTGATTGCAGGGAAATGTGGTAGTCTGCACCCGGTGCTGGCCGGTCCTGCGGGGTGCTTGCGGGGCCGGTGGCGCTCTGGGCTTCGGAAGTGGCGTCATGACGCCGGTTCCAGAGCCAGGGGCAGGAAGCGCCGCGCACCTGTAGGTGCATTAAGACGTTCGACAATGATTGTAGCGGAGCCGCGGCGCGAAAGGCAGGAAGCGCCGCGCACCTGTAGGTGCATTAAGACACGCGGATCGACTTGATTCGCACCACACCCGAAGTATGGGCAGGAAGCGCCGCGCACCTGTAGGTGCATTAAGACGACAGCGGGTAACCCGCTGCCTGACGCCAGGAGGGCAGGAAGCGCCGCGCACCTGTAGGTGCATTAAGACACAACTTGAACATGGCATTCCTTTCTGGTGATGGGTCTCGGCAGGAAGCGCCGCGCACCTGTAGGTGCATTAAGACATCGCACCAAAAGTGGCGAGTGTGCGATTCACTGGCAGGAAGCGCCGCGCACCTGTAGGTGCATTAAGACGCCCTGGCTGTCGCGGACAGCCCCGCTCGTGACGAGGTCGGGAAGCACCACGCACCTGTAGGTGCATTAAGACCTGAACTCGAACACTGAGCTGTCATGCACCTCGCCGGTCAGGAGCCGCCCCGCACCTGCGGGTGCATGAAGCTCCCGATCAGTATCCGGGTCCGTCAAGGAAGACAGCCCCGCAGATCCGGAGCATGCGCGGCGGGCGACGCGCGCCGCCCGCCGCTGTCTGCATCGCCGCACCGCCGCCGCACAGAAAACCCGAAAGAAATGCAACCCGTATCAGACGCGGCTCACGAACCGCCGCCCCGCCAACCCGCCCGCCGCTCCGCCCAGCATGCGCACCACCAGCACCACCGCCGTCGTCGAAGCGACGGCCCCGAACACGGCTCGCACCGGTACCGCAGGAAAGACCAGTACCTCGGCCAGGACCTCCACCCGCTCCGGGCACCCGCCCCGCCCCGCCCCGACGGCGCCGCACCGCCGTCGGGCATGCTCTTCGAGCGCATCAGCTCCATCGAGGCCCTGACGGGCGGCTGGCAGATGGTCCTGGCCCGGGACGCCCGCGACGGCCTCCTCCAGCGCCAGACGCAGCTCATCGCCGGCGACCTCGACCGCTTCCTCGCCGAGCTGTCCGCCTCGCTGCGCGACGCCACCTACCAGCCCGGCCCGCTCATACGCGTCGACATCCCCAAGCACGACCCCGGTGAGACCCGCGCCCTGCGCATCCCCACCATCCGCGACCGCGTCGTCGAACGCACCATCGTCAACACGATCGCGCACGCCGCCGACCTGATCATGTCGCCCTGCTCCTTCGCCTACCGCACCGGCATCGGTGCCGACGACGCCATCGACCACCTCGCCACCCTGCGCGACGACGGCTACCGCTACGTCCTGCGCACCGACATCGAGGACTACTTTCCCAGCGCCGACGTCGAGGACGCCCTCGCCGTCCTCGCCCCGGTCCTTCACTGCCCGCGCACCACCGACCTCATCCGCCTCATCGCCCACCCGCGCCGCGCCCGCGGCGAGCTGCGCACCCGCACCCGCGGCATCGCCCAGGGCTCCTGCCTGAACCACGGCGAGGTCCACGGCACCGCGCCCGCCCCCGACGACGCCGGCCTCTACCGCGGAGTGTGGTGAGGGGCGCCGGGGCCGAACTCGATCAGGCGGCTTACGCCGGGCCTAGGCCGTTCTCGGCCCGCTCCCAGGGGACGGCCCCCTGATCGGCTACTTCACCGCGCGCCGCCTTGGCCGCCCTGATGTCCGCCAGGTCCTCGGCGGCCTCGGTGAGGTGCTCCAAGTCCTCCGCGTCGATCACAGCGGCCACCCGCTGGCCACGTCGGGTCAGGAACACCGGGGCGTGGCGGGTGCGGGCCTCGTCGACGACGGCAGCGAGGCGGGTGCGGGCGTCCGTGACGGTGAGCTCGGTCATGACAGCATCCTGAGCGAAGATGGCGTAAATGTACATCCCGTATCACGCCGGCTGGATACCCGGGGAGAAGAGCGAGTCACTTCTCGGGCGGGACCAGGGGCGGGATGTCGAAACGCGGGTTCAGGCTCCCTCCGTCATTGTCGACTTTCACGCGATTCTCCTCGCGCTGGGCGAACCAGGACACGATCTCCGAAGGATACTTGTCGCCCTGCCGGTCGGCGGCCGGGTACCTGACGACCTCACCCTTTCCGGACTGGTCGACGAACCCGAAGGCGGAGCGCATGAAGGACCGCACGGGAAGCGTGCGCTCGAATTCTTCAGGAAGAGCTTTCAGGGCGGTGCCTATGTCGTCAATGCGGTCGCCGGCCTCGTCCGTGATCCCCAGGCAGCCGCTCAAGCTGCGATACAGGTCCGCGAGCGACTCATTCTTCACCGCCCGCAGCGCCGTCGCCCGGATCTCGACGCTCCCCAGGCCATAGGGCTTGCCGTGTCCCAGCCTGTGATAGCCGATAGGCTGTGCACCGCCCGACGGCGCGGCTCCGCGCTGCTCCTCCGGGACGAGTCGTTCGGGAGTCAGCAGCCACAGGACCACGGCGAGCTCCTCCGCACCCAGATTGTCGAAGCGCAGGGTCGTCGTGAACTCTGCTCCGGGTTCCAGATAGGATTGCAGGACCGTGTTTTGCGTGGAGCTCGCATTGCCCTTCCCGACGAGCGCAGAAGGCGGGAGTCCTTTCCTGCCCAGTGCTCGTCGGTGGGTGGGGTACACCTTTCGTATGAGCGTCTGGGAGCTATTGAACATCGCTCCGCGGGTCCAGCCCTCGCTGCTTGGGTTTCCGCTCAGGTGGCGAAGGTAGGGGGCGCCGGTTGACGGCTTCGGGGTTGCGAGGGTGCTGAGGGTCCACCCCCTGCTGTTCCGCCGCAGCCGGTCGCGCCCCCTCCTCGGGATCAGGGGGGCAATCCGGATATGACCCGCATAGGCGGGCAGCCCATGGGCCTGCCGGCCCCGATCGTCCTCGGACCCCAGCTCCTCGTCGTAGGCGAATCCCCACACGCGTTCGGCGGGGGAGGCCTCCTTGTGGCCGCGAGCGGGAATCATGCCGGCACGGTGCGCCAGAGCAAGAGGGGACAGCTCTGTCGTCCGGCGGCCGACCTGGGCCGGAACCAACGATGTCACGCGCGGACTATTGTGGGGGCCCTTGATCGTGGCGAATAGAGGAATGCCCGGGCTGTCGGATGCGAGCCGGCGAAGATGCCTCGCGATATCTTTCCGAGTCGCGTCGCGTCCGCACTCCTCGAGAACACTCGTCACCAGTCGGTTGTTCGGGTCCTCGCTTGTTCTCGTGCTAGTCGTTGGAAGATGCCCCGCCTTCTGCTCGCGCTGCCACAGGGTGCGGTACTCGGTGATGTAGCTGTGCACGACCTCGACAAGCGACCAGAACACCTTTCCGTTCTCCTCGTCGCCCGGGTCGACGTCGACGTAGCATGCCTCGTCGTCTCCCGAGGCGAAGAACAGGAACTCATTTCTTTTGCTGTCGATCAGTCGGCCGGAGGAGTTGTCGGGAGTGGTCCTCACGACATAACCGATGGCTCGCCCCGCGGGCTGTGGGCGAGACTTTCTCGGCTGACCCTTCTTGTCCCGGTAGTCGACTTCCTTGCCGGTGAACAGGGGTTTTGACTCGCCGTCCCCGACCTTAATCCGTTTGACGATCGCCCTGTTCTGGTCGAAAAATCTGACTTTAACGAGCTCGACTGCTATCCTGGCCCCGTGAGGTGCGAGGCGTCGCGCCTCCTCGACTCTCCTGCGGGCAGCGTCCACGTCGTCTCCGCCCGGGTTCTTGCCGCCCTCGTAGGCTATTTCCCTACCCGTGTCATCGTAGAAGGCGACGCCCGACTCGATGCTGTCCGGGATAACGGCGGCGCACACCTCGTCCGGCTGCTTCTCCCAACTGTCTTTGACTGGCGGCTTATTGAGCCCGAGCATGACTCGAGCGCGAAATCCGTTCCCGACGCTATAGCTGAGGAAAACGGGATACAGCGTCTGCGCCTCGGAGGCGGTTCGCCGGCTCGTCACCTGGTGGGAGTGATCGCCGAAGATCCTGAAGCGCGACATCGTCACGGCTTCATACGCCGAGGACAGCACTCCCTTGAGGGTGGTGACGGGGATGTCGGCGTCCATCCAGGACCGTGCGCCGTCCGGGTCACCCGTACGAGAGGCCACTACGAGGCGGCCCTCGCGGTCCGTGGCCCCGGGGACCGTGGGGCTCGCAATCGTGAGGGTCACGTCGATCTCCCCGGAGAGCAGATTCTCCGCGAGACGATCGTGCCCTGCCGGAGCCCCGTCGCGGTAGAAGGCCGAGCCCTTGTCGGGCAGCATCAGGGCGCTCTTGGCGCGATGCCTGTTGCCGGTCTGCCATGCGCCGGCTCCGTCGTCGCCACCGGTGTGGATCGCCCGGACGGGAGTGGGGATGCCGTTGTAGGCGTGGTGGATCATGAGATTTCTCCCGTCACGATCTGGTCCAGGTACTCGACGTTGCCGTACTGGGGCTCCACGCGGAAGACCTCGAGAAGGCCCAGCGTCCGACGGTCGTGGGTCCTCGCCGTGCTGGGACGGACAAGGCACTGTTCCTCGGCGTCGGCCCGACTGACTTTCGCGATCGCCAGCACGGTGACGCGACGGGATCCGTATCCGTTGACCCAGCGGAGCTCGTCGGCGAGAACGGCACTGTTGCCGTCGCTGCCGGGGCCGTCGGCGCCGCAGGGGCCGCTCCCGGGCGCACGGACCCGCGTCTCCGCGCTGCTCGCGGAGGAGCTCTGGGCGCACCGGTTGTCCCAGAGCCGCAGCTCATAGACGGTCGTGAGATCGACGTGCGAGCCCTGCGCGGAACCCGGGTCGGTGATGGCGAGGGAGCCCTCGCACAGCCGGACGGCGTGTGCACCGTTGGTGGTGAGGGCCCAGCCCCGCCACGAGTCGCCGTCGAGCGTCTTCAGAGCCGGCGGAAGAGCGCCGGGCCCCGCGAGAATGGTCCAACACGCCTGGTCGAGCCGGGGAAGTACGAGATCAGGCATTGTCGGCCTCCTCGGTGCGGGCGGCCTTCGCGTCGGAGGACGCGCGTTCCCGATCGGCCCGGGTGACGACCTCGGCCCAACCGCATTCGGGCTGAAGGGCTCGAGCGCGGGCGAGCAGGTCACGGGCCACTTCCCTGCTGTGTGCAGTGAGGGCCTCGATATCGTCGGGGTCGACGGAGTCGGTCGCGCCGGACTCCCAGGCGCCGGCGTACGCGCCGTCCTCCGGACCACGGGCCAGGCCTGGCACGGGCGTCCATGTCAGTCGCTGGACGGCCACCAGTCCGGAGCCTCTTGTGGCGTGGCCGCCCAGAGTCAGGTGGCCGGTGCACAGCTCGGCCAGCACCAGGCACAGCAGACACAGCGAGGCGCGCCTACTCTCCGCATCCGACCCGAGGCGGTCAAGGCGAAGATCGAGTCGGATCGGCTCCCATGTCCGGGCGGCGGCCTCCTGCACGGAGAACAGATGCCCTCCACGGGCCTCGTCGCCGGCGCCCCGTTCGCCGTCCAGCGCCCCTCCGGTCCACCGGTCGATGGCGACATGATCCGCCGTGACCGTTGCCCGCGTCGCGGCGCGGGAGTCGTGGGTTCTTAAGGCGCCCTGACGCCGGGTGTCGCCGAAAAGGCGCTGAACGATCTCCGGCTCCGTCGCGAGCTGCAAGTGGGTCGTCACGTCCTCCCACCCGTCGGGATTCGCCAGGACCGTGCGGGCGATCCTCGCCGCCCTTTGACGCAGCACACCGCGTATTGACGAGCCCGGCACGACCGGGAGGCCATTCTCCATAAGAGGCGTCACGACGTTGCGGGCCTGCCCGGACGCGATCGCATGCTCGTCCTGCGCGCGAGTGACCGCCGCCGCACCGACGAAAACCGTGCTGATGGGGCTCCATACCAGTTCAATAGTGCAGACTCCGGAGTCCGGGGCGCTCGAGGCGGCCTCGGTCACCTCGGACTCGGGCTTCCCGGAAAGCCAGCGCGCGAGTCCCTCCACGGTGTGAAGATCCTCGGTCTCCAGGTGTGCGTTGCCGTTCAGCTCCACCGATCCCCAGCCGATGTTCGTGCGTCCGCCGAAGGCGACGGCCCCGGAGCCTATCAGCTGGACACAGGCGCGCAGTGCGTCGCGCGCGGCCGCGGCGTCCTCGGGGCTGCGCGTCTCCGCGTGCAGGATGATGGTGAATCGGGTGCCCCTGGGGAACACGCCATGGTGGAAGAGGGAGCCGTCCGTCACGGATCCCGAGTACCTGTTAATGGCGTTCCCCGTGCGGCGGTCAGGCGAGCCCCCTGCCAGGAGCGCGTCATCGACGGCGATCAATGAGGGGCGCTCCGAAGATCCCCAGGCCCGGGCGTGCTCGTCACCGTAGGCGATCTTGCACGCGGACTTGAGCGCGCCCGCGATCGCCGTGCCGCGCAGGACGTATTCATGAGAGGCGTTCATGGAGAACTCCCGGTCCTCGCCGAACTCGTTCTTCTTGCCTCTCCGATCGACGACGCGGGTCTCGACGAGGTCCTGCGTTCCGTGGTGCAGAAGGCCGGTGAGCCGTACTGGAATGGTCAAACGCATTCTTGTGAACATTATCGTGTGACCTCGGTCGTGGCCGGCTCGGTGATCGTCGTCATGCGGAGCTTCATGGTCCCCGCCCACTCCCCGGCCAGAAGGAACCTGCCGTAACCCTCCGCGGTTCGCAGGCCGATCCCCACCCGGCCCAATAGGGCGAGGCGGTCTCGCACCGAGACCAGCTCGGCGGCGTCCGCCGTCATCCTCACCTTAATGACGGAGCCCGCGGCGATGGCGTGAATGGAAGGGCGGGGGCGGCCGGCCCACTGATGGTACGAATCCACCCGTGACGAACGAATCGACATGGTCGGCCGGCTCGTGGGCGGATCAAGGGTGACGGTGACGCCATGCCGCGCGAGCTCTGCGGGAAGATCGCGCACCGTCCCCGGCCCAAGCGCTCGGGAGGGCAGGACAAGGTCGGAGACGAGCCAGAGGACGGCCTCGGTTGCGTCCGACGCCGTGGGAGACGACGGCGGGGCTGCCTGCGGCCGCAGCTCCTCGGGCTCCTCAACCGTGATCATGACCTTCCCGTACTCGCTGCGGCGTCGGCCTCCGAGCCTGGCCGGACCCGCAAGCGCCTCGAACCAGGTCGCGCCGAGGTGCGCCTCGAGGACGTCGGCGACAGACGGGTCCAGCAAGAGCTCGCCGACAAGCGTCTGAGACGCCTTGATGGCGTCGATCGTGTGGAGGGACCCGTCCTTTGCCCGGCAGTCCTTCTCAAGGGCGGTCGAGATGCTGGACGTGTGGGAGACGGTGGAGAAGACCATCTCGGTGCCGTTGAGATCGACCAGACCGTGACGCAGCGGCTTGAGCTGACCGACCTCCGCAGGGGCGCGCCCCGCGAACCGGTTGTAGACGTCTTTCGAGGCCGTCTGCTCGTTCGCTACCGACTTCGGGACCGAGAGACACAGGGGGATGGGCCGCAGGCTGCGCGGCGCGTCCGTTGCGGAACGGGGCGCGCGCGGACGCATGTCGCCGGCGCGCAGCCTTCCCGCTGCCACGCAGGCCGCAATCTCCTCCAGGACCGCTTCGGCGGCGCCACGGCTCTTCAGCGCTGAGAGCAGGCGGGCATGAGCCCACGACAGCAGAGTCGTGCCGCGCAGGAAGCTCTCCGAACGCAGCGAGTTGAAGCGCCTGGACGCCGTGGCGTGCAGGGGCTGCATCAGGTGGGCCTGAATGCCCAGCCGTACCCATGGCCCTGTGGAGTCCGCATAGCCGTCCCCGACGGGGACCGCCGCACGACGTCGTCGAGTAATCCTGGTCGGAGACGTTCCGGCGAGATCGCGCAGGACCGCGGCGCAGTCCTGCGGCAGAGCCCCCTCGATCCGGCACCGGCAGCGCCCGCCGCCGCGTGTGCGGCCCGCGCCGACCGACTCGATCAGCCCCGCACTGGCCCCCAGAACAATACTGGCTTGACGCATGCTGCTCTCGGTCCACTCCACCGAGGCGCCCTTGCCGTCAATGCTCAGCAGGGTGATCTCCGCGCGGAGCTCAGCGGCCGCCGCCTTCTCGACGAAGCGGAGATGATCGGGCATGGCCACGCCGGCGGATGTGATCGCCACCCCGGCCTGAGTGGTGCTCGCAATCCCGGCCGTCGAGGACGCCGGAGACACGGCGACGGCGGAGGACAGCCTGCCATCCGTACCGCCGAAAAGGTCATTGACCCACCTGCGCCAGGTGGAGGCCGGGCTTTGGGCCGCTTTCCCCACCGAATCAAGGGCAAGTGCGACATCCTCGGCGGCGGCGCGCAGGAGCCCCGTCATCTCGGTCCCCGTGACATAGGGGCGGCCATCGGCCGATCGGCGCACGGTCGAGTCGACTCCACCCGTGATTCCGACACCGGAGGACAGGGCCCAGTCGGAGAGCACGGAGACGATGAACGGACGCGCCTGGTCGGGTTGTAACGGCAGAATACTGGCCGATGTCATGTCTCGTGCCTCTCGGACTGCTCGCCATTGTCGTTCATGGTGAGATCGTCGGTCGGGATGAAGGGGGAGGAGACGTCGTTGAGGTGCATGACGTCCAGCAGCAGGCAGTGCCGTGATTCTCTTGACGTGCCGTTCTTCCAGGGGCGAGCGATGGCGCCGCCGTGCGCGCCGGAAGCTGTCTCGGTCCAGTACAAAGATGATTCCGGTCCGCTCATCGCGTCAATAACGGCGGTCGAACCGGCGCGCCTGGCGCGTGAGTGCAGCAGCTCCCACCTGTTGACCGCGGTTTCCTCATCGGTCAGCAGGACCTGTCGCACGGCGGCCCGCTGACTGGCGGACAGCGCAGCCTCCCCGCTCGCCTCTCTGCTCAGCGCGGCGGCTCTGACAAGATGGTCCCATGATCGCAGCGTCGTGAACTCCGCCGCTGCGAACCTGTCCTCCGTCACGTACAGGGGGCGCGCGCTCACCGATGCGTACTGAGCGCGCTTTTCAGCCATGTCCATGGCGGCCGAGTCGTAGTGGACGTCGAAGTCCAGCATGGGGATGGCGCGGGATGCCGACTTCGCCTGAGAGCACAGATGCTCGGCCATCTGGTATGCGTCGTAGAACGGGAAGTTGGTCTTGACGATCGCCACCCCGGCGGCAGCGGCGAGCCCGGAAGGCTCACCGGCGTTCTCACCGCCGTCTCCTCTCCGACCGTCCACAAGACGGCGGAGCAGGGGGCTGCGGGCGGTGACCCGCTCGAAGTGCCGAAGGTAGGCGCTTGCGAACGTGAGGGCGTATCGCCCGTCGGTGACCACGGTGACGTCGTCGCCGCCCAGAAGCACGGGGACGACGGGGATGACGGGAGGCATGCGGGCATCGCCGTAGACGCCGCGACCGTAATCGTGCGCCGCGGCCCTGAGAGTCTCGGTCCACGAGTTGGCGAACGCTTTCCGAGTCGCCTCCTCCAACTCTTCGGACACCTCGTATGAGAAAGCCTCCGTATCGAGATGGTCTCCGTCGGGCATGAACCTGTCAAAAAGCGCGTCGTCGGCCTCCGCGGCCTGCCAGAAGCTCTCTTCGAGATTGGCGAAGACCGCCCCCATGCTGTTCGCGTCCGCGTGAATGACGCCGACCCAGCTCAGCGGCTTGGCGCTGTATCCGTCGGCCGCCGGTCGTATGCCCTCATCTGATTCAGCACCGGAGCGAGTGCTCTCGGCGTCGTCGTTGATGAGCGTCTCGAGGTCGAACAGGTGGGGGACGAGGTGGTCGAAGAGGCTGTCGCTCCATTCTGCTGTTCTCCACGCCCTCAGGATGGCGCTATCGTCTCCGACGCGATAGTCCCTGACGATGTCGAGGATGCTCTCTCGTCCCCTGGTGGCGAAGTGCCGCTTGACCCGCACTGCCTCGGCCAGCTCCTCGCGGCCGGTGATTCCCAGTTTTTCTCCTTCTAGCGCCTCGCTCGCGGGGAACGAGGAGTCTGTGCAGGGCGCTGACAGGGGGGTGACGGGAAAGCGCGCCGTCGGGGCGAGTCGCTGCTGATTGAAGACGGAGAGCGTTTCATGAAGGGAGGCGATCTCGTCCTGAGTGGCGTGCGGGCCCTGAATCTCGATGAAGGTGCCGCACATGTCCATTCCGGGGGCGCGGGCTGCCGCCTGGGAGGTCATCCAGGTGATGAATTCACGCGCATCGGCCCTTTCTGCGAAGCGGACAATGATCTTGCCCGAGGTCCTGGTGATGACGACGGGGCGGCTCCCGCTCTCCTTGAGATGATGGTCGATGAACTCCTCGTACCACTGGGGAACCTGCTTGAGAAGCCAGGAGGCGCCGATATGGTCGCGCTGACGCTGAGTGGCGAAAATATATGCTTGATTCCCATTGGTCTCGACCATCGCCAGGTACGTCATGCGGGTCTTCCTGTATCTCGGGTGTCGGACGATGCGCGTGAACCGGTCGGCCGGTTGGGGCGGGCCACGGTCCGCGCTCGTCAGCCGATGGTGTTCGGGGCCGGACGGAGGCGGGGTGTCCGCGGGTGCGTCTGGTTCTAACCGGCCTTCTAACCGGTCCTGACTGTGGCGGGCTGCATGGGATCCTCTTGAGGTGCGGGGCCAGTGCATCATGTCACATCGGGACGCGCTCGGGTAGGGGCCGCAACCGTACAAGAACTTGAGTGCAGGAACTTATACATCGGATTCTTGGCTCTTCCCCGGGCGGCGCTGACGGTGCACACTCGTGGACGGACGGCGCCCGCCCCCGCGCTACGGAGCTGGTCGACCCGCCCGGTTCGACGGACGCACCGCTTCAGCGCTGAAGGGAAGACGACATGCTGCTGGTTCACGTGGCCGGGACGGCCGACCTGGGGATCCCGCTGGCCATTGACGGGCGCAGTCGTCCGCGGCAGGAGACGGCGGAGCTCACGGAGAGCCGCCTGGGCGAGCTCGATGCCTGCCGGACCGGCGAGGAGGCCGCCGACCTGCTCCTCGACCTGCGCTTCCGGTCGGCCGATCACCGCGCCGACGGCGCGGAACCGGGCACCTCGCCCGGCAGCGCCCTGCGCAAGGAGCTGAGGGCGGTTGCGCGTCTGGCCGGGGAGCGGGGCGCGTCCCCCGCCTCGGGCGGGCCCGCAGAGTCCTCCGGGTCCTCGGAGCCCGCAGAGCCCCCAGGGTCCGCAGAGTCCTCAGAGTCGATCGAGGTCCTCGTCGTCGGGGTCGAGGGAGGGAGCACACCCACGGACTCGATCGCGCGGGCACTCGTCCGGGCGCTCGGGCGGGCCTCGGCCGAGGCCTCCCGACTGCTGGACGGACGCGAGCTCCGGGTGCTGGACGCCTGCATCCTGCCGGGCCTGGCAGTCGGCCGGGACTCGATCGAGACGCTGGAGGGCGCCATCGGCGGACATGACGGGCACGTCGTGCTCGCCCTGGCCGGGGGCGCGAACGCGGTCCTCGCCGAGGTCGCAGGCGTGGCCGCCGCCACGCACGGCGACGAGTGGTCGCTCCTCCTCATCGACCGGGCCGGGCGCGCCCTGCCCGACGCCGAGGCGCCGGTTGTCGACATGTCCGTGGGGGAGGACCCCCTGCGGGGCTGGCTCATGGGACTCGGGCTGCCGACCGTCCTGGCCGAAGAGCGCGAGCGGGACGGGAGCGGGGTTCCGGAGGAGGTCCGGCTGGCGGCCGCGGCGATCCGTCGGGCCATGGGCGAGACCTCCCCGGAGGCCGGGGCCGGGCCCCGAACCGAAGGCGGGGGCGGGGCTCCCGCCGGGCCCCGAACCGAGGCCGGGGCCGGGGCTCCCGCAGGGTCCCGAACCGAGGACGGAGCCTCCGCGGACACCCGGGCCGCGGCGGCCCGGGTCAGGGACCTCGCGCTGCTCCTGCACTCTGACGCCGCCCGTGGGGACCTGGCCGCGGGCATGGCGCTGCGGGCGTGGATCACCGCCGAGTACCGCCGTCGTCGCCTGGAGTACCTGGACGAGACGGGCCTGCCCGCCCGGGACTACCGGGACGCGACTCGCAAGTCGTCAGTGCTCGGCACGGTGATCGAGAAGCTTAAGGAGCGGGCGCAGACGGAGCCCCTCGCCGCCCCCGACGCCTGGCTGGCCGCGCAGCGCGACCTGGTCGACCTGGGTATTGAGGCGACCCACCGTCTCGCCGCGCCGGGCGAGGACCTGCATGAGCAGGTGAACGCCGCGCTGGGCGCGCCCCCGGCCTGGCTGTCCTGGCCGTCGGGGTGCGTGTGCCTGCTGACCGCCCAGGGCGTGTCGCACAGGGCCGCGCAACGCGACCCGATCGCGGTCACGCTTCTTTCCGCGGAGCCGGGCGAGGCCCTGCGCCGGGCCTGCTCCGTCCCCGGGCCGCTGACGCTCGAGACGCTCATCGCCTGCTCCGAGGCCAGCGTCGGCGAGGGGCGGGCCGTCGTCGAGGCGCTCAGGGACGACCGCTTCGAGCGGAACAGCGGGTGGAACCCGGTCGGGGACGACGGCGCCGTCGTCTACAGCTACGAGAGCTCCACCACGCAGGGCGGGGCCCTGTCCGACCAGGTGGCCGGCACCATGAGGGAGACCGGCTGCTGCGCCGACGAGTGGCTCGAGGGGCGCCCGACCCGCCCGCGGGCGATCATTGTCACGGTCGTGGGGGAGAAGCCCATTGTCATCGCGCTCCTCCATGCCGCGCAGGTCTTCGGCGCGCGTCACGGCATCCCGGTCTTCCTCATGTCCTCGGTCGCGCAGGGCGCAGGCGAGCGCCTCCAGCTCCACCAGTTCGGACTCGACCGCGACGTCCGCCTGGCGCTGCTGAGGGCGACCCGCTACTGCCTGGACCGCCTGGACCTGCTCACGGCGGCACGCCTGCTGACGCTGGGCGACCCCGCCATGGAGGAGCTGGCGGACGGGGCCCAGAGGCTCGCGGACGAGCTGGCGCACGCCGCGCGGACCGACGACCTCGACGGCTGCGCCGGCACGGTCCTCGCTGTCATGGCCGCCGTCGCCGAGCGCATTGACGGCCTCCCGCCGGATGCCCGGGTGCGGCTGGCCACCATTATCGGCGAGCTGATCAACCCCACGCCCAAGAAGCAGCGGAGCGAGGCCTTCCGGGATCCCGTGGTGCTGGCCCTCATCGACTACGATTTCGACCAGGGCTATGAGCCCGGTTCCGTCGACCTCGACGGCGAGCCCGCACCGGTGCTTCTGCGCCTCCTGGTGCGCGTGCGCAACAAGGTCCCGATCAACCACGGCTCGAAGGGCCTGCGCGAGGCCGTGCGGGACGTCCTGAAGAACTACCGGCAGGCCTCGCGCTGCACCTACCCGCAGCTCCTCGGGCGCGCCGTCGCCGCCGTCGTCGAGAACCACCCCGGAGCCGGGCCCGGGGACTGGGGGAGCCGGCTGGGCGAGCTGCGCCGGCGGGTCGGCGCGCTGGAGACGGGCTCCTACGGGGAGGAGAAGTGAACAACGACTCGAGGAGCGCGGCCGGCGCCGCGCCCCTGCACCTGGTGAACCTCACCCCGCACGACGTCGTCCTGGATCTCGGCGAGGGCGAGCCGCTGCGGATCCCCGCCTCCGGCGCCGTCCCCCGGCTGCTGCTGTCCGACGGGCGACGGGGGAGCCTGCGGGTCGCGGACCCCGCGCGTCCCGACGACCCGGACGGCGCCCGCCGGGTCCCCCTCGCCGTCGGCGCCGCCTGGCTCGGGCTGGAGCCCCCGCTGCCGGAGCCGGAGCCGGGGACCCTGTACATCACGAGCCGCGCGGTCGCCGAGCACTTTCCCGACCGCACGGACCTCGTGTGGCCGGACGGCCTCGTCCGCGACGCCGAGGGCGCGGTCGTGGCGGCCCGGCGCCTCGGCTGCCTCCACGCCGTCGGCTGAGGGAGCGGGGTGAGAGGTGTGAGACGCGTGGAGGACCGGACGCCGCCGGGTCTGCTGGATATTGACAACGAGGACGACAACGCCCTCCGGGTCATTGTCATTGTGCCCTGGGAGTTGCCCGGGCCATGGGAGGGGTGGCGCGACCTGTTCCCCGGGCGGGGGCCGGTGCGGATATCGGTCGCCGAGCGGCCGATCGTCTTCGACGGCGCCTCGCGCCGCCTGCGCGAGCCGGTGAGGCGGCGGCTTCTCGACCCGGGGCACCGGCGCCACTACGTCTATGACGCCATCTCGCCGGTCTTCGTCAGCGCGAAGAACCGGGCGAGCCGGGGCGGGGCCCCGTTCTTCGCCTTCGCCTGGGACGTCCTGGAGGTGGAGGCGGTCGGGGCGCTCGACGCCGGGGGCGCGGCCCCTGGCGGGCGTGAGGGCGCGACGAGGGTGCTCATCGCCCTCCATCTGGTGCTGAGCGAGCCGACGAGCCCGAACGCATTCTCCTGGGTCCGCAACCTCACGCGCAGGTCCTCCGGCAAGGACGAGCTCGCCTACGAGGTGGCGCGGGTTCTCTCCCGTCTCTCGGGGCGGGGGGCCGACGACGTGGGGCACGGCTTCGGGGTCACCGGCTGGGACGGGAACCCGGCCGCCGATCCGTATATCATCACCTACGTTCCGCGGGATTCGGTGGCCTCGGAGCGCGGAGACGGGCTCGTTCTGGACGACTTCGACCTGCGCACGGAGCAGGAACGGCAGGATGGCTGCGCGCCGCGGCCGCTCAGGGACGCCGTCGGGGCGCGTGAGGACGCGGTCACCCATGAGCGCACGGTGGTGAGCGCCTGGCGCTGGGGGTGCCTGCCCCGCCGTGACGACGAGAGCTTCGAGGACGGCCGTTTCGATGACCGCGAGAAGCAGGTTCATCGTCTGTCTCAGAGCTGGGTGGCCTACGCGGGGCCCAGCGGGTGCTCCTTCTGCCAGGTTCAGCGGGGGAGGTTCCGTCCGCTCGCCCATGTCGAGGGCCGCTATATCGAGGCCGTCCTGCTCATGCTGCTTCAGCGGCACCGCGCCTCCTCGCTCATGGCGCGTCTTGCGGAGGTGCAGCCGCGGGCCGCCGAGGAGGCCGACCGGGTGATCGACCTGGACTCCGAGGCCGTGGGCTTCGTCGTGGCCGAGCAGTGGACGATGATGACGGACTCGGACCGCCAGCTCGACGCCTTCCTGTCCTACCTGCTCGATACCTACAGGATCCCCCTCCTGGTCGAGGAGGCGCGCGACCAGGCGCACCGCCTGCGGGAGAACGCGCTCATGCGTATCGGCCGCGCCGAGCAGAAGGCCGAGGAGGAGCGGGCCCGGTCGACCCGGACGCTTGAGATCGCGGTCGCCATGCTGTCCTTCGTCGGCCTGCCCCTGAGCGTGTTCCTCGAGCTGTGGTCGAGCTGGAACGCGGAGCTGGGCCTCGGGCACCGCGACTACCGGGTGGGCGACTGGCAGATCGGCTGGGGGCTCGTGCTTGCGGCGGGACTGCTCGGGTCGGTCGTCATCGGGGCGGTGATCTGGTTGGCCGTGGGGCGTGCTGTGGCCCATGTGGCCCGACGGCGGGAGGAGACGGCCGGCGAGCCCGGCGCACGCGGTGGGACCTAGGTGATTGATTCCGGGGGTGCCGGTTGTGCCCGGTCTGGCTGGCCGCGCCGCCGGAGCGCGCCTCCTTCGCCGAGATCGGTTCACTTCCGCGTCGAGATCGGTCGAGTTCCGGCTCGAGATCGGTCGAGTTCCGGCTCGAGATCGGTTCGCTTCCGCGTCGAGATCGGTTCACGGAGCCTGCCGGCCATCCTCGTCGCCCCGGAGCCAGCCGTCTCGATGGCCGGCTCCAGGGCGGGCGGGTGTCCGTCAGAATGACATTGGTCGCCCGGGCTCCCGGAGCACCGGTGGGGAGCCGCGTCATTGCAGGGGCGGTCGTCGAGCGGGACGGCGCCCAGGAGCTCTAATGTCATTCTGACGGACATCCGGTTCTGGGGCCGGACTGCGATCGGCCGCGGTGAGCCGAGCGGCCCGTAATCCATAACGGGACTGGTGTGACTAAAGAGGTTTTTGAGGCTCCTGGTACTCGGAACCGATCTCGGTGCGGAACTCGACCGATCTCGGTGCGGAAGTGAACCGATCTCGGCGACGGGGGCGAAAGGGGACGGGGTGGCCGGGGGCCGGCAAGCAGCCCGGCCCTCAGGCGCTCACGACGGGAATATCGGTGAGCCGGAAAGCGTGCCAGGGGTCGTCCTTGTAGGCCTGGTGGTCGAGGGTGACGGTCTCCTCGCCGGTGTCGGGCCAGACCGCGCAGACGGTGGTGACAGCGCCCTCCTTGAGACTCTTGAACAGATTGCACTCGGACAGCGGCAGATGCACTTGGCGGTCGCCGTCGAGGTAGTCGGCGGGGAAGACCCGCTCGCCCCCAGCCAGAAGCGTCAGGCCGTTGACGGCACCTATGGTGGCCACCAGGCTGCCGTCCTCTCCTCGCGCATTGGACAGAAGGAACTCGTCGTCGTCGAACCAGGCCGACAGAACCGAATTGTCATCGGCTCCCCGAGGGCCGACCGTGACCGAGAGCTGGCCGAACAGGAGACCGCCGGCGCGCACGACCTGCGGCAGGGTGATGGTGACCTGCTCGCTGGAGTCGAAAGAGCCGATGGAAGGGTAGACGGCGGTCACGCCATCGGGGCCGGCGCCGACCTGGCCCTGGGGCTCGGGCAGGGCGGTGCCGCCCGGCGCGCTCGACGACGGCACAGCTGAGGGGGCAGACGACGGCGTTGCCGACGGTGCGGTTGAGGACGCAGCGCCGCCGGTAGGGGTGATGGTGATGACGACGCGTCGGTTGGCGGCGCGGGCTTCGTCGGTGGTGTCCTTGACGGCGGGCTCACTCTCGCCCTTGCCGGTGGTGCTCACCTTCCACTTGGCGAGGTCGGCGAGCTGGCCCAGGCGGTCCTTGACGGCGCCTGCCCTGTCCTCGGAGAGCTTCTGGTTGTGGGCGTCGTCGGCGACGTCGTCGGTGTGGCCCACGATGTCCAGGCTCCCGCCGTCGGGGTGCTGGGCGATCTGGTCGGCCACGGTCTGAAGCTGGGAGTCGGCCGCCGCCGTCAGGTTGTAGGAGTCGGAGTCGAAGGTCACGTCACTGGACAGGGTCACCGTCACGTCCTTGTCGGTGGCCAGAGTGGCCGTGGAGCCGTCAATGGCGCGGGTGTAGCGCTCGATCGCCACCGGTGCCGCCAAGGAGCTCTCGGGCTTCTGCTTCTTCAGCTCCTTGTCCATAGCGGCGAAGTCGATCCCGAGCCCGGCGGCATCATCACGGCCGATGACGCGGACCGCAACGAAGTCCGCCTGGGGCACGAAGGCGATTACGCTCTCGACGTCCACGGCACCGAACGCGACGTAGGAGGTGACCGTCTCGCCCGGCCTCACCTCGAGGAAGACTCCGGTCCCCGTGGTGGCGCACCACACCCGGCCGGCGTCGAGGTCGAGCAGGCGGGTGCCGTCCGCGCCGCGCCCCGGCCTGAACGGATCCGTCCCTCCCAGGGGGACGGAGAGGCTGAGAACGTTCTGCTTGTCATTGTCCGAGTAGGACTTGGGGTCGATCGCGTCGACGTCGACGACCGCGGAGTCGTCGGCGGCCCGCGTGATCTCCAGGACCAGGACGGCGGCGTCCTCGCCGTTGCGGATGAGCGGCGAGACCCTCACGGTCAGGTGGTGCCCCAGGACGTGCGCGTCGAGCTCCTGCCAGTCGAGCGGAGCGCTCGCACCGCTCAGTGCGGATGCGGTGCCGGTAGCAGCACCGCTCGCACCGGCGTCGGGCGAGCCGGAGGCCCCGGCCCGCAGGAGGCCCGGGCGCTCGCACGCCGTCAGCGCGGACGCGCCCAGGGCGGCCAGCGCCGACCAGGTCAGAACGGACCGCCGAGAGTATCGCTGCGGCGTGCGCCGGCGGGCGGGAACAGACGGGTCGTCGGTCATAACTGGCTCCTCCGGTGCCGGGAACAACAGGTTCTGTGACCGCCACCATATGAAGTTCGCCGTCGCGCCCGCAATGGGCAGATCCCCATCGCTCCCCATCCGCTCCCCATCACTCCCCGTGGAGCCCATGGGGAGCAGACAGGAATATGGGAAGCACCCATTCTCCGCCCGTGGACAGCACGTTTGCTCTCCGTGCACGTCTCCCTATCACGCGCATCCCGGAGGTGCTCGAGTCGCCGAACCAGAGCCTGAAGGGCCACCGCCTGGGGGTCATGGAGCTGACCCTGGTGCTGCTGGGCCACAACATCTCCCAGGCCCTGGCCGCTGATATGTACGGCATCTCCCAGCCCACTGTCTCCAGGGTCTGGAGGCAGATGGCGCCCTTGCCGACCCATGTGCCGGCCACGAGCGGCATCCGCCTGGCCCAGGCCGTGGCCCAGGGCAGCCTTCTGCTCATCGACGGCACGCCGATCCCCACCGGCAACAGGGTCGTGTCATCCACGCGCGCCGCCATCGAGCACACTATCGCCGCCAAGGGCACGGTGGAGTGATGTTGGAGGACGTGAAGGAGGCTGCGACCCGTCGCCAGTTCTGTGACCACGACATCCACTGTCGCCCGTGCCTCCGTGTCCTTTGCCGCTGCCTGTGCCTGTGCCCGGGCCGGGTGGGCGGCGCGCTCAACGTCAACGGAGCTTCGTCGCGTGAACGTACCTTTCTC
>ERZ772968.493-NODE-493-length-19941-cov-14.772704_pt1 | contig 19941 bp, 15 predicted proteins | sample MGYA00580674_ERZ772968 | MGnify/ENA primary metagenome ERZ772968 (study PRJEB29015, sample SAMEA2737940) | human oral metagenome | biome: human oral; feature: human-associated habitat; material: dental | place: China | collected 2138 ...
TGGTTCCGGTCGTCAGGGTGGGGCTGGCCCAAGGATCCAGCGGTGGGGTGTGGGGCGCTGTCAGCGTCGTTGTCTCCTGCGCATGCCTGTACGCCGCCTGCTCGCTCAGCGTGAGACGGGTGCGCCAGGGCCTGACCTGGCCCAGCCGCCTGAGTCTGTTGCTCATCGTCGTCGGCGCGCTCACAGCGATCGGGGCCGCCCTCGGCGTGGGGCCTCAGAGCCTGCAGCTGGTGGTCTTCCTGGCCGTCGTCCTGGCCTTCTCCCTGCCCTGGCAGGCGGCCATCGGCCCCATCGCGATCCTCGCTGGCACACTGTTCCTCGTTCCCAGGATGAGTCCCTCCTGGTCCGCGAGTGAAGACGCGTGGATCGCTCTCCTCGGTGCGGGAGGCGCCTGCGTCTTTGGGCGCTACATCATGGAGCAGCGACGGGTGGCCCGCATTCTGGAGCAGCGCACTCACGAGCTGGAGATCAATGAGGAGCGCAACCGCATGGCCCGGGACATGCATGACATCCTGGGGCACTCGTTGACCGTCATCGCTCTGAAGACCGAGCTCGCCACCAGACTCGTCGATACCGCCCCCGATCAGGTCAAGGCGGAGCTGACCGAGGTGCAGTCCCTGGCGCGCTCCGCCCTGGCCGACGTGCGCGCCACCGTCAACAGCTACCGCGAGCTGAGCCTGGCGGGCGAGCTGGCCCGGGCCACGAGCGTCCTGACCTCGGCCGGTGTCCGCGCCGACCTTCCGCTGACCGTCGAGGTCGTCGACCCTGAGCTGCGCGAGCTCTTCGCCTGGGTGGTGCGCGAGGGCGTCACCAACATCGTGCGCCACGCCCACGCCTCGCACTGCAGGGTGGCGCTGAGCGCCGACTCCATTGAGGTGGCCGACGACGGTATCGGACTGAACTCGGCCGGCACCGGTGACGGTCACGGCTTGGAGGGACTGCGCCAGCGCTGTGAGGACAACGGTGCCGACCTCACCATGGAGACGCCCTCCGGTGGCACCGGCACGGTTCTGAGGGTGAGCGCCCGCCGTCTATCCTCACCTATGGCGCCCGACGCGAGCCGGTGAGCCGGTCGGGCACCCCGAACTCCGGCGAGCACTCGTGTCGTCGGCGCTGAGGAACCTGGAGTGGACGGAGCTGAGCGATGATCCGAGTGATGTTGGCCGATGACCAGGCCATGGTGCGCGGGGCACTGGCCGCATTGCTCGCCCTGGAGACCGATATCGAGGTCGTCGCCCAGGTCGGGAACGGGAACGATGTTCTGCCCGTCGCGCTCGAGCACCGGCCCGACGTCGTCCTCATGGACGTTGACATGCCCGGCACCGACGGGCTGAGCGCGACCGCGAGTCTCCTGGAGCGGTTGCCGGCCACGAGGGTCCTCATCGTGACGACCTTCGGGCGTCCCGGATTCCTGCGGCGCGCCATTCAGTCCGGGGCGCACGGCTTCGTCGTCAAGGATGCCCCGGCCACCGAGCTGGCCGAGTCGGTGCGCCGGGTCCATGCCGGGCTGCGCGTCGTCGACCCGGCGCTGGCCGCCGACTCGCTCATCTTCGGGGACTCCCCCTTGACCGCCAGGGAGACCGAGGTGCTTCAGGCCGCCGCCGACGGCGCCACCGTCTCCGAGGTCGCCCGGCGCGTTCACCTCTCGGAGGGAACGACCCGCAATCACCTTTCCCAGGCCATGGCCAAGACCGGTGCCCCCACCCGCGCCGCAGCGGTGCACATCGCCGCCCAGAAGGGGTGGATCATTCAGTAAGGGCCCTCACCCGACTTGGTCGAGACGCCTCCGGCTACCCAGGCTCTGAAACGAGGCGAGTGGCCGGAGGCGTTGCGCAGAGACGGGCAGGCCCGTGAGCGACGGCTCAGCCCAGCAGCGCGTCGACGAAACCCTCGGGGTCGAAGGGAGCCAGGTCGTCGGCGCCCTCCCCGAGCCCGACGAGCTTGACCGGCACGCCGAGTTCCTTCTGCACGGTCACGACAATGCCACCCTTGGCGGTGCCGTCCATCTTGGTCAGGACGATTCCGGTGATGCCCACGGCCTCGGAGAAGACCTGCGCCTGTCGCATGCCGTTCTGACCGGTGGTGGCGTCCAGAACCAGCAGGATCTCGCCGACCGGGGCGATCTTGTCCATGACGCGCTTGATCTTGCCGAGCTCGTCCATGAGTCCGGCCTTGTTCTGCAGGCGTCCGGCGGTGTCCACCAGGACGACATCGACACCGGTGCGCGCGGCCTGCTGGGCGGCATCGTAGGCGACCGACGCCGGGTCGGCGCCCTCCTTGTCGGAGCGCACGACCTCGACGCCCACGCGCCGGCCCCAGGTGGTCAGCTGGTCGGCGGCCGCGGCGCGGAAGGTGTCAGCCGCACCCATGACGACTGTTTTGTCCTGCGCAACCAGGACGCGCGCGAGCTTTCCGCAGGTGGTCGTCTTGCCGGTCCCGTTGACGCCCACCATGAGGACGGCGGCGGCCGGGTCGCCCTGGTTCTCGTCCCAGCTCTCCGCGGGAGCGGGCCGATCCAGGACGAGTGAGCGGTCCATGGTCGGGTCGACCAGCTTCAGCAGCTCGGCACGCAGAACGCCGCGGATCGCCTCGGGGTCAGAGGTGTCCAGAACCTTGGCCTGGGTGCGCAGCTCGTCCATGAGCGCGGTGGTGACCTCGATGCCGAGATCCGAGGTCAGCAGCGTGTCCTCGATCTCCTCCCAGTCGGCCTCGGTCAGGTCGCCGCGCGACAGGACCGACAGGACGGCGCGCCCGAAACCGCCAGACCCCGCCAGACGGGCCCGCAGGCGCTGCATGCGCCCGGGGATCGACTCGGGGCGCTCGAGCGTCGGCGCCTGAGGGGCCTGCGCCCCCTCGGATTCCTCAGCTTCCCCAGCACCCTCCTTCTGCTCGGACGGCGGAGCCGGAAGGACGTCGTCGGCACTGGTGGGCTTGTGGGCACTGACCTCGGGGGGCACCTGCCCGCTGCCGCGGCGGCTCGCGACGAACCAGATGCCGCCGATCACGGCGACGACGACGATGACGGCGAGAACGATCATCCAGGGTTCCATGGCTCCATCATGCCCGATGACGCCGGCAGTGGGCAGCCGCCCCCGTCCCGTGAATGAACCCGCGAATGAACCTGGAGGGCACCCGCTCATCGCGTCATTTCAGGTCATTTCAGGTCATTACAGACGACCGTGCTGATGCGGGACATCCCGCATCAGCACGGCGCGCACGTCGGAGTCAGGGAATTCAGGGAGTCAGGACACCGAGACCTGTCCGCCCTTCGCCCGCTGCGACTTGGAGGCCTGGTCGGCCCCCAACTCGGCACGAGCTCTGCGCACCACCGCAGTAGTGCCCTCGGCGGTGGTCATGGCCTTCTCGACGGCCCCGACCAGGCCGGGGAACGAGTCGGTGCGGGTGTAGACGGATGGGCCTTCACGAGTCATGAGATCGTCCAGGCGCACGTCCTGGGGAACGATCTCGACGGGCTCCTCCTTCTCACGGGCGGCCTTGCTGAGATCGCGCAGTCCGGCCCGCCAGGTGGAGATTGGGTAGCGAGTGATAACGAAGAATCCGATGACCGCTAGAGCGGCGATGACGACGACGAGCAGAGGAACGATCATGTCACCCATGTGGCTAATTGTTACCTACGTTTGTCATACCGTCGCTGAGGTCCATGACACGTGTCGCGCGCTCGCAACGTCTCGTTCGCCGTGTTCGCCCTGGGCGCACGCGGCACATTCGCATGCCGATGACGCACGGGCTTTGTTCGGACTTTCGTCACACATATCTCGTGCCTTAAGACCCTGGCGGTGACCGGCGGTCATGAGATCGTCCTCCCGACCGGCCGCCGGGCGGCGTGAACGACTTCGACCCGCCTCACTCGTCCTCCACCATCTCCACCATGCGCTCCTCGAGTTCCGCCGGGTCTCCCCCGGCGGCGAGGATGTCCCGGTACAGGCGCAGCCGATCGAGGTCGAGCCGCGTGTTGCTGGCTCCGCGGCGCCAGTACCCGTAGACCTGGGTCGCCTCCTTGGACAGGCCCAGAGTGCGTCGGCAGTGCCGGCGCACCGGACGCATCTCACCGGACTCGGCGGCGCCCCACACGGAGTCCACGCCGTCCAGGTCGAGTGCGGCGAAGGCGCGGTCGAGCGGCTCCTCGACGCGGATCACCTCGACACCGTCGAGCTCGGGGACCTCATCTGAGGGGATCCGCGCGAGCAGGCGCACTCGACCGGGCAGGTCCATGCCGGTCAGTACGCTGACCGCCGCGGGCAGACCCGTGGAATCGACCACCAGCACATGGCTGGTCGCCACCAGGGGGATGCGGTGCTGACGGGGCTGGGAGAGCTCGACGACGTCACCCGGCCGCACGGAGCGGAGCCACAGCATGGCGGGCGAGTCACCCTCGTGGACGACGAAATCGACGGTGATCTCCCTCCGTTCGGGGTCGGCCGTGGCGACCGTGTAGACGCGGGAAGCGGTCACGGGGGCATCGGGAATCCCGTGGAACTCGGCCGACTGGAAGGGAAGCTCGATGCGGATGGCGACGTTGGGGATGCACCAGCGCTCCGCCCACTCCGCCGCCTCCGCCTCCGTATCCGCATCCGCCTCCGTATCCGCATCATCGTCCCGATCGAGGATTCCGTGCACGCGCGTCATATGCGCGGCGCGGCTCTCGATGCCGGTGATCCGCCATCTCACCGGTCGGTCCGCTTGCCGGTCGGGGGATCGCCCGTCATCCGAGGCGTCGCGGGAGTGATTCTTGAGAAGGCTGAGAAGCTGCGCAGCCTCAGCCCTGTCGCTCTCGGGCGACCCATCGTGCTCGCGAGATCCGTGGAACTCCTGGGATCCATAAGACTCTGCAGACTCTGCCATGCTGGACCTCCTTTATGTTAGTCGTCTAACTTTAACTGGGGGTCGAGGCACGTTCAACGCCGCCGAAAAAGGTCGAGGTGACATGCTTGGATCAGGAGGCCGATGATGAACGATCATGTCCCGCAGGGCCGGCGCCGTGGCCGCCCTCCCCTGGTGACGACCGAGCGCATCATCGACGCCGGCATCGCCCTGACGCTGCCCGCATTGAGCATGAGGGGAGTCGCCGAGGCCCTCGGCATCTCCGAGATGACGCTCTACCGGCACGTCGACAACCTCGCCGGCCTGCGCCGAACCGTGGCGCAGGGGATCTGGGCGCGCACGGACTTCCCGGAACCGGACTCCCCAGACCCCCGTCGGGCCCTGCTCGAGCTCGCCGAGGCGATGCGCGCCATGGCCTCGCGCCACCCGGGCATCGGGTCCTGCCTGCTGAACCTGGATCCCGGTTCGGAATTGATCTTCGAGACGATCGAGCACAACCAGAGGGCCTGGGCCGAACGGTACGGATGGGCGCCCGCACGCGCCAGCGTCATCGTGTCCACCGTCACCAGTTGCGCCGTCGCCCTCGGTGAGCTCGCCATCCCCTCAGCCGAGGACGGCAGCGGGACGCCTGGGCCCGCGCCCCTCATCGACGCCGCGCGCTTCCCCACCATCGCAGCGGGGCAGCAGCGCTCCCGCGAACTCGGCGACCTCTTCGCCTGGACCATGGGCAGACTCATCGACGGGCTCCTGAGCAGCGAGGAGCTCTGAGGCGCTCCGGCACTCCGTCGGCCGCGGCTCAGCCCTTGTGCGCCAGACGCTGGCTGATGGCCTTGGTGATCCCGTCGCGCATGCTGATGCCGTACAGGGCGTCGGCCACCTCCATGGTGCGCTTCTGGTGGGTGATGATGATGAGCTGGCTCGATTGGCGCAGTTCGGTGAAGATCTCCAGCAGTCGCTCCAGATTCGTGTCGTCCAGGGCAGCCTCGACCTCATCCATGACGTAGAACGGCGAGGGCCTGGCCTTGAAGATCGCGATGAGCAGTGCCACCGCGGCCAGGGAGCGCTCACCGCCGGACAGCAGCGAGAGCCGTTTGACCTTCTTGCCCGCCGGCCGCGCCTCGATCTCGATGCCTGTGGCGAGCATGTCACCGGGATCGGTGAGCACCAGGCGCCCCTCGCCCCCGGGGAAGAGGCGGTCGAAGACCTCCGCGAACTGGCGCGCCGTGTCCTCGAAGGCGCGGGTGAAGACCTCCTGGACGCGGGTGTCGATCTCCTCGACGATGCGCAGCAGATCCTCGCGCGAGGACTTGAGGTCGGCGAGCTGCTCGGCCAGGAACTGGTGGCGCTGCTCCAGGGCGGCGTGCTCCTCCAGGGCCAGCGGGTTGACCTTGCCCAGGCGGGCCAGGTCTCGACTGGCCCGCGCCAATCGCCTCTCCTGCTCGGCGCGCACATACGGGCGCCCCGGATCAGCGGCGGCCCGGCGGTCCGCCGCGCCGTCATCGTCGGTGCCGTCAGCGCCTTCAGTGCCGTCGGTGCCGTCGCCCCCGGAGACTGCGGCGTCCCCGTCCGCGCCCCCATCCTCAGCCGTGGCGGGGACGAGCATATGCGGCCCGTACTCCTCCACGAGCGGCTCCAGCTCCAGCCCCAGCTCATTCATGGCGCGCTCGGCCAGGGACTCCAGGCGCATGCGCTGCTCGGCACGGGCGACCTCATCGCGGTGGGCCGCATCGGTGAGCTGTGACAGCTCCGCGGCCAGGGCATCCAGCTCGGCACGGACCTCGCCGGTCGCGGCGCTCGCCTCCGCCCGCTCGGCCTCGATCCGGGCTCGTTCTCCCTGGGCCTCCTCGATCCAGGCCCGGGCGGCATCGACGGCGGCGCGGGCCTGATCGCGCACGCGGGAGGCGACGGCCAGTTGAGCGGCCCGACGCGCCTCGGCCCGCTCGGCGGCGGCTCGCGCCTCCCGCTCGCGGCGGGCGGCGGCTCGCAGCGAGTCCGCGCGCCCGCGCCCCGAGCGCTCGCGCTCCTCGGCGGTGCGCAGCGCCAGCCGGGCCTCGGTCTCATCGGCGCGCGCCCGGCGGGCAGCCGCCACCGCCGACTCGCGCCGCTCCCGCGCCGTCTCGACCGCGGCATCGAGGTCGTCGTCCCCGGCGTCGCTCGAGTGTCCGGATTCGATCTCGGCCAGGGCGGCGGTCGCCGCAGCCAGCTCGGTGGTGCGCTGGGCCGACTCGTCCTCGGCCCGCTCCAGCACCCGGCGGGCGCGCCCGGCCTCCTCCTGCGCCGCACGGGCGGCAGAGGTCAGGCGGGCCAGCGCCTCGGCGGCGCGGGCGGCCTCGGCGTCGGCGGCTCGCAGAGCCGTCAGGGCCTCGCTGACGCCGCGACGGGCATCCTCCTCGCGGGCCCGAGCCGCGTCCAGGGCGGCGTCGGCCTCGGCCTCGGCCTGGGCGGCGGCCTCGGCCTCGGCGGCGGCCTCTTCGCGGGCGGCGGCCAGCTCGAGCACGGACGAGGTGCCGTGTCCGGCGGAGGTCGCCCAGGCGGGTGCGAGGACATCCCCACTTCTGGTGGCGACGACGGCCTCGGGCAGTGCCTCGCGCACCGCCCGAGCCGTCTCGAGGTCCGGGGCGACCCAGGCTCCGGCCAGGATCCGCCCCACAGCGGCGCGCAGGCCAGGCCGATCGGCCGACACCAGGCCGGTGGCGGCGCGCGCGCCGTCCACGGGCGGTGCGGGCGCGCCGGCCTCCGGCGCCGCTGTTCCCGGATCCTGGAGGAGCACCAGGCGCAGGGCGCCGCCGCCATCGCCCTGGACATGAGTCATGGCGGCGACGGCGGCATCGATCCCCTCCACGAGAGCCGCCCCGGCCAGGTCTCCGAGCAGGGCGGCGACGGCGTTCTCCCAGCCGCGCTCAATGCTCACGGCCTCGCTCAGGGGGCCGAGCACACCGGCCAGCTCGGCCTCGGCCAGGGCGCCGGTCGCGTCCTGGGCGCTCAGGGACAGGGCCAGCGTGTCACGGCGCGCCGTCCAGGTGGCGCGGTCGGAGGCGGCCTCGCGTCGGGCGTCGGTGGCCGCGGCGACGGCGTCGCGGGCGGCGGCCAGTTCGGCGGTGGCCCTCTCATGGGCGGCGGTCGCCCGGGCCTGCTGCTCGTCCGCCGCCCGGTCGGCGCCGTCCGGGCTCTCAGGGGGCGCGCCCGCGTGCCCAGCCGACTCAGTCGACTCATCCAGGGCCGCCTGCGCGGCATCGGCGCGCTTCTCGGCGTCCGCCAGCGCCGAGCGGGCCTGCTCGAGGGAGGCCAGGGCGGCCTCGTGGCGGGAGCGGGCGGAAGCCACTCGGCCCCCGGCGCGGGCCAGGGACTCGCGGCGGTCGGCGGCGCGGCGCTGCGTCTGGGACAGGGCCCGCTCGGCGGTGGTCTCGGCGGCCTCGGCGTCGGCGCGCTCACGGGTGGCCTCGGACAGTGCGGAACGGGCGGTCTCGATCGCATCGGCCAGTTCGGCCTCCTCGGCCGCGGCGGTCTCGGCACGGCGCTCGAGCTCATCGGGGTCGGTGCCCCGCGAAGGCCCGGGGGCGGAGGCGAGGCCGCGAACGCGCTCGGCGGCGACATCGGCCAATGCGCCCAGCGATTGGGCGGCGGTGGTGAGCTCCTCCCAGACGTCGGTGGCGCGAGTCAGGCGCTGCGCGGAGGTGGTCTCGACGGCGGCCAGCTCGGCCGCACGGGCGCGAGCGGTCTGATCGGCCTCCTCGACGGCGGCGCGACGGCGGGCCAGGACGGCCTTGTCCTCGTCCCCGGCCTCGAGCAGGGACTGGGTCTGGACGACGTCGTCGGCCAGCAGGCGGGCGGTGGCGTCGCGAACCTCGACCTGGATGGTGCGGGCGCGGCGCGCCACGGCGGCCTGGCGGGCCAGCGGGCCGAGTTGGCGGCGCAGCTCAGTGGTCAGGTCCGTCAGGCGGGCGAGGTCGGCGGCCATGGACTCCAGCTTGCGCAGGGCCCGCTCCTTGCGGCGCCGGTGCTTGAGGACGCCGGCGGCCTCCTCGATGAAGCCGCGCCGGTCCTCGGGGGTCGCGCTCAGGACGGCGTCGAGCTGGCCCTGCCCGACGATGACGTGCATCTGACGGCCCAGACCCGTATCGGAGAGCAGTTCCTGGACGTCCAGGAGGCGGCAGGCGGTGCCGTTGATGCGGTACTCCGAGCCGCCGCCGCGGAAGAGGGTGCGGGAGATGGTGACCTCGGTGTAGTCGATCGGCAGGGCGCCGTCGGTGTTGTCGATGGTCAGGGAGACCTCGGCTCGCCCGAGGGCCGGGCGGGAACCGGCTCCGGCGAAGATGACGTCGGCCATGGAGCCACCGCGCAGGTTCTTGGCGCCCTGCTCCCCCATGACCCAGGTCAGGGCGTCCACCACATTGGACTTGCCGCTCCCGTTGGGCCCCACCACCGCGGTGATGCCGGGCTCCAGTCGCAGGGTGGTCGACGAGGCGAAGGACTTGAAGCCCTTGAGCGTCAACGTCTTGAGGTGCACGGCGCCCACGATAGCGCCGCGAGCGCTGTTTACTGCGGGGCGGCGCACCTGCACCCGCGCCCGTGTCGCTGGAACGGTCAGCCGAAGAGCCGCCGATAGGCGCGCTCGACGACGCGTCCGCCACCGAGCGAGGGCCCCGCGAACAGCACGTTGCGGGCGCACGTCCACCCGCGCGTCTGTCACAATCCGGGACAAACGCGCTCCACCTGCCTTCAAGGTGCTGGGGAATCGTTGGAATTATGCGGTTTCTTCAGGAGGTGCAAGCCTGTTGGCCCTCGTTTGTCCCGGATTGTGACACGGCCTCCGTACACTTGGAGCTCCGGGCCCGCGCCTGCACGACCAGCCGAGCAGCCGAGGAGGAGAGTCATGACGGACGACCTCGACAGTTCGTCCGCCGCGGACGAGGCCCGGGTCGTAGCAGCGGCCACCGACTGGCGCTCGACCGTCCGCATGCTCGGCCCGCGCGGCGCACGCTGGTCACTGCCCCTGGCCGACGTCCTCCTGGGCGCCGCCTGCCTTCTCATCGTCCTTTCGCCCCTCTCCTTCATCAGCCGTTTCGGGGCCCATGCGGTCTATGTCGCGGACCTGGTTCTGGAGATCGTGCTCGCTCTGGCCCAGCCGCTGCGGCGGCGGATGCCGCGCACCTCCTTCGTCATCACCGCTGTTGCACTCGCCCTGTATGCGCTGCTGACCTACTTCTCCCCCGTACCACTCGGGCTCTCACCACTGACGCTGACCGCCTTGACGAGCCTGCACGCCGTCGCCCGCTGGTGCCCGGAACGCCGGTGGGGGCGGACGGCCCTCGGCGCGGCCCTCGTAGGGGCTCTCGTCAACCCCATGACCATGGCCGTGACGGGATACAACCGCTCCGTATGGGATGCGGTCGTCCAGCCCCGGGACCCCGTTGGGGAACTGGCCATATGCGTCGCGTACACGGCTCTCATCGCTCTGACGGCGCTGCTGGTCGCCAACGACGCGTGGCGCCGCCGCCGCCTGGCCGAGGGGCGCCTGCGACAGCTCGCCCGGGAGCGGGCGGCCGCGGCGGCATCCGAGCGGCTCGAGCTGGCGCGCGAGCTCCACGACCTCCTGGGCCACAGCCTGACCGCGATCAAGGTGCAGGCCGCCACCGCCCTGGCCGTGGGGCAGGCAGAGACCCTGCGCACGACGCTCACCACGATCGAGCAGACGGCCGCCGCGAGCCTGGACGAGGTGCGAGACCTGGTGCGGGCGCTACGGGGCAGCACCGGAGACGCGGCGCCTCCCGCCGACCTGGACGCCCTCGACCGGACCCTGGCGACGGTCACGGCCGCGGGGCTGAACCTGGAGACCGACATCCCGGAGCCCGCCGAACTGACGCGCGCCAGCGCCTCATGGTCCCTGCTCCAGCGGCTGGCCGTGCTGCGCACCATCCAGGAGGGGCTGACCAACGCCCTGCGCCATGGGGCCGGCACCGCCAACCTGCGCATGCGGATCGACTCCGGCCGGTGCGCCGTCATGATCACCAACCCGGTGACGCGATCCGGCGGAGAGGAGACGGCCGGCAGCGGCCTGGCGGGCCTGGCCGAGCGGATCCGACTGACGGGCGGCACCATGGAGGCCGGACCCTGGATGCTCGACGACGGCGCCCCCGGCTTCCGCCTGGCGGTGAGCCTGCCGGTGTCCGTCAAGAGCACCGATACCGAAACCGAGAAGGCGGGAGGATCAGCGTGAGCCCTGTGAGCCCTGTAAACCCTGCGAGCGCTTCTGCCCCGGGCGCGCGAGGGCCGTGGCGCGCCGTCATCGTGGACGATCAGGCACTACTCGTCTCTGCCTTCGAGATGCTCCTGTCGTCCCAGCCGGACCTGGAGGTCGTCGGAACTGCCGCCGACGGCGCCGCCGCCCTGGAGCTGCTGGGCTCGCGGGCGCAGCAGCTCCAGGGCGCCGCTCCCGTCGACGTCGTCCTCATGGACATCCGCATGCCGGTCATGGACGGTGTGACCGCGATCCGCGCCATGCGCACCGGCGGGGATAACCGGAATGACGAGCATTCAGCGGCGCGGGAGGCACTGCGCCGCACTCCGGTGCTCGTGCTGACCACCTTCGACGAGGAGGAGCTGGTCCTGGCGGCGTTGCGAGCGGGAGCCAACGGATTCCTCCTCAAGGACGCCTCCGCGCAGGTCCTGCTCGAGGCCGTGCGCACGGTCGCACGCGGAGGGTCCTGGCTCGACCCGGCCGTCACGGGCACGGTCCTGGCCCATCTCGGGGCGGGCGAGGGGAGCGAGGGCACAGTCGCGACCGCTCCCGGCTCCGGGCCCGGGATGGGGCCGAAGCCGAATGCGTCCGGACCTGCAAGCGCCATGGACGCCACCAGGCCGACCGGGGCCGAGATCGGCGCGAATGGCCTGTTCGAACCGCTGACGGGCCGCGAGCGCGACGTGCTGTCACTGGTGTGCGACGGACTGCCCAATGCCGAGATCGGCGAGCGCCTGCACCTGGCCGAGTCCACCGTCAAGACCCATGTCAAGGCACTGCTGGCCAAGACCGGCTGCCGCAATCGGGTCGAGCTCATCGTGCACGCATTCCGCCACGGCCTGGTGAAGGTGAGCTGAGCCCGGATCGTTCCGCGCAGCCAGTTCCCCGCAGCCCGGCCGGCGCGGCTCCCCCCTAGGGAGGAGGAGCCGGTGCGCCCGCTCGGCCCGGCCGCATCCCCACGGGGGATCCGCCGCGCACCGCCGGCGCGGATGCTGAGACCATGACACGCCCAGTGACGTACACAGCCCCATCCGATCCCCCTGTTACCCCTGTCCCACCCGCTGCGCGTCCGACCGGTCTGCGCATGACGGACATCGTCAAGTCCTTCGGCTCCCAGAGGGTCCTGAACGGCCTGAACCTGGCAGCCCGGCCGGGGCGCGTCTATGCCCTGCTGGGCCCCAACGGCGCCGGCAAGTCGACCACGCTCGCGATCGCGCTCGGCCTGACGCGCCCAGACGCCGGCGGCGTCGAGATCCTGGACCGGCCGTGGACCCGGCGGTCCCTGGAGCATGTGGGCGCCTCGCTCAACGGCCCGGCTTTCTTCCCCCAGCTGTCGGCCCGCCGCAATCTGCTCGTGCACGCCCGCCTGACCGGGACCGATCCCGCCGCGATCACCCCGCTCCTGGAGCACGTGGGCCTGGGCGGGGCGGGGCGCAAGCGCGCCAAGTCCTTCTCGACCGGCATGAAGGTGCGCCTGGCCCTGGCGATGGCGCTGCTGACCGACCCGGAGGTGCTCATCCTCGACGAGCCGCAGAACGGCCTGGACCCCCAGGGCATCATCGAGCTGCGGGACCTGCTGCGGTCGCTGGCCGACGCCGGGCGCACGGTGGTCGTCTCCAGCCACCAGCTGGGCGAGATGGCGCGCATGGCCGACGACGTCGGCGTCCTGGTGGCGGGCCGCCTGGCCTACGAGGGCCCGCTGTCCGGGCTCGCCCACCCCGATGACGGACCCGGCCTCGAGGCGGCCTACCTGGCCCTGGTCACCGGGCGGGGGGCGGCAGCATGAGCCCCGCGAATGCCCCTGTCTCCTCTGTCTCCGCTACCTCTTCTGCCTCTCCGACCATCTCCCCGGCTCTCCGCACAGGCCGCCGCGCGAGCCGGCCCCGAACCGTGCGGCTCGCTCTCCTGCGCTCCGAGCTGCTCCGGTCGCATCGGACCTTCACCTGGGGCTCCGTCGGCGTCTCCCTGTTCATCGCGGCCTGGTCGATCAATCTGTCCCACTCCCTGATGTCCGCCGGGCTGGTCACGGACGAGGGGCGCTGGGCCGGCAACATCCTGGCCTGGCTGTCCTTCTACCCGGACTTCTTCGCCCTGGTCATCGGGACGCTCGTCGGCGCTATGGCGCAGTGGCGCGAGCAGCGGGTCCGCGAGGGCGGGACCGCCTGGCGCGCCATCGACCCGCGCCGGGTGGCGGGGACGCGGGCAGCGGTGCTGGCACTGTCGGCGCTGGCGTGCCAGGCGGGGCTGCTCGTACCGGTCGTCGGCTACGGGCTGGCCTCCGGGGCGGGCTGGGGCCCGGTCGCGGACTACCTCCGCTTCGCCGCGCTCATGTGGGTCTCGGTAACCGGGGCGAGCCTGTGGGGACTGGCGCTGGCCCGCCTCATCGGCGGCGTCGCCGTCGGCCTGGCCCCGGTGGCCGCCGCCGTGTGGGTGATCGCCGGCACCCTGCGCGCCGAGGGACCGACGTGGCTGGTAGAGCCCTGGACCTGGATGATCCGCACGACGCTCCCGCTGCTGGGCGTCCATGGCAACTCGGTCAACCTGGAGCCGGGCGACGCCGCCTGGTCCTACCCCTTCTGGCCCGGGATGCTCCTGCAGTCCCTTGTCACGGTGCTCGGGCTGGTCGTCGTCCTGGTCACGGCCGGGACCGGCGGCCGGGCCGCCTGGTCCACGCGGCGCGCAGGCGCCGGGAAGAGGGCGGCCGACGTAACCGACGACGGGGTCGGCGGCGCGCACCTCGAGACCGCAGTGTCCTCAGCGTCCTCAGCGTCCTCAAAGGTCCTTCTGCCGGCGCAGGTGACCGCAGCCGGAGGCGGGCGCCGCAGCACCGGGCTCGCCCTGGCGCCCGTCCTGCCCTGGAGGCTCTGGGCGGTGCTGACCCTGCCGCTGCTGGGCCTGGTCGCCCTGGTCCGAGCCGCGTACTCCTCCTCCGCCGCCGTCTCCCTGGTCGCCCTGGCCGGGGTGCCGATCACGGCCGCGGTCGTCGGCGTGACCACCTGGGTGAGCCTGCGCGGGGCATGGCGCAGCCTGCTGATGCGCACCACGCCCCTTCGGGCGACGTGCGCGGCGCTCCTGCCCGCCTGGGGGTTCTTGTCCGGGGTGCTTCTGCTGGCCTGGGGCGTGGGCGCCGCCGGGTCGGAGCTGTTCCCCGTCGAGCCGGATCCGGAGCTGCCGGCCGTGGCCGGGGAGGTCTACGTCGCCGTGACCATCCCGTTCGTCGCCCTCATGCTCCTGGCCCTGGCGTACGCCCTCACCCAGACCGCCGGCCTGGCGGCCTCGATCACCGTGACGGTGATCGGCCTGCTCGCGGGCCTGGTCATCGCGGGCAACGAGGTGATCGTGAGCACGCCCGGGCTGTGGTTGTCGGCCCCCTGGGGGTGGGCCTCCGTCGCCGGCTCGTACCCCGCTCGCTGGCTCGCCGTCGTCGGTCTCAGTCTCGTCCTGGCGCTTGCGGCGCTCACCGTGAGCGCGGCATCGGGGCGCCGCGTGGCCATGCGGGACGGCGAATAAGGCGCTCCGGTAAGCAGCTGCGGTCTCGTCATTGCGAATGAGGAGCCAGCTGCGCCCTTCTCCCTGAGACGGAGGGCGCAGCACCTCTCGCGACCGATCCGCTCGCCCGCCCGCCGCGGCACTATAAGGACTATGAGCACTTCCGCAGACGGGCCCGCCGAAGCGCCCCGGACCGATCCCACGCCTGAGCCACTACCAGGCCGGCGTCGCCGCCGGACCCTCACGATCGTCGCCGTGGTCGTCTCGGCCCTCGTGGTGGTCGGCACCGCCGGCGGAGCCTGGCTCGTCCACTCGATCGGACCCGCCTTCGGGATCTGGTGGCCCGCGCCGAGTCCCCAGTCCTACGGGTCGGCCGTCCTGGGGCTCATGGACTCGGGCCTCCATGCCACCGGTCAGGAGTGGCAGACGGCTCGCGCCGACGCCGCCGGGCGGATCGAGAAGGCCACCACCCACGACGAGGTCGACGACATCCTGGCCGACGCCATCAAGGTAGCCGGCGGCAAGCACTCCTTCATCATGGACGCCGCAGACCTCCAGGACTCGATCGACTCCTACACCGCCCCGACCTCCTCCATGGACGGCTGCGTGCTGACCGTGACGGTCCCGGCCTTCATGGGGACGGCGGCGCAGGGGAAGGACTACGCCACCACCTTGGCGGACGCCCTCGGCGCCGAGGGCGTATGCGCCGTCGTGGTCGACCTGCGGGACAACGACGGCGGTGACATGGGCCCCATGCTCGCCGGGCTCTCCCCGCTCCTGCCCGACGGAGTGGTCACCTCCTTCGTGAGCCAGGGCAGCACCAACGACGTCACCCTGAAGGATGGCGCGATCAAGGGAGGCGGCACTCCGACCTCGGTGGGGCGGCGCGACAAGCTCGATGCGCCCGTGGCCGTGCTGACCTCGCAGACGACCGCCTCCTCGGGAGAGCAGGCGCTTCTCGCCTTCCGAGGGCTGGACAGAACCCGGGTCTTCGGCCAGGCGACGGCGGGCTATGCCTCGATCAATCAGAACTTCCCGCTGTACACGGGACGCACCATGGTGCTCACGACGGGCACCTCGCAGGCCCGCACCGGCGAGCAGTTCGGGGAGGAGCCGATCGCCCCCGACGTCGAGACTCCCTCCGAGCAGGCGCCCGCAGCCGCAGCCGAATGGCTCGACTCCCAGTCCTGACCCTCGAGCGATCGAGCCCGCCCTGCGCACCGGCGCACAACCACTCGCACGGGCCCCTTGACCGTGAGGATGAGGGACCCGTGCGGTTGATGGTCGATGAGCAGGTTGAGGAGACTGAGGGAACTCGAGGAGGCTCGACTCAGCGGCTCAAGCGCGGGCTCAGCGCGCCAGATGGGGGAACCAGATGGCGATCTCGCGCTCGGCGGACTGAGGAGAATCCGAGCCGTGGACGAGATTCATCATGGCCGAGCCGCCCCAGTCCCGGCCGAGGTCGCCGCGAATCGTTCCGGGAGCCGCGGTGGTGGGCTCGGTCGCTCCGATCAGGGAGCGTAGCCCCTCGACCACGCGGTGCCCCTCGACGACCACGGAGACCAGCGGGCCACTGGTCATGTACTCCACAATGCTGGGGTAGAAGGGCTTGTCGACGTGCTCGGCGTAGTGCTCGGCGAGCAGGTCGGGGGTGGCTATCAGACGGTCGAGCGCAATGATGTCGTAACCCTTGGCCTCGATCCTGCGCAGGATCTCTCCGGTCAGGCGACGCTGAACGGCGTCCGGCTTGATGAGAATGAGTATGCGGCCAGGGGCATCAGTCATGGTGGTTCCTTTCAACGCGGATCATCCCGGGCGAGAGCACCGAGAGCACGGCGGCTCGCACAGGCTCAAAGCGTCAGAGTGACGCCAATCGCGCTGATTGGCAACCCCTGTCATATCCTCCCGGCCAGGGCGGGCACGCGCTCCGGCTCCTCCTCGCCACCGGCGGCCCGCACCGCCGCCTGGAGGATGAGAGCGGTCGAGCGCGCGCCGGGATCATGGTGCCCCACCGAGCGGGCGCCGAGGTAGGAGGCCCGTCCTCTGAGGGCCGTCAGCGAGTAGGTCGCGTCAGCGCCGTCGACAGCGGCGTTCGCTGCGGCCCGCAGAACCTCGACCGGACTCGCCCCGGTCGCGGCGGCCTCGCGCGCAGCACGGGCTGCGGGCTGCCACGCATCCAGCATCGTCTTATCACCGACCTCGGCCCGTCCGCGCATCTGGACGCCTACCGCCGCCTCGCCCAGGAGCGTCGCCACATCCTGGGAGGACAGCACGTCCACATCGCAGGCCCGTGAGGCCCGCAGGAAGGCCGTGCCCAGAAGCGGACCCGCCGCGCCTCCCACCGTGGCCAGCAGGCTCGTCGCCGTCGCCTTGAACACGCCCGCCGGAGGCGAGGGGACGCCCCCGCCGCTCTCCTGAGAGTCGAGCTTGGCCACCGCCGCATGCATGCCGCGGTCGAGATTGATGCCATGGTCGCCGTCGCCGATGGCCCGGTCCAGCTCCGTGAGCTCGTCACGGTGCTCAGCAACCGCCGCCGCCGCACCGCGAATCCATGCGACGCTCCACGCGGCGTCAAGCGGCTTCTCGTGAGTCACGGTCCTCTCCATCATTCTGTGCCGGACTGCGCCAGTCAGCGGCCGTCCGGTGCCGGTCAGCGTCAGTCGGTGCTCATCTATGCGCATTTCCATTGTCGCACCCCGCGCGCCAACGCGCCTGTTGGGCGCCCCGATCCCCATCAACGCGATATCTGCCACAGCATTCAGACCCGATTCAGGCCCGCCCGAACAGGGCGCGGGCCTCGGCCGCCAGGATCACCGAGCCGACGATGAGAACGCCCGAGGAGGTCAGCGGATCCTCAAAGCCCTCGGAGAGAGTCACGGCCCGCTCGATGCCCCCCGCCAGCGTGCCGGTCGTCTCGACGCGGTCCGCCCCGAAGACCTCGCGGGCGACGACGGCCAGGTCCTCGGCCTCAAGGGCGCGCGGGGAATCGATGGGCACGCACACCACCGCGTCGCAGGCCGGCTCGAGGACGGACAGGATCCCCTCGACATCCTTGTCCGCCATGACCCCGACGACCGCCACCAGATGGCGGAATCCGAACGCCTCCTCCACGGCGGGCACGAGCGCCCCCAGACCGTGGGGGTTGTGTCCGGCATCGACGATGACGGTCGGGCTGGAGCGCAGCACCTCCATGCGGCCGGGGCTGGCCACCGAGGCGAAGCCGTCCTCGACGATCTTGGCGGGCAGCGCACGGCCGCCGAACAGGGCCTCGGCGGAGGCCAGCGCCAGCAGAGCGTTGTGCGCCTGGTAGTCGCCGTGCAGCGGGATGAAGACGTCCTCGTACACGGCAGCCGTGGTGCGCAGGGTCGCCATCTGCCCGCCCACGGCCAGGGTGCGATCCAGCACGCTCAGGACACCCGCGCCCGGCTCGTCAGGATCCTCCTCGGGATCCAGCTCACGGCGCCAGACGACGCCGCGGCGCGCGGCGGCCGCGGCGATGATCGCCTGCGCCGCCGGGGGCTGGACGGAGGTGATGAGCATGGCGCCGTCCTTGATGATGCCGGCCTTGTTGGAGGCGACCTCCTCGATGGTGTCGCCCAGCCAGGCGGCATGGTCCAAGCCGATGGGGGTGATCACCTCGACATCCCCGGGCACGACGTTGGTGCAGTCCCAGGTTCCGCCCATGCCGACCTCGATGACGGCGACGTCGACCGGATGATCGGCGAAGACGGCCAGGGCCATGACGGTCAGGACCTCGAAGAAGCTCATGCGCGGCCCGCCCGCCGCGGTCGAGCGCTCATCCACCATCCGGATGTAGGGGGCCACGTCCTCCCACGCGGCGATGAACCCCTCCTCGCTGATCGGCTCGCCGTCCAGGGCGATGCGCTCGCGAATGGTGGCCAGGTGGGGGCTGGTGAAGCGGCCGGTGCGCATGCCGGTGGCGGCCAGGAGGCGCTCGGCCATGCGGGCGGTGGAGGTCTTGCCGTTGGTGCCGGTGATGTGGATGTTGCGGTAGGCCCGCTCGGGGTTGCCGAGCAGGTCGAGGGTCCATTCGACGCGCTCCAGACTCGGCTGGACGCGGTGCTCGGGGGCGCGCGACAGAATCTCCGCCTCCACCTCGCGCATGCGGCCAGAGACCTCGACGGCGCGGGCGGCGGCGAGCAGGTCGGCCCGGTGGCGCCCGGTCTCTTCAGCTTCCTCGCCCTCGCCCTCCGAGTCGGCGCCCGATGCGGCGGGCGAGTCGGGAAGTTGGGGCTCCCACTCGTTCCAGTCGTCGGACTCGTCCTCATCGACCTCGGCCAGGAGAGCGTCGAGGCGCTCCAGGTCGCCGCCCGGAATCATGTTGGCGGCGACGAGCTCGCGCAGGGCCTCCAGGTCCTCCTCCTGCGCCCGGCGCCCGGCGTCATCACCACCGCCGGCCTCCCTGGCCTCGTCGGCTTCACCGTCCTCGGCGTCAGCGGCCTCCAGGTAGGGCAGGAGCTCGGGGTCAATGCCATCACGACCAGCACGACCATCATGACCAGCATGACCAGCAGAGCCATCGGGGCCGGTCGAGCCGCCGGCGGCCAGGACGGCATCGACGACCTCCTCGCCCGTGGCCCCCTCGGGGATGCCGAAGGCCGCCCCCGGATGATCATCCCCTACGCCGGAACGAGGCTCACTCCCGCTCATCACCACGTCCTTCGCGATTGTTCTTCGAATGTCCGTCCGCACGCCTTTCGCCACATGCGCGACCAAGCAGCCCGAGCAGATGCTACCGCCATCTGTCAATAGAGGAAGGCAAAGTAATCGAGTTCACCTATCGTGAGGATGGGGATGCCGGCCGTGGCGTCACCGAGCCGGGGCGAGTCGAGCTGAATGTTGACTTGAGTTGAGTTGAGTATGGTCGCGGTGATGATACGGATGACCTGGACGAAGCGGACGACGGCTCAGCGTCGCATCCTCTGCCTCAGAATGGCAGGACTCTGCTTGGGCCTGATCGCCATTGCGTCCTTTCTGGGCGGTGCGATCCCCGCGCTCGGGGGAGAGCCGGCGCGGCCATGGACGCTGGTCGGCTACCCCGCGCTCTTCGGCTGCCTGGGATGCGCCTACCTCCTGCGTCGCCTCGCGTCCCGGCGCGACGACGGCTCCTCGCAACGCGACGAAGCGCACTGACCGGATCGCCTCGCACTCACTCGCCTCACCTATGCCTCACTCAGCGGTCAGGGTGGAGCCGATCGGCGCCCGGTGGGCGCGGCGCACCGGCGCCAGGAGCACCGCGGCGAGAACCGCGAAGGACCCCAGAGCCAGCAGCACGAGTCGTCCGACGGCTGGGCTCGGCAGGAACGGCAGGCCCGCCCTGGCGAAGAACATCGCCTCGCCGAGCGCCGTGA
>ERZ772968.495-NODE-495-length-19801-cov-19.844931_pt1 | contig 19801 bp, 9 predicted proteins | sample MGYA00580674_ERZ772968 | MGnify/ENA primary metagenome ERZ772968 (study PRJEB29015, sample SAMEA2737940) | human oral metagenome | biome: human oral; feature: human-associated habitat; material: dental | place: China | collected 2138 ...
GCCACCGCCCAGGACGGCCACGAGTTCGGTGGCCCGATGCCGGAGGGCTGGAAACGGATCGACGCCAAGACCGCCGTATTCACCGGCGAGGTCAAGGTGCCCGTCTGCGACGTCCCGGCCGCGCCCACGCCGAGTCCCTCGGTCACCCCGACCTCCACGGTGACCCCGGCCAAGCCCGTTCCGGTGAAACCGGGTCTGCCGAAGACCGGCTCCTGATCCCGCGCCTGTGCTGATTGGGCCCCGATCCCCTCTGGGATCGGGGCCCGATCGCTTTGGAAACGACAACGAGAGTTTTCCCGGATGTCGCATCGGAATCTTGTTCTTCATCGATGTGCCAAAGATGGAGATGAGGGAAACCCGCCGAACCGCTACGCCTGCGCGGGTGCGCGGTACATCGTGCGATGCCGGGGATTTCTGCCCGGCGGCGCCACCCACGTCTGGAATCAGACCGGGATGAGCGGCCGATGGGTGATCGACGATCCGTTCCCGGCCCCACCCTGGCCGTCAAACCGGGCGAGGTGACCCTGTACCGGTTTCCCAACCACACCCCTTTGCGCTGGAACGCGACCTGGCGTACCGACTGCCGGACCGTGACCTACAAGCAACGACGCCGCCAGCACGGTCCCGGCCGAGACCGTGTTCCTCGTGGAATCCGGCTGCACGGCGGGCGGCCGGGCCAGGACCGGCACCCCGAACGTCAGGGCCGACGGTTGAGGCTGGTCCCACTGATGGGATCACGTATTCGGCTCCGGAGTTCATCAGGGCCGGGCAATCGATCCAGTCATTCGTCGACGTCCGTGCGCTTTGGCCCATGTCTTCGTAAAAACCCCAGTCATTTCCCATTCAACAGGCAATGAGCAAAATATTTGCTCATTGCTGTCGCTCCTCCAGATTGACTTTCGGGCCGAAAACACGGGGTTTCCTGGGCGAACGGCCAGAGTTTTCAAGCGTCGCCCGTGCGGAAACGGATAACTTCTGTTAAGGTGTGTGCCGTTCAAAGTTTCAACTCCTTGGAGAGATGGGGGCGGGTTGAAGTTCGGGGGCAAACGCAATGTCCGCAGATCCGGTGGCCTTCCGGGAATGATCGCGGCCGGTGTTCTGGTTGCAATTTCGGTTGTCGGGACGTGGGTCGTCACCGAGAGCAGGATCGCTCCGGGGGAGGCGGAACGGCATGGGGAATCTACCGTCTCGGGAAGCCGGCTGGATCTGTGGTTGAATCCCGTGGATACCGGGGAAAGACTCGCATCCGGGAACGTTGTTCGCGTCTCTCCGAGCATTCAATCCCCCCGGGTGGGTGGCGATGAGGGCGACGTTTTCCAAAACCATCTGCCGGTATCGAACCTTCGGGCCGGCGTGGCCTCGGTGGGGCAGGCGTCCCGCGACGGGTGGGAAACGGACTCTTCCGGAATCCAGAAAGGGGAGCGCGCTTTCCTTGTGAGTGGCGGAAGGGTTCACTCCTGGGAAAATTCTTTTCTTCTTCCGGTTTCCGTGGCGAACGATTCCCCGGCTTCCGGTGTGCGTCAGGAGGCCGCGGCCGAATTGTTCTGGTTTCTCCTCCCTGGAAATGGCGAGCGGGCCGTGCCCGTCTCCCCGGGGACGGCCCCCTGGACGCTCGTATCCAACCAGCAGGGGCAGGGCACCCCGGGATCTCAGGGCGCGAATACCGAGGAACCGGCCCAGCCTGGCCTGGTGGCGGGGCTGCTGGGCGTGGTCGCGGTGGCTGGCGCGCTGGTCGGCAGGTGCGCCGGATACCCCGCAGGAAAACGGGAGGACCGGAAATGACCCGGTCCGGTGTCGTCGCGGCATCCAACCCGGGGTTTCTCCGGAACGCAGATATTTTCTCGCCCCGTCCCGGTGCGGTGGTCCGGGGGTGCGGGAAAAAGGCCCGGCAGGGGCTCTTGCCCGGGTCAATGCCATCTTTCCCGGGGAAAGGCAATGCCGGGTGCGAAACGTGAATAATCCAGTGCAAACGCGCACCCGGGGTCTGCCCGGCGGATGGTGCCATCCCTTTCCCCGCTGGGTCAGAATTATCCCGCGCAATTCATCCCCGACGGGAAGCCGTCTCGGATGACGCGTGGAATCCCTGAACCGTGACGATCGGGAATTGAAATCCCCGGGAGGAGCGGGAACTGCCCGCGACCATGACGATCCAATCCTGTCCCGGGAAAATGATTTCAACCAATGATTCCGGCTCCTCGGTGAGCCACTGGAACGGGGCGCCTTGTGCGCCCTGGGGGTGAAGAGCCGCGTCCCCCCGCGGCAGGCGGCGCAATGGCGCGTCGCGCCCCCTGTGGGGGGTGGGATTCAGCTCTGCCCGAGGAATCCCGCCCCTCCAACCGCTTGGCCGTTCGGCAAGTAACCGGTCATTGTCGTCCTTTCGGAGGACAAGTTTTCCTGATAGCTTCAACGCGCTGCCGATTCACGCGAGTGAGTTCAGGGGGATTCAGGGATGGGGAAACAGGCCGACACGTGGGGTGCGTGCATGGTCGCCATGGGGGTGGTCGCCATGCGTGGCCCGTCGACCGTCCTCGCGGGTGCACCGGTGGTTCACACGGGAACCGGTGGATCTTCGGAAAGGAACCTGAACGGCAGCGAGCCGGGGGCCGATTCTGGTTCTCCCGTCCGTTTTCCGGCGCCATCGGCACCGGAAAACGGACGGGAGACCGCGTCGGACCCACGGCGTAAGTGACGCGGGGGTGCGTCCTGGAGGAGGGGCCTGTGGCTGGATGGGTCTGGCCCCTCCGCTTGTTTTCGTGTCAGTTCAATACTCGCTGAGCCGCAACCAGGCCCGGGCCAGGGCATCCGAGTCCTGCGCCCAGGTGCCGTCGAACCGGCGTTGGCCCCGCGTCGTGGCCTCCGCCAGATCAGTGAGCAGCCGGGAGGCGAAGGGTGCCCCGGCCGCCTTGAGCCAGGCCGTGTCCTTCGCCAGCAGCGGCGAGGAAAGGACGCCGGGCCCGGCGTCCAGGACCCGCTCGCACCAGCGCCTCGTGGTCTCCGTCACCTGCGGCGAATCAACTGTCCAACTGGTGACGTCCCCGGGTTCGGGATCATCGGGGAGAGCAGGAAGATTCCCAACCCAGGATCGCGTCACCGCGTCCAGGCCCGGCCACCAGAGCCCACCCAGGGATCCGGGGATCCGGATCAGGCCTTCGGCCGATGCGCTCAGGCCCAGCAGTTGATTCCCGCGCGCCAGGCAGGTGACGAAGGTACCGGTGGCGGCGCCGAACAGTTCCGTGGCCAGCCCGGCTCTCAGCGCCCGGGCGGCGGGAAGCAGCTCCAGCCGCCGCCCGGCGACGAGCAGCCCGCGCCTGTCGCCGGCTTCGATCCCGCCCGAGACCACCTCGAAATCTTCCGGGACGTTCTTCCATGCGCTCCAGGGGGCCTGCATGGCGGCCCGGACCTGCTTCCCACCGCCCAGGCGGCCGTCGAGCCGGGCCGTTGCGTCCGCCACCAGCAGCCGGTGCCGGGACAGGGTGAAGGGGGACTCGTTGATCCCGCCCCAGGCCTCCCCGGCCTCGTAGCGGGCTGCGATGTCGCGGGCGGTGCCGGGGCGCACCCGGGCCAGCGACCAGGTGTTTTTCCACTGGTCCTGGAAGGTGACCTGCGTGCCGGCGAACCCCGAGGCGGTGATCACCGGTTCCGCGAACAGCGGCGTCAGCGTGAGCCCGCCGATGTCCTGGTACGGCTGCCGGGGTCTGCCCAGCAGCTCGTCGGCGTCCTGCCCGTCGGCCAGCCCGCGCAGCCGGTGCAGGTTCAACAGGGCCGCGGAGAACGCCGCCACCCGGGGGCCCGGGGCCTGGCCGAGGGAGCGCACGAAACCCGTCAACGCCCGGTCCGCGACGACCAGCCCGTGGACGCGCATCCGGTGCAGGTCGGCGGCCAGGCCCGCGCGCTGGGCGGCCCCCAGCCTTCCCGCGCCCCTCAGCAGCACCTCGGTCAGGTGCTCCCAGGCCAGGTCGGCGGTGGCTGACTGTTCCCGAGTGATGGCGCACGCACCGGCCCGGGCGGCCTCCTCTGCGATCCGGCGCAACCGTTCCGCCGGGTTGCGCAGGTCGATCGACGGGGCGGCCGGGGTCTCGTCGTCGGCCACCTCCAGACTGAGCGCGACGGCCGCGCGATGGGCGCAACCGGGGGACAGCAGACAGTTACAGGTGATGTGTTCCTCCGATGTGGCGACCTCCACGTCCGCCAGACGCACCGTCGCGTTCCCGAAACCGATCTCGGGACCGATCAGCACCGGATCGGCCAGCAGGGCGTCCACCCGCCTGCGGACCCGCGGGGCGAGCGAATCGGTGATGGACGCCATTAGCGCGGGGGAGATCCTCATCGCGACCCCTCCCTGATCACGGCGCCGACCCAGCGCGCCAGATCCAGCGGCGAGACCGCGGCGACTCGCATCCCGGCGCCGGCCACCCTTGCCGCGATCCCCGCGTTGTAGACGCCGGTGCCGGTGTCGTTCAGGGCCGCGCAGCCGAGCAGCGTCACCCCGGAGGTGGCCAGGGCCTCCACCTCGGCCAGCAGGGGGACGTCGGAACCGAACTCCTCGAAATCGCTGATCAACACCAGCAGGGTGCGGGACGGCACCCTCACCCGTGATCGAGCCACCCGCAGCGCGGATGCGATGTCCGTGCCTCCACCCACCGAGACCTCCAACAGCAGCGACAGGGGGTCGTGGACGTGGCCGGTGAAGTCCAGCACCTCGGTGCTGAACGCCAGGAAATCGACGTCGAGAGCGGGCGACTCCGCGAGGATCGCCGCGGTCAGGGCCGAGTAGACCACCGATTCCGACATGGAACCCGACACGTCCACCAGCACGATCAGGTGCCAGTCGATGTCGCGCGCCATCGGGGCATGGAACACGGGATGGATGGGCACAACCTGGGGTCGCCCGTCGAGGGGAACCACGTGACGCAGGTTGCCCCGGATGGTGCGATCCAGATCCAGACTCCCGGTGCGACGCCGGGTGGGGCGTCCCGTCGCCAGGCCGCTCAGGGCCGGGCGCAGCCGGATCGCCAGCTCGGCACCCAGCTCCTTCACCAGCCGGGCCACCAGGGGACGCAGCCTCGCCAGCCGCGCCTCCGGCAGCGCCCCCCGCAGCGACAGGGCAGTGGCCAGCAGGTCCACCGACGGGCGCACCGAATCCGGATCGAGCCGCTCCACCACGTCGCCGCGTCCCCTCGCGGCGGCCTGTCCGAATATCTCCTGCACCTCGTGCTCACCGAAGAGGACCTCGATCTCGTCCCGCCACTGCCGCACCCCCAGCTGCGGCGGACCGTTCCCGGAGCCCCGCCGCCCGCCGTCCAGGGAGTCCGAGTCCGGGCGGCCGTACAACTCGTCCAGGGCGGAGGCCATCCGGCGGCCCCGATGCGACAGCCTTTCCCGTTCGGTGCCCAGCACCAGCCGCCACCGTTCCGCCGGGGGGAAGGCCAGATCGGCCAGCCCGAGAGCGGCCAGGCGGTCACGGGCCGCGGTGTCGTAGCGGGTGGCGGCCAGGGTCTCCTCGGGGCTCAGCACCAGGTCACGGGCACGCCCGAGTTCGCGGGCCAGGTCGGTCAGGAGGGCCTCCCGTGCCTGCTCGGGCAGGACATCGAAGCCGCCCCGCAGCGCGGGCAGCAGGGAGACGAACTCGTCGTCGGGGATGCCGCCCACCCGATCCACCAGGGCGATCGTCGCCGGGGACGAGTCGAAGCGGGGCAGCGCGGTGGTCAGCAACCCGACCAGCCTCCGGCGCAGGGCCCGGCGCGCATCCGGGGTGGGGGCGTCCAGCCAAGACGCCACCCGGACGGCGGAATCGTCGTCCAGCAGCAACCCGGCGGCCGCCCCCTGCATGAGGGGGGAACCGTCCCCGGCGAGTTGCTCCAGGGCGTGCCCGAGGCTCAGGGCGTGGGAACCGCCCTGAGCGACGAAGACCGCCAAGGCCCTGGCGTCCTCGGGATCGTCGGAGCCGCGGATGCCGCGTAGTTCCCGCACCGCGGCGGAGGTGAACTCGTCGCGCAGCTCGGCGGCGCGCATCCGCTGCTGCTCCGGCAGCAGCGAGGCTCCGGGAATGTGCGACGATGCCACTTCCGCGAGGGCGACCGACAGCGCGACGGCATCCGTGAAACCGACCCGCCCGGCCAGCGGGACCACGAGCCGGAAGGCCCGTTCCATCGCCGATTCCAGGGCGCACCCGGCGGCCTCGGTCAGCAGCGCCGTGGCCTCCTGGGGGGTTTCGACCTTCCGGGTGAGCAGCACCGTCGCCGCCACCTGCTCGGGGGTCAGGCCGCGTGGCGCGGCCAGCTCGATGCTGGCCTCCGTCGCCGTACTCCACCTCAGATCCCAGCTCAGCCCCACCATCTCCGCCCCGCGAGACAGACCCTGGCTGACGGGGGAGGCGAAGGTGATGCCGCCGGTGAACAGGCGCATCAACAGCACGTGGCGGCGCAGGTCCCGGGGGTTGCGCAGCGGTTCGAGATACAGCTGTTCGTTCTTTTCCAGGGGAATCCGCAGGGCCTCCAGCTCTGCCAGGATATTCGCCCGCAGCGCCGAGACGGGCGTGCCGGGTGCCACCTGGCCGGAACGATCCCCGATCAGCACCTGCTCCAGGGCCTCGGCCACCACCCGGCCCCGCCCCAGCACCTCCCCCTGGGCCAGCACAGTGGTGGCCGCCTCGATCAGTTCCCGGCGCGACGGGGCCGCCAGCCCCCGCAGGGCCGCCAGGTCGAGGGCCATCCGCGTCGTCTCGGCAGCCTCCCCGGGGCCGGCGGGATGCCCGGCGGCACGTAGCCTCCGGGTGATTTCCGTGATCAGCCGGGTGGCCTCGTCACGGAGCCCGCCGGGGGCCAGTTCCGAGGCGAGGACCACCTGCTGCCAGCCGGGGTCACGGATGCCGGCGGGATAGCCTGAACGGGAGTCCAGCTGGGCGAAGGTGTAGCGCACCAGGCAGCCCGCCACATCGGGGCCGGCGGCGTCGAGAGGGCCGGGTTCCGGGGCCAGCAGGGCGGCGGCATGGAACGAACCGACCATCGCCGCCACCCGGCGGCCCGCCGACAATTCCCGGCCCAGCACCCGGTTCATCCTTTCCTCCCGGGCCCGGGTGTGGGCGTCGATCCTGCCCTCCGCCCTGCGGAGTGCCCAGCCGTGGGCCAGTGCCGCGACCCGCAGCTGTTCCGGTGCGGAGCCGGGAGCCGGGGCCTCGACGAGCCGGTCCCAGGCCTCCTGGGTGTCATTTGCCCGGGCCCGTGCGAACAGGGCGTCGCGGCCCCGGGAATCGCCGGGGAATTCCTCGACTGCCTCCTCGGGTTCCGGGGCCGTGACCGGCAGGTCCAGGCATACCACCGGCACCGAGTTGGCCCGCGCCCAGCGCAGCGCCACCAGCTCCGGGGAGAAGTCCGCGAACGGGTAGAAGCTGAGCCCCTCGCCCCGGCTGAAGGCCATGGCCAGCGGAGCTACGGCCTCGGGATGGGTGAGCCAGTCCAGCCATTCGGCGGCCTCCGCGGGCAGTTCGACGGCCAGCACGTCCGGCGCGAACCCCTCCAACAGGTGGGGTGTGGCCACCGACATGGCGGGGGAGTGGTGCCTGATCCCGATCAGGAACGGAGCCCGGCAGCCGGTCAGCTCCGCGAGCTCGGTTTCCGTGGTCATGCTTCGAGCACGTGCCGCTGCTCCCAGAGCTGCACCCACGTGTGGCGGCCATCGGCGGCGCGGCGTTTCACGACGGAATCCCAGTAGGCGAGCAGACGCGCGCCGTCCTCCGAATCGTCCTTGCGGACAGCGCCGAGGAGCTGTCCCGGGATCAGACGCACCCCGTCGCGGGCGTGCGGGAAGAACGCCCCGGCCAGCGCGATGGAACCGGAGATGGCCACGGCCTCGGCGGTGGACAGCACCGTGGACGGTTTCTCCACCGCCCAGCCCTCCTGGCTCACCCCGGAACGCAACTCCCGGAACGCCGTCACCAGGGTTTCGACCACCACCTCGTCGACCTTGGATCCGGCGTCCGCCGCGGCGAGGGCCTGGCGGGTGCGTTCCATCACCAGGGCGATCTCCGCGCCCGCGTCGGCGATCGGCTCCACCGCCTCGAAGTTGAAACGGCGTTTCAGGGCCGCGCTCATCTCCGAGACGCCACGGTCCCGCAGGTTCGCCGTCGCTATGACACAGAAACCCGGGGCGGCGTGGACGGCGTACTCGCCGAGCTCCGGCACCGCCAGACGGCGTTCCGAGAGCACCGAGACCAGCGCGTCCTGGACCTCCGGCAGGCAGCGGGTGATCTCCTCCACCCGGGCCACCCGTCCCGTCCGCATGGCCGCCAGCACCGGTGAATCCACCAGCGCGTCCTCGCTGGGGCCCCTGGCCAGCAGCTGCGCGTAGTTCCAGCCGTAGCGGAGCTGGTCCTCCGTGGTGCCCGCGCTGCCCTGGACCGTCAGGCCACTGGTGCCGCAGATCGCGGCCGACAACAGCTCGGACAGCATCGACTTGGCCGTGCCCGGTTCCCCCACCAGCAGCAGCGCCCGCTCGCCCGCCAGGGTGATGACACACCTCTCCACCAAGGACACATCCCCCACGAACTTCCGGCTGATCTTCAACCTGTCGTTGCCGCATACGAAGGCCACCACCGCCTGCGGGGTGAGCAGCCAACCCGGTGGCCGGGGTCCCTTCTCCTCGGCGAGCCGGGCCAGCTCCTCGGCGTGACGCACCTCCGGTGGCGGCACCTGCTGCACCTGCTCCATGGGGACCTCCTCGGGTTTCCTGACGTGTGCGATCAAGCTAGCAGGAGGCCCCGACAAAAACCGGCGCCCCGGGGCACGCGGGTTCTTCACCCTCCGGGGTTTGCCGGCAGGCGGTGAAGCGTCGGGAAGCTCAAGCGGATGGGATCGGGTTCGTCCACCATTCCGGTTCCTCGGTGCCGGTGATCACCGGGGGCCGGGCGTCTCACGGCCGGGCACGTCACCCGAGGCGTAGCGTTCCCAGGTTTCGCGGAACAACTGCCCACCGGGGACCCGGGGAAGCTGGGGACCGCCGTGGCCGAAAAGGGCACCGAGCCTGGCGGCGGCGAACATCGGAGCCTTCCACTCCTCCAGCGGAAAACTTGGGGCCTTCTCCTCCTGCCACCCGCCCGGAAGGAAAAGGGAGCGGCCCGCCCGGGGTCGTTTCGCCTCCACGACCAGGCCCCGCTGCAGCAACTCGGCGCCCGCCCGGGAGCGTTGCGCCCTGCCCCAGCCGTTCCAGGTGCCGATGTTGCGATCCGTGGGTCCCGGCAGCGCGAGCAGCTGGAGGAAGTAACGGGCCGCGTCCTCGCTGATGCAGCAGGAAGCCGCCGCCGAGGCCACCGCATCGGGGGCGGTCACGAACGGATCGAAGCCGTATCCCGGTTCCAGGACGCGCAGGTCCGCGGCGATGGGGTCGAACAAGCCCTCGATGACGCAGATCACATCCATCAGTTGTTTTCTCATGATGCCCCGGTCCGGCAGGCCCGAGACCAGGTCCCGTTCCGCCCGCCAGTCGGTGATCTCAGCGGGGTGCCAGTGAAGATCGAAACCGGACCTGCCCCTTCTCAGGTGCCAGGCGCCGGCATGATGGGTGTCTCCTTCCGGGTCCAGGCCGAGGGCGCGGAACACGCTCTCGGCCTCGGACGGCAGGAGGGGGAAACGGTGACCCCTCCCGGCGCAAGCGGTTTTCAGGGCGTCGAAGCGCCCGGCCAGCCAGGGACGCAACGGGTTGGAACGCTCCAGGTGGTGGGCGAGCCAGAGCATGCCCGAGGTCATCCGCGGCTCCACTTCCTCGCCCCGGGCGAGCCTAAGCAACTCGTGGCCCCCGGGGGCACGGAAGGCCTTGTCCGCTTCGACGAGTGCTTCCTCCGGAATGAGCACGCGGTTCCCCGATTCGCTGCGCCAGACCGCGATCATCGCCTCGACGTCGAGACCTTCTTCGACCACGCGCTGCGGATCCCGGGCGCCTGCGACGAGAAGCCGCACCAGCAGGTCGGTGTCCAGGTCGATGAGGAACCTGCGGGCAGATGCGAGCTGCGCCGCGGTGCATCCCACCAGTTCCCGGATTTCGTTTTCGAACCCCGGGTTCTCGTCGCGGTAGGGGCGCCGATCCGGCAACGCGGCCAGCATCAGGGAGGAGGCCGTCTGGGACCAGCCCGTTCCCTCCGCCAGGCGCGCCGCCCGGGCCGGATCCCAAGGGGGCGCACCCCGCGCCAACAACTGCTGGAAGGCGGCCACCACGGCTTCTCCCGGAACCGTGCCGGCGGTCGCCCTGATCCTGGCCGGGGACCCGGCCACCTCGTCGGGGGCCGTGCCCTGCTGGCTGAAAACCAGCAGGGTTGTGGGCGCGTGGCCGCGGGCGGCCAGGACGAGGTCCCGCCCGGTTTCTCGCTCAACGATTTCCTGGCCGGGTCGTGCGGAAAGGTATGAGAAATCCTTCCGGGACTCGAATTCGTACAGCACGTTCCGGGGCGAGCAGAGCCCGTTGTCCACCATGGAGGCCAGCAGGCTGGCCGCCCCGCCCGCCTGGTCCCGGGAAACCAAGGGGCTGGCCGCCAGGGCCAGGAAAACCTCCGGGCGGGTCAGGGGTAGGCACAGGGCGGAGAGATCCAGCAGCGGCGCCGGGCCATCACCCCGGAGCGCCCCGGCGAACGCGTCGATGTCCGCGCGGGAAATGCGCCGGTTTGAACCGAAAGGACTCGCCGAGAAGGCCAGCTTTGCCGACGGCTCCCACCGCTCGAATGGCCCGGTGGGCCCGGACTCGTCTCCGCCGGTTCCCTGCGGCTGGCCGAGATGCCCGATCAGCCGGGTCACCTCGCTCCTCAACTCCGGGGGCGCTGAATCGGATTCGACCCAGCGGGCGGCCAGCTCCCGGGTTCCCTCATGGGACAGCAGCGTTCCCGCATCGCCGCGCCGCAGCCGCCGTTCCAGGCTGCGCATGACCAGGTCAGCGTGTTCGCTGCGGGCCAGGAAACTGAGTTCACCGCGTTCGGGTTGCTCCAGCCACCGGTCGAGTTCCAGGCGGTCCTGATGCCCGGTCCTCGTGATCGAGACCCGCGCCCCGGCCTCCAGGAGGGCGTCGAGGAGTTCGGGTTCCAACCGGCGCATCTCCACGGCCAAGTGGATCGGTGCGCCCCGCAGCCCGGGGAGCCCGCGGATCAACCCGCACAGCCTCCGCGGGTATTCGCTGCGCTGGCGGGAATGGTATTGGGCCAGGTAGGACCGCACCCAGGAGGCCGCGTCGTGTTTTCCGGTGCGCAGCTCGTCGGCGATGCCGGTGGCCTCCAGGAAGAGCATCCAGTCATCGGATTCGACGTTGCCGGGTGACAGCTCCAGCAGTGCATCCCGGATCTCGGGGCGGCGAACGGCCACCCGCGTGAAGAACCCGAGGTTGGCTTTCCAGAACTCCCGGGTGGCCCTGCCCAGGGTGGGTGAGGCGAGTAGCCCGGCGCACACCCGTTGCTCCACCTCGTCCTGGTCCACCCCAGCGGCCCGCACGAGAAGTTGTATGTCGGAGCCGAGCCGGGTGTGGGGTGGCAGGCCGCCCCTAACCCGGTCAAGGGCGAGTTGCAGGAAACGTTCCAGAGCTTCCCTCGGCGTTGTGCGTTCCAGCAACGAACGCGCCTCGGCGGAGAGCTCCTTGGCGTTGACGGCCCCGGCAAGGGAGAACTCCAGGAAGACCCGGCGGTGGCGTTCCTCGTCGATGGGCAGGGCGTGGGTTCGCTCGGCCTGGCGGGCCTTCCCGAAAAGAGAGGCCGCCATCTTGGGATTGCCCTCCCTGATGAAAATGCGCCCCGCCTCCTCGAGGAAGGTCGGTACGAAATGCGGCACCGAACGCGCGAGCCTCCTGGCGAGCCGGGTCAGGTGATCCCGTGTGTCCCCGGCCGAGTTCCGTGCCCTGCGTTCGGCATTCCTGAGCTCCACGACGAGATCCAGGGCCTGCCCGGCGTTGGCGGGGTCGTGGGCGATCGGCCAGGCCGGGAAACCGATGGCGGCATCGCGAGCGAATCCCACGGACCTTGATCCCTCCGGGGCGAATCCCGCGGCTGCGAGACGGGAATCCTCCACCGCCACGGCCCCCACACCCACCAGCCGCACCACTCGACGGTTCCCGATGGCGGGATGGGTGTAGGTCCTGGCCACGACCGGGGCGGTGCCCGGCGTCGCCCCGGCGGCGATGCCACCCAACTCGACAATCCGGGAATCAGTGGTCATGGTCTCCTTTCCACCCGACCGGTCAGCGGCGGCGGTGGCGTTCCGTGCGCAACTCCTCGTAACCCGGGACGTCGCCCTCGCGATAGCGACGCCAGGCTTCGACGAACAGCTGATGGTAGGGGACCAGCGGCACCACCACGCCCTGCTTCGGCTCCACCTTCAGGGTATCCAAAAAGTCGTAGAAGGGGGCCTTCCAGACCTCCATGGGCAGGTGTGGGGAGCTGGCCTCCTGCCAACCCCCGGGCAGGAACAGGGTACGTCCCGCCCGGGAGCGTTTGGCCTCCAGGACGAGGCCTTTCTCCAGCAGCGGGGCCGCCGCCTCGACCCGGGCGGTTTTCTTCCAGGCGTTCCAGCCCTCGACGTTCCTGTCGGTCGGGTTGTGGAGGGCCAGCAGCTGCAGCCAGTAACGGGAGGAGGCCTCCGGCAGGCCGAGGGTCTCGGAGACCTCGGCGACCACCCGGGGGGCGGAGACGAGCGGGTCCTGCTGGGGCCCGGGGATTCCGGAACGCAAATCCTTTTGGATGGCGTCGAAACCGCCCGTCAACACGCTTATCCGGCCGAACAGGTTGTCCCGGAAACTCATGTCCTCGGGGATGCCCGCCGCCAGGGTCGCCTCCGTTTCCCAGTCGGTGACCTTCGCCGGATCCCAGGAGATCGTGTCGTAGCGGCGGGCGGCGGTGATGGTCCAGGCCCCCTGGGAGACGATCGACCCCTCCGGGGTTTGTTTGGTGCGTTTCGACAGGCCCAGGAGGACCCGCATCTTCCCGTCGTTCGTGTAGTCGTTCCAGCCGGGCGACGGTTTTCCGCAGCCGGCCCGGATGACGTCGAAACGGTCGGCCAGCCACGGGCCGAGCGCATCGGAGCGGTCCACCTTGGTGGCCGCCCACAGCCAGGTGCTCAGGTGGCGCTCGTCCAGTTCCTCCTGCTCCGCCAGTTCGCGGAGACTATTTGCCCCGCCCCAGCGGAACTCCTTTGCGGCCGCGGCCAGCAGCTCCTCGGGAAGCTGGATGCGGTCACCCCGCCAAGTTTTCCACCATTCGATCATGGCCTCGACGTCGAGGCCCTCGCGGACCGTCCTGACCGGATCCTGGGCCCCGGCCGCGAGCAGTTCGACCAGGACCCACACGCCCAGGCCCTTCAGGAACTCACGCGCACCGGCCGCCTCCGTGACCTTCAGGCCCAGGAGCTCCCGCACGGGTTTCGGCAGGTAGTTGTTGTCCCAGCAGTTCAGGTTCGGCAGGCCCGCCAGCAGCACACCGGCCGCTGCCGGCGACCAGCCCAGGCCCTCGGCCAGCCGGTCCCTCCGGGCCGGGTCCCACGGGGCAGGACCGTCGGACAGCAGCTTCTCGAAGGCGGCCACCAGTGCCTCGGGGGAGAGCCCCCGGGAGCGGTGGCGGGGCGTGGTTTCGTGTCCGCCGAGGTGGGGTGGCACCCCGCCCGTGGGCGAGAACACCAGCATTCTGTTGTCATCGAGCCCCAGGGCGGTCGGCGAGAACACCGATGTCCTGTCGTCGTCGAGGCCCAGGGCGATCGCGGCACCGGTGGGTGTCTCGACCAGGGTTCCCGTCTCGCAGCGGAACGGGTCATTCCGCGAATGCGGGAAATCGAAGACGCAACCCTCCGGTGTGTAGAGGCCCGCGTCCAGCACAGCGGCGACGGCCGCGGCGGCCCCGCCGATCCTGTCGCGTTCCCGGAACGGAGTTGCGGCGCAGGCCAGCAGCACCTCCGGGTGGGTGAGCAGCAGGTGCAGCCGGGAATGAACCGCCTTTACCCTCACCTGCTCGCCGGCCAGGCGGCGGGCCAGGGCCAGCACGGTGGAACGCGACGTGGTCGCCCCGCTGCGCCACCCCAGCACGTTCCAGACGGCCAATTCGTCAGAAGGTTCCCACTCCGCGAAGGTGCCCGGCACCGGCTCCTCCGCGGCTTCCCGGGCCAGGGCCCGGCCCTCATCGACGATCCTCTTGACGCGGCCCGTGAGCCAGATCACCGAATCCACCAAGGCCGGGTCGGCCGTTCCCAGGAGGGTCTCGGCTGCGGCGCGGGCCTCCTCGGTGATGAACTGTTCATCCACCTCTGCGTCGGTGTCCTCCAGCAGGAAGTTCAAGCCGTCGGCGTCGCATCCCTGCTGCTGGCTCGCGGCGGGCGTGGCTGCCAGCAGGGCCGTGGCCATCTCCGGGGTCACCGAACGCAGCCTGGCGCTGGCGGCCTCGTCGCGCACCCGGAGATGGTGCCACCCCACCCGGGGCAGCCACGACAGCAGATGCGACTGCCCCAGCGCATCGGAGGTGGACAGGAAACGCTCGCCGGTGGGGTCGCGGTGAAGACCGTTCGATTCGTCGACCAGCCAGTACCCACCGCCCGGGCGGCGCACCCGGGCGGTGAAGAAACCCCCGTCCGGGCCGACATCCAGCCGGTAACCGTCGATTCCCAGTAAACGCCGATCGCCCTCCCTCGAGAGCACCACCCAGCCGTGCACGCCCTCCTTCTGGGGCAGCGGGGAACCGGGAATGGTCACCGGGGCCCACAGCAGGGTGCTGGCCAACAGTTTCCAGCCGTCGCGGAGGTGTGGTTCGACCAGCTCGGCCAGGCCGCTCGGCAGCGATTCGCGTCCCGGATTCCCGGTTTCGGGATCGACCTCCCGGATCCCGTCGCCGTCCACCCAGTAGGTGTTGCCGTCGTGCAACACCTGTTTCAGCTGGTTGAACGGTGATTCCTGGTCCCCGACCCGCAGCACCCGTTGCCCGATCAGGCGTCCGGAGGCGACGGGGAAGGACTGGGCGCTCCGGGGAATCCGCCAGACGTAGGATGCCTTGTGCGGGTGGGCCGGATCATTGGACCAGACGAACCACTCGTCGTAGGAACTGTCCCGGTAGTAGCAGCCCGTCACCCCGTCGACCAGGATGTAGCGCCAGTCCTCGGGGCGGAAGCCCTTGGGAATGGTGAACGTGGCCTCCGCGACGCGCCTGTCGCCCTTCACCCAGATGACGTGGCCGTTCCTCGCGACACCGACGGCGGGCCAGGATTCGTGCAGGGTCACGTCGTCGCCGAGTTCCGCGGCCGCCTTCTCCAACTCGGGCCAGGTGTATTCGGTCAGCACCCCGTCGCGCAGTGCATCGGCCAGCAGCCTCGGGGCGTCCAGGTGCGAGACGAAGGCGGCGAACTGGTCCGGATAGGCGGCCCGCCCCTCGGAGGTGAACAGCGGCCGCAGCCGTTTCAGTTCCGTCGCCACTTCCAGGGCGGTGGCGTTCTTCCCCAGCCTGGGGACGGCCCAGCGGCCCAGGAGCTCCCGGGTGCCGGAATGGGACAGCAGCAGGTGCAGGTGCCCCTGCCTGATCATCAGTCCCATGTTGTCGAGCCCGAGCGCGGCGTGTTCGCTGCGGGCCAGGTGTTCCAGATCGGGGCGTTCCTGCTGCGCGGCCCAGCGACGGAAGTCCAGTTTCCTCCAACCCGGGTCCTCCTCGAAGACCACCCGGGCTCCTGCCGCCAGCAGCGCATCGAGCACCTCGGGTTCGAGTTTCCACAGGTTGTTCGACAAGGTGACGGTGGTTCCCCGCAGGCTGGGCAGCTGCCTCAGCAGCAGGCACAGTTTCCTGGGATAATCGGCGTTCCACTGGTCCTGCAGCATGCGGATGTAGCGTTCGGCCCAGGCAGCCGCGTCGTGTTTTCCGGAACGCAGCTCGTCGGCGATGCCGGTGGCCTCCAGCACGTCGATCCACATGTCGGGACGCATCCTGTCCGGGGCCATGCCGAGCAGCGTCTGGCGCACCGACTCGTCCCGTTTCGCCAGCTGGATCAGGGGCTTGGAGTAGCCGTCCCAGAAAACGGTGGGGGCGTGTTCGATGGCGGGGGAACCGAGCAACGCGGACAGCAGCCCGGTCTCCACCTCCAGCCGGTCGGCCCCGGCGGCCCTGATCAGGCGGCGCATGTCCGTCGGGAGACCCGCGTAGGGCGGCAGGCCGCCGCGGACCCGGTCGATGTTGAACTTGAGGAACAACTCAAGGGCGTCCGCGGGGGCGTGACGTTCGAGGAGGGTCTTGGATTCGTTGGTGAGCTCCTTGGCGCTCAGCGCCCCCGCCAACGCGAACTCCAGAAGCACCTGGCGGTGGCGTTCCTCATCGATGGCCAGACCGTGCACCCGCTCGGCCTCGCGGGCCTTGTTGAAGAACTGCATGGCGTAGCTGAGGTTGTCGTTGCGCAGGAAGATCCGCGCGCCCTCCTCCAGGAAGGTGGGGAGGAAGTGCGGGGCGGAGTTCCCGAGCCGCCCTGCCAGCTCGTCGAGGAGCTCCTTGGCCGGGCCGGCCTTGCTGCGAGCGAGTTTCGCGGCCCGGTTGAGATCACCGACCAGGTTCAGGGCGTGCCGGGAATTGGCCGGGTCCGTGATGATCGGCCAGGCCGGGAAACCCATGGCGCGGTTGCGGACGTGCCCCACCCCGGCGGCCCCGTCCGGGGTGAAACCCAGCACGCCGAGACTCAGGTCCTCCACCTTGGCGAGGTTCTCCCGGACCAGGCGCACCACGGTGCGGCCCTCGAACTGGGGATGGGCGTAGCGACGCGCCTGCAGGGCCACGGTGTCCGGGACGGCGTTGGAGGAAACACCGCCCAGTTCTGCGGCTCGGGAATCTGTGATCATGCGGGGAACCTTAGGGTGGGGAACTGACAATTTTTCTCCAGGTCACGGATGCGGGCCGCCACCTGGAGCGTCCAGCCGACCGGGACCGGGCCGGGATGGATGTGGCGGTGGGAGTGGCGAGCGACGGAACCCCCGGCGGGGATGCGGCGACGCCGCCGGGCCCGGCGATGCGGGAATCGGGGATCACCGCTCGTCCTTGTCCGCCTTCACCTTGCGGCCAGCGAAGATGTGCGCAGCCATGCGCACCCCCTCCGAGTAGGCCAGCGGGCCGACCTCGGCGACGGGTACGATGCGGTCGTTGCGCACCCAGTGCAGGTCCCCCGTGACCGTTTCGCACTCCGGAGACTCCGCCCCGATCCAGTACCGGGCCATGATCGGTTCGCCATCCTCGAAGCACAGGCAGGTGGCGTAGCCACCCGACACCTTGAAACCTGCGGAGGAAGCGCGGCCAGCGGCGAAACGCAGCTGCTCGAACTCGCCCCCCGCGTACTGGGTGAGTTCGACGACCTCCGGGGCGATGCCATCGGGGCGGCGGTGCACCTCGCGGAACAGCTGGTCGAAACGCTGCTTGATGCCCAGTTCGACTGCGAACTCACGCAGGTCGTCGAGATCGGCCAGCAGCGCGGGGTGGGGGAGCAGAACCCGTTCGGCAGTGATGGTGACGGATTCACCGTCCAGATCGACCACGCCCAGGCCGCAGGGGTCGGCGGCACGGAGGAAACCCGCCACCTTGCCGTCGTCGGAGGCGACCACCAGGTCGGTGAGCCAGGAACGCCACGCCTCATCGGCCCATACCTCGGCCAGCACCGCCCGCGGTACCGGCAGGGAGCGCAGCAACCAGCGTTCCACCTCCGCACCGGCCTCGGCGTCGTGGGTGTGCAGGAAGGACAGGGCCGCGTCCAGGTCCTCCCACGCCGAGGTTTTCCTCGCGGCTGGCGGCACCGAGGCCAACTCCTTGCCCTTGCTGTTCCGTGCGACGATCACGCCGTCACGAATCGCCAGTTCATGTCCGGTGCCGGTTGGGATCCACTGCATGCGCCACAAGGTATCGGGTGCCTCTGACAAAACTCGGCCCGGGCCCGGCCGGGATCTTGTTTCGTCAGCCCGTGGGTTCGTTCGAGGCCGGTGATGGGGTTCCGCTGGGTGGTCACCGCGAGATCCTGTTCCGGGCCGCCGTGGTCACGGCGACCCTGTCTGGTCGGATGGATCCGTTCATGGCGGGTGGGGGCGACCGAACCGTTCGGAAATCCCGGGGCTGGATTTTCGAAAACCTTCTGCGAGGGGGGGTCGCTCGTTGTAGCGTGTCGGGGTGGAGACGAGCAATGATCGGCGCACGAACCCGATTCGATGACGTATCGGTTCTTGCGAGCCGAATGAACCGCTCCGCAAGCAGGTGAGGAAGGAAACACGATGTCAACACCGAATGGGCCGGGAACCCCCAACCAGCCCGGCGGAACCGGAGGACCCGCCCAGCAGCCGGGGGCACCGCAGTTCATTCCCCCGGGACAGGGGCAGCTCCAGGGACACCAAGGACCTCCCCAGGGGCATCCGGGAAACATGAACATGCCGCCGCAGGGACCGGCCACACAGGGGCGGTCCGGGCCGCCGCAGGCCCCGCAGGGACCGCCGGTGACACAGGGACCGCCGGTGATGCAGGGACCGCCGGTACCTCCCCCATACGGGGCGGGCTACACCCAGCAGGGGGCGGGGCAGTCCCCGAAGAACTCGAAAACCGGTCTGTGGGTCGGGATCGGGGCCGTCGCCGTGGTGGTGGTCGTGGCGCTGGCGCTGGTGCTCTCGGGCGTCTTTCCCGGCGGTTCCGGTGGTGGAGCCGCCGGTGGGGCGGGGGGATCCGGGAAATCGGCGGATCCCAAGGAAACCGCCAAGACCATCGCCACGAACTACCTCACCGCGATCTCCGAGGGGCGCGCTACCGACGCCAAGAAACTCCTGTATTCCATTTCGGACGATGATTCACTGCTCACCGATGAGGTGCTGAAGGATTCGCTGGCCCGGGCCCCGATCACCGACATCAACGTCGGTGAACCCACCGGGGAGTACGGCAGTTTCGATGTTTCCATCACCTACAAGGTGGGCGACGAATTGGCCAGCGACGAGTACAAGGTGAGCACCGGAAGCGGAAAAATACTCACGTCGCTTCCCAGCCTGAGGCTCTATTCCCTCAAGGGGGTCGACATCACCGTGAACGGCGTGAAGGCGAAGAGCGGTGAGAGCAGCCATGCGGTGTTCCCGGGAAGCTATGTCGTCGCCTCCGCCAACAAGTACCTCGAGGTCGACGGGAACACCACCGTCGTCGTCACCAGCGGGAAAGACCACACCTCATCGTCGGATCTCAAGCTCAAGGTGAGCCAGGCGGGCATCGACCTGTTCCGTGAGAAAGTCGTTGCCGAGGCAAAGGCGTGCCTGGCCTCCAAGGCCCTCGACCCCGGCTGCAACATCGCAATCAGCGCCACCACCCAGAACGGGGGAACCGTCGCCGAGGGCAGCGTCACACGCACCCAGAACTCCGAGAACGCCGCCAAGCTGGAAAACGCCGTTCCCAAACCCGGCACCTCGGTGCCCACCATCATCTCGGCCCGGGATCTCGGCGAGATTCAGGTCACCGCCACCTGCACCGATTCGAGAGGATCGGGTCCCTGCAAACTCCTGTCCGGCAAGGGGGCAAGGTTCCCGACGGCATCGCTCAACGTTGCCGAGGAAAACCCGAAGGTGACGTGGGAGGAGAGATAGGAGAAATCCCGTCAGAATCGTGGCCCGGCAACCCGGAAAGGAATGCCGGGCCACGCCCTTTCAATGGGTTTTCAGGCGATTTCCCAGAAGGTCTTTCCCGACATGGCGGCCTGCAGTGCGTCGTGCGGATTATCCGCGCGGGCCTCGGTCACCTGCGCGCGCAGCAGGTCGTCGTAGGCGGGACGCTCCACCTGCCGGAAGATCCCGACCGGGGCGCGGTGCATCACGCCGTGGTCGGTGA
>ERZ772968.501-NODE-501-length-19631-cov-10.571976_pt1 | contig 19631 bp, 17 predicted proteins | sample MGYA00580674_ERZ772968 | MGnify/ENA primary metagenome ERZ772968 (study PRJEB29015, sample SAMEA2737940) | human oral metagenome | biome: human oral; feature: human-associated habitat; material: dental | place: China | collected 2138 ...
GACCGAAGCCGGCGGCGCGGCTGATCCACGCCACCACCTGCAGGTCGCGCAGGGCACCGGGGCTTTCCTTGCAGTTGGGCTCCAGGCTGTAGGGGGTGTCCTCGTACTTCTGGTGCCGCTGCCGCATCTCCAGCAGCTTGTCGCGCAGAAAGAGCGGTAGCTGCAGCTGGCCGGCCATGGCCTCGCTCAGCTGGCGCGCAGCCCGCCGGTGGCCGGTGAGCTGGCGGCGCTCCAGCAGTGCCGTCATCGTGGTGATGTCTTCGTGGGCGGCTTGGGCGCACTGAGCGGGCGTGCGCACGCTGTGGCCGATTTCCAGACCGATGTCCCAGCAGGCGCCGATGAAGCGCTCGATGCAGGCGATGGTGCCGTCGGACAGGGCAGGGGCGGGAGAAGCCGTCGTTGCGTCAGCCGGGGCGCTGGCAGGCGGAGTGTCGTGTACGCCAGCAGACGGGCTGTCGGCCAGAGAGGCCTGGGGGACTGGAGGGACGGTGTCCGCCGACGTTGCTGCTGCATCGCGAGTCTGCTTGGGCTCCGGCGCCAGCAGCAGCAGGTCCACGTCGGAGGCGGGCTGCAGTTCGCCGCGGCCGTAGCCGCCCACCGCGAACAGCGCCCAGTCGGGCGGCATGTCGGCCAGCTTCCAGAGCTTCTGCAGCAAATGGTCGGTGTCACGGGCCAGCCCGTGCAACAGCAGTCCGATGCGCTGGTCGGCGCGGAAGCGCTCGATGCGCGCCGTGCGCATCCGTTCACGCTCCTCGCGCAGGACGGCGATGGCGTTGGGCGTCAGGCCGGCAGTTCGGGTTTCGGCGGCGTGCCCGCCGACACGGTCAGCACTTCGTAGCCGGTTGGTGTCACGCACAGCATGTGCTCCCATTGTGCCGACAGGCTGTGGTCCTTGGTGACGACCGTCCAACCATCGGCCAGTTGGCGAATCTCGCGGCGTCCGGCGTTCAGCATCGGCTCGATGGTGAAGATCATGCCGGGCTCCAGCTTGGGACCGGTGCCGGGGCGCCCATAGTGCAGCACCTGGGGGTCTTCATGGAAGTTGCGACCGATGCCGTGGCCGCAGAACTCGCGCACGATGGAAAAGCCCTGCTTCTCGGCGTAGGTCTGGATGACGTGGCCGATGTCGCCGAGCCGTGCACCGGGCCGTACCTGCTCGATGCCCAGCCACAGGCATTGCCAGGTGACATCCACCAGACGCTTGGCCAGCACCGAGGGCTGGCCGATCATGAACATGCGGCTGGTGTCGCCATGAAAGCCATCCTTGATCACCGTCACGTCGATGTTGAGGATGTCGCCGTTCTTCAGCTTGCGCTCCCCGGGGATGCCGTGGCAGATCTGGTGGTTGATCGACGTGCAGATCGACTTGGGGTAGGGCGAATGGCCGGGCGGCGCGTAATTGAGTGGCGCGGGGATCGTGCCCTGCACGTCGGTCATGTAGGCGTGGCAGAGCCGGTCCAGCTCCTCGGTGGTGGTGCCCGCCAGCACGAAGGGGGTGATGTAGTCCAGAAGCTCGGCCGCCAGCCGGCCGGCAACACGCATTTTCTCGATTTCTTCCGGGGTCTTGATTCTGATGGACATGGTGGGGGGGCAAGGCGGGATCAGGACTGCATGGTAACTGATTCGACGCCGCAGGGAGGGGCTGCCCGGTGCGCGGGGACTGACGGCCCCGGGGAGCCTGGCTGGCCTCCTGCCCGGTTCTGTGTTGCAATCTGCCGCATCCCGATGCCATCTCCCGTCAGATGGCCTCGGCACGCGGGCGCATTGGATGCTAGAATCGCGGGCGCTGTCGGCTGTAGCCTCCCTTCCAGGTGGGGCCGGACACGGGCAGCATCCAGAAGGCCCCGGGTCGATGCGACTTCCGGTCGCCGCCGCGCCCTGCGGCACAGCGGCCCTCTGCCGCGGAACAAGGGTGCCCGCCCTGCCAGCCACACACCATCCAAAGGCTGCCGGGTGCGAGTTGGTTCCGTGCTGGTCCCGGGGTATTGTCAACCCTGTATCGGAGTTTTCCCCTTCATGTCAGTCACCATTCGCCAGATGCTCGAAGCCGGTGTCCACTTCGGACACCAGACCCGGTTCTGGAACCCGCGCATGGCCCCCTACATCTTCGGCCATCGCAACAAGATTCACATCATCAACCTGGAAAAGACCCTGGTCAAATACCAGGAAGCCACCCGCTACCTGCGTCAGCTGGCAGCCAATGGCGGCAACATCCTGTTCGTGGGCACCAAGCGCCAGTCGCGCGAGATCATCGCCGAAGAGGCTGCACGCGCCGGCATGCCCTACGTCGACGAGCGCTGGCTGGGCGGCATGCTCACCAACTTCAAGACGGTCAAGGGCTCCATCAAGCGCCTGAAGGACATGGAACAGGCCGTGGAAGACGGCGCCCTGGACCAGATGACCAAGAAGGAAGCGCTGCTCTTCACCCGTGAACTGGCCAAGCTGACCTCCAGCCTGGGCGGCATCAAGGACCTGAACGGCCTGCCGGACGCGCTGTTCATCGTCGACGTCGGCTATCACAAGATCGCCGTCACCGAGGCTCGCAAGCTGGGTGTACCCATCGTCGCCGTGGTCGACACCAACCACTCGCCCGAAGGTATCGACTACGTCATTCCGGGTAACGATGACTCGGGTCGTGCTGTGCGCCTGTACGCCCGTGGCGTGGCCGACGCCATCCTGGAAGGCAAGGCTGCCCGCCTGCAGGAAACCGTCAAGGCTGCCACCGAGGAAGACGAGTTCGTCGAGGTCGGCACCGAGGAAGAGGCCTGATCGGCCACGGCCGGCCGTCGGGCACAGCTCGGGCCGGTCGTCAAGGACAGCCGGTGTCGCCTTGAGCGTCCCGGCTGTCGTGCCATTTGAATTCAAGAACAGGAATAGAGAGAAAGACATGGCGGAAATTACCGCAAGCATGGTCAAGACGCTGCGCGAGAAGACCGACGCACCGATGATGGAGTGCAAGAAGGCACTCACTGAGGCTAACGGCGACATGGAGCGCGCCGAGGAGATCCTGCGCGTCAAGCTCGGCAGCAAGGCTAGCAAGGCTGCCTCCCGCATCACCGCCGAAGGTGTGGTGGCTGTGCAGATCTCGGGCGACGGCAAGACCGGTGCCATCGTCGAGATGAACTGCGAAACCGACTTCGTGGCCAAGAACGAGGACTTCCTCGCCCTGGCAGCTGGCATCGCCCAGCTGGTGCTCGACAAGGCGCCTGCCGACGTGGCTGCCGTCTCGGCACTGCCCATGGCTGATGGCCGCACCGTCGAGGAAACCCGTGCTGCGCTGGTCGGCAAGATTGGCGAGAACATGAGCATCCGCCGCTTCGTGCGCACTGCCGCCAAGGGCAAGCTCGCGAGCTACATCCACGGTGGCGCCCGCATCGGTGTGCTGATCGACCTGGAAGGCGGCGACGAGGCCCTGGCCCGCGACCTGGCCATGCACATCGCGGCCACCAAGCCCATTGCGCTCTCGAAGGAGCAGGTGCCGGCCGAGGTCATCGCCAAGGAGCGTTCCATTGCCGAGCAGAAAGCTGCCGAATCCGGCAAGCCCGCCGAGATCGCTGCCAAGATGGTCGAGGGTGCCGTGCAGAAGTACCTGAAGGAAGTGACCCTGCTGGGCCAGCCCTTCGTCAAGGATGATAAGACCACTGTTGAGCAGCTGCTGAAGAACCGCCAGGCCAAGGTGGATTCCTTCACGCTGTATGTGGTGGGCGAAGGCATCGAGAAGAAACAGGACGACTTCGCCGCCGAAGTGGCCGCCCAGGTGGCAGCCGCCCGCTGATCGTCCAACGCACCCGGAGCACACCCCCATGACTGATTCCGCATCGACTTCCGGCGCCCAGGGCGCCGGCACGAAGGCTGCCTACCGCCGCGTCCTGCTCAAGCTGTCCGGCGAGGCCCTGATGGGTAGCGACAGCTACGGCATCAACCGCCAGACCATCGAGCAGATGTGTCAGCAGGTCGCCGAGGTCAATCGGCTCGGCGTCGAGCTGGCCGTCGTCATCGGCGGCGGCAACATCTTTCGTGGGGTGTCTTCGGGCGCAGCCGGCATGGACCGCGCCACGGCCGACTACATGGGCATGTTGGCTACGGTCATGAACGCGCTGGCCCTGCAGGATGCCTTGCGCCAGACCGGCGTCGAGGCTCGCGTGCAGTCGGCACTCAACATCGAACAGATCGTCGAGCCCTACATTCGGCCCAAGGCGCTGCGCTACCTGGAAGAGGGCAAGGTCGTCATCTTCGCGGCCGGCACCGGCAACCCGTTCTTCACCACCGACACGGCTGCCGCTCTGCGGGGTGCCGAGATCAACGCCGAGCTGATCCTCAAGGCCACCAAGGTCGATGGTGTCTACACGTCCGACCCGGTCAAGGACCCGTCCGCGACCCGCTACCGCGAGATCACCTTCGACGAGGCCATCATGCGCAACCTGAAGGTGATGGACGCCGCTGCCTTCGCGCTGTGCCGTGACCAGAAGCTGCCGCTGAAGGTCTTCTCGATCTTCAAGAACGGCGCACTGACCCGCGTGGTGTGCGGCGAGGACGAAGGCACGCTGGTCCACGTCTGAGCCGGCTCGCGCCCAAGCCCCTGGCCGGGCCGATGCCCGGCCTTTCCGACCGATACGCCAGAAACGCACTCACCCATGCCCACACCCGCCGAAGTCAAGAAAACCGCTGAACAGAAGATGCAGAAGGGTATCGAGTCCTTCCGCAACGCACTTTCCAAGATCCGTACCGGTCGTCCACACCCGGGCGTGCTGGATCACATCCACGTCGACTACTACGGCACCTCCACGCCCATCAACCAGGTGGCCAACATCTCGCTGGCCGACGCCCGTACGCTGCTGGTCAACGTCTGGGAGAAGTCCATGGCCGTCATCGTCGAGAAGGCCATCCGCGATTCCGACCTGGGCGTCAATCCGCAGTCGATGGGTACCGCCATTCGCGTGCCGATGCCGCCGCTTTCCGAGGAGCGCCGCCGTGAAATCGTCAAGGTCACCAAGCACGAGGGCGAGGCCGCCAAGGTGGTCATCCGTGGCGTGCGCCGCGAGGCCAACGACGAGCTGAAGGCCGCCGCCAAGGCCAAGGAGATCTCCGAGGATGACGAGCGCCGGGGTCAGGAAGACATTCAGAAGACCACCGACCGTTTCATCGCCGAGATCGACAAGCTGCTGGCCGCCAAGGAACAGGAGATCATGACGGTCTGATCCGTCGTCACCTTCGTTTCTTTCCCCGGACCCCATCTTGCCATCATGAGCTTCACCAGTTCGACGCAGTCCGTTCCCGCCGCTGGCTCCGTGCCGCGCCATATCGCTGTCATCCTTGACGGCAACGGGCGCTGGGCCACCCGTCGGCACCTGCCCCGCGCCGCCGGCCACCGCAAGGGGGTCGAGGCCGTGCGCACCACGGTCGAGGGGTGTGCCCGGCGCGGTGTCGAATTCCTGACGCTCTTTGCCTTCAGCTCCGAGAACTGGCGTCGTCCTGCCGACGAGGTGTCGCTGCTGATGCGGCTCTTTCTGTCGGCGCTGCAGCGTGAAGTGGCCCTTCTCGATCGCAACGGCATCCGTCTGCGGATCGTGGGTGATCTGGCGCGCTTCGAGCCCCGCCTACAGAAGATGATCGCCGACGCCGAGGCGCGCACGGCCCAGAACACCCGGATGACGCTGACCATTGCGGCCAACTATGGTGGCCGCTGGGACATCCTGCAGGCCGGCAACGCGCTGCTGCGCGAAAGGGCAGCCAAGGGCGTGCCCGCCGATCAGCCCATCACCGAGGCCGAACTGGCGAGCCACCTGTCGCTGGCCTACGCACCCGAGCCGGATCTCTTCATCCGTACCGGAGGCGAGCAGCGCATCAGCAACTTTCTGCTCTGGCAGCTGGCCTACACCGAGCTGTACTTCTGCGAATGCTTCTGGCCCGAGTTCAATGACGAGCGCCTGCAGGAAGCCATTCAGTGGTATGGCCAGCGTGAGCGTCGTTTCGGACGGACCAGCGTTCAGACCCGCCAGGACGCGGGACGGTGATCCGTCGCCACTCTCTTTGATTCTTCGCAGGAGGCGCCTCTCGTCATGCTGAAGCAGCGTGTCATCACCGCCCTGGTCCTGCTGGCCGCCATCATCGGCGTGCTGGCACTTGGAGGCATGGCTGCCTGGGGGGTGCTGATGCTGCCCGTCATGGCGCTGGCTATCCATGAATGGACGCGGCTGCTGAGGCATCAGGCCTCGCCTGCGTTGCCCATTTCGCTGGCTGTCGCCATTGCCTATGGCGCCTGGCGCAGTGATGCCACACCCGCCCCAGAATGGCTGATGCCGGTGCTGGGTGTCGGCGTGCTGGCCTGGATCATCGTAGCCTTTCGCTCGGTGTTCCGCGTCCGGCTGTCCTGCAGTTCCCCCTGGCTGGCGGCTTTCAGCATGCTGCTGCTGTGGGTGTCGCTCTTCGAGCTGCGCAACCTGGGGGCCGGCGTGCTGATTTCCGCCATGGCCATCGTCTGGCTGGCCGACATCGGGGCCTACTTCAGTGGTCGCGCCTTCGGGCGGCGCAAGCTGGCACCGCGTGTCTCGCCGGGCAAGACCTGGGAGGGCGTGGCCGGCGGTGCCGCGCTGTGCATCGGCACGGCGCTGGTCGTGGCCCGTGCCGGAGCAGGGGCCGCCGAGGGCAGCCTGCCGCTGTTTTCGACTGTCGTTGCTCAGCACCTGGGGCTGATTGGCATGGCGGTCGTGCTGATGCTGCTGGTGCTGCTGTCGGTCATGGGAGACCTGTACGAGAGCCTGCTCAAGCGCCATGCTGGCGTCAAGGACAGCGGCAATTGCCTGCCGGGTCATGGAGGCATGTTCGACCGCATCGATGCGCTCGTGCCCACCATGCCGCTGTGCCTGCTCATCTGGCTGCTGATGGTGCATTGAACGTCCATCAGCGCAACGAGAGGCCGGACGTCGTCAGCCCGCCCGCCCATGCCATGCCATGCCTGGCGGCCGTTTCCTGCCTCAATCCAACCATACTCATGAAGACCATCTCCGTTCTGGGCGCCACCGGCTCCATTGGTGACAGCACGCTCGATGTCGTGGCCCGTCATCCCGACCGCTATCGGGTGCACGCGCTGTCGGCTCATCGCAATGTCGACAAGCTGCTGGCGCTGGCTGAGCGACACCGGCCCGAGGTGCTGGCCGTGTCGGATGCCCAGGCGGCGACTGGATTTGAGGCACGGTTGCGTGCCGCCGGTGTCACGGCCCGTCTGGCGGTTGGCCCCGACGAGCTGGTCGAGGTGGCCGGCACCCCGGGCATCGATGCGGTCATGGCTGCCATCGTCGGCGCGGCGGGCCTGGCGCCCACGCTGGCGGCGGCGCGCGGTGCGCGTTCGGTGCTGCTGGCCAACAAGGAATCCATCGTCATGGCCGGCGCGCTCTTCGGGGCCGCCTGCCGCCAGTCCGGCGTCACGCTGCTGCCAGTCGACAGTGAGCACAACGCCATCTTCCAGTGTCTGCCCGATCGCGCCACCGGCGTGGACTCTCGCCGTGCCGTCCGGCGCCTGATCCTTACCGCCTCGGGCGGGCCGTTCCGGACCTGGACGCTGGAGAGAATCGCCACCGCCACCCCCGAGCAGGCCTGCAAGCATCCCAAGTGGTCGATGGGCCGCAAGATCTCGGTCGACTCGGCCACGCTCATGAACAAGGGGCTGGAGCTGATCGAGGCCCAGTTCCTCTTCGACATGCCACCTGAGCAGCTGGATGTAATCATCCATCCGCAGAGCATCATCCATTCCATGGTGGAATATGTCGACGGCTCGGTATTGGCCCAGCTGGGTAATCCCGACATGCGGGTCCCCATTGCCCATGCGCTGGCATATCCCGAGCGCTTCGACAGCGGCGTCAGTCCCCTGGATCTGGTGGCGGCCGGCACACTGCAGTTCGAGGAGCCCGACGAGGCGCGCTTCCCATGCCTGCGGCTGGCCCGCGAGGCCATGCGCGCTGGCGGCGGTGCCCCCTGCGTGCTCAACGCCGCCAACGAGGTGAGCGTGCAGAACTTCCTCGACGGCCGCGTGGGTTTTGCCGATATTGCCCGGATCAACGAGGCTGTCCTGACTGCGCTGGGTAACCCCGCGGCGCCGGACTCGCTGGCTGATACTCTGGCACTGGACGCCACTGCACGCCGGCTGGCCGAGCAGCAGATCGCCGCCTGAGCGCTTTCGTCGCTTGGGGTTTTCGCGCCAAGGCTTTCGCCGGGCAACCGCGCGACTGGGCGACTGAGCAGGCCGATCAGGCCGGGTAGCTTGGGCGTCCGGAGGGCGATCCATCGCCGGACCCGGCTCGGCCTGGCCTGCAACAGCAGCTGCCGGTCGGTCCAGGCCATCCGGTCAGGCGACGTGCCTTGTGCTTTGCGGCATGATGCCCTATCTGTCAGGGATGGGGGCATTCGGCCCTCATCCCTTCAACACCCCGATTCCTGCCGGAGCTCGTGTCGATGACCACCCTGATTGCCTTTCTCTTTGCCTTGGGCGTGCTGGTGTTCGTGCATGAGCTGGGTCACTACCTGGTGGCCCGCTGGTGCGGCGTCAAGATCCTGCGCTTTTCCATCGGCTTCGGCAAGCCGCTGCTCACCTGGAAGGTCGGCAAGGACCAGACCGAATGGAGCCTCTCGCCCATTCCGCTGGGCGGTTACGTGCGCATGCTCGACGAGGAAGAGGGCACACCCATCGACCCGTCCGAGGTGCACCGTGCCTTCAACCGCCTGTCCCTGCCCAAGCGGGCCGCCGTGGTGGTGGCGGGGCCGGCCGCCAACTTCCTGCTGGCCATCGTGCTGTATGCAGTGCTGGGCATGTCTGGCCTGCAGGAGCCGGCCCCCGTGCTGGCCACGCCTGCGGCTGGCACGGCTGCCGCCTCGGCCGGGGTGCAGGAGGGCGACCGCGTGCTGGCCATCGATGGCCAGCCGGTGCAGTCCTTCGGTGACCTGCGCCTGAAGATGATCGACGCCATCGTCGAGCGCCAGCCCATCGTGCTGAAGGTGGCCAATGGTGGCGCCGAACGCGAGGTCAGCATTGCCACCGACGGCCTGCCGGCGGGTGAGCTTGAGCGCGACTTCACCCGCACGCTGGGCGTGGAACTGAAGGCCGGTGTGGTGCAGGTGGGCTTTCTGGAAGAGAACAGCCCGGCCGCGAAGGCCGGTCTGCAGGTGGGCGACCAGATCATCACGCTGGATGGCCAGCCGGTGGCCCGTGCCCAGCAGCTGATCCAGCAGGTGCAGGCTGCCGACGACAGCAAACCCCTGCAGCTGGGCGTGCGCCGCGGCGCAGAGATGCTCACGCTGGCCGTGAAGCCGCAGCTCACCTACGAGCCCGACGCGCAGGATGCCAGCGCCCCGCCACACCGCAAGGGCCGCATCGGCGCCGGCCTTGCACAGCAGTTCGAAATGGTGACGGTTGATCTCGGTCCGTTGCAGGCGCTGGCCTATGGCGCAAACAAAACCTGGGAGATGTCGGCCTTCTCGCTGCGCATGCTGGGCAAGATGGTGATGGGCAGCCTGTCGTGGAAAAACCTTTCCGGCCCCGTGGCCATTGCCGACTATGCCGGGCAGTCTGCCGCCATCGGCTGGTTCGCCTACGTGGGCTTCATGGCGCTGATCAGCGTGAGCCTGGGCGTACTCAATCTGTTACCGGTTCCGGTACTCGACGGCGGGCGTTTGGTATATTACGCGCTCGAAGCGCTCAAGGGCAGCCCATTTTCCGAGCGCTTCCGGCAAGTCACCCAGCAGGTGGGGCTTGTCATGGTGGTGGGCCTGATGATCGTCGCGCTCTTCAACGACCTGTCCCGGCTGCTGGGCTGACCCGTACGGGTTGACCAGCCAGGCCGCAGCCCGATATGCGGCTGTGCGCCACGCCGGGCGCATCGCTGGCGTCTGGCCGGTGGTGCAGACCGGCTGGCCGGTCCGCAGGTGTGGGGGGAGGCCGCCGGTGCCGGTGGTCTGGAAGCGGGGCGCAGGCGGGGGTCCATGCCTATTCCTGAGTCACACTGCGCGACTGACGATTCCGGCTGCCCTGGTCTCGCGCCGAGGAACCCGGTATCAAACACGCGATATTCCCCACATGGGTCAGCCACGTCGTGCTGGCCGGCATGGCCTCCCTGGCATGGGTGGCTCCGGCATCCGCCTTCACGCCGTTCGTCGTACGCGACATCCGGGTGCAGGGGTTGCAGCGCACCGAGGCGGGTACCGTCTTTGGCTATCTGCCGGTCCGGGTGGGTGACGAACTCACGCCCGCCCGCGCCAGCGAGGCCATCAAGGCGCTCTACGCCACCGGCTTCTTCAAGGACGTGAAGCTGGCGCAGGATGGCGACGTGCTGGTGGTGCGGGTGGACGAGCGCCCGGCCATCGCTTCGGTGGATGTTTCCGGCTCGCGCGAGTTCGACGCCGACGCCCTGAAAAAGGCCATGCGCCAGTCTGGCCTGGCCGAAGCCCGCATCTTCGACCGCTCGGTGCTGGACAAGGCCGAGCAGGAGATCCGCCGCCAGTACCTGGCGCGTGGCAAGTATTCGGTGAAGATCACCTCCTCCGTCACCCCCATGGCGCGCAACCGCGTGGCCGTGTCCATGGCCATCGAGGAGGGGGCCAGCGTCCGCATTGCGCAGATCCGCATTCTGGGCAACAAGGTGTTCAGGGAGTCCGAGCTGCTCGACCAGCTCAAGCTCACCACGCCCAACTGGCTGTCGTGGTACAGCAAGACCGACCAGTATTCGCGCGAGAAGCTGGCGGGCGACCTGGAAACGCTGCGTTCCTTCTACCTCAACCGCGGCTACCTGGAATTCGGCATCGAGTCCACCCAGGTCTCCATCGACCCGGCACGCGAGAAGGTCTACGTCACGCTGGCCATCAAGGAAGGCGAGCGCTACCGGGTTCGCGACATCAGGTTCGGCGGCAACACGCTGGGCCGCGAGGAACAGTTCCGCAAGGCGCTGGCGCTCAAGCCGGGCGACACCTTCTCGGGCGAGAAGCTCTCACAGACCGAGAAGAAGATCACCGACGACCTGGGCGCCATCGGTTACGCCTTTGCCAGCGTCAACCCGGTGCCTACCATCGACCGCGAGAAGCGCGAGGTCGATTACACCCTCAACATCGACCCCGGCCGGCGTGCCTACGTGCGCCGCATCACCGTTGCCGGCAACCAGCGCACCCGCGACGAGGTCATCCGCCGCGAGCTGCGCCAGTTCGAGGGCGCCTGGTTCGATTCCGACAGGATCGCCCTGTCGCGCGACCGGGTCGAGCGTCTGGGCTACTTCCAGGATGTGCAGATCCAGAATGTACCGGTACCCGGGGTACCGGATCAGGTGGACTTGGTCGTGAAAGTCACGGAACAGAGAACTACTCAAGTGAAATTCCAGGCGGGCTACTCATCTACCGAGAAGCTGTTGCTGGGAGTTGTTTTGGACGATGCGAACTTCCTTGGGACTGGCAATACCTTCGGCATCAATATCAACACGGGCCAGTCCCAGCGCACGGCCTCGATCTCCTATGTCGACCCATACTTTACGCAGGATGGCGTGAGTCTGGGGACCGACGTGTATTCGCGTACCTTCAACGCCTACAACTCCGGCCTGGGCGACTATCGCATCCGCTCCGCTGGCGGTGGGTTGCGACTGGGTATTCCGTATACCGAACTCGACCGCATCAGTTTCGGCCTGGTGTTCGAGCAGAACCAGATCAAGCCGGGCACCAACGGGTTGCCACAACGCTACATCGACTACATCAACCAGTTTGGTGATAATAGCCATGCTTGGCTGGCTACACTGGGTTGGTCGCGTGATTCACGGGACAGTGGCATAGCACCAACGCGAGGCCGTATTCAACGTCTGAATGTCGATGTGACCTTCCCAGGGCAGCAGCTTTCGTATTACCGGGCTACCTATCAGCACGCTTGGTACATGCCGCTCACCAAGGACTACACCTTTTCGCTGTCGGCAGATGTGGGCTACGGTCGGGGGCTTTCCGGCAAGCCCTATCCAGTGTTCAAGAACTTCTACGCTGGTGGCATCGGTTCGGTGCGGGGCTTCGGATCGAATAGTCTGGGTCCACGCGACATCAAGGACAATAGTCCACTTGGGGGTAGTGCGTCCTTCGCAGGTAGTGCTGAGATATTGTTTCCACTGCCTGGCACTGGTAACGACAAGACGGTGCGCGCCTTCCTGTTTGCCGATGCGGGCAACATCTTCGACCGCAACATCAATTTCGGCGATCTACGTTATTCGGCGGGGTTGGGCATTAACTGGCTTTCGCCGGTGGGGCCACTTAAGTTGTCGATGGGTTATCCACTCAGACGCAAGCCGGGTGACGATACGCAGCGCGTCCAGTTTGAGATGGGCACGGCATTCTGATCGTTCTATGTAATGACCCAGTGAATACCTGCTCAAGTGTTATCGTAACGAGGAGAGCACAATGAGCACGTTGATGGACGAAGAGATCAAGCGCTGGACGGCGCGGCGCAAGACCGCGCTGGTACTGGACATCATCCAGGGCAAGACCACGGTGGCCGAGGCATCCCGGGCCTACGACCTCACCCCTTCGGAGGTCGAGAGCTGGGTGGAGGATGGCAAGAAGGGCATGGAAAACGCCCTGAAGGCCAATCCGCTGGACATCCACAGCCAGTACGAGAGGCAGATCAAGGATCTGCAGGAGGCGTACGGCGAGGCAATGCTGGAGCTGCGTGCCCGAAAAAAGTTGCAATCCCTGTTGGACGAGGCAGAGAAATGATCGAGACGATCCGCCAGGGACTGGAAGAAGACGGTTTCAAGGTCTCGATCAGCAAGCTGTGCCGCTGGTTTGGCGTACCCCGGCGCACGTTCTACTACAGAACCGTCAAGGCCCCGCCGAAGCTGCAGGAGCAGCTTGTGGAGCCGGTCAAGGCCGTGATCGAGGAGAACCCCTCCTTTGGATACAGAACCGTAGCGGGGCTGCTGGGCATGAACAAGAATACGGTGCAGCGTATCTTCCAGATCAAGGGCTGGCAGGTCCGCAAACGGGCCGTGGGGTTCCGGCCCCGGATTCAGGCACTCCCCTCCGTGGCGCAGGCCCCCAACGAGCGCTGGGCCACCGACCTGTGCCGCATCTGGGCCGGCAAGGACAAGTGGTGCACGCTGGCAGTCGTCATCGACTGCTACAGCCGGGAACTGCTGGGCTGGCAGCTCTCGCGCAGCGCTCGTGCCAAAACACCCGAAGCCGCGCTGGAGCATGCCCTGATCGCACGGTTCGGCACATTGGGGCGGGTTCCACAGCCCTTCCTGCTGCGCTCGGACAATGGCCTGGTGTTCACCAGCCGCAGCTATACCAGCCTGGTCAGAAGCTACGGACTGCAGCAGGAGTTCATCACTCCGCACAGCCCTGAGCAGAACGGCATGGTCGAGCGGGTCATCCGCACGATCAAGGAGCAGTGTGCCCACCGGCACCGGTTCGAGTCCCTGCAGCACGCCAGCCGTGTACTGGGTGACTGGATACGGTTCTACAACCAGCAGCGCCCGCATCAGGCGCTGAACATGAAGACCCCCGCCGAAGCTTACGCTTTAGCGGCCTGAACTGTGCAGGTTCCGCTGGGTCATTACAATCGTGGACACGACCGTCATGCCGAAGGCGATTGCGCATCCAACGGATTCCCAGCTTCTGGAGCGTACCAGACAGCATCTGGTCAAGGCTGCCAGGGCGTGTGGCCTGAAACTGCGGCAGAGCTACAGTCGTGTGGCCCCTCAGCTGGCGAGGCAGGTGGGCCGCCATGCGCATGCAAGACAGTTCAAGCGGATGCGAAATGTGCTCGGCAAGCTGCGCAAACGGGTCGGGCGTATCTGGCGGGATATCGACCGGCAACGTGAGCAGGTGACCGGTCCGTTGCGTCAATGGCTTGATGAGCTGATGGCACGGGCCGAACGGATTCTGACGCAGCAGCCGAAAGACAGGAACAAGCTGTACGCACTGCATGCGCAGGAGGTGGAGTGCATCAGCAAGGGCAAGGCCCGAAACCCCTGCGAGTTCGGTGTCAAGGTCTCGATCACCACGACGCACAGGGAAGGTTTCGTTGTGGGCGCAAGATCGATGCCGGGCCGGCCGTACGATGGCCACACCCTGTACGAAGCGCTGGAGCAGGCGTCGATCGTGGGAGATTGCCGTATCGACACTGCCGTTGTGGACAAGGGCTATCGCGGCGCTGACGTGCCGGGCGTGAGAATCCTGCGATCAGGACAGAGGCGAGGCGTGACGCGCGGGATCAGGGCGATGATCAGACGCCGCAGCGCCATCGAACCGACGATAGGCCACATGAAGAGCGATGGTAGACTTGACCGGAACTGGCTCAAGGGGGCATTGGGAGATGCACTTCACGCCGTGCTGTGCGGTGCCGGACACAACGTCCGGCTGCTGCAGCGCCGGCTGCGGCGTTTTTGCGCTTTCATTTTGCTGTCGGTTCTGGTCGTGGTACGTCTGATGGTGCCAGATCGGCTCGAAATGGCGTTGTAGACGGCAGAGCGGGCACCAATCCGGTCCAGTTCAGGCTCTCGACCGTTCCGTTCAGCAGCTGGCTGACGTGCGGATTCTGGGTTGTTCAGGGCTGACTACTATTTGCATTTACCGTGATGAAAGGAGATTCCACATGAATAAAATGAAATTTGGCCAGTGCACCATTGGTTTGTTTGATAACCTGATAAATATGGGAGCTGTTAGGATTTCTCAGTCTCAAGAAATTCATGTTGACATGCACCGACGGAGCTGGCTAGCTAGTACCGGTGTAGTGGTGATGGGTGTGATGCTGGCGGGCTGTGGTCATGATGATGATGTTGGCTTTCGTGGGGATGTGAGTCGGGAACGTATGATCGTGGACGATACCGGTGCAGGGATTGAGCGACGACTAGTGGTGGGACAGGCCATTGAGATTCGCTTACCCATTGATGTGGCTTCGGGGCAAACTACTACACAGAAAGGCAATAATTCGTCGAGAGTGCGGCGTGATAGTGGACCGGAGCGCAAGGTTATTGATGGACGTATCTATGATGTTTGGGTGTTTGTAGCAACGGCAATCGGAGATGCTACGACTACTATTACACTGGCCTATGAGAGATCGGGGCAAGTTTTGCGGGAGTTGCAGTATCCGATAAACGTGCGCCTTAGTTGAATTAGCTCTCCTGCTGTAACGACCCAGTGAATTTTTCGATTACCCACATCCGAGCCGAGATCGAACGACAGGTGGTAGGCTTGACCCATGATGGGCACGGGACTACAGGGGTCCAGCGCCCCGGGATGCGGAGGTGGCATCAATAGGAGCACAAGATCGATCAACGGAAAGCCCAGGGATGGATGTGGGCAGGGAGTGGGTTGCTGAGGAGGTATCTGGCTGCCGGCTTGCAGATCGTCGGCTCGGAGACAGGCTGCACAACCTGATGGGGAGCTTGGGCGCGCAGGTTGGAAGCATAATCCCCACGGCGTGTGAAGACTGGGCCAGCATCAAGGCTGCCTACCGGTTCCTGTCCAACGACAGGGTAGATGAACATGCCATTCTGTCCGGGTACATGGAGGCAACAGCAAGGCGGATTCGGGCAGCGGATGGTCCGATACTGATTCTGCATGACACGACAGAGTTTTCGTACCATCGGGACAGTCCTGAAGCCATTGGGTACCTGGATGACGTGCCATCAGGCCACAAGGATGCCAAGGGCAGGCAAAGCCGCTACCGTGTATGTGGATTTCTGATGCATTCAAGCCTGGCCATCACCCAGCATGGGCTGCCGCTGGGGCTGTGTGCCGTCAAGTTCTGGAGTCGCAAGCAGGTAAGCGACCAGCCATCTACACGGTTCAGCGCCTCCAGACGCCAAAACAGGTGCCCACTTGATTCAGGTGGACACCTGTTCTGGCGTCTGAGCGGTAAAACTATGGATATACGCAGCGCGGCTATGTGGCGTCGTCCGGCGATGCTGCGGCCGGCGCGTCCTGCTTTACCGCCGGCTCCCACCGGTGCGGCAGCAGCTCACCGATCCGACTCATGGGCTGCGTCGGCAGCCGCGTCAGAACATCGGTCAGGTATGCCAGCGGATCGTGCCCGTTGAGTTTCGCTGTCTGGATCAGGCTCATGATGGCCGCCGCACGCTGGCCAGCCCGCAGCGAGCCGGTGAACAGCCAGTTGTGACGGCCCACGGCCACCGGCCGCAGCTGCCGCTCGGCGTGCGTGTTGTCCATGGGCAGCCGCCCGTCATCCAGAAAGCGCATCAATGCGGCCTGGCGTTTGAGGCTGTAGTCGATGGCTTTGGCCAGTTTGGTGCCGTTGGCCACCTTCTGCCGTTGCAGACCCAGCCAGGTGAAGAAGGCATCGATCTGGGGTTTGAGTTCCCGCTGCCGCAGTGCTGTGCGCTGCTCGACATCCAGATCGCGGATCCTTGCCTCGAAGGCGTAGAACGATTTGATGTAGCCCAGCGCCTCTTCAGCCAGCGGGCTTTCGCTGTGGATCCAGTGATCGTGGAACCTGCGCCGGGCGTGCGCCATGCAACCCACCTCGGTGATGCCCTGCCGGAATCCCTTCTTGTAGCCGCCGAAGTCATCGCAGACCAGGGCGCCCTTCCAGTCGTCCAGAAAGCCCCGGGCATTCTCGCCGGCCCGGTTGTCGCTGAAGTGGTAGACCACCGCCCGGATGGCCTCTTTCTCCCCGGGCACGAACGTCCACAGCCAGCCCTTGCCGGCCTTCTTGCCCTCCCTGGGGGCAGCCAGAATCCTGATGGGGGTTTCGTCGGCGTGCAGAACCCCCTGTTCGAGCAATTCCCTGCGCAGGGCGTCCACGAGCGGCTGCAGTGCCACACCACACTGGCCCACCCAGCTGCCCAGAGTGGAACGGGCAATCGTCAGGCCCGCCCGGCTGTAGATGGCTTCCTGCCGGTACAGCGGCAGGTGGTCCGCATATTTGCTGACCAGCACGTGCGCCAGCAGCCCCGGGGTGGCGATGCCCTTGTCGATGATGCACGACGGCATCGGAGCCTGTTCGATGCGTTCGCAGTTCGGGCAGGCCCAGATGCCACGCTTGTGATGCTCGACGAAGAAGGTCCCCGGGGTGTAGCCCAGCTTCTTGCTCTCGTCATCGCGCACGTGTTTGAGCGCGCAGCCACAGGGGCAGCTCCTGTTGGCCGGATCGTGACGGATTTCGGTGTGTGGCAGCTCCGGTGGCAGGGGCTGGCGTCTGGGCTGGCGACGGGACTGCTTTTCCTCGCGGGGCGCCGATCTGGAGAGCTGTGTCTCGACCGCGGCCAGATCCTCGTCGATGGCCTCTTCGAACAGCAGTCCCTGGATGCCGGCGAGCTTCTCGCTCTTTTTGCCGAAGCGGATGCGACGCAGGTACGCCAGCTCGTACTTGAGCTTCTCGTTCTCGACCGTGGTGAAGCGGATTTTTTCGTCGCGCTGAGCCAGTTCCCGCTGTTGCTGTTCGAGAATTTGCTGCTTCTGGTACAGATCGTTCGCCTGTTGCTGCAGTTGCTGCATCAGCGAGGCGGTGAACTCGCGCAGCTGCTGCGCATCCATGTGCGCGATGTCAGCGGCAAGGTCTGCAGGGAGGGCGGGCCGGTCCATGGGGTAAAGTATGCCGGTGTTGGCCGCTACCTGCCATCGGGAGATTTCCCGGTTGCCCGCGGGGCAAATCCATGAGTGAAACGGTCACGATCACCGGAATCATCGGTCACGATGTCGGAATGACCGGCCGCATTGACCGGAACCGGTGCCAAATCCCTGAATCAGGCAGCGGTGATGATGCCCGCCGGCCGGGGCAGCTGCCAGGGCAGCCCAAGCACCAGGGCCTGCAGCTGCTGCTCGCTGATCTGCAGATGGTGCTCATCGCCGGCAGGCCATTTGAACAGGCCCTCGTTGAGACGACGGGCTGCCAGCCAGATACCCACGCCGTCATGCACCAGAACCTTGAGCCGGTTGGCGCGGCGGTTGGCAAAGACGTAGGCATGATGCGGGTGGGCTGCGCCGAAGACACGGACGACGCGAACCAGCATCGAGTCCATGCCGGCACGCATGTCGGCTGGTTCCACGGCCAGCCAGATGGCATCGATGCGGATCATGCCAGCACCTGCCTGACCCAGGTGGCCGAGTCCTGTGCGTGGCTGATCGGCCAGTGAACGGTCAGCGTCATCTCGCCCCGGCAGAGTTCGATGCGCAGTTCGGAACCGGCGCCGGCACGCTCCGCGCATGGCTGGTGGTTGCCCGGTGTGCAAGGTGCTGCTGCATTCGCAAGGGGAACTGATGATGGCGCCAGCATCAACGGGACGAAATGATCAACGGCGGCTGCACCGGCAGCGGGGGCCGGCGTGCCCTGGCTGGCCTCCTGGCGGTAATTGCGCAGCCACTTGCGCAGCAGGCTGGGATTGATGTCATGCTGCTGCGCGATGTGCGGCAGCGATTCCCCGGACTGCAGGCACTGGGCGGCGACCTCGGCCTTGAAGGCCCTGGTGAAGCTGCGACGTGTCCGGCCGGCTGGCAGTGTGGTGTTGGTGAACATGGTGAACCTCCTCTGTGAGAGGGGGCCACTATCGCCCGGGGGCTATGCTGCGTTCAAGATGTAGATAACTGGCCGTTTACAGCCTTGTTTCCCAAGCCTTCGAGAGTCCTTCATGTATCAGCATTCCCTGCATGTGCTCAACCACGTGGTTCCAATGTGGCGAGCTATTCTGTTTGGCACCTTCATCGGCGCCGTCTTCGCGGCCTTGGCAGGCTGTGATCATCAACCCGAGACGGCTTCCGGTGCGATCCCGGTTCGCGTTGTCGTCGCCCAGCCCGGTAGTATGGAGGGGGCAGGGATCACCTTCTCGGGCACGCTAGTCCCTCGCGTTGAAAGTCAGCTCGCATTCCGCGTGCCTGGGCGCATCGTTGAACGCCGAGCTGACGTGGGTGCTACCGTCGCCCGAGGTGACGTGCTGGCACGGCTGGACGACACGCCATTCAAGCTTGCCATAAAGGAATCGCAGGCCGATCTGGCGCAAGCTCGGGCCACTCTGGCGCGGGTGCAGCGCGATGTTGGCCGCAACCGTGCCTTGGCACGGTCCGGAGCCATTGCAGGGGCAGATTTCGATGCGCTGCAAACGCAGCGCATCCAGGCCAGGGCGCAGGTGCGGGCCGCGCAGAGTCGGCTGGATCGGGCGCGCAACGATCTGGCGTACGCTACGCTGACAGCGCCGGCTGCGGGCACTATTGCCGACGTGGCGGCTGAAGCCGGTCAGGTTGTGGCTGTTGGTACGCCCGTGCTGCGATTGGCACATACTGGTGAGCAGGAGGTACAAGTCGATGTGTCGGAAAGCCGTATCGGCCAGCTTACCCAGGCGCAAGTTGCCACTGTGCGCCTGCTCAGTCTGCCGGGTGTGGAGCTGACCGGAATCGTGCGCGAGGTTGCCAGCGTGGCAGATGGCGCCACACGTACCTACCGTGTGCGCGTGGCGTTGCCGGAACTACCCGAGGCTGCACGCCTAGGCATGACCGCCTCTGTGCGTTTCAAGGGTGCGGCGGGTACACATGTGCAACTGCCCATCTCTGCGTTGTTCCAGCAGGGGGAACAGCCCGCTGTCTGGGTGTTACCGGATGATGCTACGCAGTTGGAGCTGCGGCCCATCATGTTGGCCGCGATGGGTACCGACACCATCGCGGTCGCC
>ERZ772968.513-NODE-513-length-19352-cov-4.698243_pt1 | contig 19352 bp, 13 predicted proteins | sample MGYA00580674_ERZ772968 | MGnify/ENA primary metagenome ERZ772968 (study PRJEB29015, sample SAMEA2737940) | human oral metagenome | biome: human oral; feature: human-associated habitat; material: dental | place: China | collected 2138 ...
CGATGTGGCCCACCGGTGGTTCATCCGAGCGATCCGGATGGGGCGTGCGCCTCACTTCCAGCGCATGAGTCGGGTGGCGGTCAGGAAGAGGACCGCTCCGGCGGCGGCGGTGATGCCGCACCCGAGGAGCGCGTCGCTCAGCTCGGCCACTCCCGTGAGCGACCAGCGCAGGACGTCGAGCAGATAGGTCAGCGGGAGGACGTGCGAGAGGGTCTGCACCCAGCTCGGCAGGATCTCCAGCGGCATCATCGCGCCGGAGGCGAATCCCATGGGCATGACCACGATCGTGACGACGAGGGACACCGCGGAGACGGTCGGAACCGCCAGGCCGACGAGCACGCCCAGGGAGTAGAAGAAGAGCGTGCCCAGGAACACCGGCACGATCGACAGCCCCGCCCAGACCGACAGGTGAACGCCCACCGCCGGGACGAGTCCGACGGCGACGACGAGCGCGGCCTGGATGAGGGCGGTGACGACGGCGACGGTCAGGGCCGAGCCGAGGATCGAGCCCGCACTCATCGGGGCGCTCCGCAGGACGCGCATGACGCCCTTCTCGCGCCACTCGGCGATGTTCATCGCCCCGGCGAACATGCCCACGAAGGCGATGCCGAAGCCCATGACGTTGGGACCGATGGTATCGACGAGGGCGTGTCCGTCCATTCCGGGCAGGTCGCCCATGCTCAGGGCGAGGACCAGGAGCAGCGCCGGTGGGAAGATGAATGAGAAGAACAGGGTGACGGGGTCGCGCAGGCAGGTGCGCGCCAGTGAGGCGGTGAGTGTCTTGTAGGCGGTCATGACGTGTACTCCTTTCCGGTCAGCTCGATGAACGCGTCCTCCAGCGTCGGGCCGTGCACCTGCGCGCCCTCGACCGGCACACCCGCCGCACCGAAGGCCGCGAACGCCTCACCCACATCACGCACACGCACCACCAACCCATCAGCACCCGACTCAACACCCACAACCGGACCCAGCCCCACGACCACATCCGCACAACCACCAGCACCCGGCAACAGCACCGACGCACCACCACCAGCACCAGCCACCAACGACGACGGAGAACCCGTGGCCACCACCCGACCACCATCGAGAACACTGACCACATCGCACAAGCGCTCAGCCTCCTCCAAATAATGAGTCGTGTACACCACCGTCGTCCCCTCCTCGCGCACCGACCCCAGCAGACCCACCAGATCATGCCGCGCCGTCGCATCCAGAGCCGCCGTCGGCTCATCCAGGAACAACACCTCCGGACGATGCACCATCGCCGACGCCACCGCCAGCTTCTGACGCTCACCCCCCGAGAGCCTCTCCACACGCGTGTCCCTGACCCGCGTGAGGCCGAAGGAGTCGCGGACCTGCTCGGCGCGGGCGGCCGAGGCCCCGAAGATCGCGGCCACCGTCGACAAGTGCTCCCACACCGTGGCCCGCGAGAAGAACGCCGTGGCCTGCGGCTGAATACCCACCCGAGCCAACAGACCCGGATCCCTGGGCACCGGCGCCCGACCCAGCAGCTCCACACCACCGGCCTCGCACCGACGAACACCCTGAACAATCTCCACCAGAGTCGTCTTACCCGCACCATTAGGACCGATCACACCATGGAACGAACCCCGCTCCACAACAAGATCCACCCCCCGCAGCACCTCACGACCCCCATACGACTGACGCACACCACGCACAACCACCGGTTGCATGCGATCTCCTTTCATGATCGTGCTCGTTCGTTCCGGTCGACCCGCCCGCGCGGGCGACGGCCTCCGGGTGCGCCCACCGGGGTGGCGCGCGCCCGGGAGACCGTCGATCGCCGAGACCGCATCCCGGCGTGCGCCCCGCATCATGGGTCAGGCGGTCGCGCAGGACGACGTCGAGGAGCAGGACGAGGACGACGACGAGGAGGAGCAGGTCGATCCGAACACCGTGTCCGAGTAGTCCAGGTAGTCCTTGACCTCGAAGGTCTCGACGTCGAGCTCACCGAGCTCACCGGCGATCGCGGCGGCGGAGGCGGCGGCGGAAGCGGCGTTGCTGGTCATCATTGATTTCCTTTCACAAGTCCGGTCGGCGACCGGGGTTGGGTGACGGGCGGCGGCTGCCGTCCGCCTGGTCCGGACGGGCGTCCGGAAGTCTTCGGTTCAGGTCGGTTTCGGGTCGGTTCAGATCAGCGACATCAGCAGGCAGGTGGCCCAGGCCAGGACCGCGGACACAGCCGGGACCAGGAGCAGCGGGTAGGTCCGCACCGCCAGGCGCGTCGCCGTGGGCAGGGAGTCGGGCACGCGCCCTCCCCGCCGGAAGCGGGCCGAGGCGATGGGCAGCTGCCGGGTCGCGGTGAGGATCTCCAGTCCCCGCGTCATGTCGGTGTTGGGGAAGGGCGCCAGGCTCAGGATCACGATCGTGAGGTCGATGAGGAGACTGATCGCCCCCCAGGCCGCGACGGCATCGCCCGCCGGGGCCCGCACGGCCACGGTCGCCGGAATCGCCGCGAGCGCGAGGGTGAACAGCGGCCCCGCGGCGACGACGACCAGGCCGCGCCACCTGGCCGGCACGAGTCCCAGGCCGTCCAGGCGGGTGGAGGGCACCGGGATCGGGCCCAGCGACGTCAGGGACAGGGTCGGCCGGCGCCCGCCGCCGAGGCGGACGAAGGCCATGCCGTGGCTCAGCTCGTGCCCCAGCTGGGAGACCATGTGCCAGACGACGACGCCGAGCAGCACCAGGAGGATCCGCGGGAGGGGCAGGGCCGTCAGGCCGCCCGCCGCCGCCGACACCTCGGTCCAGCGGGTCGCAGCCCGCACGAGGGCGAGACCGGCCAGCGGGAGGCCCATGACGGCGAGCACCGGCAGCACGGGGGTCCGCGCCACCGCCCACGCGACCCTCGACACGCCCGTCAGGGGGCCGGAGCCCGGGGACGGGGAGGGGGCCGGCGACGGCTTCGTCGCCGTTGAGCTTGTGGGGCCGGAGCCCGGGGACGGGAGGGGATCCCCGGCCCGTGCGCCGGCGGACCGGTCCCCGGCGCGCGGCCGCGGGACGGCCGGGCGGCTGCGACGCCGCGCCGGGTCGCCCGCCCGCTCGTCCGCGCGTGGTCTCGGGGCGATCCCGACCGAATCGCGTATTCCCCACGTCGCCCCCCGCTCATCCGCGCGCGGTCGCGGGGAGGTCTCCTGGAGCGGGCTCTCGACGAGCCCGCGAAGGGTGAAGGCGTCGATGAGTCCGCCCACGGTCGCCAGGGGGACGCGCACGCCGGATCCATCCTGGACGCGGTCCTGGACCTGCTCGGCGGTTCCCGGCCGGCGCAGCGCGTCGAGGACGAGGGTCTCCAGGGGGCCGAGGCGGTAGATGCTCCCGTTCTCCCCGGCCGCGGCCTCGGCCACGAGGGTCCTGCCGTCCCAGCCCGCCGGTCCGATGCGCAGGTCGGGCGCGGCGACGGAGCGCACGGTCGGCGCTGCGGTGCTCATGCCGCCGCCTCCGTCGTCCCCGCCTCCATGGCCTGGAGGATCTCGAAGGCGAGGTAGGCCTCGTCCTCGATGGACACCATGAGCCGGTTGTTGGTCATGTGGATGAAGGACATGCCGAGCCGCCACGCGGCGTTGGAGGGGTGGTCGGGCCGGGTCTCGTCGCCGTTCTCGTCGAGGAAGACGATGGCCCGCTCGGCCACGGCGTCCTCGATGCGCCTGCGATAGCCGGCACAGGTTCGGGCCCAGTCGCCGAGGAACCCGGGGAGCCGGTCGCCGGTGCCGGCCAGCACGGACTCGATCACGGGGACGACCGCCTCCCGGAGGGAGTCGACGATCCGCCGGTACCGCGGTTGGTCGGCGTCCTCGGCGTAGGTCGACTCGACTCCGTAGCTCCCGGCCCACCGCGAGTGGTAGGCGCGCAGGAAGGACATGACGACGTCGCGGTCCTCCAGGAGCGCGGCCGCCGTGACCGCCATGGCCTCGGCTCCGATCCCGAGCAGGATCGTGCGCGTGCCGGTGTTGCCCAGGTCGATGACCTCACGCGCGAGCCGGGTGGAGTCGGCGAAGAAGTCCTCCGAGATGACCATGCCGACGCGGCCCCCGTAGCGCTCCAGCTCGGGCTCGTAGTCCCGGGGCTCCACGGTGTTGTTCGGCCTCAGCAGGGGCCGGCCCTCGGCGTCGAAGTAGCGGGGGCGCAGCTCGTCGCCGTACTCCAGGGCGAAGAGGTCGTCGTAGTAGGAGCGGGACTCGATCCGGGCCATGGGGTGCATGGAGGGGCGGCGCTCCAGGTACCGGCCGATGACGGGCATCACCCGCCCGTGGATCTCGCCCCGGGCAGTCTCGTCCGCGGGGAGCAGGCGCAGGCGCACGTGCCCTCCCTCGAGCCAGTAGTTGATGTAGAAGGACAGGCGTACCAGGCCCTCCTCCTCCAGGCGCGCCGCCAGGGGCAGGAGGCACTCCTGGAGCAGGACCTCCGGGTTACCGCCGTAGAACACGTGGTAGGCCATCCAGCGCCGGTCGACGGCGGCGGCGCGGATATCCGGGTTGGTGGTCATGAGACCGCTCCTTCGGTGACGGGGTTCGTGAGGTCGAATCCGAGGACCATCTCGTGAATCCGGTGGTCGTCCTCGCGGTTGATGACGGTCTCGGAGAGGTCGGGCAGCGCCTCGGAGACGTTGAGCCAGCCGTCCTGGCCGCGCCACTCGTGGCTGGAGGCGGCGAGGTTGACCAGGCCGGAGACCTCGAGGTAACGGGGCTTGCCGGGGGGCATGCCGTCCCGACCGGCCAGGGAGACGTAGCAGCGCTCGGGGAGGCCGGCGTCCCGCCACCACCGCACCCACTCCGGGTAGCCCTCCGGCGTCGCGGGATCGGGCTCGGGCAGCAGCGCGGTGGGGACCTGCACCGTGCGGCGGCGCACGACGAGGGAGCCGATGCGCACCCGCGGCAGGGTCCGGGGACCGCACCCCTCCGGGAGGTCGGGCACGAAGGAGGTCGTGACGTTGGAGGCCGGCGCCAGCAGCGCGAGCAGCTGGGTGGGCAGGGGCGTGGCCGACAGGACGAGGTAGCCGAGATAGGCGGGCTGCACCTCCTCGCCGTCGGGGGACACCAGGGCGAGCCGACTCTCCCCGGGGCGGTCCTCCAGGACGAGGCCGTCGAGGTCCATCCGGTTCGGCGCGCTCGATCCGCCGGGGTCGCCCGGCTGGATGATCTCGGTGCCGAGCAGCGGGCCGTGCAGGTTGAGGTTCGTGAAGGCGGCGCCCCCCGAGACCTCGGCGAGGCGGACGCCCGAGAGCCGGGCGCGCTCCTCCTGGTCGCGGGCGACTCGAGCCCCCTCCGGGCCGTGCATGTAGGCGAATCGCGACAGCCCGAAGCCGGCGTGCCCGAAGATCCGGTTGACGACCAGCGATCCCGCGGAGCCCTCGGGCAGCACCTGGGCGAAGAGGAAGAGGTGCCGGTAGCGGTACCGGGGCAGGTCCAGGCCCCGCAGGAGCTCCGAGTCGCCGGTGAGCACCGGCAGCAGGTCGAGCTCGTCCTCCCCGGCCTCGATGAGCGACGTCAGCGCCCTGCGGGCCTCCTCCCACCGCCAGGCCTCCCCCCACCTGAGCCAGGGGTCCTCGCTCGTCGCGGCCCGCGGGTCCAGCGTCCGCGTCTTGTGCGAGTCGTAGAGGTCGGCGTCGAAGGACCGCAGGAAGCCCGGCACGTCGGCGCAGCGGCCGCCCTCCCCCACGGACTGGACGAAGTAGCCCCTCATGAGGGCGCGGTCCGTCTGCGCGGGATCCAGCAGGGTCGCGAGCACCCCGAGGGCGCGGCACTCCTCCTCGCTCCACCGCAGCGCCGGCCCCCGGTAGACCCCGCGCCCCAGGGCGCAGTCCTCGTACACGACGGTGCGCGGCGGCCGAGCCTCCAGGCCGGCGATCTCGTAGAGGTCCTCCACCGCGTCGCGCACCCGGGCCACCGCCCGCTCCCGCTCGGCGCCGGTCGTGCCGCCGACCGCCGAGGCGGACTCCTCGTAGCGGTCCAGCGCCCGGGCCAGCCCGGCGGCGGCGTCGTCGCCGGCGGCGCACAGGATCCGGCGGGCGGTGCCCGCCCGGTGCGCGGTGTGGGGGTGGAGGTCCAGGCCATCGACCTCGACGAGACCGAGCCTGACGAGCCGGGCGAGCGCCTCGCCGGCCCGCTCGCGCGTCAGGCCGGCCCGCTCGGCGAGCCCGGCGACGACCGTCTCGAAGACGAGCGTCCCCTCCCCGAGCAGGTCGGTCACGATCCGGCAGACCTCGGACTGCCGGAGCCTGACGACGGACTGCTCGCAGGTGGCGTAGTCCTCCCCCCGGTGGCTGTCCTTGTACTCGTAGACCGACCGCACGACGTCGAGCCCGCCGTCCGAGCGGGGCTGGACCGTCCGGGACAGGCGCAGGGGCAGGCCCTGGAGCCGACGACGGTCCTCGCGCAGCCCGCCCAGCGCACGGGCCACGGGGTAGATGCTCCACCGCGAGTGGCGCCGGGGACGGGACGGCAGGCGCTCCCAGCCGGGAGCGCCTGCCGTGAAGCTCGTCAGCGCCGTCGGCGTGAAGGTCGAGAACGGCGAGGCCTTGGCGGCCGCCCGCATGGCGTAGGACATGAGGGAGCGCTCGCACTTGCGCATCTGCTTGTTCGGCACGGCCACCACGCCCTTGCGGGGGTAGGCGCGCAGCGAGCGCCCGGCGCCGGGGACGGCGACCGCGAGCCCGTCGGAGAAGTCCTCGTCCTCCAGCAGCGAGGCGAGACGGCGGCGCTCGCCGACGAGCCAGTCGGGGAAGCTCGTCCGGCCCGCGGCCTCCAGATCGGCCAGCTCCGCCTCGGCGCGCCGCACCGGCTCGACGACGGCGGCCACGACCTCGGCGAGCCCGGTGGGCAGGGCGGCGATCGCCCGGTCCGCGCGCCGGCCGTTGAAGACGGCGCGACGGATCTGGACGAGCTCCTTGCGCAGGCCGTCGGGCGCGCCCCTCACGTGCCCGGCCAGCTGGTCGGAGGCTCCTTCGCGCAGCTCCGCGACCCGCGCCCGGGCGCCAAGGACCCGCTCGGCCCACTCCAGGGCCCCGGGGGACGCGAGGTCCCGTGCGGTCTCGACGGGGAGCCCGCCGACCCGCAGCTGGACGATCTCGTCAACGGTGACAGTCATCAGTTCCTCTCCAGGGTGTTGAGGCGGCCGCACCAGGCGCCGGAGGTCCCGGTGTCGTGGCCGGCCAGGAGCATGAGCATGGGCTTCTGGGGGACGTCGGCCAGGCCGATGCCCGTCACGTACCGGGCGGCGTCGAAGCCCAGGGCCGCCCCGAGGCCGACGCCCAGGCGCGAGGCCTCCAGGCTGAGGACCTGGCAGACGGCGCCGGCGGCGGCGTTGATGATCCGGTAGCCCCGCACCCCGAGCTCCTCGGACAGTCCCAGGACGTCGCCGGCGAGGACGATCGTCGCGGCGGCCCTCCGCCCGTCGTAGTTGTGCAGGAAGTAGGACGAGGCCAGCAGCTCCGCGTGGCTCCCCGCATCGACGAGCCTGAGCCCGCCCTCGCGCGGGTCCGCCTCGTAGAGCCCGGGCTCCAGGCCGGTGACGTCCTCGACGAAGACGTACTGGCGCACGCAGTCCTCGGCGATCGCTCCGAGATCCGCGGCGACGAGCTCGCCGGCCCCGGCCGCGGCGACGATCATCGTGAGCAGGTCGTCGCGCGCGATGGGGGCGCCGTCGAAGCGGCCGAAGGACGTCTCCCGGCCGACGACGGCGCGGACCCCGTCCTCGACCGTCACCGGGGCCCGGTCGGGCAGCGGGGTCGTGGTCGGCCCGGGCAGCGGCCGGGGGCGGCCGCGGGCGGGGACGCGCCGGGCGGGGGTCCCCGCCATGGCCCGCTGCAGCGCGCGAGTCGTGGGGAAGGTCCGCACGCGGCGGGAGCGCTGGTGGCCGACGAGCTCGACGCTCCCGCCCCGCCCGCGCGCCTCGTGGGTCCCGCCGATGTCGAGGACGGCGTAGACGCCCTCATACCGGCGGTCGATGCCCAGCAGCTCGGCGAGGGCCTCCTCGTCGACCCACATGTCGGGGCGGACCTGGTCCCGCCGCTCGCCCAGGAGGTAGCGCCAGGTGCCGAGCAGGGTGCCGATGTCCATCGAGGTGGCCTGGTAGGCGAAGTCGTTGTACTTGAAGCCGGACTGCCAGTAGTCGACGGTCAGCAGCAGGTAGTCGTCGCCGGTCCGCGGGTAGCCCTGGGCGGCGGCCACCGCCGCCGTGTGGTCGCCCAGGGCGAGCACGTCCCAGGCGTGGTGGACGGGCGAGTAGTGGTAGATCCCGGGAGCGAGGTCGGCCCGGCGGCCCACGACGCGGTAGACCGAGACGGTGTAGCGGCCGCCGCCGGAGGCCGCGCCCCTGCCCCACCGGTAGTGGCCGGCCTCCGCCAGGACCTCCGGGTGGTCGTTGCAGTTGACCCGGGAGCGCTGCGAGAGCAGGCCGTAGGACAGGTGGAGCAGATCGGACAGGACATCCGCCCGCGCCGGCCCCCTCAGGCCATCCGCGGCGTCGTCCAGCAGGCCGCGGCCGGGGGCGGGGTCGGGCAGGACGAGGCGCTGAGCGGACGGGTAGACCTTCTGGTCGGTCGGGGCGTCCTCCCAGTCGATGCTCCAGGAATCGGTGGGCATGCGGCGCTCCACGCGGTTGATGATGAGGTCGGCGTAGCCGACCGCGGCCCGTTCGACGGGCATGGCGTCCCACAGGGCGACTGCTTGTCTGGTCATGGTCGGGGCTCCTTCACGGAAACGGGTGCGGCACGGGGGCGGGCGTCCGACGGGGGGCGGCGAGGCGGTGCCGGGATCGGTAGTGCGCGGCTCGTTCCCGGGTTCGGGGCATGCGCAGGGCGCGCTGGTGGTGCCAGCCGAAGTCGATGGGGACCAGGCCGGGCACGAGGACCTTGACTCCGTGCATCCCCAGGGCCCGCTGGGCCGGTGAGGTCTGCTCGACGACGAGGACGTCGAGCCCGGGGTCGAGCAGCTCCAGGCACAGGCGCAGGTCGCCGCGGACGCCGGCGCCCGCCCCCGGGACGGTCAGGGAGCCCAGGTCGCGCAGCGAGTCCCGCGGGGAGTCGAGGAGGAAGGAGGCCAGGGGACGGGCGTCCGGGTGGGAGAAGAGGTCGGCGTGGTCCTCCATGACCCGTACGAGGGAGAAGTCGGCGAGCATGGACTCGATGCGCCGTCGTCCCCGCTCCAGCCGGACCCGGGCCACCATGTAGTCGGAGGCGACCTCGCTCAGCGCCGAGGCAAGTGCCCGTTCGGCGTCGGGGTGGGCCCCGGCCCCGAAGCACAGCGAGCCGGTGGCGGCGGACTCGGCCACCGCCATCACGGTGGGCACGCGGGTGCCCGTCGTGGAGTCGAAGAAGCGGACCCGGTGCCCCAGCAGCCTCATGCGGGCCAGCAGCTCGCGGCTGGACCGGTCGCGGATCGAGGCGGGGTCGATCTCGTCCAGCGCCAGGGCGCCGTACCAGCCGATGAGGAAGGCGTCGCGCTCGACGGCCTCCAGCAGCCCGTACAGGATCGCCTCGGCGAGACCACCGCCGCACGCGCAGCCGTTGGAGGAGTCCCGGACGAGCTGCCCGGAGCGCCCGGTCTCGGCGCCCCCGGAGGGCCCGAGCTCCCCGAGCTCCTCGTGCTCCCCGGGGTCGGCGGGGAGGTAGTAGGCGATGTCGCGGGGCACGGCCACCTCGGCGCCGTCGGAGAGTCTCGTCGCGGCGACCCAGCGCGTCGGGAGCGGATCGGCCCCGTCGGGCAGGCCGAAGGCCGAGGGCGGGTAGGCCGGGAGGGGCGCGTCGGCGGCGGTGCCGTACCAGGCGGGGGCGCCGACCGGCGGGCGGGCGCCGGCGATCCGCTCCAGGCCCTCCAGGAGGCCGATGGCGCGCGAGCGCGTGTAGCGGCTCGTGTGGCCGCCCCAGGGGCAGGTCCAGGCGCCGTCCGCGGAACGGCCGACGTAGGCCCCCGAGACCTTCGCCGTGGTCTCGATATCGAGGTCCCGCACGGCGTGCGCGCCGAGGCCGGAGCAGAAGGGGTTGGCCAGACCGGCGATGTCGCGGGCCGCCTCGTCGAGGGACACGGCCCGGTAGTCCGGCCCGTCGGGACGGGCCAGGTCCTCGGCGATGCGCTCGGGGAGCCCGCTCGCGGGGGTCCGGCGCCCGCAGGCGCAGCGCTCGGAGGGGCTGACGGGGACGATCGTCGTCGCCAGGTCGTCCCGGGAGAGGACCCGCACGCGGGGGAAGGGGCCGTCGGCCCCCAGCGGCAGCGCCAGGAGCTGCTCGGCCAGGCCGATGACCGGTCCCCACCCGTCGGCGGCGCCCGCGCACCGGGTGCCGGGGCCGCGGTGCCGCTGGTGGCGGGACCGCTGGATCCCGTCGAGCAGGCAGCCCGGGCACAGCCCGGGGTCGGATCCGTCCACGAGAACGGCCGAGTCCTCGTCGGTCACGAGGAGGGGCGGTGCGAGGAGACCGTCGTCCCGGCACTCCCCCGGGCCGGGGGCGGGCAGGAGGGACTCGAACTCCGGCAGGGGGAGCACGGAGAGCGGCCGGGCGGGCGGGGCGGCGGGACTCATCGGGCGGTCTCCTCACCGGCGTCCTCGGTGAGGACCTTGCAGGCGACGAGGCCGACGGCGTCGAGCTCGGGGCTGGTGATGTCGCAGATGAGGATCCGGGGCTCGTGCGCCGCGGGCGCCCCGTCCTCGGCGACGGCGATGGACGCGCCGGTGAGGCCGGGGTGGGACAGGGAGGTCCAGGTCCCGGTCCCGTCGCCGCGCTGGAGGGCGCCGATGAGCCCGGTCAGGGCCGCGGCGACGGCGCTGCGTCGGGTATCCCCCGCGGCGGCCTCCCACAGCGGGCCGGAGGGCGAGTCCGCCCGGGCGGCGACGACGTGCCGTCCCAGCCAGGTGCCGAGGTCGATGACCTCCGGGACGACCGTCAGATCCCGGGCGCAGGAGTGCAGGAAGGCGGTCTGCTCGTCGGCGTCCCAGTCGGGGAGGGGCGCTCCGGCGCCGTCCGTCGTGGCGGCGCGCAGCGCCAGCTCGACGGCGGCCGAGGCCAGGGCGTCCTCGACGGCCTCCCGGACGTCGTGGCCGACGCCGGTCCCGCCGCAGGAGCGGACGTAGGCGCTGGCGCTGTTGGCCGGGGACAGGGTGGCGGTGGCCGCGGCCCGCACGGCCAGGGCGCCGCCGGTGGAGACGTCGACCGCGGGGACGGTCGGCCCGGTCGGCTCCAGGTCGTGGCGCAGGCGGGAGTCGAGGGAGTCGATGACGGGGCGCGGGGACGGGGGCTCCGCCTCACGCGCCGGCGCCCAGTGCTCCAGGTGGAGTGCCAGGGCCCGCCTGACCGCGTCGAGCCGGGCTCCGGCCACGTTCCACAGGTCGGCGCCGCCCACGTCCACGGGTCGCGGCGGTCCGTCGACGAGCCTCGCAGCGCTGATCTTGAGGGGCAGCTGCTCGAGGTCCTCGTCGAGGAACTCGCTGACGGGACGGGTCCGGGCGCCTACGAGGTCCTTGTAGGCGTCGAGGTCCTCCGTGAGGATCCGGGCCGTCGGGGCCGGGGGCCCGGCGAGGGACTCGGCGGCGGCCCGGGCCATCTCGGCCAGGCGCGCGGGGTTCCGGGGAGCGGTCCGCAGCAGCCTGTTCGGCAGGACCCGATGGCGCCGGGTCTCCCCCGTCCGGCAGTCCAGGACGAGGATGGACTCCCCGGTCTCCGGCTCCATCGCCCCGGTGACGGCCTTGAACACCTCGAAGGCCGCGATGACCGCGATCATCCGTTCGACGGCGGGGACCCAGGTCGCCTCGCGCCCGGTGGGCATGCCGGCCCAGGCCCGCGACCAGAAGAGGGAGCCCGCGGAGTCGGTGTCATGGGTGGTCAGCGACTGGACGGCGTCGGCCCAGCGGGGGCCGCGGGAGCCCGCGCCGCCCCAGTTGACGGGTCCGGCGATGAGCTCGTCCCCGAAGGCCCACACCGGCAGGACCAGCCGATCGGGCTCCTCGTCCACGCCGTGCAGGAGGAGGTCGCTGGAGGCGGCGCAGGGGGTCAGGACCAGGACCTGCGCCCCGCGCAGGATCTCGTGGTCGGTGCGCGGGTCGCCGCGCACGATCCTCACCTGCGGGGGCGCGTCGACGGGCGTCTCGGCGTCGGCGGTCGGCAGGACGAGGCGCACGTCGCCGGCGCCATTGTCGGTCAGGGCGCGCACAAGGGCGCGAGCGCACTCGCCGTCGCCGACGACGACCAGGGGAGCGCTGCGGAAGCGGGAGAAGGCGCGGCGGGGCTCATCGGTGTAGTGGGACAGGAAGTTGAGCTGATCGTCGAAGCGCATCTCGGTGGCGCCGTCGAGGACGACGTCCTCGCAGGGGTCGACCAGGCGGAGGTAGCCGTGCTCGCGCAGCGGGACGATGAAGACCTGGAGCCGCTCCCACGCCTCCTCCCCGAGGGCCTCCCGCAGCTCGTCCTCGGTGTGCTCGCCCTCCAGGAGGGGGTAGACGGCGCGAAAGGCCCTGTAGGCGTTGGCCCCGCAGATCTCGAAGCCCGAGGTGGAGTTCGAGAAGTAGATCCCCTGCGGGGACTCGCTGAACATCGTGTCCCGGCGCAGGCGGTAGCGCTGCTGTGCGGTCTCGATCATGGCCTCTCCTGTCGATGAGGCGGGACCGGCGGGTCGCCGTCCTCACGTTCTCCTGATGACGGGAAGAAGCATCGCGAGAGGGGCCCGGTCGGGGACTCCTGCGAGGGGGCGCAGCGGCATCCTTCTTTCGACCGGACGCGGGGCCCGCGCGTCGGACCGAAAGTGGGACGGATCGCCCTCCGGGCGGGCGCGCGCCGGAGCGGGGGCTACCGATGGGGGACTCCCGGGGGGGCGAGGGGACCCGCACGCGTGGAACGACCACCAGCTCGCCCGACGACGGGACTCCCCGGGGGCGCGATGGGGTCGCAGCGAGGCCCGTGAGGTAGTGCCCGGTGGCGGACGGGACTCCCGAGGTCGTGATGGGATCCGTGAACGCGCGCCGGCCGCGGGGCCCGCCCCGCGCGCCGCGAGCACTCCGATGCTCGCCCCGGGGCATCCGCGGTCGGGAGGGGCCCGCCCCGCGCGCCGCGGACGCCCCATGCCCGGGATCGGGGTCAGGACCGCCGCCGTCGCCCGCCCCGCGCGCCGCGGACGCTCCGCCGGGCGCCTCGGAATGCGCGCTGGCCCGCCCCGCACGGCGACCGGCGCCGAGCCCGCTCAGCGACGACCGTAGGGATCGACGACCAGCCGCATGCCCTTGGGATCGCGCACCAGCCCGGCCCGGCCTAGCAGGGCGCTCATCTCCCGCCCCGACGCGGGACGCCCGTTGACGCGCTCGACGACACGGCGCGACGCCCGCCCCTCCCCCCTCATGAAGGCGGCCCGGACCTCGGCCCGCCCGGCGACGACGAGCGCGCTCAGAGCGGCGTCGAGCTCGCTCTCCTCCGTCGTGAGGGACGTCAGCGACCGCCAGCTCCCGGTCGCGTGCAGGACGGGTCGACCGTCGACGAGGACGACCCTCGCGCCCCCGCGCCTCGTGGGCCGCTCGACGGCGGGCCCCTCCTCGGCCCCGGGGACGCCGGGCGATGCCATCCGCTCCGGCGGCAGCGCCGGGTCGGGCCAGGGCACACCGCGGCCCACGAGGCAGGCGGGGTCCTTGATGTCGACGACGACGGGAGGGCCGGACGCGCTCGCCCGGCCCGCGGCGCGCGCCGTGCCACCGTCACCGTCGCCGCCAGCGCATGCGCGCCGGGTGCGCGCACCGTCCGCGCCCCGGCCCTCATCGCCGTCCGCGTCACCAGCGGCTCGGCCCGCATCGCCGTCCCGCTCGGCGAGGGAGCGCAGCGCCTCGACGGTCTCCCGCTCGGCGAGCTGGACCGGGCCGAGCCCCTCGACGAACCGCCCGCGCAGCAGCGCCCCGGTGTCCTCCATCCGGCGCAGCAGGGGCATGAGCGGTCCGAGTCCGCCGGGCAGTCCCGCCGCGAGCGCGATATCCGGTGTGAGGACGCCGTAACGGTCCAGGACGGACTCGACGCCGGCCAGGGCGGTCTCGACGTCGTCGACTCGTGGATCCCGCAGCCGGCGCCAGGTCGCTGTCGCCACGAGGGACGCGGCGGAGCCGCTCGCGCCCCCGCCGCCCGTGCCGGCCCCGCCCGCGGCGGTGAGGGCGCCGACGGCCCCGCCTCGATCCTCCGGGCTCGCCCCATCGGCCGGCCGGGCGCCATCGGCCGAGGCGGCGGCCCGTGCCGCCGACGCCCGTGGACCGAGGAGATCCGTGTAGCGTCGGCGACCACGACGACTGCGCACCCGCCTGCGCGGCGCTGCGACCGGGCCCGGGCTCAGACCGCGGCGCACCGGCTCGAAGGAGGCCGCGGTGGCCAGGCCGCGGACGGCCAGAGCCCAGACCTCGTCGGCGTGCTGGGCGTCGGCGTCGACGGGCTCGCCGATCTCGGGCGCCAACGGCGAGTCGGAGGGGTAGAAGGCGATCTCGGCCGGTGAGCCGGGGGCCTCTCCCCTTCCGGCGGCGCTCTCAGAACCGCCACTCCCGGCGGCCCCCGCGGTCCCGTCCGCCGACACGGCCCCGCCCCTCGCCCGCCAGATGACGTCGCCGGAGGCTATGAGCTCGTCGAGCATGGCGGGCCGGTAGTCGCTCACGCGCGTCGGCAGGACCGTCGTCTCCCAGGCGGCGGCCGGCAACCACACTCCTTCCAGGGCGGCGACGGCGTCGGCGAGCGCATCGATGCCCGCGCGCGGCTCGACCAGTCCGGCGCGGGTCAGGACGAGTCGCTGGAGGGCATGCGGACTCACGGGTCGGATGGCCTCCCGCGCCCGGGCCAGGGACAGGTTGCGCACGCGCCTCAGGACGGCGGGCGCCATCCACCACTCGCCGGCGCCGTGCCCGGCGTCCTCGCGGGGCCCCCGAGCACCGCCGGTGTCGTCCCCGCGGACGCCGCGGGCGCTCTCGGGGGAGTCCCCACGAGCCCCGCCGAGCGTTCTCCCCGGCCAGCCGCGCGAGGGACTCCCCGGCCAGCCGCGCGAGGGACTCCCCGGCCACGGCCGTCCCGAGGCCGAAGGCGTCGGCGACGCCCCGGGCGGTGACACGCGCACGGGTGCGCGCGTGCCTCAGGACGAGGTCGTCCAGCGGGCCGCGGCCGGCAGTGCGTCGGACGACGTCGCCCTGATTCCCGGCCCAGACGGGGATGTCGACGCCCAGGGCGGCGTGTAGCACCGCGGCGTCCTCGGCACGCGTCCAGTGAGGACGCCCGCCGATCAGCACGGGCAGGGCCCGACGAGCGCGCTCCAGCTCGGCGAGCGCACCGCGGACGGCGGGCTCGGCGACGAGCGGCCCAGTGCGGCGCGGATCCCGGGTCTCCGCACCGCCGTCCTCTTCCCCGCCCGCGCCGTCGGCCCGATCCGCGGAACCGGTCCCGCTCGCTCCGTCGGCCCGATCCGCATGCGCGCGACCGGCCCCGGCCGCCTCACCGTGCTCCTCCCCGCCCCGGCACCGGGCGGCCAGCTCGTCGATCGTCAGCGGACCGAGCTCGCGCAGCAGGTCGGCGACCCCTTCGGCGTCGGGCCGCGCCCGTCGCCCTGGAGCGAGCCGCTGCAGCTCGGCGTCGACCCGCGCCAGGACCTCCTCGTCCAGCAGATCGGCCGCGTCGTCGCCGACCAGCGCGGCGAGGGCGTCGGGATCCAGGGACAGCAGGTGGGCGCGGCGCTCGGCGCGCGGCAGGTCCTCCTGGTAGAGCAGGGCGGCCGTGTAGCCGAAGAGGAGCGGGCGGGCGAAGGGCGAGGGCGTCGGGGTCGCAGCATCGACGAGGCGCACCGTCCCCGCGGCGATCCGCCTCATGAGATCGGCCAGGGCGGGCAGGTCGTAGACGTCCTGGAGGCACTCGCGCGCCGCCTCCACCAGGACGGGGAAGTCGCGGAACTGGCCGGCGGCCTCGAGGAGCCGACCGGACGTGATGCGCTGGAGCCACAGGGGTGTGCGCCGTCCGGGACTCGCCACCGGCATGAGCAGGGCGCGAGCGGCGCACTCGCGGAAGCGGGCGGCGAACAGGGCCGTGCCGTCGATCCGCGAGCGCACGAGGCGGGTCAGCTCCTCGGCGTCGAAGACGACGAGCTCGCCTCCGAGCGGACGATCCCGCGCGCCGGCCCGCCCGCCGCCCGCCCCGCGGTCCTGGAGGGCCGGCACCTGGAGGACGATCCCGTCGTCGGCGACGACGATCTGCGGGGCGAGGTCGAGCAGCTGCTGCACGCGCTCGCGGATCGCCATGGCCCACGGCTCGTGGACGCGCCGCCCGTAGGGGCTGTGGAGAATGATCCGCAGGCCGCCGCTCTCGTCCTCGTACCGCTCCAGCACGAGGGTGGTGTCAGTGGGGACGACGCCGGTGGCGGCCCGCTGCTCGCGCAGCAGGGCGATGAGGTTGGCCCGGGCGTTCGCGTCCAGTCCGGCGGCGGCCAGGCGGTCCAGGAGGTCGGGCGTCGCGCCGGGCCCGGCGGCGAGCCCGGGAGCGGGTACCGGGGCGGACGGGGAGGAGGGCGCAGCGGGGCCGGCCGCCGGAGCGTCGCTCAGACCCGCGGAGGCCTCGCGCAGGAAGGCGCCCCGGGCGGCGCCTGTGGCGGCGGGGCGCCCGGGCCCGTCGCCCCTCCAGAAGGGCAGGCGGGAGCTGCGGCCGGGGGCGGGGTCGACGACGACGCGGTCGGCACCGATCTCGCGCACCCGCCAGCTCGTGGTCCCCAGAGTGATGATGTCGCCGACGGCGGTCTCGTTGACCATCTCCTCGTCGAGCTCGCCCACGCGGCGCCGCCCGCCGTCCTGGGCGCCCTCGGGCAGGACGACGGGGAACATGCCGCGGTCGGGGATGGTCCCGGAGGCGGTGACGGCCAGGCGCTGGGCGCCGGGGCGGGCGGTGAGCGCGCCGGTGTCCCGGTCCCGCACGAGGCGCGGGGCGAAGCCGGCGAGGTCCGCGGAGGCGTAGCCGCCGGCGAGCAGCTCCAGGACGGAGTCGTAGGAGACGCGCGGCAGCTCCCGGTAGGGGGCGGCTCGGCGGACGGTGACGTACCAGTCGTCGGCGTCCAGGTCCTCGACGCTCGCCGCCGCGACGGTCTGCTGGGCGAGGACGTCCAGGGCGTTGGGGACCAGCGCGGTGCGCTCGATGGCGCCCGCGCGCATGCCCTCGGCGGCGACGGCGGCGTCGATGAGCTGGGTGCGCTCGATCGGGTAGATGATGCCGTGCGGCCGCCCGCCGACGCGGTGGTCGGCGCGGCCCACGCGCTGCAGGCCGCTGGCGACCGAGGGCGGGGGCGCGACCTGGAGGACGATGTCGATGGAGCCCATGTCGATGCCGAGCTCAAGTGAGGCGGTGGCGACCACGCAGCGCAGCTCACCCGCCTTGAGGGCGCGCTCGACGGCGAGGCGCTGCTCCTTGGAGACCGAGCCGTGGTGGGCCCGGGCGATGACCGGGGCGCCCTCGGGGAGGACCTGGGAGCGCTTGGTCTCCCCCATCTCCCAGGACTCGTGGTGGAGGACGGGCTCGGCCGGCGCAACTGACGGGGCACAGGCGGGCTCGACGGAATCGGCACGCCCGGAATCGGCGTCGACGGCCGCAGCACGGGCAGGGCCGGAGGGCGCGCCCGTGAGCGCGGTCGGCTCGAAGGTGATGTCGGCGGGCGTGGGTGCGCCGTCGGCGGGCGGGCCAGTCGATGGCTCCTCCCCGCCGGCTTCACCGCTCCTGCCAAGGCCCTCCCCGCCGGCTCCGCCGCTCCTGCCAAGGCCCTCCCCGGTGGCGACGCGCATGGCCCAGGCCTCGTTAAGGTGGGCGGTCAGGCGCTCGCAGGCGCCGCGGGAGTTGACGAAGACGAGGGTGGTGCGGTGGGCGAGCACCTGGTCCAGGATCGCCTCCTCGATGTGGGGCCAGATGGACGCGGTCAACTGACCTGCGGTCCCGCCGTTGCCGCGAGAGGCGGTGGTCCCGGCGGCCATCGCCCGTCGCAGGGCGCGGTCCGAACGCCAGGCCTGCGCGTCATCGCCCCGCCCGGGGCGGCCGGCGCGCCCCCGACCCCCACGGCCGGCGCGCCCCCGTTCTCCCCGACCGCCCCGACCGAGGGGGCCGGCCAGAGCACGGTCCATGCGGGAGCGCCGGTCGGCGGTGGCGGGCACCCGGGCCATGTCCGCCACGGGCACAACCACGTCCACCTCCGGCGTCGCGGGCTCGTCGTCGGCGATGACGGTGACGGGCCGGGCACCGCCGAGGAAGCGGGCGATCTCCGCGCGCGGGGCGACGGTCGCGGACAGCCCGATGCGCTGGGCGGGACGCTTCAGGAGGTCGTCGAGGCGCTCCAGGGACAGGGCCAGGTGGGTGCCGCGCTTGGCGCCGGCGAAGGAGTGGATCTCGTCGATGATGACGGTCTCCACGGTGCGCAGCGTGGCGCGCACGGCGCTGGTGAGCATGAGGTAGAGGGACTCCGGCGTCGTGATGAGGATGTCCGGCAGACGGGCGGCGGTTCGATTCGGCTCGCGCAAGCTCGTCGGTTTTATCGTTGCAGAACATGAAACGCTGCCGAAAAGCTGTCCTTTTGTCGAAGCCGACATAAAGCCGATCGACCGCATTATCGATGCGGAACCGCTTTTCACCGATGAACAGGCGGCGCTCGCCCGCTGGATGTCCCACTTTTATATTTGCGCCGAGGGGATTGCGCTTTCCGCAATGCTGCCTTCCGGCAAACGCGAAGCGGGAGAGCTGAATACCGACGGGATCGAATTCGCCGGAACCGATTTTTCCGCTTCGGCGCTTACGCTTTCGGAAGAACAACGTTCCGCCGTAGAAGCGATTTCCGGCTGCACCGGCGGCGAGTTCTTCTATGTGTACGGCATTACCGGTTCCGGTAAAACCGAGGTCTTTTTACAGGCCGCTTCTCGTGCGCTTGCTGCCGGAAAATCGGTTATCTATCTGGTTCCCGAAATCACGTTGAGCCATCAGGTTGCGGAAACCGTTAAAAAGCGTTTCGGCGACCGCTGTGCGGTGCTCCATTCGGGACTGACCGGCAGCAAGCGGCTTGCGGAATGGCGGCGTATTGCGCGGGGCGAGGCGCGGATTGTCGTCGGAGTACGCAGCGCCATATTCGCCCCCGTCCGTGATTTGGGACTCATCATCATCGACGAGGAACACGACGGTTCGTATAAGTCGGGTTTTGCGCCCCGCTACCACGCGCGGCAGGTTGCGATGTACCTCTGCAAAAAACACGGCTGTCCGCTGGTGATGGGTTCGGCAACGCCGTCGGTAGAGGCATGGCATTTGATGAAAACCGGCGCAATCCGTACTCTGCGGTTGAGCGAGCGGTGCTTCTTGTTGTAACGCATCCAGCTGCGCAGTTCGGCCTTGAAGGCGT
>ERZ772968.516-NODE-516-length-19298-cov-36.932391_pt1 | contig 19298 bp, 28 predicted proteins | sample MGYA00580674_ERZ772968 | MGnify/ENA primary metagenome ERZ772968 (study PRJEB29015, sample SAMEA2737940) | human oral metagenome | biome: human oral; feature: human-associated habitat; material: dental | place: China | collected 2138 ...
ATAGCTAATCAAATCAGTACAAATTCAATACCGATAACACCGTTTTGTAGCTGCTCGTCAAGCGGATAAAATCCATTAATTTGATTATCCAGCCGTTCAACACTCTCGCCGCCAAATTTGCGTGGGTCATTGTGCACGAATAAGTCGTGAAAGGTCTGGTAGCGCAGCAAACCAACTACTTTGACAGCGGCAGTCTGACTAGGATCGTCTCGGTTAGTAAAAATTAGTTGGTCGCCAAGCTGGATCTTTTGGCGCTTGTCATCGAATAGGCGCGACTCGATGGTTTTGTTGCCAGAAGTGATGGCATTGAATGGTTCTGCGGCTAGTTTCAATTGGTGAGTAATCATACCGAGTTATTATAGCAGATTACTCAACGTCTAGTTACTTCTTCTCCAGTGCCGCGACTCGTTTCTTTAGGTTGTCCAGTTCGGCGCGAAGCTCGTTGGTGCTTGCTACAGGACTGCTTGGTCCTGTCTTTTCAGGTTTAGTGTCTTTCCCTTGCTTAGCCTTTTGCCCTTTGCTGACTCTTGCGGCAGCATATGCAGAGATGACGATGCTGGCTATTGCAATCATTGATACTATATCTAGCGGAGTAATTTTCATATGTCTTCCTTTGTTTGTGGATTAGTAAGTTTATAGTAATTGATTATACACCCCAGACTACAAGAAACCTACTCCATCTGCATCATGCTAATTTGACGAAGCAATTCTCTTGCTCTATCAGAAGGCACAGCATGCCCGCGAATAACGTCGAGAGTACAGCTGGTTGCTTCTTCTATATCTCCACTATTGTCAATCCAAACTACATCATCCCTGCCTAGCGCCCACTTTAGATTGTGTCTTGCCTCTTTAATTCTTGCCTGCATGTCTGATTCGTCGTGCTGATCGCCGCGAGCAGTTACCCGAGAATGCCATACATCTGGCGAGGCAACAACTTCTATAATGCGAGAGTTTCTAAAAGGAAGCTGCTCGATTGCCTCAACAGCCTTAGGGACAGCATCTAGCAAAACTGTAGCACCATCTCTATAATCAGCTAGTTCAGAACCGTATACAAACCGAGTTGTCGGATGCACCATGCCTTGAACCAGCTCTCTATTGGCTGCTTTTCGTATAATCGCTTGAAGGTTTTCTTCATCATGCGGTATGAAACGATAGTTTTCTTCCTCGGAAGAGCTCCGGCAAGGTCGCGTCGTAAAGTCTCTGATCCTTGAACAATCATCGCTGGCTTTCTCTACACTTTGCATGAGAGTTGTTTTTCCGACAGCGAAAGGTTCAGAGAACATAATTATAGTCCTTTTGCTAAGTTCTGCGCATATTTTCTCTGAGGGTTCGTACTCGCGCAATATTTCGTCTAGCCGTTCTACGAGTTGATTATCTATACTTGCCATATTACAATTTTATCATTATGAAGGATCAACTACAGCATACCATGACAGAAAAAGATACTCTAACATATTGCAAGAGCAAAATACATAGCCTGTTTAGAGATACTAACATAGAAAAAATCTGTATCGTCCCTGTCTATGATAGGACTAAAACTATTTCTGATACCGAGAGAAATGATAAGCTGTTTAATTACAAAAGACCAACCGCCGAAATTATCGATGACACTGGATATCTCTATGTGTTTCCTGGAAAAGATTACGTACGCCACTATAAAAAGATTTATGAAAGGTGCGGATACAAAGTTACCTCAAAGGTGCCAACTCAAGCGCAAACTACCAGAGCTTTGAGAAACATCTTTCCAGCCGATATGCCAGACTGCGATATTGTACTGCTAGGATATGTCGAAGCACTTGTCCCAGGTGCTGGAGAATGGCAAGGCAATGATGACATCAAGTGGAAGCTAGAAATGATTAACGGGCAAAAAGTTGTTTTTGTCGGAGTAGCGTTTAGCTACTGGGGCAATATCATTTATTCTGTCGTCGAAATGCTAGCAAAATACTGTTCCACGATTATTTATGCGGGTAAACTTGGCTCGCTTTCATCATCCGATATTCCTAACGCAACTATCGCGACAGGCGACTCATCATACGTAGACGGTTCGCTTATAACTTGGAATAATCTTTTCAAGAAATCCCCGCTTACTGTAGAGGGTGCGCATTATACGCTGCCATCTGTACTTGACGAAACTGCAAAATGGTATAACGAGTCTAAGGATAAATACCGTTTCGTAGATCCTGAAATAGGATGGGCGGCAAAAGCTGCAAATGACTTTGGCTTAGTATTTAGCTACCTTCACTTGGTAACCGACAATCTGTCTGGACTGTTTAGTGAGAACTTAACAACAGAACGCGAGAGTGCTGTACTCAAAAAGCGTCTACAATACGTGAGTATCATGCGCGCGATATTGTGGCATAGAATAGGCGCAGAACAAAGCGTATCTCTATTCTCGGAAGTGTTAAAAGCGCAACAGTCCCGAGTCGATAAGGGCTACATGGAACCTCTCGAGAGAAACTGGAAAGCCTGCCTGGCATTCGCTTATCACACCCAAGAGGAAGCTTGGGAAGTTGTCCGAGAACTGCCGCGCCGCCAATGGAAAGAACAAAAAGTCAATCCAGAAGCACTACTGTCTGAAATCGTCGATACGCAAATCCAATTGCTAACAACCCTGGCCTATGCAGGCTTCGACGAGCAAGACCTGACAGAAGGTGTCATCAAAAAGCTGCACGCCAACCGCTCTGATTGGAAGAAATAGAACCCCGACAGAATACGGAGCGGCCTGGCGTTTTATGGTTATTTACGCCCCTGGCTTCGGCGCTGGGGTGTCTTTCTTTGGTTCGGCGTCCTTTTCGAATTTGGTGTTTTTCAGTTCTTTTTTGAGGACGCTGCCTGCGACGAAGCGGATTTTGGCCTCTTCAATGATGCTAGGATTGACGTCTTTTTCTTCGGCGACGCCTTTGGATTTGAGCGTAACATGGAAATCCGTTGATTAATCAACACATTGTAGTAGAGCTTTGAGACTACCACGGTACTTTTCGAAAAGTACCACGTTGGTTTTCGCCGAGCGGGCGTTACCTCTTAAGAAAGTATGCGTACTGGTCGGTAAATTGGAATATGGAGGCTATCAAAACACCACTTAACGAATTATCTTTCCGCGAGTTACATCACTACCCCACCTCCCTTCGGATTACAGCCACCGCCGTCGCAAGCCGCGATGTTGGTTGTGTTTTTAGTATAGCATGGATGGGGCGGAAAGGCGAAAAGTTGGCTGATTTTGTATTTGTGCGGTTGTAGCATGGCGGAGTTGACGGTGATTTCCGTAAAATCGCTTGACAGCGGGTTCTATTATTGATACATATATATTGGCGTTTTGGAATAATCCTGCGCTGTTCCTTCTACTCGAGAAAGGTCTCTTATGAGCTACTCAGAGAGATGCGACGTCGAATGCGGTGACAACTGCATTCTCAGAAGGTTGTCGAACGGGCGACATACTGTTGCCACACCTAGCCAACTGCCTACTGGTACCGATTGGTACCGATGCAATTTCGACGACGATCTGAGCTATCAGATTCTGTCGCATGACACGGTTATGGTGCATCGTCGATCGGCTTGCCGTGGCGGTCCTGACTGTGCGTTTGGCAATGGCGAGGTGTACGGTAATCGCAACTGGACACCGCCAGTCTATGGTAGCACCAGTAGCGGTCAGGAGGTCACTACGTCATTTGGAATTGGCCCACGTGACGGAGAGACTCTCATCGCATCTGGTCACCTTGATCGTGTCGACTTCTACGGAGACAAGGAACTCCGTGTCAAAAAACGCCACGATCACTACGATGCCTATGGCAATCTGGTCGCGGACCGTGATGCCTACCGAGAGGAGTGACATAATAGACCCGAGCAAGTCTATAAACTGCTCACATTCAAAGAAAATATAATTACATAATGAATAGTCCGGTTACAATATCAATAGCTAAAGAACTATTATTTCTTATAGATAATGCTTTAGATAGAAGAGATGTCAAACAATTGACTAATATTTATAGTATAGTCCACGAGCTTATTGGTAAACCAGTTTATGATGCTCAAGCAGACTTTGTCATCATGGACGATTATATATATGATTTGATCAATGAGCTTGAGGCAGGCAAACAACCAACTATCTATAACGGATTACGTAAGAGAATAGAGGAAGATTTACAGAATGCGTCCAAGCCCATGGGTTGTTGACACAACCAAACTACTATGAGGGGTCATTCCCTGAACTATAATATAGCCATGAACTACGATAGATACCTAGAACTGCAAACTCGCCTAGAATGGTTTTATGATTTTCATCCAGAGTTTTTTGATGATATTCAGCCTGAACAGAAAAAGCTGCTACAGGACATATTTCTATATGACGCGCCAGACGAGGGCTATCCAGAGTCGTTGCAAGGTTTTTATGATGAGACTATTAGTGGCAAGCCGACACTTCAGCATGATGCACTTCTAGCGGTAGATGCTTTGTATCGAGCAGCGGGCGCTGGGGGTTTGTTTGATGATAATGAGTATCGTTCCCTTGCTGACTAGATTTCGATCTATATAGCCTGGACAAGTCATAAAACTGTCCACATTTCCTAAATTCAAGTTATAATTTAATACTATGAAAAATAACATCAAATTATCCTTGCCAAAGTTTATAATCGAGGCTTTCCCCGTTCTCAAAGACGCAGAATATATACGCTCATTTGCAACGCTCTTTATATTGTATCCGGACACCCAATTCTATTTATTCCAAAGCGCAGACCACGATTCACTACGTTCATTCATCCTTGTTACTACGGACTATTCTGATCCGCTCGACCAAAGTTACGAATTAAAAGAGATAACAGGCAGATACGAGTTTGAGTTTACGCGTATTGTCGCTCCATATAGAAATGATAAGTTTATAGAAATTCGCCAGCATGATGATACGGAGGCGGGCTACGACATACGAGATCCTCATGGACGTTGTTGTTATTTAGCAGAAGCAGCATACAAACCAGACTGGGCAGAGTGAAGAGCGATTTATATGAAAAAAGAAGTAAGAAGCTTTCATTCGTCCTAGATATATCTTACGCAATACTTTATTTGCCATTAGTAGACTCCCGATACGCCCCTAAAATCGTCCTCAAACTCATACTATGCCGGAAGTTTATACTGTCAATCTTATCCAGATCAACCCACTCCGGCGTGCCGTTGGTGTAAGTTTTTTCGCTGTCAGTTATGTTGTCGTTATTGATTTGCCCGTGCAACTGGCTATGGGTGAAGTACAGCTGGATTGACTGGTTAGCTTGCGCCTCGGCATTGCGCTTGAAGAAGGTGGTTGCTTAGTGAATAATCTTGTCCGGCATGATGGTCAGTCCAGTTTCTTCCTTGACTTCGCGGACAATTGATTCCTCGATCGTTTCACCCTTCTCGACGCCGCCGCCAATCAGACTATAACCGTCCCATTGCCGAGTCAAAAGAATCTTATTATCCTCAACGATCACCGCGTACACGCCGACACGGATATTTAGTTCGTCAACAGGAACGGTATATTGATTACCGAAGACGTCTTTGCAGATGATGGATTTGGTCATCTTTGCTCCTTATCGCAGTAACTTTCTAAAATTTGTACTAATCAACCCGCTCGGTAAGCGACATCACCTGATAGCCGTACTGATCAATATCTTCTTGCTTCCAAAAATCAACTTCTTTCGTGCGTAAAACTTCGCCGACTACATGACGGACTTTGCGGCCGGTTGGTGTCCCGCTATAATTTACCTCAATCTGCTCCAGGATATCACCGGGTTGGATATCAAAATCAGCTACCCTCATATCAAATGTCTTCTCGCCCGCTAGGACTTTTTCGAATAAATCAGGGTAGGATTTTTTGGTGATGATTTTCATACGTTTTATTATCTATCCCTCCGCGCCGCCACCGCAAACCACATAAAGTAATCCTCCAACGATTCATCCTCCATGCCGGCGAATAGTTCGCGGGCGCGCAGGACTTCGCGGAGTTTTGGCGATTTTTGGCGGGCGAGCTGCTCGGCGGTGGCGTCCAATAAATCCAAGCCGCGCCGCCAGGCGCTAGTCATCGCAGCCGTATCGCCGCGGCGCCGGGCGGCAAACGCTTGCCCGACCTCTGAGCCGATGTTGCCCATTTGCTCAAATATTGTTAAGTTCTGCCACTTTTGCTTGTCAAATACATACTTACTCATGGATTACTCCAGTGCGTTTATGTAACCACGCTGCCAACTCCCGCCAAACGTTTGCCGTCAACTCCGCCTTCTCTTCATCGGTCATTTCGGCGAGCGTCTTATCATGATTATCCGGCAAGAAATATGTATCGTAATTGCGGCCGTTATCTCCGCGCGGTTCTTTGAGCAATACGCCGTGCAGTTTTAAGGTAAACGTCTGCGGTTTGTTGCCGTCAAAATAAGTAATTGTACGCTGCGTGTACGCCCGAGTGCCGCCGCCGAGCAGCTGAATTATCCTGTCAATACCGATAGTGTCGAGCGCGTATTTGGTGTAAACGCCGGGAAAGCCGTTCAGCTCGTCGATGAACAGGCCTGAATCCATCACCACCAGCGGACGTTTAAGTAGATCGTAGTACTTTAGCGCCTTATCGACAGAGACGGCTGTTTGGTCGTCGGATTGGATTTCTGGCACGTCGGGCAGGGCTTCGTCTGGCGCAATCAGGTTGACGCCTGTTCCAGCCAGTGCTTGCTTGGCTCCGGCGAGTTTATATTTGTTGGTGGTCGCGTAGGTGAGGTTCATGAGTATAGTGTAACACCTCGCTGTCTTAACCAAACCTCACCACAAACCGCATGCCCCGCCCATGCGGCGTAAAGTCGTAGTCCAAACCTTTGACGTCGAGTAGCATTTTCACCGTGTAGAGGCCGATGCCGCTACTGTCGGTGTGTTGCTTCGCACCGTCAGAACTGCGATAAAACGGATCAAAGATGTGCTGGAGTTGTTGTTTGGTGAGTGGTTTGCAGGTGTTTTCGATGGCTAGTTCGCGCTGGTCGCAAGTAATTTTTATGACTCTGCCGGCGTCGCCGTGGCGCACTGTATTTGATACCAAATTCGAAATGACATGGCGCATCATGTCGCGGTTCGCGCGAATGGTTGTCGGACGCGCATCGACCGTGAAAGTCATGCCACGCGTTTTTGCCAGCAGTGCATAATCATCAACCACCTCGGCGATTAGCTTATCAATCCTCAGCCGCTTTTCCTGACGCAGAGCCTGCTCAGCGACGCTGCCAGAGTGCAAAACGTCATTCACCATTGCCGCCAAGCGATCAACCTGCGTCACCGATTTCGCTAGGTACTGATCGCGATCTTTATATTCGCCGATGTTGAGCTGCATGTTTTCAAGCATAATCCGGAGGGCCGCTAGCGGCGTTTTCAGCTCGTGCGAAGCCGCACGCAAAAAAGCGATTTTCTCTTTTTCCAGCTGCGTGATCCGCTTATTCTCATGCTCCAGCGAGCGAATCGTTTGCCACAGGTTTTGATAGAGCTCATTAATATTTCGTCCCAGCACGCCGATTTCATCACGGCTATTTACCGGATAATGCGCGCCCTTTTCCAGCCGCTGCATAGTCGTAGTCACCGCCGCCATCTGGCGAATCGGCCGCGTCACAAAACGGCTATAAACGTAAGAAAACAGCAGCGCCACCAGTAGCGAGCCAAGCATCGTATAAGGCAATACGTGCAAGGTAGCGAGCTTGGCCTGGGTAACGGGCGCTACGTCGGCCAGCAGCTTGACGGCGATCGTTTGGCCGTGGCTATTCGCCACACTCCCCTGCCGCAAAATCACCGAGCGCGGATCGATCGTTTGCCCGTCAGCAATTTTTACCACGCTAGTATCGACCGATTTACCGCTATCCGTCACGATGTTGATCGACTGAAACCCTTGAAAATACTGGTCGCGCCCGTCGATTGTCAGCGTGATGTTCACATTTTTCATCTGAGCAAAATCCTGGCTGAGACGGCGCATTTTCTCAGTCGATTTACCGCGTAGTTCAGCCACGAGTGCCGTGAGATTGTCCGCCGCCTCGTGCTCTTTTTGCTGTAAATAAAATTGCGGCATCAAGGTGTAGACTAGCGCATGCACCAGGATGATCAGCGCCGCGAACAGGCCGATTGACACCAAAAATGTTTTAGGAAATAATTTAAGACGCTTCATAGCGATAACCCACTCCCTTCACCGTGATGATGCAGTCCAGGTGCAATTTTTTGCGTAAGTTTTTGATGTAAACGTCAATCACCCGGTCGAACGGCACCTCGTCGTCGCGCCACAGCTTGTCGATGATAGCCTGCCGACTCCAGACCATGTTTGGATTATCGACGAGCAGTTTGAGCAGCTGCACTTCCTTGGGTTTGAGGTGCGCGTCAGTATCATCATAAAACCCTTGATAGGCCATAAAATCAACCGAGGCCAGGCCGCGTTGCCACAAGGCTTTTTTGACAGACTGCTGACGGCGGAGCAACGCCTTAATTCGCTTTTCCAAAATCACCAGCGAGAACGGCTTACTCATATAATCATCCGCCAGCTCGTCAAAACTCGCAACTTGCGTCGGCTCATCATGTAGTGCCGTCAGCATCAATACCGGCACGTCGCTGGTCTGGCGAATTTGGTGCAATACTTCAATGCCGCTCATCCCCGGCAACATAATGTCGAGGATAATCACATCTGCCCCAGTAAATCTCTCCAGCGCTTCCTCGCCACTGGTCGCCGTCACCACCGCAAAGCCACGCTGGCGGAGAAACTGCTCAGCGCCAGTGCGCAGGGCGGGCTCGTCTTCGACTAGAAGGATTCGTGATTTTATTGCGTTACCCATTTCGGTTAATCTTGGATGCTATCCTCCTATGTTTTGAATTGGCTTGCGCTCGATATTCGGACAACAGTACTTGGTAATTCTGTGGTTAGTCAAGCTGCCAACGCGATAATTAGTTAATTACAATTATACCTTACCAAAGTAATTTGTCTACTTAAGTCTGGTCTAACGCCCCGTGACATAACTAGAAAAAGGATTTGAGCGTAAGCTGACATCTCCATTTAAGTGTCTATTGAACTCACTGCACAATAGGATCGGCCGAGACAGATTATTGATTTATTTTAGCCACTCTGCTACCATTCATAATGTACTATAAAGCGTCCGAGTTCCAGTCACGTCGGAACGAGCTGGGTGTCAAAATACACCACGGGAGTGAAGCCGTAAAGTCACACAACCGAAATCGCGATCCATCGTAGAGCCGGTACTGAGCGCTATAATTCAGTAATGAACTATAGAACAAGGATGGGACCGCGGGAGGTCTCTTTTTTGATCTCTCGTTCCTTGGGTAAATAATATAAATTTATTGTGCCTGAGGAGGTCTTTATCAGATTATGAACATGGTGAAACAAATTCAAGAAAATCCCAATTATATTAACCGACACATTCTGACTTATGATGAAATGGCGAGTGCAGAGCAGGGCGCTAGCCAAGAGCCACTGGTTGATGTGCGAAAGTATGATCCATCAATAGTATCAGAACACGAGCAATCGGACATGCAAGTTTATACTGGCGAATCTATTTTAGTGCGCAACACAGTAGCTAAGAAGCTCGCTGAAGTAAACAAGCAGTTGCGAAACGCTAATAACTTACGGCTACGTATTGTTTATGGATTTCGCCATCCAAAGGTACAGGAAAAGTACTTTCGTGAACGCAAAGAGGTTCTGCGAAGAGAGAATCCTAGTATATCAGAGCATGATTTAATACGCCTAGTCCACGATTTTATCGCAGTACCTGATGTAGCTGGGCACCCAATGGGTGCAGCAGTTGACTTAACGCTCGTCGATGATAGCAATAATCCTGTCGACATGGGCAACGCTATATCCGACTATTCTGATCCAGACATAATTAAAACCTTTGCAGAGGTGACCTCAGAGCAAGCTTCATATAGAAAAATATTGCACGATGCGATGACAGCGCAAGGCTTCGCGCCGTTCTACGGTGAGTGGTGGCACTTCTCATACGGCGACCGTGAGTGGGCGGCATTTTATGGAAAAAAAGCGGCAATTTATGGTACTATAAATATAATTTCAACGCATTGAGCAATGGAGCGGCATAGCGACCTATTTCAAGATCGCTATGCCGCTCCGCGGTGGTTGGTCAGTCAGGAGGCGGAGAGAGCTTTAAGGTTCTGTAGCGCGAAACTGCAGTTGCCGTAAAGCCAAATTCGCTGGGCACTCTGGGAGTGGTTTTTCTCTGTCTGAGCCGACACGTCTTGGATCTCAGAAATCTCAGTAGACCCCATCCTCAAGAACATGTGTTTTGAGTTGGATCCCTTGGCTGCCGTCCTCATGACGTAATACACACCCCCGAGGCGATTTGCTTCGAAGAGACATCGCTCAGTCACAGCGTAGGCAATTCTTCGGCCACGATGACTCAAAGACACGCCCAACTCCGAGATATACCACATCTGATCGTTGTCGGCGAGAATTTCTTGCGAGTCTTGTAGAAATTCTCTAACATCGTCGGGAGCATCGCCCACAGGAAGCGCGCAGCAAAAACCTACAACGGAGTCATCATCCTTCGCGAGAACGATGACTCCTCTTTCTAGGTGAATATCCCAGACTTCTTCGCGTATCCTATGTCTCGGATACACTTCGAAATAAGGAGGCCCGCCAAAAGCCTCCTGATACAGAGATATGAACCCAGCCATATCGGCTGCATCTCTATCTCTAGCGACGGTGTACTCCATGAATGACCTCCATATCACTCTCGAGAATCACGAAATCACTGTCAACTTCGGCTCGGATAATCTTCCCGGTTGGCTGAATGATGTCTGAAACACCAGTCACAGCACACGCCGCGATCGTACCAGAGCCACACGATGATTCATAGAAAAATGTATCGATACTCCTCACCCACACTACAGGATGAATCACGACAAGGTTGTTCTTCCTCTCGACCCAGACCACTCCAACAGCATCTCGCTCACGAAGACCCAGCTCTTCCGTCAGGTGATGATGCGTCCTTCGGTAGACTTCTGTCTGAGCTGGAAATCTACTCTCTACCACAACGTGGACGATGCCGCCAAGATCGACGATGTTTATCGTCTGTTCATAGCCTTCTACAGGATAAACCCCGACAGACATACCCGGAAACCTGCATCGGACATAGTACTCGTTATCCGACCGCTTATCGACAGTCGCGCTAACGAGGCCTTTGAAGCCAGATACCGTAAATTCTACGTCACCAGTACCTCGCAGCTCTGAAAACAGTACAGCAGCCGCCCGCGATGCATTGCCGCAGAACTCTCCGCCAGCCATTTCAAAATGGCTTTGCGACGACACAAGAAAACCGGCCTGTTCGGCGCCAAGCTTCTCTGTGCTCTCTCCTAGTATCCGTCCTCGACTAACGTACTCCGTACGAGCAAGGGGACTAGCAATGACTTCAATTGCCGTTCCATTACCGCTAGCAGCGGTGATGACAGCCGTGGTTGTTGAGTTCATCATTATTCTCTCCTTAATTTTGAATGTGCTGTCCAACCTTACGGTGATATTGTCACACTCTCGTTATATATTCAACTCATTTGCGACTTATCGTGACGTTCTTGAAGACACCGCTCTATATCGGTAATCTTAATATCTTTAGCAACCAACAAAACTAGGAGGTGATAAACCAAATCTGCGACCTCGCCAATAAATTCATCATTCTCATCATTCTTTGCAGCGATCACAACTTCAACTGATTCTTCGCCAACTTTTTGGATAATCCTATCTAAGCCTCTGTCGAATAATTGTCTTGTGTAGGATATGTCTTCATCGCTGTTGCGTCTGCTCTCTATGATTTCGTATAATTCTCTAATTGTCATACATCCTCCTTATGCTATGATTTTTTCAATCGGTGACACGATAATCCCGCGCGCGCCAAGACTTTTCAATTTGTTAGCTACCTTCCAAAACTCATCTTCATTCATGACGGCATGTACGGCCAGCCAACCAGGCTTTGTTAATTCCACTACAGTTGGAGCGTCAAGTCCAGGGGCGATATTTTTAATTTTATCGATGTTCTCTTTGGGCGCGTTCATCATAATATACTTCAAATTCTTTGCAGCAAGTGCCGACTCAAGACGTACTAGCATCTGAGCAATTAGATCTTCCTTGTCTTTTGAAAGCGTCTTTTCGTTTCTAATAAGAACGGCTTCGGTTTCTAGAATTGTTTCTATAGGGCGTAGGTCATTTAATAAAAGAGTGCTACCGCTAGCCATTATATCAACAATCGCATCTGCCACCCCAAGTGCAGGTGTAATTTCAACCGATCCAGCTATCACAGTAGTTTTAATGTCAATACCGCGTTTCGCAAAATATTTCCTAGTCGTGTTTGGGAAAGTCGTAGCAATTGTTTTTTCTTGCAAATCTTTAATCGTAGTAATATTTGATTCTTTAGGAGCAGCGGCAACAAGCTTACAATAGCCAAATCCCGGACGCAGAACTTCACGCGTAGCAGTAACTCCAGCTTCACGTAAAACGTTTTGGCCAACAATGCCAATGTCTACAACGCCGCGCTCTATATAGCCAGGTATATCATCGTCGCGGCAAAACAAGATTTCAACTGGATAATTGCGGCATGCAGCAAAAAGTCTACGGCCATACACCTCGAATTCAAGGCCCATCATCCTTAGCGTTCTTAGAGAATCTTCGGTAAGTCGTCCATCTTTTTGAATAGCAATTTTTAAGTTTTCTTTGTTTAATTTCTTATCCACGATAAAACCTCCTCAGGCACAATAAATTTATATTATTTACCCAAGGAACGAGAGATCAAAAAAGAGACCTCCCGCGGTCCCATCCTTGTTCTATAGTTCATTACTGAATTATAGCGCTCAGTACCGGCTCTACGATGGATCGCGATTTCGGTTGTGTGACTTTACGGCTTCACTCCCGTGGTGTATTTTGACACCCAGCTCGTTCCGACGTGACTGGAACTCGGACGCTTTATGTTTAGGATTATACATAGCGCTTGCAGTTGGGTCAAGCATCTAAATTAGCGCTACTGCGTAGATTATGGCGGGGATTTTCCATCCTTTGGAGTGAAAATGTATTAGATTAGAGTGTTTTTACATTTTTCTCGTAAGCTTTTCTTAGTTTGCTTGACAAGGATTCGTCCAGCAATCCATCGGATAATTCCATAAAATACGCATACTTATCTCGAAGTTGTCTTTGCATATCGACTGGCGCCAGATGATAATAGTAGCTATTCTGAATAAGGTCTGCTGCGCGAATCGACAATACATCACCGCCAAGTTCAGCTGTGCGAATAAAAGACTGCTTGACATCTTGCTTGCTTGAAATTGTTAATACATCGACATACCGCACAACCTGTTGGCCAAATTCACACTCTATTTCCTGTATCGTCACATCCGTATCCTCAATTACATCGTGAAGGATTGCAGCAATCACAATGTCTTGGGGAAAATTCCTTTCCCAAAGCATTTCAGCGACCTGAATTGAGTGAAGAAAAACCGGCTTAGCGTTGTGTCCTGATTTTTGCAAGGCATTCGATAGAAAGAATAAGGCTCTTTCTATTTCGTGCCTATCGTATTGAAAGTTTGAGATATGTTTTCGCTTCATATCGCCTTTTTCTCGTACTAGTAAACTCAAATAATAGACTGGTTTATAACATCTATATGAATAGAATACTACGCCGTAACATCAATAGCAAAATTCATGCTGCCGCGATATTTCTAGTCTTAGACAGAAACTACCCGACTACGCTACTATTGTTGCACTTTCTGTGCTAGCTGGCTTAACAATTAGCAAAAAACAGCCCGCTACCAGAAGCAAACGAGCTATTTCAAATCCGAATGTAATATAAAACCCTTATGGTGAGCCAACCAATATAAATATGGAACTCCTTTTTCGCGATTTGTTTGTGCTGCGGGATCGCTTCAAGGAGCTTGGTATGGTTGTTAAAAACGGCGAGGTGTATTTGCCGGATTTGGAGGAGCGCGATGTTTAATTTGTGAAAATTGAGCTCAAAACTCTACGACCAAAACACTTTTGACGACCAGTTTATGCGCGACTTACGAAGAGCCCGAAAAGGCATTATTATCGAAAGCCCGTTTCTCAGAACTGCCCGAGCTGAAAGATTCATCCTGATATTTCATCGGCTCAAAAAGCGTGGCGTGGCAATATTACTTAACACCAAACCGCTTGAAGAACACGATGAGATATACAAATTGCAAGTCCGAAAATCTCTAAGTCTACTACAATCTGCAGTTGTCGAAGTTCTTTTTACGGTCAAACATCACCGCAAATTAGCCATCATCGACAGAGAGATTATTTATGAAGGCAGCCTAAATATTTTTTCGTATCGCGACAGTTATGAGATAATGAGAAGGACAGCATCTGTGCTTGAGGTGGAAATGTTGATAGATTTTATCGGCTTAAATAAATTTATGGAGGTGAAATAATTATGAACGACGAGGATACAATCAAGAATCTTCATCTGTACGAAGACGAAGAAACGATTCAGAAAACGATCCATTACCTGGAGCTTCACGACCCAGAAAATGTCAACCGCGAATACGCGGTCGGATTTCTGAAATTTATGCAGCGATTTGCGCATGTCGCTAGCAAGGCCGAAGGGTTTGATCTTGAAAAATTCCTGAGGGAATATGAAGCAAGACGCAAGAGTGATCAATAATACCTCTGATTTGACTAGTAGTATATTCTATAACGTTTTGTCTTCAAGGCACTAATCGTAGATTCTATCTGCCTGAAGGCACTTAGATAGTCGCTTTCAGACAATTGCACTCCCTTCTGAAACTTATCAGTTAAGGCTGGATATGCACTTCTGTCGAACGGGTATGCTATTCTCTCCTTAAAATCGGTCAACAGAGGGCTTGATTCTCTTGATATAGTGTCCATCCTATTTTGTATTTTACGTATTAATCTACGTAGTTGCTTCACATTCTCTTCACTTATGCTCTCTTTTGCGTATGTTTCAAGGTAGAGGCTATCGACAGCTTCCAGTAATCTAATGATTTCTTCAATTTCCCCACAAACCATCACCTCATAGCTTCGTTGACTATTTAATTTTCTATCTATAATAAAAGGTGTTACGGAGACTGATATCGCTAACGCCAATAGAGCAACAACAGACCCTAAGTCTACTTGTGTATTGATAGACATGAGCTTATAGTTAAACAAAAAGTGATACCCTACAGCTCCAATTAGAATTCCTATGAGAACCCATACAGCAGTCAACGAGAAACTCTTAATTGTTGATATCGATGCTTTCATCAATATAGCCCCAGAACCTCTCTGTTAATCCAGGCTCGTCATCGCTTTTGATTTTTATCTTTTCTCGTACATCCAGACTGTCTTGTTTACACTGTTGCGATATTTCCAACGCAAGCTCTGACAGGAATGAAGACGCATACCCCCAAGTGTTATCAAAATCAATGAGTATAGATTCTTTATTATTGAGGTGTTGTTTAATATAACTATCAAAAAACTCCTCAGCAGAACCGTCACCGTCGCTTTTATATCTGGCGCCCGGTAGGGTTGTGAAGTCGCTAACACGTATTATTACCATATTACTCAATACAAATCTCCCAGTAGTATATTGTTGCTGACAGGTTTTCAGATGAATCCTTCTCAATACTACCAATATTAACTAGGTTAACCTTAGTTTTGTTTGTAATTATCTCAAATCTTTTATACATATCGTCACCACTTACTGTATCATATATATATTTTATACCTTTACCTCTCTGTCGTAAAGCCGTGCGACTTTGTAGGCCTTTTGGTATAGCTTGTCTAAAGAACTCGCCTTGAGAGCTTTCTCGCTTGATTATCGTATGCCACCATGGCGATCTTCCTTGCTGCTGGCTATTAGCCTTATCGATTAGAGTTTCGTAAATACCAACGCCCATATCTATTATGCAGTATTGTTTAACCTTGTCTCCGTTGTTATTCTTGGTTTCATACGTGTTAACGATCCAAGGGAGGGTGTAGCTGCTATCTGGATTGGCGTGATCCGCGGTATTTGTTACGATCTCAATAATTATTGGAGGAAGGTCTCGCAGTCTTTGTTTACTGTTTTCTCCAAAATAATCGACAGTTTTCGTTAATATATCACTAATTGCCTCTTCGTTGACTTCATCTTCACTTCGAAACAAGAATGCTCCACTGTTAAAATCTGGTCTCATCTTTTTAATAATTATGTTCTCAAATTGTGCCTCCTCGAAAAACCTGTACGCTGCGGAATTTGAAAGGGGGCTCGTTACTTTTAGGTATTTTGATTTTGTATTTCTATCCAGCATAAACGCACCCAATAAGCATAGCGTAGGAAGGTCAATCGAGGCCACCTTACGTAGATTCATCTGTGTATATTCTTTTTGGTTCAGCATGTGCTTTATAGTATTGAAGTATTGGATTACACTGTCTCTGTTATCTAATATAGAGAAATTAGTCGGAGCGTCCATTGACGTGTAGGATATATTCTTTGTAGCTTTTTTGTGTAACCGATGGTACTTCAAAAGCCTATTGTCATGAGAATGTCTCGCCCTTAACTCTCGGCAGTGTTTTCTGCGGGCTATTCTTTGCTGCTTTGCTCTATCTTTTATTTTTCTCATATGTTTAGTACTTATTATAGCGCAGTTGTTATTCTGTAAGTTACTGCAAATCAATCGTCTATCATTGGTACTGGTTTTTTCTTCGTAACCTTATTTTTTACTGTTTGTTTTTTCTCTATAGTGCGTCGGTTTTTGTTATCTGTATTCTCTTGCTTCCTTGCGTAACACTTCCGTGAATGTGTAATAACAGCATCCCGCACGGTCTTATTGCCCTGGTCTTCTAGCAATAATGTTTCACCAGATAACGGCTCTTGTGCATTCACTGCGGCTAATCGCTCATAGTAATTATAGGCTGGCAAATTGCTAATTTCACCTGGCTCAATATACGGGCTAAACATCGGTAATAGCCGTTGTTCATCCTGTGGGTTGCCAGTTCGGAAACAGATAGCCGTACCGACATTGGCCAGAATTATATTTACAGTTTGCTGATTGCTTTGTTGCGAAGTAGATTGCTCTGCCATGATCATGAAAACTTTATATTTACGGCTTTCAGATAGCATTTGCACAAATGAGGTTGTGGCGAAATTTTGGAACTCATCGACGTAAATATAGAACGCGCGACGCTCCGATTGTTGCAATCGGGCGCGCCGCAGACTTGCGAGCTGAAGCCTCGCAAGTACGGTAATGCCAAATAACTCAGAAGTATCTTCACCGAGCAATCCTTTCGATAAATTACAGATCAGGATTTTGCCCGAGTTGATAATATCGTCAAAATTAATGGTAGACTTCGATTGTTCAAGGATCTGTTTAGCTGAAGCCGAAAACAAGAATCGACCAATTTTAGCAGTGATACCAGCTGCCATTTTTACTTTCTGCATATCTCCAGCTTTGCCAAATTCATTTTTCCAAAAGTTAATTAAGTTTTTATCCTCAAGTGTTTTAATAACGCTGCGGCTATAGTTTGGATCATTAAGCAAGTCAAAGACTGTAAACAATGTAGCGTTATCTTGAGTGAGTGCTGTTTGCACAGCGTTTCTTAGGATGTACTCAATACGATGGCCACTGGAATCTTCGTCACTGAATATTTTACGAAAAATTGAAATGACTGATTCGGTAATGAGGTCTTTTTCGCGTATTAATTCATTGCCATCCAGCTCAGGGGTCAGCTCTAGTATATTAAGACCGACTGGATATTCTAGGTCATCGGGGTTGAAATATATAACATCGCCGACTCTATCTGGTGGCACATGTCGCAGCATGGTTTCCGCCATATCGCCATGAGGATCAATAATTGCTAAGCCTTTACCGTTCCGCATGTCTTGTACAATTTGATATTGCAGCATCGTGGTTTTACCATTGCCCGTTCCGCCGATGATATATTGATGGCGTTCACGTTCTGTCTCCGTTAATCCAATCAGCGTTTCAATGCCGTGATGATGATTAATACCGATAATAACAGAAAAGTTTGGGTTATTCTTAAGTGAAACCGGTGCTGGCAGCGTTCGGCTTAGTGATGTAATGAGGTTATCTATTTTACTGATGTTGCTTGATGTAAAGTGATATAAGCTTGCTAGTTCAGTTGAGGCGAGAATTATAGCGGAATAAACAATAATGGTAATCTACGTATTGCTCGGTATTGCCTTAGGGGAATGTAGCGTTTAGCTCTAAGAGCTTGATATGGCGGCATACTATAGCCATTAAGAGCAGTTTTTATTGCTTCAATATGTTTTCTCGATTTGGGGCTTTTGATGAGCAGTCTCATATTCACTTGAAAGAGTGGTTTTGTCACTTTTTGGTGCAAATAATTTGAATAAGCTCTCTTCATTCAATGTGCCATCGCTGTATGTAGTATAAGAGTTTCTATTTCTCCACTCCGATACGTAGTTGATAATATCCTCTACAGTTTCCATATCTCATCCTTATTCATAAAAGTTATATCAATTCCTTTAAAAATACTCTTCTTCTGGCTGTCTCTGGGTAGAAGCGTGACTTGATGAAGAGCAAGAGAGCCTTCTTCAGCTAGTTGTGCAATTTTTTCTTTTTCACTCTTCAGTTCAATCGGAGCTATAATACGCTTTGCTATTAGCATGAACTCCTTGACTTGTTCATGCCCATTATTAAACTTTTCCACATTGAGCCCCATGAAACTCTCATACAAATCTATACGTATATTAAATCCCTTCCATATTAGCGTATTTATTCGAGGAATTCCTCCTGCAGGTAGCTGACCATTAAGAGATACTCCTTGCTGAGACTGCACTGAGACACATATCGCGTCGTCTTTTTTACTGTATGCCATTGCAACCATATGGCTATCAAGGGGATGACCGTCGTCAAATCCTGGTCTAATTAGTTTATACTTATCAGTTAATTCCTTAACTTTATCTTTGTCAATCAGTCTGCCAATAAAGCTCATGATTTTCTCCATTTAATAAATTAAAACACTACCTTTATCATAGATGCATACAGTAGACTATACAAGCCTTAATGAGTGATTTTTATTTCATTCTTGAACACACTGGTTTTAAATACTATTGGAGCGAATTTAATCCTACACAAAAATCTGAGTATCTTGAAGCTGAACGAGCTAAGGACGAGATGCGCGACATTATGAGTCGTATGATTGGCGCGGAGATTCGCTACACGCAGCTTGGCTATTGGATGAGACGCCCGCACTATAGATTCCGCAGTGTCAAAATTGATACTAAAAATGGCAAGAGGGCTATTCTTAAGCCTGATAAGAATGAGGCAAAGTTTATTATCAGACTGTTTGAGAT
>ERZ772968.520-NODE-520-length-19230-cov-22.370495_pt1 | contig 19230 bp, 23 predicted proteins | sample MGYA00580674_ERZ772968 | MGnify/ENA primary metagenome ERZ772968 (study PRJEB29015, sample SAMEA2737940) | human oral metagenome | biome: human oral; feature: human-associated habitat; material: dental | place: China | collected 2138 ...
TGTGTTATATAAGAGCTACATGTATGACGCATTACACACTTGACAATATAGAATTCAACACACTAAACATCTATACTCAAGACACGAAATAAAGGAGTGTCATGAAACCGCTTATACTTGAATCTCATTTCACTGGTACATCGAATCTGGACACTGTGATGGGGGAGATAGGTGACCCTGTTCTCAGGTTGCGCGCGTTTGAGAAGGAGAAGGCCGCCTCTTCTGTTTGCTCACGCAGGTTTCGCATCATTGATTCAGATGTGTTCGGGTCACTGCACTACGGTGACGCCGACATCATTATTGGTGCACCTCCGACTTTTCTGTATACGTGTCGCTGTTCTGGGGCGGCCAAGGGGCTTAGTCTTGAGTGGTTGGCGTCGTTGCGTCGGGTGCGGCAGGTGATGCCTTGTTTTGTGTTTTATGAGTGCACTGTGCATGCTCCGTGGGATCGTGTGCGTGCGCGTTTGTCGCAGTGGGGTTATGTGTGTGCTTTGGCGACGGTGCGTGCGTATGATGTGGGCGCGCCTCATAGGCATATGCGTACCTATTTACTGGGTTGCCTGGAGCCTCTTAATGTGAAACAACCGTTTTATAAGCGAAACCCTTACACGCTGGTTCCTTCGCCTACTCCAACCATGAATAGGTCACCACTCACTGATAAGCAGCGCACGAAATCCAATTTTCAGACTTGGTTATCAAAGCATGGTGACGAGCCCAATGACGCCTTTGCCCATTGGTCGACGGTTATGGGTTCAGCATGTCCTAGTAGTGCTGATTTTATTAGGTGCAAGGAATTGGTGGCCGAGTGGATGATGGGCATTCCTTATGGTTGGGTTTCTAATCAAAACCTGTCACACAGAGCGGCCTGTTTACTTATTGGAAGTGCTTCTGTTTGGCAGCAAGCACACCTTGGTTTGTGGCGCACATCACTTGAGGTCAATCGTCTGCTCACTTGAAGACAGATTTGAGTTCACATATTGTTGGATTAACAACTTAATAGAGATCAACTCAACCCCAACCGAAAGGACCCAACCATGAACACCATCACCAAGACCAACCTCGTCACCGACATCGACGTCGCCGGCACCACCCTCCACTGGGTGCCCACCACCCGGTGGACCATCCGCACCGACGAGGCCGTCGCCCACCTCGACGTCATCGAGTGCACCGCCATCACCCGCTATCACGGTGACCGCAGGGGTGTGGTCGCCCTCCTCGATTCACTCATCGCCATGGGGTACGACTTCGACGTCAATGAGGATGACCAGTCCATGGCCTGGATGATCGGTCACGACTGCCACGTGTGGTCGGTTCCAGCTGATGTCATTCGCGACACCTGCTATGCGGCCATGGGGGATTACGCCTCAGCGTGATAGGCCGCATAGAACCGCCCCGGTGGTACCAACCACCGGGGCGGTTCTTTCAACCCTGAATCACACGCGTTAACAGGTCGCGGTCTGCTCACTCCCCATCGTCAGCTGCCGTATCCAACATTTATTAGTCGCATCCCATTCATTGGCCTTGAACTTCATCCACATGCGCAAGTACTGCACGTCCCCACTCAACTCAGTACCGGCCCATTTCGAACACATCGGTTGCCATACCCCTTTCGGACTGAATTGCTGAAGTCTCGTGTTCGTACGCCTGTTCCCCGCGCCATCCGCTGAACTCGACCCTTCGATACACCACTCCACGCTCAGGAAACGATCTTTTGTCCACAGCCAAACCCATGCGGTCATCCACTCGCAGACGGCGGCCTCCCACCGAGGCGTAACTACTACCACCTCTTTGTTCGGCGACTGATGAATGTTCTGCACATACAAGCCCGCATCCGACTTGACGAAGAACGTCTCATTCGGGTTAGCCGATTTCAGATTGTCCCAGTAGTAAGCGAAATGGGACGTGACAACCATGCGCTCATTGAGCGCCTGCACCTGCGACTGCACACCCTGAATGTCGTTCGCGTTCGCCGTCGTCGCCCCCTTCTGCCTATCCAGGGCGACGCTCAGGTCGTTGATCTTCTCATCCTGCGCCCACAGCCTGTCCTGGAACGACCTGTCCTCGCCTGACGGCGAGATGCGCACGTCGAGAACTTCAACATCTTGGTTACCGTAAATATCGAAGCACACCATGGTGCTGGCGATGTTCTCGACTTTCCACGGAAAATTCCTCTGAATAACCCCCAAATCCAACCCGTTGCGCTGATACCATTTATCCCCCGTTGCCGGCGTCGCCCACTTGTTCGCCGAGTAGTCCCAGTACTTGACCTGCATGGCGATATTGCACTTCGCCTTCACGTTCATCGTAACGACGACGTTGTACACAACATTCCGCGGGAACACGAGCTTACGCGGGTCGAGGTCGGGGGAGCGCAAGAATTGGGTTGCATACAAATCCTTTCCATTGTATTTCTTGAACACGCCCTTATTACCCCTGATTTCAGCGTCGCTCACACGCCACCCCGCAGGCCACGGCAGCAAACCCGACTCCGGCTTCCCATCCTCACCCTTCGGCCCCACCGGCCCCACCGGCCCCACCGGCCCGGGCACACCCTGCGGGCCCTGAGGACCCGGCAGACCACGCGGCCCGTCCTGACCCACGGCACCGTCGATCCCCTTGGCGCCCTGCGGCCCCCTCGGGCCCACCTCGCCCTTATCACCCTTGGGCCCAGGAACACCCTGCACACCGCGCAGACCCACGTCGCCACGGTCGCCTTTTCGGCCCCTGGGCCCCGTCTCACCGGGCGGCCCGGGTACGGTACTCGCCGGCCCCGGGTCCCCCTTATCACCTTTGTCGCCCTTGGGGCCCTTGACCCGACCGGCCTGCACCGCCGTCCAGAGCTTGGTGACCTCGGCCCGGACGGTGCGCATCTCACCCTCGATGGTGGTCATGTGCGTGGGCGCGACGGGCGTTCGATTGACGAGCTCGCTGAGCCTGTTCTCGCCGGCGACAAGGACGTCATGGCAGTCCATGACGGTCACGAGCGGGCTTTCGCGCGTGAGCACGACACGGCTCGTCCAGTGCTTAGGGTTCGTGTCCTCGCCGGGTACGACGACGGGAACGTCGAATTCGCCCTCCACGTCCTGGATGACGGGCTGTATAACACTGCCCCCGTCGTCGATGACGATGCGGGGGTCGGGGGTTACGGTGATGCGCCCTTTGGCGGGCCTGCCGGCACCGTCGCTGAGGCGCCCATGAATCCAACCGCGTGCCATTATATACTACTCTCCCCTATTATATCATCTTTGATGAGTATATTCTATACACGAAACCCCTCCCAGCACAAGCGCCAGGAGGGGTGACGTTGCTCACTTACTAGTGAGCGCCTTGCCGATGTTCCACAGTGCCTGGAACACTGAGCCAGCTGCCCGCTTGCCCTCCCGACCGGGGGCCAGCAGGTCCCAGATCGCATAGGTGCTGGCCTCGATGTTCTTCAGGCGGCTCACGATGGGCCCGTCGTAGCGGCGGCCCTCGATGCCGGTACCGGTCTGATCGCTGATCTCGCGAAGCCGGTCACGAATGTCAATGAAAATCTCGCGGTCCTCAGAGGTCATATCAAAATCATCTCCTGAAATATTGTTGTAACGAAGAACGGTATCCCACTTGTGCAGATACGGATGATCATAGAAGCCAATGACCCGAACCTCCTGGCCCGTCTGATCACCGCGCTCCCCGTAAATGTCACCCGTCTCAGCGATCCACGCCTCACAGATGTCATCACCGGATACGATCGCGACATGGCCATCGGTCAGTAGAATATCACTGTCCTGGTAATCATAATCAGCGCGGTAGTCGAAGATCTCGAATCCGCCGTACTGCCGCGCCCAATATACAATGCTGCCAGTCCATGTGGACTGCGGGAATGCAGGGATTCCGCAATAATCGAAGCAGTAGCTCACGAGCTCACTGCAATCGACGTTCCGCGGCGCAGTGCCCCACGGCGAGTCCTCCCAGACGGTCAGCCGCTCGTACTGGGAGTACCCGACGGCGTCATTGTCGGCGACGGCGCGGGCGATGTCACCAGGAGTCGGCATCGCCGTCCTCCTCGTCGGGGACGTTTGCGTCAGCCAGTGCGAGGACCGCCGTGACCACGGGCAGGACTGCGGTGACGATCTCCTGCTTGGCGATGCCCAGGACGGTGGCCAGAGAGGCCACTGCGATGCAAATGCGGTAGATGTACTTGCGTGTCTTGATGCTCATTTCATCTCCTTGATCTCTTTCACATCTGTCTCGATTTTTTCGAGACGTTCCATGACGCCCGGCCGGCGCGGTACGCCGGGCCTGGCGTCCGTACCCCTCCAATCATCCAACAAATCGTCCATTCGGGACAGCTGTCGGCGTGTCCACATCGCGAATGTGGCGAGCACACCGAGTGTGGGGAGCACTCCTATTAACATATTGATGTCGATTACGATACTGTGATTCATTTCATAAACAACTCCGCGAACATCTCTCGAGTTTCTGGCCCATCAAAAAAGCATCTCCCCTGCCGATATATTCGTTTCAGGGTTTGCGGTGCACGATCCCTGTGCGTGACGAACACCTCCCCGGGTCGCAAGTCGTGGCACATGGAGAATTTCAACTGGTTGCCCTTCGGCAGCTTCTTCTGGCAGAAGACTCGCATCCCGTCCTTCCACACGGAAAAAGAACCGTACTTCGTCCGGTACGTGCACATGTACCGGGCAGTGCCCGTTTTCCCCATGACGAGCCACGGAGTATCGTCCTTGAATTCGTTTTCAATGGAGTAGTCGGCGTATTCACTATTGTACTTGGAAATGAATTTACCGAATCTCGTAGTTCTTACTTCGCGTCCGAATCGCTCGGAATCCACGAACTCAATGGCGACGAACCCCTCACCGAAGCGTTTTATCTTACTCGATGGAGTGATTTTCCACTCAATGAAGTAAGGGTTCATAATTGAGATAGCATTACTCAGCATGAGGACGCGCGCACGATCATCATAACGATCCACGGTGCTGTAGAAGTCAAGGAACGTGCGTACTTCATTGGGAAGATAGTGGTGCGCACCTTTTTCAATGATGAACTCATCGAAAATAATTGTCGTCACATCGGGAAATGCGATGGATTTAACGTTCGAGGACACACTTAATGCCTGAAAGTATCCCATGGTGATCCACGGATCGTCTTTATCGGGGAACGGGCCCCGGTAATGCGCCTCGTTGCCGTGAACCCGGAATTCGTACTCGGGAAACTCGTGCGCGATGTCCGCGAAAAATGTCTTACAACCCTTGAGTTCAGGCCTGTAGCGACGCAGGTAGATGAATTGCTCACCCTTTTCCAGAGCATTTTTGATAACCATTCGTTTGGCACCGTAGGTTTTGCCCAGGCCGCGCGCCCCCATGATCATGTTGATGACGGCATTGTACGATAGAATCCTGTCAAAGGAGTAATATGAAAACTTTTTCTTCTTAGACATACCGTCTCAACTCCCAGCTGCAACCTGCAAACATCGATAGTGATCCACTGTTCGGTTCCGGGTGCCCATCCGGCCCCCTGGCCCCGATACTCTCCCACCCGCCATCACCTCCAGTGCAGTATTCAATGTGACCACCACCAGAATACCACCGACATACAACAAGATCGCCCTCTCGCACCTGATCGGCAGCGTCGAATGAGCCCGAGCCCGAAGCCACGACCCAGCCGGTGCTGCTGCCATAAATTTCTGAGGTTCCACCGGGACCGATGTCAATATTGCAGCACGTCATGTACAGCCACCAGCAGAAGCCACTGCAATCCGTGACACCGGTCTGATCCGGGTGCAAGCGCGCATTGTACCATTGATGATATTCGAATTTACCAATACTGTCCCAAGCGAGTCTAGTCATGGCTTTAATGCCTTCACCCACAGGGCCACCCGGTGCAGCCCCATTATTCTGCGCCGACTCACTAGCTTTGTCCTGCCCTTTAGCAGAAGCCTTCCAATAACCACTACCCACACTATAGCATCGAGCGAATGATCCGTCATTGCACTTGACTCTAAGGGTACCATCCCCCATGTCTTCGACACTTTTTATTTTCTTTGCATCATTCGCCTTGTCCGCCGCAGCATTCCCCGAATGGTCCTGGGAGTCTCCGGGATTCAATGTGATACCGTTCGTCTCCAGGCGGGATATCATGTCATAGGCAACTTCGTACCGCTGTCCTACCGCATACCACTCACCCTCATATTTGATGGCGGCGGCCATGTCGTCCAGTGACGCCGGGTGCGGGCATGCGTTGACCAACCTTTTCAAGATTTTTGCATAATTACCCCACCGGTGCATGACAACAATGAGCAGCATTGCAGCTTCGGTTTCATTCTCAGTGTCCAGCCCGAGCTCCTGGCACCTGGGAATATAGTCATTGTTCAGGTCGTCCAGCATTTGACTATTCTGAATCTTGTGACCCGTCTCCGAGTCCAGGGCCCCCGACAGCGCCGCCCGGTCACCACTCCCCAAATACGCGTACTGACGAGACCCGATCGTCCACGAGTCCCGACCCTCGGCCAACCACCCGTTCACCGTTCCACCGAAATCAGTCCCCGCCGGAAAACGCTTCAGCAGATCGTAAGCTCGCCCTTGAGTCCACTGCCCGATCCCCAAGGATAAAGTATCCGGTGCAGAAATAATACCGTAATCATTGCCCGCCTCCACGGTGGCGAGAACGGCGATGATGCATGCCTTATGTGTGTCGTCGAATGCCATAGGCGCAGTATAGCGCCCCGCAGAAAATTCTGCGAGGCGCCATATCACACCATTTCAGTGCAACTCAAGGAACGTATTGTCGAGGAACACTCGCGTATCCTTATCGTTCGGGCCGAGGAAGACCAGTGAGAACACGTAGTCGCCGCCGCCCTCATCGGCGTGGAAGAACCCGTCCACAGTACTATAGATGTACGCGCCGTTAAAAGCTCCCGGAACCGCAGCATTGAACCTGTACTCCGCGACACCGCTCGGACCCTGGCACTTAATGCCCCAGTGAAGGTCGTGCACAGCACGGGAATTGTGGTGAATCTGCGCGTGACACTGAATCACATCATTCGGGTCAAGGTGAATGGAGCCACTAAAGACAACAGTATTCTGCTCCTGCGAGCCCCTAACAGTGCGCTCGCCGGTGCCGGACTTGAGCTTCTTGTACCGGGTGCGCACCGTCTTCGCACTATCGCCGGCGGCTTTGGCCTCATTGATCTGAGAGGACAGCGACTGCACGGTTTCCAGCGCCGATGACGCCGACGCCGACGCGCCATTGGCCTGCTGGGCGGCCGCGTTGGCCTTGCCCGTGGCATCGGTGGCCTGCGCGAGCGCGTTCGCGGCGTTGGTGGAGGCCTCACGGGCCGCCGCCGCCGTCGTGTCCGCCACATTGGCGGCGCTTGTCGCCTTCTCCAAGGCTCTGCTGCTCTCTCCCTTGGCGTTGGAGGCGACGGCGAGCGCGGACTGCGCGCTCTCCTTGGCGACGTGCGTGTTCTCGGCGGCGTCGTTGGCGGCAGTAAGGGCCGATGTTGCGTCTCGGGATGCGGTGCGCGCCTGAGTGAGGGCACTCCCGAGGTTTTCATCGATCTTGTTCATGGCGCCATTCAGGTCGCCGAGGACGCTGAAATGATCGGACGCTATATAGAGCGGCAGCTGAAAATTGTTCGTCTTGTTAGTGGCGGGCATTAGTTTACTCTCCTGTTCTGAAGGTCCTGTAATGTGAGCGACTCAATCTGTTGAGCTGTGTGAGAAATAATACCTGTCCCTGTGGACACGTACTCCATGAGACTGAGAATGGCGTCCTGTGGGCTACAGTATTTACCCGTGACTGGCGAAAACATCCACGTGCCGAAATGTGTGAGGAAATTCTTACCCTCAGTCTCCAACTCGGAAATAGTAACCGGCCAACCATCAATGTCGCCGGCAGTGCACCCCATGCGAGACAAATCATCGGCGAGAAGACCGTGCACAGTGTACCTGTTGTGCAGGTCCGAGATCAGTTCGCTCAGTTCACAGGTCTCACCAGTCAACCAATTGAAAACCTTGAACTTATCGTCTTTGAACTGCCGCTTCGTCCACTGGGTCAATGTCTCCTGGAAGCGCTTGAACTCCTCGTCATACTTCCGTACGGACTCAGCAATCTGCTCCCGCAGCTGCTCGGGCAGCGCATGGTACTGCTCCAGCTCCTTGCGAACGTCTCCGAGGAGACGGGTAACACGCATGTTGTAGTCTGCGGCGAGATTCTCAAGGTTGCTGGAGAGGTTATCGCGCAGCCCATTGTTAACCCACTTGCGCAGCTCCTCCAGAATCTGGAGATAAGTGTACCCATCACGATACGTAAAAGGAACCGTATTAGTAAGCCGATAGTCCGGTGGGACAAGAAGATAATCACCGTCTTTGATGATATCGTTTGGATTATAGGGTTCAGTACCAGAGCCCATATGTCGCCCTCCTCCCCGTAAGAGAATCGTTGCTGCTTCTTACGCTCATGAATAGCTCCTGTAGTTCGGTGATCACCATCATATCGACATTCGTGAACGTTTCCCGCCACGCCGCAATGAGCTGTGGCGCGTGACCAGTATAACCCCAAGACCGCGACTCCTGTGATCCGCGCTGCGACGACTCCCCGGACTGCGATGAATCGCCACTCGTCTCACCACGCACATCATTCGTCCCATCGGAATTGCTCACATTGTCATTGGCCGCCGTGGCATAGTCGCCATCGCCCGAGAGCCTGACTTGCGGCGTCTCCGACTGGACGGTTCTCGCACTGGCTTTCGTCGCCGACACCGTGCTCGTCGTCTGCTTGGCGCCCTGGGACTGCTTGCCCGAACTGCGCCCGCTGGATTCCTGGTCCCCCTTGGAGTGCATGTCCTGGGTGAGGAGTGGGTCGATGTTGACCAATTCAGACTCATACCACTTATTATAGTACGGCATGATCTCGTTCATTTTCGTGCGGAGTTGCCGTACGAACATATCAACGGATTCCAACCCAATTTCATTATAGTAGTAGTGGTCGATAATCTTTTGGTTCAGGAAATCCCTATACTGCTCGTCGAAAATCGGGTAGGATTCCAACCCGATATTCTCCACACCCTGCCGCGCGATCACCTCGCGCAACTCGATCGTGTAGTCAGCCATTCTTGTGCATCTCCTCAAGGTCAGTGCTCCCCAAATCAGGGTTCTGATCAGCGAGGCCCCCAGCGGCAGCACCCAGGGCGGCGTTCTCCGCCGTCGTCACCTCGTCCAGATTCCACTGGCACATGACCTCGAGTCCGTACATCTTATTAATCCTCTCGCACGCCCGCTGTCGCTCATTCAGGGCGACGGCGCGCATTGCGAGCACCTGGCCCGATGCTCCGGACGCCTCCTCGACGACCATGCGCTCACGTTTTTCAGAGTTAACATTCATGATACCCAGGAGAGTCAACGTTTCGTTCCACGTGCGCACCTTGGCGTCCATGACATCTTTAATCTGATTAGGTTTGTATCCAATATCGAATAGGGAAACCTTTTCCGCTATGGACTCGGCGCTCAGAGCCTCGGTACCGAAGATCACGGGCTGGCCCTCCACAACTTTATTAAAGGCTTGCACCATGGAATTGTATTCATTATTATTGACTGCGAATACGAACGGATGACGCGCCGACAGCATATTGATCTCCAGCGTCCGGTCCAGTGCGGCGAGGCGCTGAGAGTACATGGCGATGATGTCCCAATCCGGAATACGGGTTTGATTCGCCCAGATCGGCACGCATTCATTACCGGAGAGTTGACGAGAGAAAACTTGATTTCCGTACACGGTGTAACCGGTTGGATTATCATACATGTTGACCTCACCAAGCCCCGTGGCCCTAAGAGTCATAAAACGCTGGAACTCTTCGTCGAAGTAGAACACGGTGAGCGCGTCACGCAGAAGAGTCATTTCCAAGAAACGCAAATCAACGGTATCCGGCATACCAACCCACTTGAATCTATTCGAACACATCTCGATGAGAATGCGCTCGTACATCGCGATCAACTGAGTCTCACGAGTCTGAACGGGGTTTAGTTTATAGCCAGCGCCCTGCCCCTCATTAAAAGGGCGGTATATTTTGCTGGCCACCCAATCCTTTTGCTTGTTTACGTCAGGTGAAGTCAAGGTGAATTCCTTTTAATGGCTCGTTGTCTCCGATAAGCGCACTCCCGATGGTAAAAGTTTTGTGCCACACGGTCACGCCTTTCTCAAATATACCACGAATGCTCTGTTTGAACCCTTCCGGACATGTCGCGGAGCGAATATACGTCTCCTTCATCTGCCAGTACGTGAAATTCTCCATGCACCGAAAATTTTTCGGAGGTCGATTGAATACGTTCATGGCGTATCCGTAGCGAAGCCAGAACTCGCCAATACGCACCATCGTGCCCACGTCGATAAGCTTCTGCCGAAGAACGATTTGCCAACCCTCGGCCGACAGCATGAAGGCATCCCCGCCGGTCTGCCCCGACGTGGTGGGGGCGATGACATCACTGTCCTGAATTTTGGCGTTGATGCCGGCGATAGCGTTAGCGTAGTCCCCGTTGGCGGCGAACTTCGCCATCTGAAGATTACTGTCCGCAAAATAACGACCGTAAGAATTCTTCAGATTCGTTACGGCGCTGGCCTGCTCGGCTCGCATGCGGTTATTTTCGAGGGCGGTGCCATATTCGTTGCCCATATTATAGCCCTGAGTCAGTGCATTGATCGCACCCCCAAGAATATTGCCACCCAAGGCGCTGGCGACACCAGAACCTATGGCATTCACGCCCGATCGCATGAATTGTTGATTCGCATTGTACTGCGCCATCTGCGTGTTGTACCCATTCACGAGGCCCGTCATATCCGTGCCCTGCTGCATGGACGCCTGAGCCTGAGCGAACTGCGTCGATGCGCCGCGCAGCGCCTTTTGCTGCCCCCACTCGGCGCTCTGACGCTGATAGGCGATCTGATGAGCATTCGAGGCAGTATACATCAAATACGAATTATTTGTAAGTGTAAAGGTCGGAAAATTCGCGAACCCCGTCATCACATCGAAGTGCTCACTCCTGCCGTTCCAATAATCGGTGACGCCAAAAGAAGTAGCGTTAAGATTGTTCACCGTGAACATAATCCGAGGGTTCGGCGGCACAATGTGAGCCCACTGGGTTACATTGAATTTCCAGTCCACAATGCTTTCGGGGCGGATCATGAGTGGCGTCCCGGTAAATGTTGTGAGCTCGAACCACATGTACGGCGCGGTGTAGAATTTCCACAAATGCTTGTATCGGTCCGGAATATGCGTGTCGGTCCGGAACGGTGCGGCGAGCTCAATCGTCTTGTTGTTCTGGAACGCATCACCGAAACCCTTCTTCGCAACGAAAACGTCGGCGTTCACGGCACTCTTGCCATCGTGCGGAACATCGGGCAGCTTTGTCTTCCGGCCTTCGAGTTTGTCCCAGTTGATAACGCCGTTAGGGATAGCGGTGATGCTCACAATGCCTTGTGCCACCCACGGGGCATAGGACAGCGCCTCGGCCATCGTCGTGAAAGCGTCCACCGGCATCACATAAACAGCGCACCCGTTCGGCAGACCCTCGGCAATGCTGCCCTTCGCCGTCGTAAACTTGGGGTCGTCGGCGCTCCCGTAGTCCTCTTCCAGATCGACCGTACTCGTTACGACGACGTCGTAGTTCGCCGTGTCGTACTCCTGCCCCTCCTCGGGGACCGGTGTCGCGGCGATGAATTCTCTCCATACGTCACCGACGATGTACTCGGCCCCGGTGTCGAGCCCCTCGGGAGCTGTGAGGTAGCGGCGGCCGTTGTCGGTCCATGCCTCTTCGGCGGCGATGCCGAGATGGGAGCGCTCGACATAGCAGCGCGTGATTTCCCATTCGTGCATGTAGGACTGCCATACGTCCAGCTGCACGGTGATCTCGGTGGTGTTCGGGGCCACGTATTCTACTGACGTGATAAAATAATAGAACGTGTTCCGAGAATTGACGTGGTCCTCATTATTCCTGGCAATCAAGTAATTGTATGTGTTCGCCTTGGAGAAAGGCACGTCAATGCGGATCGGGCGCCCCTGGGCGCAGTATGTGAGGCCATGAATCTGTGTCCATGTGCTGTGCTTCTTGTGGCCATGAACGATCGCCTCGAAAGACTCATCATAATTGTCCCACCATACAACATCGCGGTATGTCGCGTCCCAAGGAACATTACAAAGATAAACGTCAGTATTCGGTGTCCAGATAGAATAATCGAAATTAAGCCCGAAATCTCCGATATCCTTCGGTGGGCGGGTAATAGCGTTCATAGCAAAATGATACACCACGACCCCGGGGCGAAGAACGGTGGCAAGAACTCCCCGGGGCCGTAGTGCATTTCCCAACCCACTCCAATCCATCCCTTGATCGGAGGCGAACCCACCATAGCACAACGCAGGGGCAACCGCAATCGAACATATGTACTATACCGCTAGTCTGTAGAGAAAATACGGTACAGTTCAGGGGAGGCCCTTGTGGGGCCTCCCCTGAACAAGCGGTGTGGTCTAGGTCATTTCTTGGGCCAGACCGCCGGAGCCGGATTGATCTCCAGCGACCACGAGAACGCACCGCCGGCCTTCGCCGGATCAGCATTCGTCTTGAGTGCGCCGCCGCCGACGATTCGACCGGAAATGGTCACGCTCGTCGCACTCTCATCCGAAGCGATCACGAACACGCCGTCATTGTAAACGCGCGTCCTCGGAGACTTGTTGCCACTCATCGTGAAGTCAACCGGAATCTCGGCATCCGCGGGCAAGTTGGTACCGGTGATCTTGTAGGTGAGGTATCCATTCTCGCCGGGATTAATCTTGTCCGTGGACGACACGGGACGCCCGTCGCCGTGTCGGAACGCATCGGGCTTGAGCTCAAGGTCCTTGGGCGTCACGATGTTAACCTTTTCATCGTCGGCACCAGTCCAGAACATGACAGCAGGTACGAACAGGCTGGCGCTGATGACCTCCCAGTGGTGCAGAAAATAGTTCTGACCCAGCGACACGGGGTTGGGCTGACTCGTGTTCTCCAAGAGATTGTCGGCAATGACGAAGAAATCCTTCGTCGTCAGAATCGCCTGACAACCGTCAACGTTCAGCCTGGAGTAGGGGACCTGGATAATCTGCGCGCTCATCTGCGCACGGTCGAGGTTGAACGCAGCAGCCCAAGCCTCAACATTGATGTTCGCCATAACCTCAGGCGTCGTGATGAGAATAAGGTCACTCGGGTCAGCCCACACGGGCATTTTGCCTGCATTGAACTTCGTGTCAATGAACTTCAGGTTGCCGGCACACGACTGCACTCGCTTAATGAGCGCCTTGGCGTCCGCCTCCGGCGCGGTAAGAGACTGAAGATCGGGAACCTTCGTGTGCCAGAAGCCGCCACCATCCTGATATTCCCTAATGAGCGACATTGTGAGAAGGAACTCGTCCCAGGAGTCACTCGTGGAAGGCATCTGAAGAATCTGGTTCAGATAAGTCTGAAGGCCGGAGTCGTCCAAGAAAGCCCTGCGCAGCTGATCACGATTCACCGTGATCTTATAGAACTCCTGCCTGTTCACCGTATGGAACTGTGAGGCGATATCGGGCTTCTCAGTACCGAAGATCGCCTTCTCCCCGTACTCGCGATCCGGAGAATAGCTGTAGGCGCGCAGGAGCCCCGCCTGCACCTCCTCAATCGTATCACCGAACTGAAGGCTATTCCTCTTGAAAGGCGCAAGCGGATTCTTCCAGGAAATATCCCGCGTAATATACGAACCGACCCTGTTGATCAGCGCATCAGTGAACTCATTCCACGCCGGCGTATACTGCATGAGGCCGCGCACCGTCTCAGTCACATTGGCCTTGGTCACGTCCGGGATACGTCGCTGATAGTCGTAGGACGCGTCATTACGAATGCGGTTCATGATCTCAACGTTGTCAAAGGGGCGCACGGCCCCGAGATGCCTAGACATTACTTACTCTCCTTGTTAGCGAAGAACGCATCAATACTACCATCATCGTCGGGCCCGTTCGCAGCTGCCGACGAGTCGTCGTTTCCTTTATCGTCGTTCTTCAACCCGATCTGCGTCATGAGATCATAAGATTTTGACTTGAGATCGGAAATCTGATCCTTGAAACCCATGTTCTCATCAGTGAGCGACTTAATTTTCTCCGAGGCCGCATCGAAATTACCCTGAAGAGAATCATAGGCTCCGCGAAGATCATCATAAATACCCTCAGGAATCCCCTCTTCACTGGGATTCTGGATCGCATCAACCATATTATGAAAGTCCATTGCTTCCTCACATAGAGATAGGGTGAGTGCTCATGCACTCACCCTATCATATCACCGGCTTGACGAAGAGCGGCTGACGAAGACGGCCAGTCTCAAATCATCGCGTCAGGCGGCTTCACGCCGTGGGCTATCCTCACGCGGCGTCATCCGACTCCGCGGCCGGCGGCTTATAACCCAGCTTCTGCACGGCAGCGCTCTCGATCAGGGAGGCAAGGAGGGCTGACAGACTCTTGCGCTCGCTCCAGTGCTTCTCGTCGAGGAAGGCGTGCAGGTCACTGGAAATTGTGGTAGTTACATTCTTCTTGGACATATTAATCAACCTTATATGTAAAATGTGTTTCCCTGAGGACCACTCCTCCGGGGACCTTGTGTGGAACTAGTTTACCATACCACACTTGCTCAGAGAGCAAGTCCTCCACTGTGATGTTACTCGCAATGCTCTTCGGGAGCCCAGCCACGTGAATCTCATCAACGCCATTGATCCGCTCGCCGTACTGCTTCGCACGATTGTACACGGCCACCTCGAAATCAGCCTCGCGCTTCCATGCTCCGAAATCGCTCGGATGTTCCACAATTCCAACCGCCTCATCGAGTAGATGCATGGAATCCGTATCCGCATAGCAGAACGTCTCGCGATTCTTCTGACACGCCCGTATCGTGAAATCTCGGGCCCACGCTGTGATGAAACAGGCCATTGCCGTGTATACGGGGTCGCGTTCCTCATGCTCCGCTTTGATGAGCGTCACATGACCATCCTTGAGTGCGGGCCGCTTGCCAGTCACGGTGCGACGTGTTCCGAATTTCCCGTACAAGGAATTTAGGTACAGTTTGGCGATGGCGCGCACGCCGCCCGTTGATTCCTCTTTCACTTTCTTCCACTTATCGGTGTAGTCGTCGAAAAGACCTGTTGTGGACTCGAAAGAAAAAACGTAGTACACGTTATGTATCTTAAAATCATAATGCTCGCAGTATAAAGCTAAATCAACCGACGTCATTCCTAGATCAACATCGTCGGCCTCATGAAGATACTCGGTTCCAACGAAACGAATATTATTCTTCAGCTGAATGCAGGGGAGCATTCCCGGCTTAAGCTTGAAACTCACGTTCGCATATAAGATGAACAACCCCGACTCGGGTACGCTATCCTTTCGCTGCGGCATGCCGTAGGGGAGAGGACGCATTCTCATTACTGAAGGGTACAGTGAATTCACGTCATATACATGACCCGGACCCACCAAGCGTTTAGCATACTGCGGATTAACGTACGTGTATCCACCGCGATAAGCTCGGCGAATCTCATCATCCCACTCATCAGGGACAATGGGGAACAACTCCCTGAAACCGCGCTCGCCGTGCTTGGACGCCTTAAAATTCTTCAACGTATCACTAGCCACAGTGAGCCCTGCCATGCCCATGTTCGACGCGATCACAAGCGCCCGAGACATGATCTCCACATCGGTGCGCAAGTACGCCCACTCCTCATCGGTGGGGGAGTATCCGACGGGGCGGGGTTTCTTATAATCGATCTCACCCTTTTGAATAGGGAGGTTGAACGTCTTGGCGATCGTCTTCACGCTCATGGGAAGTTTCTTCAACGAATCCCGGAATTCGACACGTGTCTTACCGGCGTACACAATGACCCTGTAGAACTTCCCGAACCCATCAATCGTCGTCTCTATCCTGTGGGGAATACTGCGGTCCGCAGTAACTTCATAACCCGCCTTGAGAAGATAGTCCAAGATAAAAACACCGTCGAAAGCCAGATTGTGGAAGTAAGTGATGCTGGGGGAGCGGAGAATGTGCTCGATGAACGACTCGATGCTCGTGCCCGTATCGTACTGCTCTAGATCATGGATATTCTGCACTCCCCACGCCCACACCCTACTTCCGACGACGAGACCGCTTACCGGATCGACGTCGTCCACGCTTTCGAAGTCGGCGCTGTTCAGGCGTGTCTCGGTACGCTTCTTCAAGAGACCAGCCCTCCACGTCTTCCCATAAAGATTGCAGTCGATCTTCCCCTAGTTCGGCGAATATGTAGGAGTCACCGTCTTCTTCATTCTCTGGGAGTGTTCCCAGATACACCATTCCTAGGGCGTCGGATAAATTGGAATCGTGTGTCCACATGAAATATAGGGTCTCATCGTCGAGACTCATGAATTTATCAGGCAAGTCGCTGCCCGTATATAATGCCATGTTGACAATATTCTGCCTAATACCAGCGACCTTTTCTTTGATATCGGCGGGGTTCATCATCTCGCGCAATTTCTTCTCGCGCATAACAATGGCATCCGGCCTCATGAACTGAGTCGGTTTCGGGAAACCACCGCGCCGCAGATTTTCAGTCATCGCCGACCCGTCGAACTTAATACGCTGACGAAATGTTCTGTCATACTGGCCAACCGTCATGTCGGGACCAAGCCATGGGGGATTGACTTCCTCATACTTCTCCACGTACGCCTCTTTCTTGGCGTTCGCACTCTTCACGGCTGTATACAGAGAACGCATTGCCTGCGACGTCACCACATGGCCTTCATGATCACGATAGAAGCCAATCGTGGGGGTCATGAACCCCTTGAGCCTCTCAATATGAGCGTCCAGCTGTTTGCCCGTGTACCGCTTCACGAGCCGCTCAGATTTACGCGGATCATACTTCGTACCTGAAATATCGACACCATATCGACCGTTGTTGATCCCGTGCAGAAGGCTCCGTGACCCGAGAGGGTCATAGCGTCCCGCTGCGATCTGCTGAATCTTCTTCGAGGCCTGGCGCTCCAGCTTAAGCGCCTCGGCCCGCTTCGCCTGTAAGTCCACGTGAAACCCTCCCCCGCCCTACCGGGCAGGAGAGGGCGGCTAGTGTTCAACCTATCTCAATTGTCCTTGGCGAGCATGAGGGTCATGTAACGATACCCCCTGCGCCCCTTGCGCTCCACCGGGACGAGCTTCACGGCGCCATTCCACGTGGACGGCTCGCCCAGGAAGGCGAGGATGTTGCGGACGGCCCCCTGAATGCCGACAGAAACGGAAGCGAGCGCCATGCCGTCGGAGGTCAGGAGCACGACTCGAGTCGCCTCGCCGATCTCCCCGCTCTCCTCGTTGGCGATCTCGACCCTGTGAGCGACGATATCAACAACGTCGAGTGTCTCACCCAAATGATCGGATAGGGGCTCAGCATCGTTGACAGCGGAGAAAACAGTCTTCTTGGCCTCGATGTCGGTGCCCTTCACGGTAGTGAAGACGCCGGAGGAGTCGAGTGTGTCCTGAAAACTAATGGTAGTGGAAATGTCGGTGCTCATCTTTCTTCCTTTCTTAGAAGAGCGGTGACTGAAGTGTCTCAGGGTGAGACTCTTCGAGATTAGTGTAGAACTTATTGTCGGGGAATGTCAAGTTGAGAAGATTCTCAACAACGCTCATGATAGTGGGGCAATTCCTCACCATCATGGTTGTCATCAAATCACCATCGACCCAGCAATTCGCGTGAGTGTAAGGGGATTGGAATTCAACCATGATGCGCATCTCCGCCCCGAACGGATGACACGATCCTGACCATGCCTTCCCCACTCTAACGATATTGACGGGGATATCGGCGCCGTCTTGATTACTGATCGTAAATCTCATTCGTCAACCAATCGATCTGGAAGGGTCCAAGAATTGAGAGTGTCTGATAGATCTTCCTCCTGTCAAAAGGTGTGCTAATCGTTGCGGTCACCATCGGTGGGGCAGGGGAGGGCTGACCCATCGTCAGAGCCGTCATGGACTCCGTCGCCGTCGCCGTAATCACGTACGTGACACCGTTGTAAGGAAAGCGAGTCTCCCACTTGCCCTCGCCCTTGGACTCCCACGTGATGTTAAGAGTGTCCCCGTTGTTGATCTGGATGCGATCCTTGTAAACAGCAGTGAGAGTCACCGTCTTAGCAAAAACCATAAGGCACTGCTTGACAACATCCTCCAAATCCTCATAGCGCACCTTAAGGGGGAGGAGTGTGCGACTATCGACAGGTGGAACAATAACAATATTGTTATGATGGAAAGCGACAGAATAAGTGTCGCCTGCAATATCCACATCAGCAACCCACTCCTCAAGATTGCTTCGGCGGGTCGTCATGGTTCCGTTTTTCTGATCCATCACAATTTTGTATTCCATTATTCCCTTCCTGACCACCAAATAAAAACAAACGAGACGGCCACTAGTAGATACAAAAGAAATGCGTCAATTACTTCTTGCAACGCTGCTCAACCATTCCGGAGAAGTAATCGAAGGCATCTCGTACATGCTCCCGACTTCTCCAACGAGTTGTCGTAACTGTGCACCGCGTTCGGGAGTCCACCTCCACAACATATCGTCGTCCCATGAGGCTGAAGTCCAAGATTCGTTCACGTTTGAAGTGGATGGATTCCGCCAAATACTCCAGATAATCAAGAAGAACAAAGGAATCGTGTGCAGGATCACAAACATCGCTCACAGCCCCTCCCGCACCATGTGATTGGCGAACAAGGCGTGCTCCACGAGGTCTTGAGCCAGACCGTCGGCATCGCCCGCCGTGTAGGAGACCCCCATATACGCCCCCAAACGTCTCATGGCCGCCTCCCAGTTCTCATCACCCACTGTACCACGGCGGGGGATGCGCAGGGCCCTCACGGTAGCGGCGAACGAGTTTGAGAAAGGGCGCAATTCCAGTTCAAAATCGGCGCCCACACCCCTACCCCTGAACAAATCGTTCATGAGCAGATCGATATTGACGTCCCGGACATCGATACCCACTTTCTCAACACGTGCAATAAGATAGTTCCTCGCGGCCTTATATGTCTTGAACTTCATGACCGTTCTCCTTTCGACGTGCATAACTCTACTAGATCTCTGAGCCTAGTCAAGTCTTAAATATGTGATGTAAGACATGTGTGCGAACATTATGTATATACCTTTATGTGAAACATGCGACCCTTATTAAAGTAT
>ERZ772968.526-NODE-526-length-19086-cov-13.495875_pt1 | contig 19086 bp, 13 predicted proteins | sample MGYA00580674_ERZ772968 | MGnify/ENA primary metagenome ERZ772968 (study PRJEB29015, sample SAMEA2737940) | human oral metagenome | biome: human oral; feature: human-associated habitat; material: dental | place: China | collected 2138 ...
AGCGCACGACGAAGGTGTCGAGCAGGACGCCGAAGGCGACGATGAAGGCGAGCTGGGCCAGGAAGAGGATCGGAATGACGGCCAAGGACGCGAAGGTCGCAGCCAGCACCATGCCCGCCGAGGTGATGACCCCCGCCGTGATGGTGAGTCCTCGCAGAATTCCCTCGCGAGTGCCGTGCTCGATCGCTTCCTCCCGCACTCGGGTCATCAGGAAGATGTTGTAGTCGATGCCCAGGGCAACGAGGAACACGAAGCCGTACAACGGCACCGCGGGATCGGCGCCCGGGAAGTGCAGAAGGTGGTTGAACACGACTGCGGAGACCCCCATGGCGGTGCCGAACGAGACCACCGTGGTCGCGATGAGCAGCACCGGCGCGACAACGGAGCGCAGCAGTGCAATGAGGATGAGCAGGATGACGACAAGGATGACCGGAATGATGAGGTTGCGGTCATGAATCGCGGCCCTGTTGGTGTCCACGGCCGTGGCCGTCACGCCCCCGACCAGTGCGCCTGGAGCCTCCTGGGAGAGCTCGGCGCGCAGGTCGCGCACCGTATCGCCCGCGGCCTGCGAGTCCGCCGCATCGACCAGCGTGCCCTGAATGAGAACGCGGCCGTCCACAACAGTGGGCGCGGGTGCGGGAGTTCCGGGCGGCCCGTAGGCGGTGATGCCGTCCTCGGTCACCGGCGCCGAACCGCTGGGCGAGTCGGCGGAGGTCACGCTCACCCCGTCGATCCCGGGGCTGGCAAGCAGCACGTCGGAAACCGCTTGAAGCTGCTCCTCACCTGCCACGATCCTCACGGGACTGCCGGATCCTCCCGGAAAGTGCTCGCCCAGTGCGACCTGTCCATCGCGCGCCTGAGAGGTGCCCAGAACCAGATCCGAGGAGGGCACGCCGTCGGCCTTGAGCTGGGTGACGCCAAGGGCCCCCGCGAGCAGGACGACGGCGGTCACCGCCCAGACCATGCGCGGACGCTCCCCCAGCAGACGGGAGATCCTGGCCCACAGGCCGGAGGAGGCGCCGCCTTGATCGGCTGCAACCGCCTCGGGTTCGTAGAGCGGCCGCTTCGGCCAGAAGGCGGTGCGTCCGAACAGCACCAGGATGGCAGGCAGAAGTGTCAGGGCGGATGCCATGGCGAAGACGACGCCGATCGCGGTGACCGGCCCCAGTGTGCTGTTCGACTTCAGATCGGACAGGGTCAGTGTGAGCAGCCCGGCGATGACTGTCCCGCCGGAGGCCACGATCGGCTCAACCGAGCCCTTGAGAGCCTTCCAGCAGGCCTGCCAGGCGTCCTGAGTCACTCGCAGCTCCTCGCGGTAGCGGGCGACGAGGAGCAGGGAGTAATCCGTTGCCGCGCCGATCACGAGGATGAATAGGATCCCCTGGGTCTGGCCGCTCAGGAGCAGGACCCCCCATTTGGCGAGCCACCATATCGTCAACAGGGCCGCGCACAGGGCGAACAGGCTGGTCGAGAGCACGGCCACCGGCAGCAGGACGGAGCGGTAGACGAACAGGAGAATGACGAGCACCACCAGGAGGGCCACCCCCAGGAGCAGGCCGTCAATACCGGCGAAGGCCCCGATGAGGTCGGCGCTCAGGCCGGCCGGGCCCGTGAGGTGGACGGTGACTCCTTCAGGTGCCTCGGCACGCAGGGTGTCGGAAACTGCGTTCGCCACGTCGGCGATATCGGTCCCGGAGTCGATGGGCACGAAGGCCTGGACAGCCATCCCGTCCTCGGAGGGCAGCGCGGGAGATGGAGTGCCCACGCCCTCGATCTCTGCGAGTCCACCGACCTGTTGACTGATCTGCTCGAGCTGGGCCTGACTCAGCTCGCTGTCGCCGACGAAGACAGCGATCGCGGGCACTTCGTCGGAATCGGTGAATTCACCGAGCACATGCTGAACCTGGGTGGCGTCGGCGGACTCCGGGAGGAAGGCCGTTTGGTCATTGGAGGACACCTCGGAGACTCGACCGAAGTAGGGTCCCCCGATCCCCGCAGCGCACACCCATACCAGGATGAGCACGGCGGGCAGGAGGATACGCAGCCACCTGGGCGCTCGGCTCATTCCCGACGCCGAGGACTGCGGGGATTTCAACACTTTCGGGACCCGCGGTGACGACGCGCGTGATCCAGGCGGTACAGATGGTGTAGACGGAGTAGATGCTGAATGGTCCGAGTCGGCGGACTCGGCGGACGACGCATTGTTCATAGAATAAACCTTTCAGGGGTGTTTCCATCTTAAAGAAATTTAAAGAAATATTGTGAAATCTTCACGATGGCGTGGCTTACGCCCGCCTCACGGCGACCGGCGTCCGGCAGCGTTAAGATGCTGAAGTTCGGCCCGATCTGGCCGAACTCAATCATCTCGACTCACTCAACTCACAACTCAGTCAGGAGTGCGCATGCGCATAGGCTTCGATCGGGACAAGTACTTGCGCATGCAGTCCGAGCGTATTGCGGAGCGCCGTGCCCAGTTCGGCGGCAAGCTCTACCTCGAGTTCGGGGGCAAGCTCATCGACGATATGCACGCCTCGCGCGTACTGCCCGGCTTCACTCCGGACAACAAGATCGTCATGCTCGCCGAGCTCGCCGACGAGGTCGAGATCATCGTCGCCGTCAACGCCAGGGATCTCGCCCGCAATAAGGTTCGCGCTGACCTCGGCACCGGCTACGAGGACGAGGTTCTGCGGCACATCGACGCCTTCCGCTCCTACGGCCTGCTGGTGGGAAGCGTCGTCATCACCCAGTGGACCGAGGACAACCCCCAGGCCCGGGAGTTCAAGCGCAAGCTGGAGAAGCTGGGCATCACGGTCTACCGCCACTATCCGATCCCCGGATATCCCGGAGACGTCGCCCTCATCGTCTCCGAGCAGGGCTATGGGCGCAACGAGTACATCGAGACGTCCCGCAACCTCGTCGTCGTCACCGCTCCGGGGCCGGGCAGCGGCAAGATGGCCACCTGCCTGTCGCAGATGTACCACGACCATGCTCGCGGCCTGTCCTCCGGCTACGCCAAGTTCGAGACCTTCCCGATCTGGAACCTGCCCTTGGACCACCCGGTGAACATCGCCTACGAGGCCGCTACCGCCGACCTCGACGACGTCAACATGATCGATCCCTTCCACCTGGCTGCCCACGGCATCCAGACCGTCAACTACAACCGCGATGTCGAGGTCTTCCCCGTCCTGACCCGCCTGTTCGAGGAGATCCTGGGGGCCTCGCCCTACCGGTCCCCCACGGAGATGGGCGTCAACATGGCGGGCTCCTGCATCAGCAACGACGAGGTCTGCCGCGAGGCCAGCAAGCAGGAGGTCATCCGTCGTTATTACAAGGCGCTCGTGGACGAGAAGCGCAACATGACCGACCCGGTTCAATCCGCACGCATCTCTCTGCTCATGTCCAGGCTCGGTATCGAGAAGAAGGATCGTCCCGTGGTGCCGCCCACACTGCGCCTGGCGGCGTCCACCGGAGCGCCCGCCTCCGCGATCGAGCTGCCCGACGGGACGATCGAGCTCGGCAAGACCTCCCCGCTGCTGGGCTGCTGCTCGGCCATGCTGCTCAACGCGCTCAAGCGTCTGGCGGGGATCGGCCGGGACGTGGACCTGCTGTCCAAGAGCTCGATCGAGCCGATCCAAACGCTCAAGACCCAGCACCTGGGAAGTCACAACCCGCGTTTGCACACCGACGAGGTGCTCATTGCCCTGGCCGTGTCGGCCAACGGCGACCGCAACGCCGCACTCGCCCTGCCACAGCTGGAGAATCTGCGCGGGTGCGATGTGCACACCTCGACGATCCTGGGAAGCGTGGACGAGGGCATCTTCCGCTCTCTCGGAATCCAGGTCACCAACGAGCCCGTGTACGCAACCAAGTCGTTGTACCGCAAGCGCTGACGAGCATTGGAGCCCGGCCGCGCCGTGTTTCCGGTTTTGCCGTGCTCCGGAGTCCCGAGGCTCTGAGGTCCTTGAGTTCTTCAGTCCGTGAAGGACTCAAAGGGATTAGGCATGACTGTCATGATCTCGCAGGCACAGGAGGATCACCATGTTCACCGGAATTGTTGAAGAGCTCGGGCACGTGGAGCGCGTGGAGCACGCAGGGGCGTCGGCAAGGCTGACGGTCCACGCCCCGCGAGCCATGGAGGGGACTCGACCGGGTGACTCTATCTGCGTCAACGGGTGCTGCCTGACCGTCGCCGAGCCCCGCGACGACGCCTTCACCGCCGATCTCATGGCCGAGACGCTCGAGCGGACCGGACTGGGCGAATTGGCGGTCGGCAGTCCGGTCAACCTGGAGCGGGCGCTGCGCCCCACCGACCGTATGGGCGGGCACATCGTCCAGGGCCACGTCGACGCCACAGCACAGATCCTGGAGCGTCGCCACGAGGAACACTGGGACATGCTGCGCGTCTCGGTGCCCGAGGACCTGACCCGTTACGTCGCGGTCAAAGGCTCCATCGCCATCGACGGGGTGTCGCTGACCGTCGTCGAGGTCGCCGGAACAGTCGAGGCCCCAGGGAGCACCGGCTCATCGGGATCGCTGACCGTCTGCCTGATCCCCGAGACCCTGCGCCGCACGACCCTGGGCGTCAAACAGCCAGGCGACAGCGTCAACCTGGAAGTCGACGTCATGGCCAAGTACATCGAGCGTCTCCTGGGCACGGTCGCGCCGCAGGCGCAGTGATGCCGCCTGAACACCGCGGAGGGGGTGGCTGCTTACTTGAGACGGGCGGGCGCGGCCCGTCCCTCGGGCAGGCACCTCGACGCAGGTAGTAGCTCAAGGTTCAGGGTTCGGGCGCGACGTCAACGGGCGGGAAGCCGCCCCCGGCGGGCGTTGCAGATGGTGAGCACTGCCCGCTCGACGGCATGAACGGGGTCGCGCGCCTCGCCCTTGACCTCGGCATCCGCTCGGGCGACCGCGGTAATGGCAACGGCCAGGGCGTCATCAGACCAGCCGGACAACTCGCGGCGAGCGCGATCGACCTGCCAGGGCGCCATACCCAGATCCTTGGGACTCATGCCCCGCCTGCCCCCCAGGGCGGCTACACGGGCCAGCTGACGGATCTTCATCGCCAGGGCGGCGACGATCGGCACTGGATCGGTGCCAGTGGCGATGGCGTGACGCAGAGCGGTGATGGCCTTGGCGACGTTGCCCGCCGCCGCCGCATCCGCCACGGTGAAGCCGGTGGCCTCGAATCGCCCCGCGTAGTAGGTATTGACCGCCTGGAGGGTGATGGTGCCCTGCGTGTCGGCGACGAGCTGATCGACGGCCGAGCACAGCTCGCGCAAATCGGAGCCGAGGGCGTCGACGAGCGCGCCAACGGCCTCGGGCTCCATACGGCGGCCCATGCGGCGCGCATCAGAGCTCACGAGCGCGGCCTTGTCCTTGGGAGACTTGACGGCCTCGATGGTCACCACGGGGTAGGGCGACTTGGCCAGGGCGTTGAGGAGCTTTCTGCCGCGCTGGCCGCCGTTGTGGCGCAGCAGGACGACGACGTCGGGGGCCGGAGCGGAGATGTAGGCCAGCAGGTCCGTCAACAGCGCGTCGTTCATCTGCTCCAGGGCGGGCACCAGCACGAGCTTCGGCTCGCCGAAGAGAGAGGGGGACGCGAGGGTGTCGAGCTGGTGAGGCTCATAGGCGGCGGCCTCGATCGTGCTGATCTCGGTGGAGGGATCCTGCTGACGCGCTTGAGCCAGAAGCCGGCTCACCGCGCGGTCGGCGAGGATCTCCTCGCCCGCGCGGATGAGGACGACCGGTGCGAGGTCGACCTGATCCCAGGCGGGTCCTTCCGGTGTGCGCCGGGAGCCTCGGGAGGAGCGTCGGGTCGGTGCCATGGGGCAAGCCTGCCACGCAGCGCCGAGATACCCGTCGAGGCGAACACGGGCCGATCACAGGCGCCGTCGGTCGAGCCTCGCAAGCAGGATCCAAAAGCCCCACAGGCAGCCAGCAGACTCGCGCGCCCCCGCCGTGAGGCTACCGCGGCCCCGGCGGCCTCGAGCGCCGCCAGAGCGAGGGCGCCGCCGCGCCCGCCGGGCCACCCCAGGCTCGCCGCCGGCAGGTCGGCGAAGAATCCGGCGACAACCACCAACCAGGAGCAGCAGGCGGCGGCGGGCAGGACCACAGCGCTCGCGAGCGCGGACCACCACGGCGCCACGAGTGCTGCGAGCAGCCCGGCCACGGTTGCCACGGGCACGACCGGTGCCGCCAGGACGTTGGCCGGCACCGCCCACGTGCTCACCTGGGGCTGGATGAGCACGAGGACCGGAGCGCAGGCGGCCTGGGCGGTCAACGGCACAGCCAGAGCCCCGGCCGCCCACCGGGGCAGCCTCCGGGACAGCGCCGCCCGCGCGGGCTGCGCACCCAGCAGGATCCCCGCCGTCGCCACAACCGAGAGGGCGAAGCCGAAGGAGCGCGCCTGCCAGGGATCGATGAGCAGCAGAACGATGACGGCAGCGCCCAGCGCCGGCAGGGATGCCGAGCGCCTACCCGAGGCCGCGCCCATGAGCAGAACCCCGCCCATGGCCGCCGCCCGCAGAACAGAGCCGCCGGGCCGCACCAGGACGACCAGCGCCGCCAGCACCAAAGCGCCGACGAGAGCCCGCCACCGCCTGGGAAGCACCCCGAGGCCGCTCATGACCAGGCCCAGGACAATGGCAACATGCTCTCCCGACACCGCTGTGAGATGGGTCATCGATACGGTGCGCATGTCCTTGCGGACATCGGCGGGCAGAGCATGGTCGTCTCCCAGCGCCACCCCGGAGACGAGCTCGGGCGCCCCAGCCGGCCAGCGCCATCGGCCCGACACCGCGTGCGGATGCTGCACAGCATCGGCGAGCCCGGCTCGCAGTGAGCCGACCACGGCCAGAGCACCTGCCGGCGGTGCGATGAGCCGAACAGCAGCGCCAGAGCCCACAACGGCGGCGTTCGCCTCCCCCGGATCGCCGGGCCCGGGCACCGCGCGCACGCGCACGGTGGCGCCCATGGGCATGTCGAACCACTCCTGGCCGCCCAGAACCAGGGCGCTCAGGCGGGAAGCGCGCTTGTCGACAGTGGTGACGGCGAGCTCCGTCACCACGGTGGTACGGCCGGGCCCGGGCACTGCACGCGGCTCGGCCTTCACGGTGCCGATGAGCGTGACGGTGCGCCCGTCGGCAACCGCCCGGCTCAAGGGGTCAGCGGCCCGACTCCATGAGCCGGCGGCGGCTACGGCGAGTACCGCCACCGCGGCGACCGTGCTCAGCAGAAGGCCGGCGCACACCGATCCAACAGCAGATCCTTTCAGGGCTCCAGCGCCGGGACGCGGATCGTAGCGGTGCCGCGGAGGCCGGAAACGATGAGTGCAGATCCCCAGGGGGAGGGCGAGGACCATCAGGACGAGGGCCGCCATCAGGACTCGGGACCACGCCCGCTCACCGGGAAGGCCGATGGCCCAGGCGGCACTCGCCCAGGCGGCCAGGGCCGGCAGGAGCAGACGCACATCCAGTGCGGCGGGAGCGGATTCGCGCACTCGGTGATGAGGATGCCTGCTCCTCGAACGCCGTGAACCTCCTGGTTCGACGGGCTCGTCCCCTGGGACTGGGGCCCATGCCTGACTCGAGGCCGGACTCGGTGCCTGACTCAGGGCCGGACTCGATGCTGGAGCGTTCTGCTTCCCGGTCAGGCGGCCTCCCTGAGAGGAAGGGTCTCCACAGGGCGGGCTCATACGGTCGCCTCCGTCTTGAGGGCCTCGAGCTTGGCCTTCCCAATGCCGGGCACGTCCGTCAGATCGTCGAGGCTCGCGAAGGGGCCGTTGGCCTGTCGATGGCTGATGATCCGCTCAGCCAGGGCGGGCCCGATCCCGGGCAGTTTCTCGAGATCGTCGGCGGAGGCGGTGTTGATGTTCACCGGACCCGAGCCATTCGTCGCGCCGGCGGTGGGCGTGGCCGAGCCCGAATCCGCAGAAGGGGCCGCTTCGAGCGCCTCGCCCGTCACCGGGACGCGCACCTGTTCGCCGTCAGTCACGGGCCTGGCGAGGTTGAGCTGATCGGTCTGGGCGTCCTCGCACGCTCCGCCGGCCGCATCAATGGCGTCGACGACGCGCGAGCCCGCGGGGAGTCTGACAACACCCGGCGTGTGAACGGCGCCGATGACGTGCACGAGAAGCTCGCCGGTTCCATGCGGCTCGGCACTGGTCGCTCCCGGAAGTGCGCCCGTTCCCGCCGAATTATTATCAATGGAGCGCCCGCCCACCGGCGTCTCGTCGGCTCCGGATGTCGTGGTCGCCGCCGGGATGGCCTGAGACCGGGAGCCAGGTGAGGTCAGCACTGTGCGCAGCGCAAGGAGGAGCGCAAGGGCGAGGAGGGCGGCGCCCAGGATCATTGCGGCCCGTGGCGCCACGGCGGCGCGCCGGGGCCTGCGAACCGGCTCCTCCGGGTCGGTGGAGCAGGCCAGACGCACAAGACTCTCGAGGCTCTGGAGGGACCGCCCGCCCCGTCGTAACGCTCGTCGACCACTCATGACGACGACGGTAGAACCGCGGTGATCGGGAGCGCTCACCGCCTGTGGACAGCAGCTGCGTGAGGGTGCACGAGAACTGCTTGTGGAGCCGCGCAGGTCTCGGTGTGCGCGCTTCCGGTGCTGCTGGATCGCAGACGGTGCGTGCGGACCTCAGGCTCGCGCGGCCCCGGTGACGGTCACCTTCCGCGCCCCAGCCATGGGGCGATGGCGATGCCCAGCGCCCCGGGGCCCAGGTGGACGCGGTGGGCGGCGTCCACCGGCGAGCGCATGATGGACTCCACGACCGCCCCGGCCTGAGCCATCGCCTCGGCCAGGTCGTTCTCGAGCTCCCTGCCCTGGGCAGCATCCTCCCCGTAATGGACGGCCAGGCGCACGGGCTCGACCGGCGGCCTCGGCCCGCTCAGATGCGCGCCGCCCGCGGCACGAACGGCCTGGGCGATCAAATGGCGCCGCGCCCTTGCCGAACCGCGCACGGTCTCGGCGACGGCAACGCCTGCCGCTGACATGGTGAGCACGGGCCGGATCCCGAGAGCGCCGCCCATCAGACCGGTCGTGCGGTCCACGCGCCCGCTGCGCCGCAGGCCAGACAGATCCTCGACCAGGAAGAAGGTGTGGGAGCGCGACGCAGACTCCCGGGCCCGGGCAGCGCCGCGGCGCGCATCACCGGCCTCGCCCGCCGCCAGGGCGGCCAGGCCCAGCGCCCCGCCGGAGACGCCGGAGTCCAGGACGAGGACCGAGCGGCCTCCGGCGGCGAGCTCTTGGGCGGCGAGACGGGCGTTGTCCACCGTGCCCGACAGCACCGAGCTGATGTGGATGGCGAGGACCTCATCGGCGCGCTCCAGGGCGGAGGCGTAGGCGGCCGCGAGTTCAGCGACACTTGGCCGCGCGGTGGACGGAGTCTCACCATCCTCGATCGCATGGAGCGGCACGACTTCAATGCCGCAGCGGTCCGCGAGCGCCGGCGGCAGACAAGCGGCGGAATCGGTGACGACGGCGAGGGTCATGGCTTTAGGGTAAATGGTGGTGGGGGAAGATTCTGCGGTCTGCGCGGCCTGCGCGGTCTGCGGCCCCGTGCTTCCGCGTCATGCTTCTGCGCCCACTGAGGCCCGGTCGATATCGGCAGGGTGCTCCCGCATCCGCACCTCGGCCGGGCTCGGGCCCGAGGGATCCTCATGACTCCCGGGCGATCTGCATGCGCCGGTTCTCCAGGCCCACGATCTGTTCGAAGACGTCGCGGTAGTCCGCGTCATCGGCAGTCATGCGACGGTGCCTGGCGCGCAGTTCGGCGAGCTCGCGGTTGATCCCGGTCCGGGCCAGGGCCGACAGGACGCCCCGCGCGTAGCGCTCGACGACGTGCGGCTCGGGCTCGGCCCCCCGCTCCCGGGGCGGGGTCAGAGGCAGGGGCGCCACCGCCAACTCGGTGATGGCGGCGCTGACCGGCCCTATGGCCCCGGCGCGCACCTGCTCGATCCAGTGGACGGTGGCCCGGTTGATGGCGTCGGCGCGGGCCAGACCGGAGTCCTCGGCCCGGGAGATGAGACTGGGGACCTCTGCGGCCCCGCCGGCTGCCTCAATGGCCTCGAACACGGCCCGGTGGACCGGCACGGCGAACGCCACCGGGCTGATGTCATCGGCACCGACCCGTGCGGCGACCACGGGCATCTGGACGATCACCTCCAGGGCCTGGCGCTCGAGTCTGGCCACCGGGTCGCCAACCGGTGGCAGTCCGGCCGGAGCGGCTCCGGCATCCGGAGCGTTCTGCGGGCCGGGTCCTGGCGAGCCCGCACCGCTCGCGCCCCGGCGCTCGGCGGCGCGCACCGCCCCCACGGCCTCGGAGTCGGGCATGCCGAGCCATCCGGCCAGACGCCGCGTGTACTCCCGCCGCAGCGCCCGGTCACGGATACCGGCGATGATCGGCGCGGCGGAGCGCAGGCCGCGCACCCGTCCCTCGGCGGTGTCCAGGTCGAGGTCGGCCAGGCAGGTGCGCACGACGAACTCGAACAGGGGCACCCGCCGTTCCAGCAGCCGTGGGATCGCATCATTGCCCTCGGCCATGCGCAGATCGCAGGGATCGTATCCGTGCGGATCAACCGCCACGAAGGTCTGCGCGGCGAAGTGCTGGTCCTCACCGTAAGCGCGCAGAGCCGCCTTCTGCCCGGCGGCATCGCCGTCGAAGGTGAAGACGACCTCCCCACCGCGGGCACGATTACCGGCGATGACGCCGGCGGAGGGATCGGCGGCGTCCCCCAGGAGGCGGCGCACGATGCGCACGTGATCCGCGCCGAAGGCGGTGCCGCAGGTGGCCACCGCGGTGGTCACCCCGGACAGATGGGCGGCCATGACGTCCGTGTATCCCTCGACGACGACGACACGGTGATCGCGCGCGATGTCGCGCTTGGCCAGATCCAGGCCGTAGAGCACCTGGCCCTTGTGGTAGATCGCGGTCTCGGGGGTGTTGAGGTACTTGGGGACAGCGGCGTCCTCCTCCGACAGGCGTCTGCCGCCGAATCCGACGGTGGCGCCGGTGACATCGCGTATGGGCCACATGAGACGATCGCGGAAGCGGTCGTAGATCCGCGAACCGCCGGCGCCCCCCTGACCGCACAGGCCCGAGGCGACGAGTTCGTGCTCGGTGAAGCCCCGGGAGCGCAGCATGTTGGCCAGGCCGTCCCAGCCGGAGGGGGCGTAGCCGACCCCGAAATGAGCGGCCTCCTCAGGACCGAAGGCGCGCCCGCCCAGGAAAGCGCGCCCCGGCTGCGCCGCCGGAGTGGCCAGCTGCTCGCGGAACCACACCTCGGCGAGGCGATTGGCCTCCAGGAGCCGCTGACGCGTGCCGGGCTCGATGCCGCGGGTGACCGGGCCGCCGCCCTCCTCGTAGCGCAGCTGAACGCCGACCCGCCCCGCCAGGTACTCCACGGCCTCGGCGAAGGACAGGCTATTGATCTTCTGGACGAAGGAGATGACATCACCGCCCTCGCCGCAGCCGAAGCAGTGCCACAGGCCCAGCTGGGGGCGGACGTTGAAGGAGGGGGTGCGCTCGTCGTGGAAGGGGCACAGCCCCTTGAGCGAGCCCACCCCCCCGCTCTTGAGGGTGACGTGCTCGCCGACGACGTCCTCGATCCTCGCGCGCTCGCGCACCGCATCGATGTCCTCGCGCTTGATGAGTCCCGCCATGGCGTCATCCTAGGCGAGGGGCGCTTTGCAGGAGCCTCAGACCTCGGAGAGCAGGCCGCATAGGCGCGCGTGCCAGGCGCGCGCCGAGGTGTCGGTCAGAGAGGCGATCTGGTCCACGACTGCACGCACACGGCCCGCATCGTCGTCGGCCTCGCGCCACGCGGAGGCGAAAACGGGCTCCAGGTACTCGCCCTTGGCGGACAGCAGGGCATCGGCCAGGTCGAACAGCTCGGTGCGCTGGCGCAGGTAGACCGGCTCGTGCTCGCGCGGGGCCATGACGTATCGCACAGCGGCGCCCTTGAGGATCAAGATCTCGGCGGCGGTCTCATCGGGGACGATCAGGTCGGCGTCATAGCGGGTCAGTGGGCCGCTCCCGAAGACATCGCGGGTGGCCGCGGCGACGGCGGACACGAAGCGTCCGATGAGCTGGCTGGTGAGGTTCTTGAGCCTGGCGGCATCGGCGGGCGCCCCACTGTAGGACGTGATCCAGCTGGGCAGGCCCGCCAGTCGCTCCCAGGCCGCGCCGAGCGCGGCCCGGTCGAGATCGGCCCCGTACCAGGCGCAGGTGTCCTCTATGACGGAGTCGACCTCGCGGTCCTCGCGCAGTCGGGACGGGTCCATGCGCAGCAGGGCGATGGCGTCCTCAACGTCGTGGACCGAGTAGCCGACGTCGTCGCAGAAGTCCATGAGCTGGGCCTCGAGGCAACGGCGCCCGACCGGGGCACCAGCACGCATCCAGGAGAAGATCTCGCGGTCGTCGTCGTAGCAGCAGTACTTGCGCGCACTGTTGCCCTCCGGGCCGCCCGGGCCCTCGCCCCTGGCCCAGGGGTACTTGGCCACGGCGTCGAGGCTGGCCCGAGTCAGATTGACGCCCACCGAGCGTCCGGAGGCGTCCATGGTCTTGGGCTCCAGGCGGGTCAGGATGCGCAGGGTCTGGGCGTTGCCCTCGAATCCGCCGATGGACTCGGCCACGACATCGAGAGCCTTCTCCCCGTTGTGCCCGTAGGGCGGGTGGCCCAGGTCGTGGGACAGGCAGGCGGCGTCAACGACGTCGGGATTGCAGCCCAGCGCCTGTCCGAGCGCGCGGCCCACCTGGGCGACCTCCAGGGAGTGCGTCAGACGAGTGCGCACGAAGTCGTCGCTGGAGGGTCCCAGAACCTGAGTCTTGGCGCCCAGGCGGCGCAGTGCGGAGGAGTGGAGCACGCGCGCCCGGTCGCGCTCGAAGGGCGTGCGCTGGGGGTTCTTCGCGGGCTCGGGCACGAAGCGGGCGATGTCGCTCGTCCCGTAACCGGCGAGTTCGCCCCGCTCCTCACCGATGGACTCATGATCGTCGTGGGGGATGAGATCGTGGGACGGTGTCCCGTGGGTGGACATGGCCACAAGGTATCTCAGCAGGGGGCTACTATGAGATGTAAACTTGTGTAATTATCTTGTGTGCACATGAAGCCGTGGGCGACCGGGCGCGCGGATCGATCGATCGGCCGGGCAGGACCCGGAGGAAAGGGAGCCGCTGTGTGACGACCACCACGACGCTCATTCATCGCGTCTATAACGGGCCACTGGAGTGGTGGCGCGATGGGCTTGTCTACGAGATCGGCTCCTTGGATATCGGCGCCGCCGATCTCGAGGCGGCTCACGGCGTTCTGGACCACATCGCCTCACTCGGCTTCAATGTCGTCCTCGTACGTCCCTCTCGGGTGCCCATTGATGGAGATCTGTCCTCCTTCCGCTCCTTCGCAGGCCGAGCCCACGAGCTCGGCCTGCGGGTCATCACCAGGATCTCCGGAGCGCTGGGCCCCGTCACCGGGATTCACGCCCACGACGCGGGCCCGATCTTCACCGGTCAGGAGCGCGGTCGGGAGGGGCTCATGGAGCGCGCGGCCGCGTTCCTCGCCGAGGGTGCCGACGGAGTCGACCTGGGCACGATCGTGCCCCCCGAGGTCAGCGCCGAGACCGACCTGAACCGGCTCAGCGAGTACTTCGCCATCCTGCAGGCCATCGTGGCCGAGCACGTCGACGACGGCCTCATCGGAGCCGACGTCTCCGCGGACTACCCCTCCGCACTGCGCCACCACCTGCAGGACGACTGGCTGCACCACCTGCGCGACGACGCGCTCATGCTCACCCGCTGGAACGCGGAGTCCCTGACCCGGCACATCACGCACTCTCTCGACGAGCACGACCGTTTCGGAGCCCCGCCCGCGTGGCGCTACCTGCCCAGCTACCGACTCGTCGAGTCAACCGACCCCGGCGACGGGCGCCGCTGGTTCGAGACCGGCGACGAGGAACGCGGACGCCGCTCGCTGGCGCTGCAGGCGCTCGTTCTCGCCCTGCCGGGATCGGTCTATCTGCGCCAGGGCGACGAGATCAGCCTTCCGGACAAGGACAAGCCGACCAGTACCCAGGAGCTCGCCGAGCTGATCGATGAGCGCTCGGGCGAGCAGGGCGTCCAGTTCGGCTCCCCCCTGGCCACGGTGCGTCACGCCACCTACGTGCGGCGGGAGCACGCCCTGGCGACAGGGCCCTTCGCCTTCGTCGTCGGGCTCGACTGGTGCCCGACGGATGTCCTGACCTTCCTGAACCGTGACATCCTGGTGCTGGTCAACACCTCCGAGCAGGGCGTGGCGCTGCCCGAGCAGGCCCAGGTGCTGCTCGCCTCCAGGGCGCTGCTTCAGGAGGACAGGCACCTGGTGGTGCCGCCCACGACGACGGTCTGGCTCTCGGCCTCGACCGTAGCCTGAGCTCGCGCCTGAGCCTCACCCCCACTCTCGCCCCGAACCGAGCCGCCCCGGCTCACTGAGTTCAGTCTGAGTTCAGTCAATCCGCTGAATTCACTGAATCCGCTGAATCACCAGCGCTTCTTCTCCCCCGCTTGCCCCGCTCCCGCCACTCCTGCTCACGCCCCACCACGACTATCGCAGCCGCCCCGTTCCGAACACTCGAGGATGAGTGGGGATCCCCTCCTGCACGTCTTCACGCACGCCCGCACAGCGCCCATCGCGTTCTTCCCCGCATCGCCGCCCGAACCGCCCGCAAGTCTGCAGATCGCAGACGACGACAACGTCACCAGGCCCTGCGCCCTCGCCGCCCTCCCGGTCGACCGGGCGGTAGGCGACGGATGCCGGACTAGACTGCAAGGCCCATGAAACGGTACGGTCATGTTTCAGATCTCCATTGCGGAGGTCTGTCTACGGGAGTTCTCGATGTGGTGCGCGCCCGCGTCGTGGACGCCGCGGGTATGAAACTCATGAAACCGCTGCACGAGCCGGAAGCCGAGGAGTCCAGATTCCGATCACCATCCCATTCGTCCATGCCGGAGCCGGACGCGCCGCTGCGCATACGCCCGGATCGACACCTAGGAGATGACTACCGTGCAGCAGCGTCTCACCCTGGCTGACATCGCAGAGCAGGCGGGGGTTTCCACCGCGACGGTCTCACGAGTTCTCAATGGGAAGTCGAACGTCGCCGACGTCACCCGACGCCAAGTGCTGGTCGCGCTCGACCTGCTCGGCTACGAGCGCCCCGAGTCCCTGCGGCAGAGCTCACGCGGACTGGTCGGTCTGGTCGTTCCGGAGCTGAGGAACCCGATCTTCCCGGCTTTCGCCCAAGAGATCGAGCAACTGCTGGCCGCCAGCGGGCACACTCCCCTGCTGTGCACGCAGACACCGGGGGGCACGAGCGAGGACGAGTACATCGAGATGCTCGTCGATCGGGGAGTCTCCGGCATCGTCTTCGTCTCCGGTCGGCATTCCGACACCAGCAGCGATGTGACCCGCTACCAGAGGTTGCGCGAACGGGGCGTGCCCCTGGTGACGATCAATGGAAACGCTCCAACGATCAAAGCGCCGGGATTCACCACCGACGACCGCGCCGCCGCTCGAATCGCGGTGGAGTATCTCACCAGCCTGGGGCACTCCCGGATCGGATTGGCTACGGGTCCCCTGCGCATGGTCCCCGCTCAGCGCAAGCGCGCGGGCTACGCGGACGCCATGCGATCCGCACTGCCCGACCAGCCACTGCGGATCGTCGAAACGCTCTACTCCTATGAGGGCGGAACCATCGCCGCCGGCAATCTCATCGACCAGGGCTGCACGGGCATCGTCTGCGGCTCGGACATCATGGCCCTGGGCGCCATCGGCGGCGCTCGTCGTCGCGGGCTGGCCATTCCCGAAGAACTGTCCGTGATCGGTTACGACGACACGGCGCTCATCCCCATGACCAACCCGCCCCTGTCGACCGTGCGCCAGCCCGTGGCGGCCATCTGCCGAGCCGCTGTCGCCACACTCATGTCCATCATCGCCGACGAGGAGATCCCGGACCGGGAAGTGCTCTTCGCCCCGGACCTCATCGTGCGCGGTTCGACCGCTCAAGTGCCCCACCCGGCGGTCGTCGATTGACCGCACTGACCGCACTGACCACAACCGGCGGTATAGCGGTATATCAGCGCGACCAGGAGCGGGCCAGCCGCGAGCCCATCGTGAACAGGCGCTCCTCAACGGCTGTGGGCCCGCCTTCGTTCCAGTCGACGGCGATCCCCGCCCCCGCGTCCTCCAGGGCGTAAGAACTGACGATGCCCGCTTCGGCGAGCTCGCCACGAGGAACGAGGGATCGTCCGGCCACGAGCACGGTGGGAAGCGCCAGGGCGCCCGCCGCCGTGCCGACGACGGCGATGACACTGTCGGCAAGCACGTCGTAGACCTCCCCCGCGCTCGTGACCACCAGATCCTGCCCGTTCACAGCATCATCCAGGCCCAGCAGGTGAGCCATCACCCGCGCACCGGGCACGGCCCGGGCGCCGAGGGCCCGCAGCACGGCCGCTCCGCCTCCGGCCGCTCCCGTTCCCCATGACGAAATCGACAGACGGTCCTCGGAGTCGCCGGCGCTGCCCGCCATAGCCAGTGCCCCGCGACGTGGCGCGCCGATGAGGCCGATCGCCTGGGAGGCCGCCGTACACGCCAGGCGATCCCGCTCCTGGGCCTCGGCGGGGCTCAATGCCGTCAGCGTCGTCAAGGCCTGGCCGGCCCCCGCCAGTCCGCCCAGGGCAATGCCGTCGGCGAGAGCCAGCAGCACCTCCCGTCCTTCGAAGAGCGCATGCGCCGCCGTTGGCCCGCCAAGTCCGTCAAGCAGCCCGCGTCCGCCGTCATGCACCGCCGAGCGCGCCAGGCCGACGACGAGGGTGTCGCCGGCGCCCACCAGAGTCAACGCCTGAGCGAGAGCCTCTCCCAGGCCGTCGGTCGTGCCCTCGCGCGCCTCTCTGGCGGCCAGGTCGACATCCGCGGGAACGGCAGTCAGTCTGGCCGCGTCCAGCAGCCAGGTGCGACCAACGCCCTCCCGCGCCCGGGCACCGGATGCTCCGCGAAGCTGCAATAGGTCGACCTCGCGAACCTCGCCGAGCGGACTGTAGGCCTGGAGGGCGCGGCGGGCCGACACGTGATCGGCCCCGATGGCCTGAGCGGTGCCGGGACCGCCGTCGGGGATGGGCAGTGCGGCCAGCACGTCGTCATCGCGCCGGGCCCTCCAGCCCGCCAAGAGCGCCGCCGCCGCGTCGGAGGCCGCCAGTCCCGCGTGCGGGGCGACGATGGGCGCACCGCCCGGCTCGGGGTACATGGCCCCCGTGGCCAGGAGAATCCTCATAGGCGTGCCGCCCCGCTCACCGCTGCGCCCCTGCGCTCTCAGCATCCTGGGGGCCGTCGATCGCCCCGCCCAGACGCGCCAGGAGCAGTGCCTCACCGGTGACGATGCGCTCCAGGTCGCCCAGGTGCATGGACTCGTCCTCGCTGTGGGCGCGGGTGTCCGGGTCCTCAATGCCGGTGACGAGCACCTGAGCATCGGGGAAGGTCTCCTGAAGAGTGGAGATGAAGGGAATGGAGCCGCCCTGACCGATGTCGACGCAGTCCTGCCCGAAGGCGGTGGTCAGTGCCCAGTGAGCGGCGCGCCCAGCCGGACTGTCCGAGGAGCCGTCGAAGGCGGGGCCGACCTCGCCCTGCGCCACGGTCAGGCGGGCGCCGAAGGGGGCGTGGGCCTCCAGGTGAGAGCGCAGCGCCTCCAGGGCGGCCTGCGGGTCCTGCCCGGGCGCGATGCGCATGGACAGGCGCGCCGTGCAGGCAGGAGCCAGAACGTTGCCCGCCAGTTCCAGAGGAGTGACATCCATGCCGATGACGGTCAGAGTCGGCTTGGTCCACAGGCGCGCGGTGAGGTCACCGCTGCCGACCAGCTCGACTCCCTCCAGGAGACCCGCATCAGCGCGGAAGGCGTCCTCGGGGTAGTCGGGGAAGTCCGGCGCGGCCTGGGGCCGGGAGACCAGGCCGGGCACGGCGACATCGCCGCGCTCGTCATGGAGGGTTGCCACCAGGCGGCACATGGAGGTCACGGCATCCAGGACCGGACCGCCGTACTGGCCGGAGTGCAGAGCATGATCCAAGACATCCAGGCGCACATCGACCTGCACGACACCGCGCAGGGATGTGGTCAGGGCCGGAACGCCGACCTTCCAGTTGGAGGAGTCCGCGACGACGATGACATCTGCGGCGAGCCGGTCGCGGTGGGCGGCCAGGAAGGCCTCGAAAGAGGGCGAGCCGACCTCTTCCTCCCCCTCGATGAACACGGTCACCGAGCAGGGGAGCTCATCATCCGCGAGTGCGGCGAGCGCGCGCAGGGCATGGACGTGGGTGACGACGCCGGCGCCGTCGTCGGCGGCGCCGCGGCCGAAGAGACGGTCCCCGCGGCGCTCCGCGGTGAAGGGATCGGCCTGGGCCCAGGCCGAGGGGTCGCCGACGGGCTGGACGTCGTGGTGGGCGTAGAGGAGCACGCGGGGAGCCCCGGCGGCGCCCTCGCGGTGGGCCAGGACCGCCGGGCGCCCCATGAGGCCGTCGGCCCCCTCGACACTGAGCACCTCGGCGTCCAGGCCGGCGCCGCGCAGCAGATCGGCGACGTGCTCCGCGCTGCGGCGCACCTGGGCCTGATCATGACTGGAGGCCGACACCGAGGGGATGGAGACGAGCTCCACCAGATCGGAGACGACGGTCTCGAAGGACTCATGGACGGCGGAGCGCAGGGCGGCGGCAGTGATCATGGTTTTCAGGGTATCGCGGGTGAGCCGCTACCCTGTTCATGTGAAGCTGTTCAAGAAGCGCGCCGCTGCGCTCGAGCCCGAGCCGGTCGTCGAAACCTCCGCCAAGTCAACAGGGAAGGGGCGCGCCACGCCCAAGCGCAAGGACGCCGAGGCGCGTCGTCTGCACCCGGTGGTGCCCACCGACCGCAAGGCGGCCAAGGCGAAGGCGCGCGCTGAGCAGGACGAGTCCTGGAGGCGTCAGCGCGAGGCCATGCGCACCGGCGATGAGCGCTATCTGCCGGCCCGCGACAAGGGGCCGGTCAAGCGCTACATCCGCGACTACGTGGACGCCCGCTTCAGCCTGGGCGAGG
>ERZ772968.530-NODE-530-length-19057-cov-5.767077_pt1 | contig 19057 bp, 18 predicted proteins | sample MGYA00580674_ERZ772968 | MGnify/ENA primary metagenome ERZ772968 (study PRJEB29015, sample SAMEA2737940) | human oral metagenome | biome: human oral; feature: human-associated habitat; material: dental | place: China | collected 2138 ...
CCAGAGGGGGGGCCGCGCACACAAGCGCGGCCCCCCCACACACACACCCAAACACCCACACAACAACGCGCGCCAAACCAGCACACACACGCGCGCGACCACACACAGACACACGCAACAACGCGGGCACACACCCGCACACGCGGACACACAGCACGCGCGCGCGGGCACACACCCACACGCGACGATGCGCGCGCGACCACGCAACAACGCGAGGAATACCGCACACACGCCCGCAACACAACCACACAGAACCAGCCTTCCAGCACACGGAGGCTAGTATGGACATAGGCAATCACAGGCGTCCCCACAGGGACACACGTCGAACAACAGCACCACCGTGCGGGAATAGAGGTAGACGCCATGGCAGACGAGACACGAGGACGCGACGAGGACGGTCGTGGCGGATACCAACGGCGGCAGCCGGGTTGGCGAGACCGCTCCGAAAGGGGGCATCGGCAACGGGACGAGCGGGGTCGGGGCCCGGGGTCGTACAGCGGCAAGGAGGACCGCTACCAGCGCGGTGAGTACAGGCAGAACGGTGAAGACTACGGTCGCGGCGACGATGACCGGGGCGGTGATCGGTACCAACGGGGCCGTGGCGGATACCGGGGCCAAGGCGGCTACCAGAGCGGGCAGCGCCAGGACCGCGGTTACCGACGCGACGACCGCGACGGCTACCGCTCCGGAGGGGACCGCCGTCAGCGCGACGATCGTTTCCAGGGCGGTGGCGGGTACCAGCGCGAGGACCGTTTCCAGCGCGACGGGCGGGGTGAGCGCCGCTACGACAACGCGGACCGCGGTCGTGGATTCCGCCGGGACGACCGGGACGGGCGCGGCTACGACCGCGGGCGCGACGACCAGCGCGGACCCAAGCGCTTCGACCGCGACGGCTACCGCTCCGGAGGGGACCGCCGTCAGCGCGACGACCGCAGTAACCAGGGTTATTCCAGCACGAGCGAGTTCGCTTCCCGGGACGGCGGACCGGCGATCCCCGCGGGCGTGTCCCCCGAGGAGCTCGACCCCCAGGCGCTGGTCGCGCTGGAGACGCTGTCCGGGCCGAACCGCGATATCGTCGCCCGTCATCTGGTGATGGCCGGACAACTCATCGACCTGGATCCGCAGGAGGCGTACAAGCACGCCCAGGCCGCTGTGGCGCGCGCTGGTCGCGTCGACGTGGTCCGGGAGGCAGCGGCCCTGACGGCCTACGCCTCGGGGCGCTACGAGGAGGCGCTGCGGGAGGTGCGCGCTGTGCGCCGCATGCGCGGGGACGACTCGCTGCGCGCCGTTGAAGCGGACTCCGAGAGGGGGCTCGGCCACCCCGAGAAGGCGGTCGAGATCGTCGATGCGGCCAGCACCGCCGGCATGGAGCTCTCCGAGCAGGTCGAGCTGGTCCTCGTCTCCTCGGGCGCGCGCGCCGACCTGGGCCAGTCCGACGTCGGCCTCGTGATCGTCGATGACGCCCTGGCCCGCCTCGGTGACGGCGCCGACGAGACGCTGGTGCGCCGTCTCATGGAGGTCAAGGCGGACCGCCTGCGCGAACTCGGGCGCGACGACGAGGCGGACGAGACCCTGGCCGCCATGCCCGAGGAGATCGAAGCCCCCGACATCGTCGACGTGTCGCTCTACCAGGACGCCGACGTGGACTCCAAGCGGTCCCCGCTGCGCGGCACCGAGGCCCCCCTGGCCGACCTCTACGACGTGGCCCTGCTGGACCTGGACGGCACGGCGTGGGCAGGCGACCAGACCATCGACCACGCCGCTGACGCGGTCCTGGCCTCGCGCGAGCGCGGCATGAAGAGCGCTTTCGTCACCAACAACGCGATGCGCACGCCCCAGCAGGTGGCCGACAAGCTCAACGCCATGGGCTTCGAAGCGACCCCCGACATGGTCATGACCTCCGCTATGGACGCCGCCGCGAATATGGCGGAGGAGCTCGAGGAGGGCGCCAAGGTCTTCATGATCGGCGGTGAGGGACTGCGCCAGGCACTTGCGGAGAACGGCTTCACCGTGGTCGCGAGCGCCGACGACGAGCCCGTCGCAGTCGTGCAGGGCCTGGACAAGCAGGTCGACTGGAGCACCCTGAGCGAGGGGGCGTTCGCGATCCAGCGCGGTGCCGCATACTACGCCACGAACCTCGACGCCACATTGCCCGAGGAACGGGGCCAGGCCCTGGGGAACGGCGCCCTCGTGCGCGCCATCCGGCACGCCACCGGCAAGCGCCCCGTCGCGGCGGGCAAACCGGAGGCGAGCATCTACCAGCGCGGCGCCCGACGGGTCGGGGGCGAGCGCCCCCTCGCCGTCGGAGACCGCTTGGAGACGGACATCATGGGCGCCGTCAACGCGCGGGTCCCCGCGATGCACGTGCTCACCGGCGTCCACGGCGCGCAGGACGTCCTGCGCGCGCCCCGGGGCCAGCGCCCCTCGTTCCTGGCGCGCGACATGCGCGGCCTGCTCGAGGCCCACCCCGGCCCCAAGCACCACCGCGACGGAACGTGGACCTGCGGCTTCTCCCAGGTGGCGAAGGCCACCCGCTCGGGTGCGCTCACGCTCGACGACATCGAGCTCGTGGACGGCCAAGCGGTGACGATCGACTCCTACCGGGCCCTCGCGGCCGCCGCATGGGAGTACGCCGACGAGTTCGGTGAGCCGCACTGCCCGCGGATCACCGTCGTCGACAACGACGATCCGACGGGCGTCGTCGCACCGCCCGAACCGCAGGAGGACTCCGGCTCCAAGACCGTGGGGGCCACTGCCTCCGAAGAGGCCCAGGCCGAGTCGCAGGAGGACTCCGGCTCCGCCGACGGGGCTTCCCCTCAGGACGCCGACTCTGCGGCCGTGGTCGGCGCGGAGCCCGAGGCGGATTATGACGGGGCCGTCGGCGATGGCGCGGAGGCGCTCTCAGGGGCGGTCGGCGCCGGGGCGGACTCCGCTGAGAGCGCGCCGGAGCAGGATCTGGCCGCGCCCGACCGGGACTCTGAAGAGCCCGCGGAGGAAGCGGGCTGGCCCCCCGCGGATTCGGACTCCACCACCGGGGCGCCCGCCGGTCCCGACGCGGATGCCGATGCCGCCGATCCGGAGGACGTGGCCGCCGCTGCCGACTCCCTGCCCGATCCCGCGGACCAGATCCCCGAGTTCCTACCGGGCGAGGAGGAATTGGAGGCGCTGCTGGCCGAGACCTCCGGCATGGACGAGGACGGGCGATGACCAGCCTGTCCAGCCAGGTCGACGCCCAGCTGGCCGACTTCGACCAGCTGGGCGCCCAAGCGCGCGCCGAAGTGCTGACCGCCATCGACGCCCGGCTGCGCCAGGGCCTCGATTCGCCGACTGCCCCGCCAGCCCCGGGGCGCTAGGAGAAGCGTGAGACTGAGGAGACTCGACTCCGAACTGGTGCGGCGCGGCATCGCGCGCTCGCGCGGACACGCCCAGGAGCTCATCGAATCCGGCCGCGTCCGGTTGGACGGGGAAGTCGTGCTCAAGCCCGCGCGCCAGATGAACCCCGCCCAGGCCGTCGTCGTCGCCCAGGGGGACGACGAGGGCTACGTCTCGCGGGGCGCCCACAAACTGGCCGGGGCCCTCGACGCCCTGGGGGACGCCGCGCCCGTCATCGCGGGCAGGCGGTGCCTGGACGCCGGCGCGTCGACGGGAGGGTTCACGGACGTGCTGCTGCGGCGCGGCGCGTCCTCAGTGGTGGCCGTCGACGTCGGCTACGGCCAACTGGCGTGGAAACTCCAGACCGACCCCCGCGTCCGCGTGCTCGACCGCACGAACGTGCGCACGCTGGACCCCGGCGCCGTGGCGCCCGCGCCTCAAGTGGTCGTCGGCGACATGTCGTTCATCTCGCTGACGCTGGTGATCCCGGCACTGGTGGCGGCAGCGGCCCCGGACGCGGACTTCCTGCTCATGGTCAAACCCCAGTTCGAGATCGGCAAGGACCGCCTGGGGCGCGGGGGAGTGGTGCGCGACCCCGCGCACCACGTGGAGACCGTGGAGAAGGTGGCGCGCTGCGCCCTGGCGGAGGGGCTCGCCATCGCCGCCGTGCAGGCGTCCCCGCTGCCGGGGCCCAGCGGCAATATCGAGTATTTTATTCACATGCGCAAAGGCCATCCGACGCCGATCGACCCGGGCACGCTCACCGACCACATCCGCGACGCAGTGCGGCGCGGCCCAGCGGGCGGGGCGCTCCATGGCTGACCGCGTCATGCTGGTCCGCCACGTGGCCAGGCCCGAGGCGATCCGCGCCGCCGAGTCCGTGAGGACGGAGCTCGAGGCGCTCGGCATCGAGGTCGTCACGGAGGGGGCGGCCGCCGACATCGACCTGGTGCTCGCGATGGGGGGCGACGGCACTTTCCTGGCCGCGGCCTCGCACGCCCGGCAGCGCGACGTGCCGCTGCTCGGCGTCAACGCCGGGCACATGGGGTTCCTCACGCAGCTGTCGAAGCGCGGCGTGGGGGAGGTGGCGGCCCGCATCGCAGAAGGCGACTACCGCGTCGAGTCCCGCATGACCCTGGACGTGCGGGTGGACCGCCCCGACGGCACCGCGGCCTCGGACTGGGCGCTCAACGAGGCGGTCGTCATGCACACGGACGTCGCCCACCCGGTGCACTTCGCCCTCATCGTCGACGGGCAGGAGGTCTCCACCTACGGCGCCGACGGCATGATCGTCTCCACGCCGACCGGATCGACGGCCTACTCGTTCTCAGCGGGCGGCCCCGTGGTGTGGCCCGACACGGAAGCGGTCATCGTCGCCCCCCTGGCCGCGCACGGGCTGTTCACCCGGCCCCTGGTGCTCGGCCCCTCCTCGTGCCTGCAGATCGTCGTCCTCCACGACATGTGGACCGCGCCCGAGATGTGGTGCGACGGCCTGCGCCGCGAAGAGGTCCCCGCAGGATCCACCGTGACCGCGCGCGTGGGATCCAGGCCCGTGCGCCTCGTGCGCGTCGACGACACCCCCTTCTCCGCGCGCCTCGTCACCAAGTTCAACCTGCCGGTCGGCGGATGGAGGGGCACGGACGCATGATCACGTCCATCGACATCCGCAACCTCGGGGTCATCGCCGAGGCGCACGCGGACTTCGGCCCCGGGCTGACCGTGGTGACCGGCGAGACGGGGGCGGGCAAGACGATGGTGCTCTCCAGCCTGCTCCTGCTGCTGGGAGGGCGCGCCGACGCGGCACTGGTCCGCCAGGGCGCGGCGCGCCTCGACGTCGACGGGGTCTTCGAGGTCGACGAGGGCACGGCGGAGCGCGCCGAGGAGGCGGGCGGCGTCGTCGAGGACGGCGAGCTCATCGTGGGGCGCACCGTACCCGCGCGCGGCAGGTCGCGGGCGCGCCTGGGCGGGCGCCCGGTGCCCGCCTCCGCCATCGCGGGCATCGTCGGGTCCATGGTGACCATCCACGGCCAGTCCGACCAGATCCGCCTCACCTCCCAGAACGCCCAGCGCGAGGCCCTCGACCGTTTCGGCGAAGCGGCGCACCAGGAGCTCGTCGCGAGCTACCGGGAGGCGTTCCACGCCGCGGTCGCGGCGAAGAAGCGCCTCGACGCGGCGCTCGCCGACCGGGACGGGCGCGAGGAGGAGATCGAGGACCTCGCCGCCGCGACCGCGCGCATCGCCTCGCTCGGCCTGGCAGTGGGGGAGGAGGAGGAACTGGCCCGCGAATCGGCGCGGCTCACGAACGTCCAGGACCTGCGCGCCCACTGCGAGGCCGCCCAGGGCGCCCTGCGCGGCGGCGACTCCGTGCCCGGCGCGATCGACCTGGCGCGCCAGGCCCTCGCCGAACTCGAGGGGGCGGGCCGCTACGACGAGTCGGTCGTGGGGATGTGCCAGCGCCTCCAGTCGCAGATCCTCGAGGTCGAGGCACTGGCCGACGACGTCTCCGCCTACTCGCGCACCCTCGAGCCGGATCCGGCGGCCCTGGCGCGCGTCCACGAGCGCAGGGCCGCCATCAAGGACGCGCTGCGCGGGCGGGCCGGCGACATCGAGGGGCTCCTCGCCTGGAACGAGGCCGCCCTGGAGCGGCTCGAGGAGCTGTCCTCGCCCGACTCCGACCCCGAGGCCCTCGAGCGCGCCCTCGCCGCGGCGCAGGAGCGCGTCCTCGAGCTGGGCGGCCGTCTCAGCGAGCGGCGGCGGCGCCTCGCCGACTCCCTGTCCGCCCAGGTCGATGAGGAGCTGCGCGCCCTGTCCATGCCCGACGCCTCCCTGTCCATCGCGCTCACCCCCTCCAAACCCACGTCCCACGGTCTGGAGACCATCGGCTTCCTGCTGCGCCCCCATCCCTCCGCCCCGCCCCGCCCCCTCGGATCGGGCGCTTCGGGCGGCGAGCTGTCGCGCGTGATGCTGGCCCTGGAGCTCATCCTGGGGCGCGACGGTTCCTCCTCGACCTTCGTCTTCGACGAGATCGACGCCGGAATCGGCGGCCAGACCGCCACGGAGGTCGGCGCCCGCCTGGCGCGCCTGGCGGAGAACCACCAGGTCATCGTCGTCACCCACCTCGCCCAGGTCGCCGCCTTCGCATCCCACCACCTGGTGATAGCGAAGGAGGACGGGACCACGTCCGTGCGCGCCGTCACCGGAGCCAGCAGGGAGGCCGAGCTCACCAGGATGATGGGTGGCGATCCGCACTCGCCGACGGCGCGCCGCAACGCTATCGAAGTCCTGGGCTCGGCCGTGTCACAATCGCAGGGATGAGAGACACATCCACACCCGACGACATCCAGGGGCGCGTCCGCGTCGACGAGCGCCCGAGGGCCCTGGCCACCCGCCTCGAGGCCGGCGAGATCGCGGTCATCGACCGCCCGGACCTGGACCGCCAGTCCGCGCTCGCCCTGGCCGCGCGCCAACCCGCGGCGGTCCTCAACGCCGCGCCCTCCGCGACGGGGCGCCACAAGGTCCTGGGGGCGGCCGCCCTCCTGGACGCGGGGATCCCCCTGATCGACGACCTCGGCCAGGACATCATGACCCTGCGCGAGGGGGAGCGGATCAGGATCGTGGGCGACCGGGTCCTGCGCGACGGCTCGGTCGTCGCCAGCGGGCGCAGGGTCGCCCGAGAGGACGCCGCAGCCGAGGACGACACGGGCCTGGCGACCCAGGTCGAGGCGTTCACCGCCTCCATCGACGACTACCTGGCGCTCGACGGGGACCTGCTCATACGGGGGGAGGGGAGCCCGCAGCTGGCGGGCATCGTGGACTCGCGGCCCGTACTGCTGGTCGTCGACGGCCCGCGCCTGGCCGAGGACCTGGCCGTCCTGGGGCCCTGGCGCAAGGAGGCCGCCCCCATCGTCGTGGCCGTGGACGCGGGGGCCGACGCGGCCCTGGCCCACAGGATCACCCCCCACGTCGTCGTCGGCGACGCCACCCTGATGGGCGAGAAGGCCATCCGCAAGGCCAAGCGCGTGGTCGTGCGCGTCGGCTCCGACGGCATCGCGCCCGGTCGCGAGCGCCTGGACCGGATGGGCGTGCCCTACGAGACGGTCACCATGTCGGGCAGCGCCCAGGACGCGGCGTGCGTCGTCGCCACCCACGCGGGCGCCTCGGCGATCGTCACAGCCGGCATGGAACGGGGCCTCGACGACTTCCTCGACCAGGGGCGCGCCGCCATGGCCCCCGCGTTCTTCTCGCGCCTGGTCGCCGGGGACCTGCTGATCGCGCCCCGGGCGGTCGCCGCGACGCACAAGCCCCGGCCCAGGGGGTGGGCGCTGGTGCTCCTCGCCGTGGTGGCGCTGGTGCTCATGGGCGCCGCCCTGTGGTCGACCCCGTGGGGCAACGACGCCTTCCACCGCCTCTTCGGCCTCGCCACCCACCTGTCCACCGGGCCCGGTTACGCGCAGGCCCTGATCGGAGGAGTCCTATGATCAACTTCCGCTACCACGTCGTGTCCGTGATCGGCATCTTCGTCGCCCTCGCGGTCGGCATCGTGCTGGGGGCCGGTCCCCTGCAGGCGCGCATCAACTCGGCGATGGGCCCCGGCGAGCAGTCCCAGGCGGCGTCCGAGCAGGCGGCCGAGCTCAGCGCCCAGGCGGGCGCGGAGGCCGCGGGCCTCAAAGAGCTGGCCACGGCGCGCCTCGGCCAGTCACTGGCCGGCAAGTCCGTGGTGGTGCTCACCCTGCCGGGGGCGCGCAGCGAGGACGTGACCAGCGTGCGCGAGACCCTCACTGGCGCGGGCGCGCAGGTGGTCGGAGCCATCACCCTTTCCGACAACTGGGACTCCCAGGCCATGTCGCAGTACCGCACGACGCTGTCGGCCACGCTCGCCTCGCACCTGTCCAACCCGGCGGCCGCGACCGCCAGCGCGGACGCCGTGATCGGCTACTCGATCGCGCAGGTCGTCTCCTCCACGGACTCCGAGTCCAACCTGCTGTCCCAGATCCTCACCGACAAGACCACCCCGATCATGACCATCGACGAGGATCCGAAGGGCGCCGGGCAGGCGCTGGTCGCCATCGGCCCGCGCCCCGACGCCCAGGGCTCCAAGTCCACCGCCGCCCCCGCCGTCGAGCGGTCGGCCGACGCGTGGGCGGGGCTCGGCCAGGCCGTCGGCGCCACCTCCGGAGTGGTCCTGGGCGACGCCTCCGCCAAGGGATCCCTCGTGGCGCAGCTGCGCGCCCACGGGGTCGCCGTGACGACGGTCGATTCGGTGGGGACCACGCTCGGTGCCGTGGACACGGCCCTCGCCCTCGCCTCGCCGTCCGCATCGGCCCGCGCCTACGGCGTGGGGGCGGGCGCGCAGTCGGCGGTGCCCAGCGGCAGTTGAGCTGCCCCCGAGCGGCCCGCGCCTCCTATACGATGGTGCGGGCCGCGCGCGTGCGCGCAGACCGCAGACCGCAGAGCAATGACGGAGTGACAATGAACGAATCGCACAGGATCGCGGACTCCCGCGCCCCCAGGCCAGTGGAGTCCCAGACCGTCCTGGTCCGGGGGCTAGTGGTCGACTTCTGCGAGGACCAGGTGGTCGTCGAGCAGGGAAAGGACCCGGTGCGCCGCCAGTACACGCGCCACCCGGGGGCCGTCGGCGTGGTCGCCCTGCGCGGGCCGGCGGGGCAGGAGGAAGTGCTGCTGCTGCGCCAGTACCGCCACCCCGTGCGCGCCGAGCTGTGGGAGATCCCCGCGGGGCTGCTCGACGTGGAGGACGAGGAGCCGGTCGTGGCCGCCCAACGGGAACTCGCCGAGGAGGCGGACCTGAAGGCCGACCGGTGGGACGCCCTCGTCGACTACTTCACCTCCCCTGGAGGCTCCACCGAGCCCATCCGCGTCTTCCTGGCCCGCGATCTTGCCCCGACGGGCACAGCCTTCGCGCGCAGCGACGAGGAGGCCGGCATCGAGGCCGCGTGGGTGGGCCTCGACGAGGCGGTCGCCGCCGTCCTGGACGGCCGGATCCACAATCCGAACTCCGTCGCAGGACTGCTGGCTGCCCACGCGGCGCGCGCGGGCCGGTGGGCGTCCCTGCGCCCCGCCGCCTCCCCCTGGTTCCGCTGAACGGCCCGGCCGCCAGGATGGGCCGTTGGTCCCAACGGGTGTGTGCGGATTTACAACGCGCACGGGTTTTCGCAACGCCCTTCTATCGAAATTGAAGTAGACTCGTGTCAGAAAAGCACGCGGGCCGCGCCCGCGCCACGACGGGACGGGAGGAACCATGGCCGACGCGCAGGACGCGAACACCCGCCAGCAGGTCCTCGACCTCGTCGTCGAGAAGGGCCCGGTCACGGCGTCCGCCATCGCGAGGATCCTGGGGCTGACCACCGCCGCCGTGCGCAGGCACATCACGATCCTCATGGAGTCGGGGGAGATCGCCGAGCACGAGCCCGGTACGGTGGCCAAACGCGGCAGGGGCCGCCCCGCGCGCCACTACATCGCCACCGAGCGCGCCCACATGCACTTGGCCGACGGGTACTCCGACCTGGCCGTCAAAGCCCTCAGGCACCTGGGGCAGGTCGGCGGCGAGGAAGCGGTCGACTCCTTCGCCGCGGCGCGCTCGCGCGAGATCGAGAGGCGCTACGCCCCCATCGTGCGCGACGCCGGGAAGGATCCGCGCGTGCGCGCCCAGGCGCTGGCCGACGCCCTCACCCAGGACGGCTACGCCGCCACCGTGCGCGAGATCGCAAACGGCACCTTTGCGGTCCAGCTGTGCCAGGGGCACTGCCCCATCCAGCACGTGGCGGGGGACTTCCCCCAGCTGTGCGACGCAGAGACCCAGGCGTTCTCCCGCCTGCTCGACGTCCACGTCCAACGACTCGCCACGCTCGCGGGCGGCGAGCACGTGTGCACCACGCACATCCCGGTGGGCATGCCCACCATCCGCCCCGGAGCGCGGGCGGCGCTGCGCAAGTAAGCAAGCGCGCAGAGCACATTGATGAGAGGTTGACACCACTATGACCCAGGCACCCCCATTGGGCGCTGAAGAACGTCGCATGACCGACGACGAGATCATCGGTTCCATCGGGAAGTACGAGTTCGGATGGCACGACTCCGACGACTACTCCAAGGGCGTGCCCTACGGAATCGACGAGAGCATCGTCCGCCATATCTCGGACGTGAAGGGCGAACCGCAGTGGATGCGGGAGCGGCGCCTCAAGGCCCTCGAGCTCTTCGACCGCAAACCGATGCCCGCCTGGGGGCCCGACCTGTCGGGCGTCGACTTCGACGCCTTCAAATACTACGTGCGCCCCACGGACCGCCAGGTCAACGACTGGGAGGACCTGCCCGAGGAGATCCGCGACACCTACGACCGCCTCGGCATCCCCGAGGCGGAGAAGGCGCGCCTCGTGTCCGGCGTGGCCGCCCAGTACGAGTCCGAGGTCGTCTACCAGCAGATCCAGGAGGACCTGGAGCGCCAGGGCGTCATCTTCACCGACACCGACACGGGCCTGCGCGAGCACCCCGAGATCTTCGAGGAGTACTTCGGCAAGTGCGTGCCCGCCGGGGACAACAAGTTCTCCGCGCTCAACACCGCCGCCTGGTCCGGGGGATCCTTCGTCTACGTCCCCAAGGGCGTGCACGTGAACATCCCGCTGCAGGCCTACTTCCGCATCAACACCCAGGCGATGGGCCAGTTCGAGCGCACGCTCATCATCGCCGACGAGGGGTCCTACGTCCACTACGTCGAGGGCTGCACGGCGCCCATCTACGACGAGAACTCCCTGCACTCGGGCGTCATCGAGATCTTCGTGAAGAAGGACGCGCGCGTGCGCTACACGACCATCCAGAACTGGTCGACCAACGTCCTCAACCTGGTGACCCAGCGCGCCATGGTCGACGAGGGCGGCACCATGGAATGGGTGGACGGCAACATGGGCGCCGCCATCACCATGAAGTACCCCGCCTGCTTCCTCATGGGCGAGCACGCCCGCGGCGAGACCCTGTCCATCGGCTTCGCCGGCCCCGGCCAGCAGCAGGACACGGGCGCGAAGATGGTGCACATGGCGCCCCACACCTCGTCGTCCATCGTGTCCAAGTCCGTTTCCCGGGGCGGGGGGCGCACCTCGTACCGCGGCCTCGTCAAGGTCAACGCACGCGCGCGCCACTCCAAGTCCAACGTGCTGTGCGACGCGCTGCTGGTCGACAAGGTGTCGCGCACCGACACCTACCCCTACGTGGACGTGCGCACCGACGACGTCGAGATGGGGCACGAGGCGACCGTGTCGAAGGTGAGCGCCGACCAGCTCTTCTACCTCATGAGCCGGGGGCTGGCGGAGAACGAGGCGATGGCCACCATCGTCCGCGGCTTCGTCGAGCCCATCGCCAAGGAGCTCCCCATGGAGTACGCCCTCGAACTCAATCGCCTGATCGAACTGCAGATGGAAGGATCCGTCGGCTGATGCCCACGCCCAACACTATCGCCGAGACGATGAACAAGGCCCACTCCCACGGGGGCGGCGCCGCATCGACCTCGCACTCCTCGCGCGCCGACCGCCCCACGTCCTTCTCCCTCGACGGCATCCCCGTCCCCGCCGGGCGCGAGGAGGACTGGCGCTTCACGCCGCTGCGCCGCATCGACGCGCTCTTCGACCCCGCGAACTACGACCGGGGCGACGCGCCGATCAGCGTCGACGCCCCCGATGGCGTCACCGTCGAGACGGCCGACCGCTCCGACGCGCGCCTGGGCAGGGTCCTGGCCCCCGGCGACCGCACGGCCGTGGTCGCCTGGAACGGCTTCGACCAGGCCACCGTCGTCGAGATCCCCCGCGAGGCGGAACTCGCCTCGCCGGTGCGCATCGCCGTCACCGGGGTGGAGGGCACGCGCTGCCAGCACCTGGTCGTGCGCGCGGGCGCCATGTCGAGGGCCACCGTCATCGTCTCCCACACCGGCAGCCCCGGCGCCAGGGTCAACCAGGGCATCGAGGTGGAGGCGGGCGACGGCGCGGATCTGACCGTCGTGTCCCTGCAGGAGTGGGACGACACGGTCGTCCACGCCTCCAACCAGCGCCTCGCCCTGGGGCGCGACGCCAAGCTCACGCACATCGTCGTCACCTTCGGCGGCGACCTGGTGCGCGTGTGCTCCGACACGGACTTCCGCGGGCCCGGTTCCGAGCTCACCATGCTCGGCCTCTACTTCGTCGACGCCGGCCAGCACCTGGAGCACCGCGTCTTCGTCGACCACGCCCAGCCCAACTGCTACTCGCGCGTCACCTACAAGGGCGCGCTGCAGGGCAAGGACGCGCACTCCGTGTGGATCGGCGACTGCCTGATCCGCGAGGCCGCCGACGACACCGACACCTACGAGCTCAACCGCAACCTCGTGCTCACCGAGGGCGCGAGGGCGGACTCGGTGCCCAACTTGGAGATCGAGAACGGCGAGATCAAGGGAGCGGGGCACGCCTCGGCGACGGGGCGCTTCGACGACGAGCAGCTGTTCTACCTCATGAGCCGCGGCGTGCCCGAGTCCGAGGCGCGGCGCCTCGTCGTGCGCGGTTTCTTCGCCGAGCTCGTCAACCAGATCGGCGTCCCCGAGGTGGTCGAGCACCTCATGACGACCGTCGAGGCCGAACTGGCCAAGTCCCGCAACAACTGACTTCCCGAGGAACACACATGTCGACACTGAAAATCAAGGACCTGCACGTCTCCGTGGAGACCCAGGACGGCCCCAAGGAGATCCTCAAGGGCGTCAACCTCACCATCGAGTCCGGCGAGATCCACGCCATCATGGGCCCCAACGGATCGGGCAAGTCCACTATGGCCTACGCGCTGGCCGGCCACCCCGACTACGAAATCACCCGCGGCGAGGCGTGGCTGGACGACCAGCTCATCACGGAGATGAGCGTCGACGAGCGCGCCAAGGCGGGCCTGTTCCTGGCCATGCAGTACCCCGTCGAGGTCGCGGGCGTGTCCGTCTCCAACTTCCTGCGCACCGCCAAGACCGCGATCGACGGCCGCGCCCCGGCCCTGCGCACGTGGGTCAAGGACGTGCGCGGCGCCATGGAGCGCCTGCGCATGGACCCCGACTTCGCCGAGCGCGACGTCAACGTCGGCTTCTCCGGCGGTGAGAAGAAGCGCCTGGAGATCCTGCAGATGGAGCTGCTCAAGCCCTCCTTCGCCGTGCTGGACGAGACCGACTCCGGCCTGGACGTCGACGCGCTGCGCATCGTTTCCGAGGGCGTGAACCGCGTCCACGGCGACACCGGCTGCGGTGTCATGCTCATCACCCACTACACGCGCATCCTGCGCTACATCAAACCCAGTCACGTCCACGTCTTCGTCGACGGGCGCGTCGCCGCCCAGGGCGGCCCCGAGCTGGCCGACCAGCTCGAGGAGACCGGCTACGACACGTACCTGAAGTGACGATGACGGCGAAGGACTTCAGCGCCGCCGAGCTCGAGGCGATACGGTCGGACTTCCCGATCCTGTCCCGCCACGGGCGCGGCGGCGCGCCCATCGCCTACCTGGACGCTTCCGCCACGTCGCAGAAGCCCCGCCAGGTCATCGAGGCGGAGGCCGACTTCTACAGGCTGCACAACGGCGCCGTCCACCGCGGCACCCACCTGCTGGGCGACGAGTCCACCGACGCCTTCGAGCGCGCCCGCTCGGTGCTGGCCGGCTTCATCGGCGGCAGGGCCGACGAGGTCGTGTGGACGAAGAACGCCACCGAGGCGATCAACCTGGTCGCCCTGGCGATCGGGCACGCCAGCTGCGGGCGCGGCGGCGCTGCGGCGGAGCGCCTGCGGATCGGCCAGGGCGACCGCGTCGTCATCACCCGCGCCGAGCACCACGCGAACATCGTGCCCTGGCAGGAGCTGTGTGCGCGCACCGGCGCAGAACTGGCGTGGCTGGACCTGTTGGAGGACGGGCGCGTCGACCTGGGCACGCTGTCCGCCATCACGCCCAACACTCGCCTGGTCGCCCTCACCCACGTCTCAAACGTGACCGGCGCCGTCTCGCCGGTCGATGAGGTCGTCGCGGCCGCCAGGGAGGCAGGGGCGCTCGTCCTGCTCGACACCTGCCAGTCGAGCGCCCACATGCCCATCGACGTGGCCCGCCTGGGGGCCGACTTCGCCGTGTTCTCCTCCCACAAGATGCTGGGGCCCACGGGCGCGGGCGCGCTGTGGGGGCGCAGGGAACTGCTCGAGGCCATGCCCCCCGTCCTCACCGGCGGCTCCATGATCGAGTGGGTCTCCATGGAGGGCAGCACGTTCATGGCGCCGCCCGAGCGCTTCGAGGCCGGCTCGCAGCCCGTCGCGCAGATCGCGGGGTGGGCCAGGGCCCTGGAGTACCTGGACGCGCTGGGCATGGACCGCGTCGAGGCCCACGAGCACGCGCTCACGCGCCTCATGCTGGAGGGCATCTCCTCGGTGGAGGGGGTGCGCGTCCTCGGCCCGGGCGCCGACTCCGACCGCATCGGCGTGGTCGCCTTCGCCGTGGACGGAGTCCACCCCCACGACGTGGGCCAGGTCATGGACGCCTACGACGTTGCGGTGCGCGTCGGGCACCACTGTGCGATACCGTTGCACACGTTCTTCGGGGTGCGCTCCTCGGCCCGCGCCTCGGTGGCGCTGACGACCACCGCCGACGAGATCGAGCGGATGGTCGGGGCGCTGGGCAGGGTGCGCGGCTTCTTCGGCTGAGGGCGCGCGAAGGGAAGGAAAGGGAAACACGATGGGCAGTCTGGACCAGCTCTACCAGCAGGTCATCCTCGACCACGCGCGCGAGCGCCACGGCGCGGGGGATCCGCACCGCCACGCGGCCACGTCCCACCAGGTGAACCCCACCTGCGGCGACGAGGTCACCCTGGGCGTCACGCTGGAGGACGGCGCCCTGGCGTCCCTGGACTGGGACGGCGACGGCTGCTCCATCTCCCGGGCCTCCCTGTCGATGCTCACCGACCTCGCCGTCGGCAAGTCCGTGGAGGAGGTCGGCGCCCTCTACGGCGCCATGGAGGCCATGATGCACTCGCGCAACCTCGGCGTCGACGACGAGGTCCTGGACCGCCTGGGCGACGCAGCCGCCCTGGAGTCCACCTCCCAGTTCGCCAACCGCGTCAAATGCGCCCTGCTGGGCTGGTACGCCCTGCGCGACGCGATCGCCAAATCCGGCTACGACATCTCCGCCACCAGTGGCACCACCGAGCAAGGAGAACCCAGATGAGCAACCCCATGGCCCAGTCCGAGCCCGTGGAGCAGCGCTTCGCGGCCCCCGCCCAGCCCGCCGTCCCCGAGGGCGCCGCAGTCCGCCAGATCGACGGCACCGACATCGTCGAGCAGGGGACGCTGGCGGGGGAGAGCGTCCTGGAGGCGCTCAAGGACGTCATCGACCCCGAGCTCGGCATCAACATCGTCGACCTCGGCCTGGTCTACGGCGTGTTCATCGCCCCCGACAACGCCGTGCGCCTCGACATGACGCTCACCTCCGCGGCGTGCCCGCTCACCGACGTCATCGAGCGCCAGGCCCAGATGATCCTGGCCTCCGTCACCGACCAGACCCAGATCAACTGGGTGTGGATGCCGCCGTGGGGGCCCGACCGCATCACCCCCGACGGGCGCGAGCAGCTGCGCGCCATCGGCTTCAACGTCTGACGGATGGTTGGCCGCAGCCGCCCTCAAGGGAGTCGTGCAACTGGGTGAGGCGGTCCAGGGCGCGTGCCAGGGAGTCGTTGTGGTCAGCGGCGCGGATGGCCGACCAATGGCGTGACGCGAAGTCCGCGAGGCGGCGGCCGTAGAGGGGGCCGAAGCTCAGTTTTCCCTTCGTCGTGCGCACCATCGTCTTGCGGACGTCTTTGATCCTCGCTCTGCTCAACACGTTGAGCAGAACCTCCTTGTGGCTCCCCGTCCGTCCCAGCGCGACTGGATCGGGGACCGCGGAAGGACTGAGGCCGCAGAAGGCGGCGAGGCCGTCACGGTCCGCGAGGATCCAGCTCTCAACGCACACGTCAACGACGCGGATGATGAGTCCGGTCGGAACAGGCGCGATCTGGCTCAGTTCCTCCATCTCGGCGCGTAGTTCTTTCGGGCAATGGTGGTCGCTGTCGACGAAGAGGATGTGCGGGTAGTACTGTGCGGCTTGCGCGTGCGAAGACATGCGTTTCCGTATGTTCTTCACCCCGCGGGCGACCTGTATGCCGCTGGCGTCCACCTGCCATTGTGCGGCTTCTAGGAGCGAATGGATGATGGGGACATCGGTGGTGCCCTCCACGTACACCTCTGCGGGCAGTGGCGCCAGCATCATCACATCACCGCGTTCGAGGGGATCTCGTGGCGCGCGGTGAGCTCCACGACCTCGGAGGGCGGGAACTGGGCTTCGACGGCCGCCCGGATGCGGGGGTCTTCGCTTTCGGAGAGGAGTTCGCCGGTTGTTCCTTTATCGGTTGTCCGCAGGAGCAGGACCTGGTCGGCGCCGATAGTCTCATCGGAGAGGAGTTCCGGTGAATGCGTGGTGATGACCATCTGGATCTGTTTGTTGTACGCGACCTCGGCCAGGAAGGAGGGCAGGGAGCGCACGACGGAGGGCTGCAGGAAGGTTTCGGGCTCCTCCAGCAGCACTAAGGTGGTGCTGCGCGGCAAAGTCGCAAGATCGAAGAGGATGCCGAGTAGGCGCAGGGTTCCCTCGGAGAACTGGTCGTGGGTGAAGCGCGACGAGGCGCTCTGCGGGTCGTCGCTGTAGAAGACGACCTCTTCCCCAGCGACCCGCCGGTAGGAGAGATTCGGCACCTCCGGGACGGTGGCCGCCATAATCGGACGGATACGGGCCACAACCGCGTCCAGCGCAGTGGCTGGGAACCGGCCCGCGAGTTGGAAGAAACCAGTTCCGTGCTCATCGGGCTCGAAGCGCCCTTCAAGGCGCTCCTTCATCTTCTTCGGATTGGGGTGGATGTAGCGCACTCCGGAAACACACTGGCGCACCTGTTCGAATACGGATTGCACGTTCCTGGTGCTGGCTGCGCTACCAGGGTCCAGGAGCGAGTGGTTCTTGCCCGACAATACAGGTTCAATAGACTGTGGTGTGACGTGGGTTGTGTCTATGGGGATAGCGCGCTGGTCGATACGGAGGCGTTCCTGATTGACTACGGCGATTCGCTCGTCAGGGAACTCGGCTACTTCGTCGGTGATGCCGTCGTAGGCGAACGGAGCGTAGAGCCAGCTGCCCGTACGCAAGCTCAAGGCGTACTCGACCGTGTGTTCGTCTGATGATGCCGTGATGCTGAAGCCCGCTTCAGACGAACCTGTTCGGAAGCAGTGCTTCGGTCCTCCCCAGTCCTCGTTGGCCGCCCTTAGTCCGCGCCGCGCGATGTCGCTGAGGAATCGCAGCGCCCCCAGCAGGTTGGTCTTGCCCGAGGAGTTGGGGCCGACGACGAAGAGGCGGGAATCCAGGTCGAACTCGATGTGGCCGAAGTTCCGCCAGTTCGTGAGGGAGACGTGCGTGAGCTTCACGGCTGTGGCCTTTCGTCGTCGTGTCCGGGGTTGGGCAGTGGACCGCACCGGGGCGGGAGGGGCGGTCCCGCCCTCTAGTGTCGCACGCTCCCCGGCTGGCGCGTGAACCGCCATGCGCTTCCGATTCATATGAGGCTCCAGTGCTATCCTGAATGGACGTGAGGCCGCGCACATTAGGAGGTGCTATGGACGCCCGCGCCACTGGTGGCCATGGAGAGACGGGATGGATGGTCCGCGCGGGGAGCGCGGGAGTCTACGCGTCGAAATGGCGCGAAGAAGGGATCATCGGCATCGGCTGGGACTTCGGCGGAGTGGATATCTCGGCGATGACCCGCGCACAACTGAGTGAGGCCTACGCAAAGGCGCACCCCTCGCGCGATGCCTTCGCCGCCCGCCACCCCGCCCGCCAGGCGCATCATTTCGCCCATGATCTGACGGTCGGCTCCACGGTGGTCACGTACGACCCCGGTTCCCGGCACTACTACATCGGGCAGGTGAGCGGTCCTTGCGAAAGCGCGCTGGACGATGAGGGCACCACATACACGAGGCGGGTCCAGTGGAGCGCAGAGGCGCCCCGCGATCTGCTCACGAAGGCGTCCCGGAACAGCCTCGGCTCGCTGACGACGCTGTTTACCATATCCGGGGAGGTCATGGCCGACCTTGCGCGCGCCAGCGGTGCCCGGGACCCGGAGCCCGCAGACGGCGAGGTGGACGACACGACTGACGAGGAGGCGCGCTCCGCCTCCTACGACGACGGGATCGAGCGGATCAAAGACCGCGTGCTCGCGCTCGGATGGGAACAGGTGGAGCAGTTGACTGCGGGGCTCCTGCGGGCCATGGGCTACTTCGCTCGCGTCACCGCCAAAGGGCCGGACGGCGGGCGGGATGTCGAGGCGTCGCCCGACGCCCTCGGGCTGGAGTCCCCGCACATCGTCGCCGAGGTGAAGCATCGCAAGGACCCGATCGGCGCACCGGCCATCCGTTCCTTCATCGGCGGGCTCCGCAGCGGCGACCGCGGGCTCTACGTGAGCACGGGCGGCTTCTCCAAGGACGCGGTCAGGGAGGCCGAGCGGGCGAACTACCCGATACGTCTGATTGACCTCGATGACTTCGTGAGGCTCTACATCGAGGTCTACGACCGCGCCGACGAGGAGGCCCGCGCGATCCTGCCCCTGATCCGCATCTGGTGGCCGGCGTAGGGGAGGAGG
>ERZ772968.531-NODE-531-length-19050-cov-11.558305_pt1 | contig 19050 bp, 12 predicted proteins | sample MGYA00580674_ERZ772968 | MGnify/ENA primary metagenome ERZ772968 (study PRJEB29015, sample SAMEA2737940) | human oral metagenome | biome: human oral; feature: human-associated habitat; material: dental | place: China | collected 2138 ...
TGTCGATCATCTCCACCGACGGCGCCTCCGCCCTGCCCAAGGCCGTGGCCGGCAACGTCGAGCAGTTCGACGCCGTCATGCGCTCACTGACCGGCTCGGGCCTGACCGACATGGTCAGCCGCTTCATGAACGGCAAGGGCGAGGGGAGCGACCAGGCCGGCGGCGCCGTCAGGGCGGACAGCGCCGTCAGGCGGTCACACCGGGCCTGACGCTCGGGCCTGCCCTGCGCCCGGCTCTGCTTGTCGAGATAGACATTTTCGGATGAGGTAGACGGTGACACCGCCTACCTCATCCGAAAATGTCTATCTCGACAGGCAGCAGGCAAGCGGCGCACGGTATCTGACAGACTGCCATCCATGTCGATCAAGCCCCCCGCCGACCCGTCCAGCAGCCTCGGCGCGACCCCGAAGCAGTCGAGTCAACGCATTGTCATTGTCCTGCTCCTTGTCATTGCGATCCTCCTGGCAGTGGTCGCGGGCCTCCTGCTGACCCGCGAGATGAAGCCGGCTGCGACCACGGCGTCGGCGAGCCCCACCGCGGCTCAGGAGCCGGCGACCCCTGAGCCGTCGGCCTCGGCGCCGTCGACCGAAGAGACCTCCGCCCCCTCGCTGACCGACCCGAAGGCCCTGGAGCTCGCCCACGGCGAGGTCACGCGCGACGCCAACGACCCCCGCGCCAAGGGCAAGGCGGATGCACCGGTGGTCATGGTCATCTACTCCGACTTCGCCTGCCCCTACTGCACGATGTTCGCCCAGGACGTGGAGCCCGCCCTGGCCGACCTGGTCGAGGACGGCACCCTGCGCATCGAGTGGCGCGACCTCGCTCAGATCACCGCGACCTCCCCACTCGCGGCCCAGGCCGGGATCGCCGCCGGCAACCAGGGCAGGTTCTGGGAGTTCCACGACGCCGTCTACGCCGCCGCAGACCCCCAGGGCCACCCGGAGTACACCGAGGACTCCCTCGTGAACTTCGCCAAGCAGGCGGGCGTGCCCGATCTCGACCGCTTCCGCTCCGACATGAACGACCCCGCCACCACCGCAATGGTCACCCAGGCGACGCAGCACGCCCACAGCATCGGCATCCAGGCCACCCCCTTCATGATCATCAACGACGCGCTCATCAGCGGGTACCGGCCGGCCGACTACGTGCGGAGCACGATCACCGAGCAGGCGGCCAGGGCCTCCTGACCCGCCCCTCGCACCCCCGCGCGCCCTCCTCGCCGAGATCGGTCGAGTTCCGCACCGAGATCGGTCCGGTTCCGCGCCGAGATCGGTTCACTTCCGCACCGAGATCGGTCGGGGGCTTCGGGCACGAGCTTCAACATCGCGCGTGCACAAGTCCTCGTCGGGGATAGAACCGCAGCGCCGACCTTTGGGATAATTAGCAGGTCTCATCATCTTGTCGGCGAGGACGTCGGCAGCACCCCAAGGAGTATGCGATGGCACTGAGCATCGGCGTGGACGTAGGCGGCACCAAGATCGCAGCGGGGGTGGTCAACGAGGACGGCGCGGTCCTGGCCACCGTGCGCCGAAGCTCCCCCGCCGCCAGCCGAGAGGCCATCTTCGAGACCATCGCCGCGGTCGCGGGCGAGCTCGCCGCCCAGTACGACGCCCCCACGATCGGCGTCGGCGCCGCCGGCTTCACCTCCTCGGACCGCAACACCATGGTCTACGGCACTAATATCGACTGGACCGGCGCGCGCATCGCCGACGAGGTCGGTCGGCGCACCGGCAAGCGCGTCGTCGTCGAGAACGACGCCAATGCCGCGGGCTGGGCGGAGGCGCGCTTCGGCGCCGGAGCCGGCAAGGCCAATGTCCTGGTCGTCACCCTGGGCACAGGGGTCGGCGGCGCCGTCATTATCAACGGCCGACTGGTGCGCGGCGCCGCCGGCTTCGCCGCCGAGATCGGCCACATCAACGTCGTGCCCGACGGACGCCCCTGCGGCTGCGGCCTGCGCGGCTGCCTGGAGCGCTACGGCTCGGGCACGGCCCTGGGCGTCAACGGCTGGGAGCTGGCCAAGTTCCGCCCCGACTACGCGGCGCGCATTATCGAGCTGTCGGGCGGCGACCCGAACAGGATCTCCGGCAAGGCGGTCACCGCCGCCGCCCGCGAGGGCGACCCCGCCGCCCTGGAGTGCTACGCCCGCCTGGGCGGCGCCCTGGGCTCGGGCCTGGCCGACCTGTGCGCCGTACTGGACCCCGAGGTCATTGTCCTCACCGGCGGCCTGACCGAGGCCGGGGACATCCTGCTCACGCCCGTGCGCGAGAGCCTCGATGCGCACCTGACGGCGCGCGCCCACCGCCCCGCCATCCCGGTGGTCATCTCCAGCGCTGGCCAGGAGGCGGGCCTCATCGGCGCCGCGGACCTCGCCCGGCAGGACTGACGACAACGCCCGCCGTCGCTGCACAGCCGATCCCTTGGGTGGCCGGACCTCGTCGACGAGCGGGCGCAGCGCATCCCCGATCTCCCGGCACGCCCGGGGCAGCGCAGGGCCCACCCGGCGCCGACGGTCAACGCGGCCCGGTCTCCCGGCACGCCCGGGGCGGCGACCGGCGCGGTCACCCCAGCCCGCCCCGCCGTACCGGTCTCCCGGCACGCCCGGGGTGGCGTCTGGCTGTGAGCGCTATGCGTGCCCGCAGCATCCGTGCGCCTGAGACGGGCAGGGCAGACGGACGCCCGACTGCGCGGCCGGGCGCCGGGTCAAGGGATGTCAACCGTTCGTTCGCGACTCGCTCCGGGCAGAACCGCGGAATCATGCGGAAAACAGGTTTCGGTGAACGGCGATACATCCCTCCCATGTGCGCAGACCCCCTGTGCGCACATGGGAGCCGGTCAGCCGACCGTGGCGCACCCCAAGAAACCGCAGAATCTCAAGGAAAAGTGGCTTTCGTCCCGCACGGTCCCCTTCCTCCCATGTGCAACTTGCGCGAGAGGGGCCGGCCTTCGCGCAAGACACGCACCCACAGTCGCGAACCAGGGCCGCGAACCTGCCGACCGGGCACCGAACATCGAACATCACGGCCGCACCGTCGGCCGGCGCGCATCCGCCCCCGGGTGCGAAACAGTCGGCCGAGGGGCGATGACGGCCTTCTCCGTTCTCGACAACGTCGACGACTACGAGGCCGGGCCGGGCGCCGTCACCCGCCAGACCCGCGAGCCCTACTCCGTGACCGCGGGCGCAAGCGGTCCCGGTGTGGGGATATAGCTGACATAGCCGGTACGACGGCTCAGCGGATCAGCGTGTAGCCGCCCATATCCAGCGGCGGGTCGTAGGTGCCGTGCCAGCCGATGAGGGCGCGGTCGAAGGAGTCGGCGTAGTAGCACCGCCCGGCCAGGATGACGGCCCGCCCGCCGCCGTAGGCGACGGCCATGTCCTCGCGCGCGGTGCACTCGCGCGCCTCTCCCCACAGGTGGCTGCTCGGCAGGAGCGCCGGGTCCTCGGGGGCCGCCCAGATCGAATCGGCGCCCTCGGCCGCGTGCTCCAGCAGGTCCGCAATGCAGGCGTGCCCGCGCCGCCGGGCGGCCTGGGCGGGGGTGGCGCCGTCCGCCCCGACGGCGGTGGTCGAGGCGCCGACGACGATGAGCATGCGGATCGCCGGCTCCTGCCCGAAGTGACCGGCCTGGTGGAGGAAGGTCCACAACGAGCCCGGCCTGCGGTAGCGGGAGCAGGCGACGAGCAGCGCCCGGTCCCGGAGCCAGGAATCGACGACGGCGTCCCAGGAGCCGCGGCGGGCCAGGGCGTAGGCGTTCTCGACGGCGGAGGTCGGCGCCCTACGGCCGGCGGGATGGTTCGAGGTGCTCATCGCCCGCGATTGTCCGGGACCTGCGGCTGGGGCGCAAAGGCCGTCTCCGGATGGTCGATCCCAACGGGACGCGGGCCGGGCGGCGCGGCGAGCCCCAACGTCAACGGAGGTTCGTCACATGAACGTACCTTTCTCTCATCCTTCTGGGGGTAGACCTCAGAAGGATGGGAGAAAGGTACGTTGGTGTTGGAAAGGTACGTTCACGTTCCGGCGCGGAACCGGTCCGCACGGCCCGGCGCCCGCCCCCGCAGACCGGAGCCGAACGCCCCGACGACCGACTCCGGGGCGGGAGAAGTGATCATCCCACGCACTTTTAAGCCGCTCGGCAGTCTCAGACACCGCGAGAATCGGCGAGTTTTCGCGGTTTGGCGGCGCGGACCGGACGACGCGGGAGGTTAAAAGTGCGTGGGATGATCACTTTTCGAGGCACAGCGGCACCCGGCCGGGGCCCAGACCAGTCGACGCCGCTCTGCACTCGGCCGGGACGTTCGAGGGGAGACCGTAAGGAGCTGTAGGGTGCGCGGAGCACGGCTTCGGCCCCGGAGCCGGGGAGGGAGAGAGCTTGACCGGACCGAGACTCAGATCAGGACTCAGCCGCAGAGCCGTCGTCGGAGCCCTGGGGATTGGCGGAGCGGGGGTGGTCCTGGGCGCCGCCTGCGGGACCGGCACCTCCGGCCACGAGTCCGCCCCCGCCGAGCCCACGGCCGAGGGGACCGTCCAGGCCTCCGCCTCGCCCGACGTCGTCGACCTGGCCAGCCTGCCGTCCTACGACTACGAGGCGGGCGATCTGAGCGTGACCAGCCAGGGGGAGGACATGGCGGGGCGCCTCTACGTGCCCGCCGCCGAGGGCCCGGTCCCGCTGGTCGTCTGCTCTCACGGGCTCCTCGGCTCCGTCGGCGACCTCGACCCCGTGGCCCGGGCCCTTGCCGAGGTGGGGCTGGCCTCCTACTGCGTCGCCTTCCGCAATGGCGGCCCGGAGGCCGGGGACACCACGCGCATGTCGGTCATGACCGAGGTCGACGATCTAGAGGCCGTCCTGGCCGCCGCGCGGTCCGGCGCCGGCGGCTGGGAGGCCGTCGATTCCCGGAGGATCGTCCTGCACGGCGTCAGCCAGGGCGGCGCGGTCAGCACCATCACCGCCGCCCGCCACCCCGATGAGGTGGCGGGGCTGGCCCTGTGGTACCCCGCCTTCTCCATCACCGACGACCTCCACCAGGCCTTCGGCTCCCTGGACGAGGTCCCCGAGACGCTCACGGCCGGGCAGTACAACCTGGGGCGCGTCTACGTCGAGGACATGTGGGACTACGACGTCTACGCCGACATGCCCCACTACACCTCGCCGGTCCTCATCGTCCACGGCACCGCCGACGCCACCTCGCCCTTCAGCTACTCCGAGCGGGCGGTGCAGACCTTCCCCGACGCCGAGCTCGTCACCATCGACGGCGCCGGCCACGGCTTCTCCGGGTCGGCCTGGGACCGGGCCATGGGGAGCACGGCCGCCTACCTGCAGCGGATCGGCGTGCTCGGCGGCTGAGCTCTCAGTGACCGGGGTCCCGACGGCGGGTGCCGAGGGGCGGACGGCGGCGCGCGGCAGGTACCGACGGCGGGGAGCCGCCCGGTACCCGCCGGACGGCTCCCAGGGCGTGCGACTCGGCGCCCCCTGGCGTTGATAGAGCTGCGAGGGCCCAGACATCGCCACGGCACCAGAATCGGCACTCCCCGATCTCCCTGATCCTCAGTCTGTCGGCAATCTCACTAGTACGCTGGCAGGCGGTGCGAAGCCGCGCCGCCACCCACCTCAGAGAAGAGAACTACCCATGTCCCACATCTCGCTCGACGATCTACTGGAGGCCTGCAGGCCGGGAGGGGCGAGCGTGCTCACCTCGGTCACTCCCCTGGAGCCAGCCGCCGGATCGCACGCCTCTGTTGCGCCCGCCAAGTTCCTCAGGGGCAACAGTCCCGTCTTCGCCTTCGAAAGGCGTTACGTCGATGGCAAACCTGTAGATGTGGCCCTCCTCGACTCCAAGCAGTCGCAGGGCAATCGTCTTGAGGCGGCCGTCTCAGCCGCGGTGGCGGACGGAGATCCGGTGCTCTCGAGCTTGCCGCGGATCGAACTCCGATTCGAAGACGGCCCGACCTACTCCGATCTCGACCTGCCCCACCGCGCCTTCGACGGGCAGATCCGTGCCGGGACTATCGGCGGGAGGCCCGCCACGGACCACCCGGACTACAGGGCCCTGCGCGACGCCACCCCGTCCCACGCGAGGGCGCTGCTCGAGCGCAGTCCCATGACGCTGATCCTGGGAGGCTGGGACTCCTCAAGGCGCAGCCACCAGGGGCGCTACCGCAGCATTCTCGTCGGGGAGATCATCGGCGTCCTCGCCGACCAGGACACCAGTGGGCCAGATCAGACCTCCATGCGGGGAGGCGCCCGCATCGACCCGCTGGGGGCGCAGATCAAGCTGTCCGACAAGGCCATCAAGCTCATCGCTGACCAGCAGAAAAGCGAGCTGACCAAAAAGACCTACGACAGCGCCGTCAAGAACAAGAAAGCATCCACCCTCGGCCTCGGCGGGATCGCCCCGAGCCTGGACCAGCTGGGAGGAGTGTCCTGCCGAGAGATCATCCGCTCCCACGTCCTCAGCTTCGCGGCCCTGCGCTCCCTCCGCTTCGACTGTGAGACGACCGAGGGCAATGTCGCCTGCCGCGCGCTGCTGGCCGCCCTCGCCCTCAACGGGCTGGCCCGCTCCGATGCCGAGCTCCTTCTGCGCGCCAACTGCGACCTGGTCGAGTCCGAGCCGGCCAGAGTGACCCTGGACAAGCGGTACGGGGAGAAAGCCGCCTTCAAGGCCCTGACCATCGATCAGGCCCAGGAACTCCTGTCTGCCGCCTTGGAGCACGCCCGCACCACCGCCGGTGTCGCCTGGGACGGCTCGGTCCTCGCAGTCACCGGCAACCCGGAGATTCTCCGGGCGGCCGAGGACACCCGGGACGAGTGATGGCCGAGACCGGTATTGTCGCGCGTTTCCCACTCGGGGTCTACCATGGGCATCGCTCTGGCAGCGCCACCGACCCACTCCCCGCACCCGCGCGCCTCTACTCCGCACTCGTCAGTGCGGCCTACCTGGGCACCACCGCCGACGTCGAGAACTCACAACCCCGTGAGGATATCGCCCGGGCGCTGACCTGGCTGGAGGACCACCCGCCCACCGGCCTGCGCCTGCCCGCCAGCATGGGCGTCACTCCGAATAAAACCGGTTGCAAGACCTACCGGGAGACGGTGCTCTCGAAGAAAGGCCCGAAGCGGGAGCCGAAGGTCATCTCGGACGGGGTCGCGATCAACGGCGAGATGGCGTGGAGTTGGGACGCCATGCCGACCGAGGTTCATGAGGCGCTGATGGCGCTGTGCCCCGACGTACCGTGCCTGGGAGAGATGGATAGCCCTGTCGTCCTGGAGGTCACGGCTGTTGAGCCCTCCTGGCGCCGGGATCCCGACGCCACCGCCTTCACGCCGGGGGGCATCCGTTTCGACGTCGCCCAGACCGGTCGCCTCGATGAGCTCCGCAAACAGCACGCCGAGGCTCGACCGGGCAGGCCGCCCACTGCCGCCAGGGACCGGTGGCACCCGTCCGAGGAGGAACGACCAGTGCCGCCGTCCTTCGACTGCGTAGCGCCTGCGCGCTTCGCGCCTGTCGAGCCGCCCGTATCGGCGGCTCCGTGGAAGGAGGTCTTTGCCTTCGCCACCGGTGGGGACATCCCTCCGCAGCGGCGCGTCGGCTGGTGCGTCGCCTTTCACCGGGCGCTGGTATCCCGGATCGGGGACGGCGCGCCATCGACTGTCACCGGTCGTTATGCGCGGGAGTCGCCTCGGGCCGTACCGCCCAATCGGGTCGCGATCCAGTACATCCCGGCAGCGCTCGCCAGCATTAGCGCGCTCGCGGACATTCCGACGCCGTCGGACCACGGCGTCTTCCTGGTCATGCTCCCACTCGGAATCTCAGCGGATGACGCACAGGTGATCCGCGATGCGCTCGTGGGCATGACGCAACTGCGGTCTCGGTGGGGCAAGACCGCGCTGGCCCTCGTGCCGGAGGTCTTCGGGGCCGAGGGCTTCTGGAGGCCCGCCCCTTCGGGTCTCAGCAGGCTGTGGTCGCCGACACCGGTCGCCGTACCCGAGGTCACGCGTCAGCGGGGCCGCTGGTGCTTCGAGGACGCCATTCTCCTTTCTCTTGGATTCGTGTGGCGCGACCAGATAAAGGCTGCCGGCCGTGGCAGGCAGGCGTACCGCGCCACTGCCGACGAAGTACGCAGCCGTGGTGCGAGCGTCCTGTGGTACTCGCGCGAGACCAAGCACGCGGATGCCTATGTGCACCGGATCCCCGACGGGCTTGTCGCCCAGCCCTACCGCGCGCTCATTGATGCGGGCGACCTCATGGGGCCGACCCTCCTGGCCGCGGTGGGGCAGAGCAGGCACCTGGGCGGGGGGCTCCTCGCCCCCGTCGATGTGCCGCCGGACCTCACGGCATCACCCGGAAAAGGAGGCGCGTCATGATCTCCGTCGAGGACTTCCCGGACTTCTTCGAGGCCGTCCACGGACCGGGCGTACGCCCCTACCGGTGGCAGCGCAATCTGCTGGCGCACCTGGCGGAGCGGGGAACATGGCCCGAGGGCATCTCCGCGCCCACCGGGGCGGGCAAGTCGAGCGTCGTCGAGATCCACGTCTTCGCCAACGCACTGGCGGCGATTGGCGCGGCTGCCCGCGTCCCCCGCCGCATGGCGGTCGTCGTCAACCGGCGAGCACTGACGGACAGCCACACGGATCGAGCCCGCCGTATCGCTGAGCGGCTCCGCGCCGCCGTCGGTGATCCCGGTGTCCTGGGAGAGGCGGCCCGCGCGCTGTTGTCTCTGGAGCCCGACGACGTCGAGGACCGCCGGCCGCTGACCGTCGCCGCCATGCGCGGCGGGCTCGTGACGGACCGCGACTGGCTCAACCGCCCCTCGGCGTGCGCCGTCCTGGGGATGACGCCGGCCATGTGGGGGTCCAGCATTCTCTTCCGGTCCTACGGGGCGCCGCGCCGGGCCAGGCCGCGTCTTGCCGGACTGCTTGCGCTCGACTCGGTCATGGTGCTCGATGAGGCCCACCTCAACCGCCAGCTGCTCGTGACCGCGCGCCGCGCAGCCGATCTGGCCCGACCCTCTGCGGATAAGCTGCACGTACCCGGGCTGGATGTCGTCGCGGTGTCTGCGACGCCGCCCGAGGCCGACGAGCGGGGGCTCAGAATCCTGCGCGAAGATCTCGCCGAGGACGAGGAACTCGCTCAGCGTCTTCTGGCTCCCAAGGACGCCATCTACGTTCCCGTTGACGCATGGCCTGCCAACGGCCGCCCGACCAAACACTACCTGGATGCGCTCGTCGAACAGGTGGTTGGCGCTGCGACTCGGGTTCGGCAGGCCGAGCAGCCGGGGTGTCGAACCGTCGGTTGTGTCGTGAACCGTGTGGAGACGGCGGTCAAAGTGGCGGAGCGCCTCCGCAAGGATGGTCTGGAATGCAGGCTCTGGGTGGGGCGAATGCGCCCTTGGGACCTTCAGCGGCTGCGCGCCCAGGAACCCGGCCTGTTCACGGTCGAGGGGCAGCCGGGCGTGGATGTCCTGGTCGCGACTCAAACGGTCGAGGTAGGAATCGATCTGGATCTTGCCGCCATGGTCACGGAGCTGGCCTCCGGCAGCGCCCTGGCGCAGCGCGTGGGCCGGGTCAATCGGCGCGGACTGCGCGGTGCAGGAGAGGTGATCGTCGTCGGGCCCCCTGAGGACAATCCGATCACCCGGGATCTTCTGCCGTACGCGGCCGAGGACCTGACTGCGGCGAGGGACTGGATCGTGGGACGTTCAGGGGAGGACGGCGGCCTCGGAGCGCTGCGTCTCAGCGAGGTCCCATCGCCATCGGACAAGCCGCGCCGGATCCTGTGGCAGCGTCCTGAGCCGTGGAATGTGTCCCTGTGGGCGAAGACGTCGATGGACCTCTTCGTGGAGCCCGAGCTTGAGCTCTGGCTCCAGGACGATCTTTCCCCTGACGACAGCGGGGCCGGCGTCGTGCTCCGCGAGATCGGAGACCTGCCGGACCGCAACGCCGTCGAGACCCTTATTGCGGCGGTGCCCCCACAGGATACTGAGGTGTATCCAGCGAATGTGAGAACTCTTCGGCAGATCGTCAGCACCCTGCCCGAGAACATTATGGAATCTGCATTCCTGTGGCGTCGGGATCAGCTTGTGGATGAATGGCCGGCCTCTGAGGCAGAGGATTCTGCTGCATCCATTCAACCCGGCGATATTCTTGTCGTCAGCGTCAAGGCGCCGGTGCTCAACCAGGGCGTGGTGAGCGCGGACGGCACGTCCGGCGGCCTGTGCGTTCCTCCACCCGAGCTTGAGGGAATTGCTGAGATCATCGTTGACCCGGATCGCTTAGGGAAACTGTCCGAATTGGACTCCGAGGATCTTGAGGAGCGTTTCCCGGGATCTATTGTGGAGTGTTCATTCGGTCCCCTGGGCGCGCCGGTCTGGCTTGTCAGGCGCGAGATCCCCAAGCCTGACGACGAGGCGGATGAGCGATCCGCGTGGACCCAGAGCGGGAAGGTCACTCTGGATGCTCATGCCACCGCGGTTGCCGACCGCAGCACTGCGCTGACGCGGTCCGTGGGGATTACCGGCGCAGCGGAGCAGAGGGTGAGGGAGGCGGCGCTCTGGCACGACGTCGGAAAGGAAGACGAACGTTTCCAGAAGGTTCTGGGGCACAGGGGTGGTCCACTGCTGGCCAAGAGCGGACGCCGCAGTCCCCGTGCCGCCAAACGGGCTTGGGCGGACTCGGGTATCCCGCCGGGATGGCGTCATGAGCTGGCATCGGCGGCGGCCTTCTGGGAGGCTGCGCAGGAGGAGAGCCGGGATCAGGACTTGCGAGATCTTGTCGTCCGTCTGGTGGGGACAAGTCATGGGCTGGGGCGGTCGACCTTCAACCATGACGCCCGGACTGCGGGTCCCGGACACATGGAGGCGCTCAGGGAACTGGTCGACGAAGGTGAGTGGGAAGCTGTTATAGCTCGGACCGACCGTCGCTGGGGCCCTTGGGGCACGGCCTACCTTGAGGCGCTGCTCCGCGCCGCCGACTGCTCGATCTCCTCGGAAGGGAAATGACATGATGCGCGTTGGAGGCTCCTTCACCAGTGCACTCACCAGTTTTGCCGGACTGGGAATGGCGCTCATGCTGGAGGAGGCCGGTATCGCCCGGGTACGGCTGGGGTGGACCGACACCGCGGAACCGCGATTGATGATCTCCGGCGAAGGAGTGGATGACCTCGGGATCGCCAGGATCGTACATGCTCATGCCGCTCGGAGTGCGACGGATGACTCCTGGCTGGAAATGAGCCTTGAGGAGAAGCCGTGGTCGAGTGGCACCGCCGTCTTCAGCCCGAGAATCAAGGAGGCTCAATCCGACGAAGAGTGGCACTATCTTCAAATCAGAAGAAGCCAGGGGATCGACCAGGTGATCGAAGAGAACGGCCGGTGGCTGGACCTTGACTTTCTGGGCGCCCTGGGCGAGCCGGCTTACTGGCGCTTCAGGAGGAATAGTCCGGATCCAGACCAGGGCGCTAGTCGGTGGGAAATGAAGACCAGGAACCGCGGGGAGGAGTTCGTCGGGAATCGCCTGCGCTCTCTGGCCGGCATTGTCACCGGTAGAACCTTCGAGGGAGTTCTTGAGGGAATCAACGGGAACAGCACTGTCGATGAGGCGTACAGGGGCAAGCGATCCGATGAGTCCCGAACTGCGACGGGACTCGCAAGACCACGATTCACCGACTCGGCTCTGGCCTGGTGCGGTTTGTGGGGACTCGCCGCTTTCCCGGTCGTTCACAGGGTGCGATTCCCGTCCACGACCGCAGGCCACGTCCGGACGGGCCGCAGGTCAGAGGAGCTTGTCGTACCGGTGCTTATCGGGCGCTACTCTGTGGAGCGCTGGCTCGCCGTTATCGTCTCGTCCCAGGTGCTGGCCGCCGTGGGCGACGATCTGACAGTTCGACGAAACGCACGTCAGTGGCTGACTCGGCACGGCGTCCGTGCAGTCCTTCATTTTCCGGTGCAGATGACGGACAGCAAGGCCCCAGAACGCTATCTGGGCGACGGTCGGAACGAACTGCTTACCACCTGAAATGTGCACTTAATCATTGATCCGAACAAACATTAGAGAAACATGGGGACGACCATGGGGACGCGTCTGCAAGATGATCCGATACCAATCAGTCTAGTACTTCACTCGATATTCTGCGAGCGCCGAGCATGGATCGAGTCGGTCGGCGAGCATACCGACACGATGCAAATGCAAGCTGGCACGAAAGCGCATCGACGGAGTGACTCCACTGAAGCCAGCCGCCCGGGTCGTGGAGAGTATCGAGCCGTCGACATTCGTAGCGAGACTCTAGGTTTATCGGGGCGTTGTGACGTGCTGGAAGGATTTCCCGGAGGCACATTGACCATTGTTGAGTACAAGGCGACTCCGGTCAGACGTCGTCCCGAGGTCACGGATGCCAACAGGATCCAACTGGCACTGCAACGTCTGTGTCTCGAAGAAATGGGAGAGCGGGTAGGCGGCACAGAGATATATTTCACCGGGCACCGACGCCGCGTCGAGATAGAACTGACCAATGCCGACCGACAACGCGCCATGGAGGCCTTGGACCGCACCCGGAAAATCGTGTGCGCCAGTACCGCGCCGTCTGCCCTGGTTGACGATCCTCGCTGCCGTTGGTGCTCGCACGCTTCGGTGTGCCTGCCGGACGAACGGACCGAGGAGACCGCTCGGCCCCGGATCCTCGCCCCTCAACCCGACGCCCAGGTGGTCCACTTGTCCACCCCAGGAGCGCGAGCCTCGCTCAAGGCGGGAAGGATCGAGGTCCACAAGGGCGAGGAGAGGCTTCTCAGCATTCCGCTGGAAAGAGTCTTGAGCCTAGTGGTGCATGGCAACGTGGACGTCTCCTCCGCTTTGCTGCGGGAACTGTGCTGGCGAGACCGCCGAGTAATCTGGTGCTCCTGGTCTGGACGCGTCATCGGGTGGTCCACGGGAACTGACGCGCCCAACGGCCTTCAACGTGTGCGCCAACACGTGGCGAGCGCGGAAGGGAGATTAGATATCGCTCAGGCAATGATTGCCGCGAAGATAGCGAATCAGGCAACTTTACTGCGACGCAATGGAGATCGTGCCGATCTTGTTGCGGACCTTCGCAGACTTCAGAAGCGAGCCGAAAATACTCCGAGCCTTGACGACCTGCTTGGCATTGAAGGAGAGGCGGCTCGCGCATACTTCGCCGGACTGCCTACCATGCTGGAAGGAGCAGCAGCGGCTTTCGCCGTCAAGCGGTGGAGCGGACGCCATCGGCGTCCCGCTCCAGACCCGATTAATTCTGCCCTTGATTACACCTATGCGTTGCTTCTGGGCGACTGCATCCGGGCGACTGCGGCCTGCGGACTGGATCCTCATGCCGGATTCATACACTCCAGTTCGCGGAACAAGCCCGCCCTGGCTCTGGATCTCATGGAAGAGTTCCGAGCACCCGTGGCGGACTCGGTTGTTGTACGCGCTTTCCGCAATGGCGAACTCAGTGAGGAGGATTTCTGCGGAGTCTTCGGGACGTGCCGATTATCGGATCGCGGACGCAAGCAGCTCATTGCCGGGTTCGAACGACGGGTAGAGACGACCTTCCGGCATCCACTTTTCGGGTATGATGTCACCTGGCGCAGAGCAATCGAGGTGCAGGCGAGACTGGTACTGGGTGTCATCGACGGCACTCAGCCAACCTACCGTGGAGTGAGGGTTCGCTGATGCGCGATGACGCCAGGAGACTTCTTGTGGCCTATGACGTTCCGGCTGACCGCCGCCGAGGGCGGATAGCACGTTGTTTGCTGGAGTATGGCGACCGAATCCAGTACTCGGTCTTCATCGTTGATGCTGCTCCGGCGAAGCTCTTGCGGATGCGCGCCGATCTTGAAGAGATCGTTGACCTCGAGGAGGACTCTGTACTGCTCTGCGATGTGGGCCCGCTCACTTCGGTAGACGAGGATCGGTTCTCCTACATCGGTCTGCATCGGACCGTGACTCCCGACGGCCCGCTCATCGCTTGACGCGAGCGCTCCAGTAGCACGCAACACGCCGGGGAGCGCTCGCGCCTGTTTTTCACTGGCATACCAACGACGAGGAAGACGCGAGGTGCTCCGCCGAGAGCGTTGCGCACGTTGAGCGGCGGAGCGCTCGCGCAAGCCCCATGAAACCTTGACATCTCCGGCATAATACTGCCTACCGTTGCAGCCTCTCCGGAGGCTGCGCTTCATTGAGGGGGCGCGGTCGTGAGCGCCTGAGCTGAGGAGGGGGCGTTGCAGCCTCTCCGGAGGCTGCGCTTCATTGAGGGCTCGCCGCCACCGTCCACTGGTGGACCGCCGAGTACGGTTGCAGCCTCTCCGGAGGCTGCGCTTCATTGAGGGCCATCACTAGTCGTCGACAGCACCAGCATCATCATGGTTGCAGCCTCTCCGGAGGCTGCGCTTCATTGAGGGAGGAAGGGCCTGCGGACGCGCGCGCGGAACCAGCGTGTTGCAGCCTCTCCGGAGGCTGCGCTTCATTGAGGGGCTGTCGCAGCGGCCAGGACCGGGGCACTGGCGGGGTTGCAGCCTCTCCGGAGGCTGCGCTTCATTGAGGGTTGTTGAGGGCGTCCAGTGGGTCCGTCGGCGTCCAGGTTGCAGCCTCTCCGGAGGCTGCGCTTCATTGAGGGCCATCACCCTGCCGTCCCACCTGACCAACCCCGCCGTTGCAGCCTCTCCGGAGGCTGCGCTTCATTGAGGGCTCTACTTCACCAAACCGTCGGGCGCCAAGGACTGGGTTGCAGCCTCTCCGGAGGCTGCGCTTCATTGAGGGCTGCCCGAAGGCACCCGGCACGTCCTCCTGGGGCGCGTTGCAGCCTCTCCGGAGGCTGCGCTTCATTGAGGGAACCGCACCAGGTGGTATGCGGGGACCATCGACCTGATCGTTGCAGCCTCTCCGGAGGCTGCGCTTCATTGAGGGAGACCCACCACGCGCCCGTCGGACCGGGCCAGCCCGGTTGCAGCCTCTCCGGAGGCTGCGCTTCATTGAGGGGGGCCGGAGCATCACCGGCCGGGGGCGCGACCTACACGTTGCAGCCTCTCCGGAGGCTGCGCTTCATTGAGGGGCGTAGGGCTCATCATCGTAGATCGGCAGCTCGCTGGTTGCAGCCTCTCCGGAGGCTGCGCTTCATTGAGGGGAGGAGCGTCACGCAGGAGTGGCGGGCCCCGTGGGTTGCAGCCTCTCCGGAGGCTGCGCTTCATTGAGGGACTCATGGCCTTGGCGGTGGCCTTGTCCCCGGCGTCGTTGCAGCCTCTCCGGAGGCTGCGCTTCATTGAGGGTACGTCGCGAGGCGCCTGACCGGGGTGCGGGCGGTGTTGCAGCCTCTCCGGAGGCTGCGCTTCATTGAGGGTCCCTCGCGACATCGAAGCCCCGGCGCTCGGCCCGCGTTGCAGCCTCTCCGGAGGCTGCGCTTCATTGAGGGATCACCGACGATGACGCGTGCTCCCTGGTCCTGGCCGTTGCAGCCTCTCCGGAGGCTGCGCTTCATTGAGGGGCGGCAAGAGTCGTTGGACGGCTTCTGACCTGGCCGTTGCAGCCTCTCCGGAGGCTGCGCTTCATTGAGGGCACGTGCAATCATGCAGCATGTCCTCTGGGAATAGTTGCAGCCTCTCCGGAGGCTGCGCTTCATTGAGGGCTTCACCCCACACCTGCTTGATGGCCTCTTCACCCAGTTGCAGCCTCTCCGGAGGCTGCGCTTCATTGAGGGGTCATCAGCGGGAAACCCGCCCTCTACACCCGGTCCATGTTGCAGCCTCTCCGGAGGCTGCGCTTCATTGAGGGCGGTCCTGCGATGACGGGTGCTGGACCCTGACGCCGTTGCAGCCTCTCCGGAGGCTGCGCTTCATTGAGGGTCGCGGCAAGTCGCTCGGCGCGGCCTTCACCGACTGTTGCAGCCTCTCCGGAGGCTGCGCTTCATTGAGGGGGGCAGGACTCGATCGGCCCGCTCACGGCCGAGCGTTGCAGCCTCTCCGGAGGCTGCGCTTCATTGAGGGGACGACGGCTGCTGGACGTGGACGCCTGCGGGCAGCGTTGCAGCCTCTCCGGAGGCTGCGCTTCATTGGGCCAGCGCTGCTTTCTCCCGGGCCCGGCCCGCCCGGCCCGGGCCCGGGAGCGCAGCCGCCGCCGTCGTCCCATAGAGAGCCGGAGTGCCAGCCGTCCGCACACGAGCGGCGACCGGCTCCCCGGCCGGAGCGGGCCCGGTGCGGACGGCCCGGTTGCGCGGGCAGCCCGGCGGTCCCAAACCGACAGCCGAACCCAGGCCTCACCCCCCGGGCCGCTCACCCGCGGGCACTCACCCGCCCCCGCTCACTCCTCGCGCTGGAAGGACATGGTGGCGGCGTAGGTCTTCTCCGAGGGCCAGCGACTGGTGACCGCCTTGGCCCGGGTGTAGAACTTGACACCCTCGGGGCCGTGAATGTGGGTGTCGCCCAGGAGCGACTCCTTCCACCCGCCGAAGGAGTAGTAGGCCACCGGGGTGGGGATGGGCACGTTGACGCCCACCATGCCGGCCTCGACGTCGAGGGTGAAGCGCCGGGCCACGCCGCCGTCGTTGGTGAAGATGGCCGCCCCGTTGCCGAACGGCGAGGAGTTGACCTGCTTGATGGCCTCCTCGTAGCTGTCGGCGTGGACGATCGCCAGGACCGGCCCGAAGACCTCCTCGGCGTAGAGCGGGGACTCCAGGGGGACGTCGTCGACGACCGTGGGGCCGAGGAAGTGGCCGCCCTCGTGTCCGGGGACGACCAGGCCGCGCCCGTCCAGGACGATCCGGGCGCCCCTGGCCTCGGCGTCGTCGATGAGGCCGGTGATGAACTCCTTGGACTTGGCGTCGATGACCGGGCCCATCTCGACGCCCTCGTCCATGCCGTAGCCGACCTTGATCCTCTCGGCGTGGGCCTTGACGCGGCGGGCCAGATCCGGCCCGCACCCGCCCACGGCCACGACCACGGGCAGGGCCATGCAGCGCTCGCCGGCGGCCCCGAAGGCGGCGGCGCAGATGTGCCGGGCGGCGAAGTCCAGGTCGCAGTCGGGCATGACGATGGCGTGGTTGTTGGCCCCGCCCAGGGCCTGGACCCGCTTGCCGTGGGCCACGCCGGTGTTCTGCACGACGTGGGCCACCGGCGTGGAGCCGACGAAGGAGATGGCGTCGATGCCGGGGTGCTCGAGGACCCTGGCGACCATCTTCCGGTTGCCGGCCACGACATTGAAGACGCCGTCGGGCAGGCCGGCCTCCTTGTAGAGCTCGGCGGTCAGCAGCGCGGCCGAGGGCGTGGCCGAGGCCGGCTTGAGGATGAAGGCGTTGCCGGTGGCGATGGCGATGGGGTGCATCCACATGGGCACCATGGCCGGGAAGTTGAAGGGGCAGATGCCGGCGACGACGCCGACCGGCTGGCGCAGGGTGTGGATGTCCACGCCGGTGGAGATGCCCGAGGAGAACTCGCCCTTGAGCGCCACGTTGATGGCGGTGGCGAAGTCGAGGGTCTCGCGGCCGCGCTGGATCTCGCCGACGGCGTCGGAGTAGTTCTTGCCGTGCTCGGCCACGATCATCTTGGCCATCTCGTCCTGGTGGTCCAGGACCAGCTGGCGCATGCGGAACATGATGGCGGTGCGCTTGGCCAGCGAGACCTTCGCCCACTCCTTCTGGGCGCGGCGGGCCACCTCGACGGCGTGGTCGAGGTCGGCGTCGGAGGCCTGGAGCAGCTCGGCCTCGACCTCACCGGTTCCCGGGTTCTCGACGGCGAAGCGGCCGATCGGATTTCCCTCGTAGTACCGTCCGTCAACCCAGTGCGCAATGGTTCTCATCGTTATCGACTCCTGATTGTCGGTTTCGCGGACCCGCCCCGCCTATGGGGTGGGTAGGGCCGGACTCCGACCAAGGTCTCAGTGGCGGACCGGCCGGGCGCCCAGCGCCTTGCATGTGCCCCCAGCCTAACGTCCTAGACGGCGAATGGCGCTGTTTTGTCAGAACATAATCGGGGCGTTGACCACATCGTGATCTGAGAGGCCCACCGGCGCAGCGGTCGAGGGACACCCTCTCCGAGAGGGAGTACGCACACGGCGGGGGCCCACGGCACTATCAGCCGTGGACCCCCGCCGTCGCGGCCGGCACACGAGCGCGCAGTCACCCGCGTCCTACCTGCGATCCCTCCAGGTAGTGGTCCTACAGGTAGTGACGCTGAGGCTTGCGGTCACGCAGGTACTCCTCGTAGGCGCGCTGCGTGGACTCCAGCTCGGAGACGCCCGAGACCGGGACGTCCCACCAGCTCGACCCGGGCGGGTTGGGGCCGTAGAGGTCGGTCTCGATGTGGATCATCGTGGGGCGGTCGGAGGCCTCGGCCTTGCGGTAGGCCTCCTTGAACTCCTCGATGGTGTGGACCTCGAGGACGTCCAGCCCCCAGGAGCGGGCGTTGACGGCGATGTCGACACCGTCGATGACCTGCTCATCGGCCAGGTGGCTGCCCTCGCCGCGCTGGCGGTACTTGGTGCCGAAGCGCTGGGAGCCACGGGACTCCGAGAGCGCACCGATGGAGCAGAAGCCGTAGTTCTGCAGCAGGACGTAGATGACCTTGATGTTCTCCTGGACCACGGTGGCCAGCTCCATGGGGAGCATCTGGTAGGTGCCGTCACCCACGATGGAGACCACCTCGGCCTCGGGCCGGGCGAGCTTGACACCCATCGCGGCGGGAACCTCATAGCCCATGCAGGAGAAGGCGTACTCCACGTGGTACTGCAGCGGGCTGCGGGCCTGCCACAGGGCCTGGAGGTCGCCGGGCATGGAGCCGGCGGCGTTGATGACCACGTCCTCCTCCCCCATGAGCTCGTTGAGGGCGCCGAAGACCTCGGTCTGGGCGGGCAGGGGCCCGTGATCCAGGTGGTAGCAGCGCTCAGTGGCCTTGAGCCAGGCCTCCTTCTCGGCGGTGATCTCATCGGAGTAGGCCTGGTCGACGTGGTAGTCCGCGAGCGCCTCGGTCAGGGCGGCCAGAGCCTCACGGGCGTCGGCCACCACCATCTCCGCACTCTCCTTGGCGGCGTCGAAGGGGGTGACGTTGATGTTCACGAACTTCACGTCGG